>Ga0114980_10001343_pt1 | contig 17617 bp, 20 predicted proteins | sample S_140806_EF_Meta_FD_87018 | JGI IMG/M metagenome (GOLD analysis project Ga0114980, IMG submission 87018) | Freshwater microbial communities from Lake Simoncouche, Canada to study carbon cycling - S_140806_EF_MetaG | ecosystem: Environmental > Aquatic > Freshwater > Lake | place: Lake...
CTGATCACATAAGATAATTACTTCGGGGCCATAAGGAATTAGCTGACGTACAATCTCAGAACCAATAGAACCTGCTGCACCTGTGACTAAAATACGTTTACCTTTAATTTGTGCCTTAATTTCGTTGTTATTAATTTGAATTGGGTCACGCTCCAATAAGTCTTCAATTTTAATAGACTGTAATTGTCTACTAGAGAACTTACCTTCTGCCCATTTTGAATAAGCAGGTACACTCAATACTTTAATATCATGATCTAAACAAAAGTCAACCAACTCGTTTTTACGTTTGGTTGGTAAGGTATAAGTGGCAATAATCAATTCATCCACCGGCTTAATCGCCACCATCTCTTTAAACTCATTGAAAGAAACAATGGGCGCACCATTTAAATTTTTGCTGCCCTTTTTTCTATCATCATCAATAAACGCAATCACTTGGATATTGGCAAGACCGTCGTTCTCAAGTACTCTTTGCGTAGCCACACCTGTCGCTGCAGCTCCAAAAATCACGACGGATTTTTTTTGCATTTTATAATTCTTGGCGTAAGCAAAAAGGTATTTGATCAATACCCTATAACTTATTAAAAATAAAAAACTAAAAATGGTGTATAATACAATGACCAAAGTCGTCAGTGACAAAATAGTACTAATGCCTAATGCTACTGTGTTAATCACTAAAATCATGAAAGAGGATAACCCCACTGCAATTGCAATGCGAAGTGCATCCTGCACACCAGTATAACGCACAATACCGGTATAAGATTTAGTAGCCGAAAAAACCAAAGCATTCACCAACAACATTAAAAAAGTGGCATTCAATACATGCTCCCATTTGGTTGAAGCGAGCGACACATTTTGTTGAATCAAAATTGCGATGAATAAGGCAGTCACGGTTGCACCTAAGTCTAATAAAAAAATTACATACTTAGGTACAATGCTAAAATTGTTAATCTTAAACATATTTGTTTTATGATCTATCAATTCTTAGGGGGGTTGATTTGAAGAGGTGATTTAAATCTACTCAATCTGATGTAAAGTTAGGGGTCTAAAGGGTTCAAAATGCGTGTAACTATTGCAAAATAATGATTAAATATTATAAGTTTATTGATAATCAACCATTTAGAGCTTATTTGCCGCCTGTTTTGCCTTCCAAAGCCTTACTTCATAATTAATGGAGTTCAAGGAATGGTCTTTATCTAACAAATGTAAAAAGGCATTTAACAAAATTCCTACCGGACTGAGCGTATGGGTGACTAGGTTTTTACCAATCACACTGCTAATGGTTTCCATTTTGTTCCCAAAGAAATAGGTGTTTTGATTTTTAATTAAGAGCACATCGTTTAATACATGTTGCATCAGCACATTGCCCGCATTGTCTAAAGCGAGTGCTAATTCTAAAAAATACACGGACAATGAATTTACACTTTTCGCAAAAGTCTGTCGAATCACTGCATATAAAAAACCAAATGGTGCTGTGATAAAAAATAAAACCATTGCAATGCAAAAAAGTACTAAACTCTTGAATAAAGGCATTGGAGTTGATTTAATCATAAATTATTTTTTAGAATATTTTCAATGAGAAAAAAGTAGTGAGCCAAGCGTAGTAAATGTTTGCTACATTGGCTTAGAACCCTTTCTATATATACGTTTCATTCACTTAATTAAAAGTAAAAATAAAATTTGGAACGGCCTATTTTAATCCTAGATTTAATCAACCAAACTATTTATGTATGAATAACAAAGCGCTACTTGTAGGCATCAATGCTTATCCAAATCCCAATAATAATTTAAGGGGATGCGTTAATGATATTGTGGATATGGAGTATTTTATTACTTCCAAAAACAAGGTCTATGCAAAAGAAAATATTAAAACACTCACCGATAACAAGGCTACTAAAAAAAATATTTTAGATCATTTAAATTGGTTGTTAATGGGAGCTAGTGCAGGAGATCAAATACTTTTTCATTATAGCGGACATGGTGCACAGTTGCCTAGCAATGGACATGCATTTGAAAAAGACGGATTGGATGAGATTATCTGCCCTTATGACTTTAGTGATGCAGATGCCACCAAAACGGCTATTACCGATAAGGAATTTGCCAAAATCTTTGCTACTATCCCCAAGGGCGTGCATTTTGTATGGATATCGGATAGTTGCCACTCGGAGGATCTGTCCAGAAAGCATGCTATCGCTACAGATACAAGGTTTAGAAGATTCAATCATGAACCACAACAAAGGATTACCACACCAGCAGCTAGCCTTACTGCCGAACCAATCCCTTTACATGGTGCATTATTGAGTGGATGCGCTTCGCATCAATTAAGTGCAGACGCGTATATCAATAACCGGTTCAATGGCGCATTTACCCATTACTTAATAAAGAACCTAATACAATACGGTCAGGATGCAAGCATGCAAGAGATTGTAAAATACGTAAACATGGATTTAATAGACAATGACTATGATCAAAATCCACAGAGCGAGGGGTTGTTGAAGACTGAGAAATTTTTTGTGTAAAATCAATTAATCAATCAAATAATCGAACAAAAATTTAACTACATAATTAACTTTTATCTTAATTCATATTTATGAAAATAAATTTAAAAACTATCTCGCCGAATAAAATCATTTTAGGTTTTGTAATGATGTTGGTATTGAACTATGGGGCTACGCAAGCGCAGCCCCAACAAGGCCTAATGAGCAGACTCATTGAAATTAAATACAGTACCGAATTGTATTTAACCAGTCAAATCAAAAATGAAACTAACCCCCAAAAGAAGGATAGTGCACTAGCCCTATACAATACCATGCGCTGGAAGGTAGATGGATTTGTGTATCAACTTAGTAGTACACTCATCACAAAAAATAGTCCTACAATATTTAAGCAAATAGACGCCTGGTGTTATGCTCAAAAAGAGCCAACATTGAATGTGGGATGTCATCAAAACATAGCAGCACATGTTGCGAGTTTTGCTGAGATAGACGCTTTGTATCAAAATCAAATTGTACCAACATTATACAACAAACCCAAAACCCTGAACCTCACCACCAATGTGTTTTATTTATTGAAAGACTCCTACTCTATTATTAAAGGGCTAAGTAATTTAAAGACGAGCAAAACCATGGCTATTGTGGAGCTGTTGGATCATGCAAGGTTGTTAAGCCCTGGGGAGGTGGCGAAGGGAGGGAAATAGAAAAGCCAGGATAGATCCTGGCTTTTTAAAAAAAATATACTTAATAAATTAAAACTGATTATTTACCTCTTCGATAGTCCTCCTTATCCCTTCCGTCAGTTTAATAGATGGCTTCCAACCTAATTTATTAATCTTAGTAGTATCTAATAATTTACGAGGAGTGCCATCAGGTTTACTAGTATCAAATTCAAGAGTACCAGTATAACCAACTTCGGCAGCAATTGCTCCAGCTAATTCTTTAATTGAAACATCTTCGCCCCAACCAATATTAACATGACCTGCTTCATCGTAATTTTGTAATAAGAAAAAACAAGCATCTGCTAAATCATCTACATGCATAAATTCACGACGAGGAGTGCCTGTACCCCAAATTGTAACTGAAGGATCATTATTTTTTTTAGCTAAAATTATACGACGAATTAAAGCAGGAAGTACATGAGAATTTTCGGGATGGTAATTGTCATTAGTGCCATATAAATTTGTAGGCATTGCTGAAATAAAATTTGAGCCATACTGAGTTCGATAAGATTCACACATCTCAATACCCGCAATTTTAGCAATTGCATAGGGTTGATTTGTTGGTTCTAAATAGCCGGAATTTAAATATTCTTCTTTAATGGGCTGTGGAGACATTTTAGGATAAATGCATGATGAGCCTAAAAAGAGAAACTTCTTTACCTTATATAAATGTGCAGCATGTATAACATTTGCTTCCATCATTATATTATCATAAATGAATTCTGCTCTAAAAATATTGTTGGCAAGGATACCTCCTACTTTTGCAGCTGCTAAAATCACATAATCAGGCTTTTCTATTGAAAAGAAATCATTTACAGCTTGTTGATTCCTCAAGTCCAAATCACTTGAAGCTATATGAATGATATTATGATATCCTTCTGCAATAAGCTTTCGCTTTATAGCAGAACCAACCATTCCTCTGTGACCAGCTATATATATTTTAGCAGATTTATGCATAATGCTTATTAAAACTATTCGCTTTCCTTACTAGTTGTATAGCCATTCTCTTTTAACAACAACTCTTTCTTAAAAATTTGCAAGTCACTAGCAACCATTTCTTTGACTAAAGCATCTAAATTATATTTAGGTTTCCATCCCAATTTAGTCATTGCTTTAGAAGGATCACCAATTAATAAGTCAACTTCTGTTCGTCGAAAATATTTAGCATCTACTTTAACAACCACTTGACCTTCTTTTAAATCATAAATACCTGTGTATTTTAGAACGTAGCCTTCCTCTGCATCATCAGTTCCTTTAAACCCAAGTTCAATTCCTAATTCTGCAAAAGTCATTTTTACAAATTCCCTAATAGTAGTTGTAATACCTGTTGCTAAAACAAAATCCTCTGGATTTTCTTGCTGTAACATTAAATACATTCCTTCAATATAATCTTTAGCATGTCCCCAGTCTCTTTGTGCATTTAAATTTCCTAAATATAAACAAGTATCTAAACCTAGCGCAATACGCGCAGCCGCACGTGTAACCTTACGTGTTAAAAATGTTTCCCCACGTTGTGGCGACTCGTGATTAAATAAAATACCATTACAAGCATACATATTATAAGCTTCACGGTAATTAACTGTAATCCAGTAAGCATATAATTTTGCAACTCCATAAGGAGAACGAGGGTAAAATGGTGTAGTCTCAGATTGTGGGACTGCTTGTACTAAACCGTATAACTCGGAAGTAGATGCTTGGTAGAATTTTGTCTTTTGGGTAAGTCCTAATAATCTTATTGCCTCTAGAATTCTTAAAGTACCAATACCATCTACATTGGCAGTATATTCTGGTTCCTCAAAACTTACTTGCACATGACTCATGGCCCCTAGATTATAAATTTCATCCGGTTGTACTTCTTGTATAATACGAATTAAATTAGTGCTATCAGACAAATCACCATAGTGTAAATGAAGATGCCTATCCGGAATATGTGGGTCCTCGTAAATATGATCAATTCTTTGGGTATTAAACAAAGATGATCTTCGCTTTATGCCATGCACTTCATAGCCTTTATTAAGTAAAAATTCGGCTAAGTAGGCGCCGTCTTGTCCAGTTATACCAGTAATTAGGGCTTTTTTCATTGGTGAAATTCTAGGATACAAATTTAAGTATATATTAAATAGAAAAACCCGCATAGCGGGTTTAGATTTACATAATATCTAGGGATATTTTATCCCTTAAACTCTTCCATTGTCACATGACCATCAGCACTAATTCCTTTTCGTTGAATCACACTTAGGAATGTCATCCATAATATCCTAAAATCTAAAGTAAATGATTGTTTTTCTACATACTCAACATCATACTTGAACTTTTGTTCCCAGCTAATAGCATTTCTGCCATTTACTTGTGCCCAACCTGTAATACCAGGTTTAACATTATGCCTTTTAGCTTGTTCAGGACTATATCTTGGAAGATATTGCATTAAAAGTGGCCTTGGTCCTATTAAACTCATGTCTCCTTTTAAAACATTAATCAATTGGAGCAATTCATCTAAAGATGCTGATCTAACAAAGGTTCCTACTTTAGTCAACCTAAGGTCATCCGGTAAAGGAACGCCTTCCTTATCAAATGCATCCCTCATTGTTTTAAACTTTATAATCTTAAATGGTTTACTATTAAGACCAGGTCTTTGCTGAAAAAAGAAAACCTTGCCATTGTTGGCAAGGAGTAAAAAAATAGCAACAAACAATATAATTGGAGAAAGTATAAGTAAAAGCAAGATTGCAATAAAAAAATCACCCAATGGCTTAATAAAGTGTTTGTACATATATTATTACTTTGAAAAAATCGTATCTAAACAATTAAAGATTCTTTCAAATTCATCCTCGGTTAAATTAGAACCACTTGGAAGACATAATCCATTTTCAAATAACTTGTCTGATACACCATTTAAATAATTTATAGAAGATGAAAATACTGGCTGTTGATGCATTGGCTTCCATAAAGGACGTGTTTCAATGTTCTCAGCTTCCATAGCTAGTCTAATTTCTTCACGAGTCAACCCCTTGTTTTTAGAGGGATCAACTAAGATACAAGTAAGCCATCTATTAGAATAATATCCATCTAGTTCTTCTTGAAATTTAATATCGAATCCTGCATTATTATATTTAGAAAAATACTGTTTATATCTTTGAAAATTATTTCGTCTTGAAGCAACACGGTCATTTAATACTTCAAGTTGTCCTCTTCCTATTCCTGCTAAAATATTAGACATTCTATAATTATACCCAATATGTGAGTGTTGGTAGTGAGGCGCAACGTCTCTTGCTTGTGTGGCAAGAAAACGTGCTTTCTCAATCATTTCTGCTTTCTCAGATATTAATGCTCCTCCACCTGACGTAGTTATAATTTTATTTCCATTAAAACTTAAAACACCGAACTCTCCAAAGCTTCCACAAGGTTTATTATCAATACTTGAACCTAAAGCTTCTGCGGCATCTTCAATTACAGGAACACCATATTCATTTGCAATTGAAAGTATTTCATCCATTTTAGCTGGCATGCCATATAAGTGAACTGGTATAATTGCTTTTGGTAATTTACCGTTCTGTTTTGCATCTTCTAATGCAGTTCTTAATAATAAAGGATCCATATTCCAAGTATCCATTTCGGAATCTATAAATACAGGAATAGCATCTTGATATGCAATTGGATTTGCAGAGGCAGAAAAAGTAATTGATTGACAAAAAACAGTATCTCCAGCCTTTACACCCAAAAGGATCAATGCTAAATGTAAAGCGGATGTTCCTGAAGATAATGCAGCAGCGTGTTTTGTTTGGGTTTGATTTTGCAGTCCTAATTCAAAAGCATTTACATGCGGACCTAACGGTGCTATCCAATTTGTTGCAAACGCTTCCTTTACATACTGAAGTTCATTTGTACCAATATGAGGAGAGGAGAGCCAAATTTTATTCTTCATTGTAAAGTTGTTTTATAATTGAAACTTTCTCTTTGAATCTATAATAAATAGTTTCATTATCAGAAATATTTTTATCAATAGTCATACCTGCTTGTATTGTGTTATCAGATCCTATTATAACTGATGGGAGGACTGTTGACCTAATTCCAAAAAAATTATTATTGCCTACTTTAACATTCCCAGAGAATCCACTTGTAGACATGAAATTATTCTCCCCCAATATACAATCATGGCTCACAAAACTGAAAGAAGTAATTAGATTGAACCTCCCTATTTTTACATTTGGACCAATTACACAATTTGGATAAATAATTGTTCCCTTTTCAATAAGTGCAGTTTTGGAAATCTGTACTGTTGGATGAATTATTGTAAGCCAATCAATATGTAATAAATTTAATTTATCTATTAAACTTGATCTTGCTCTTAAATTTGCGAATCCGAAAATATAATGGAATTCTTTCGAAAAATGCCAATCAGTGATTTTACCTAAATACGATGAAGTAAACATATAATTTTTTGCATTTTTTTTATAGTTATCATAACTATCATCAAGAAAACCTATAATTTCAATTTGCTGGTTTTTTAACTTATTCAAATCTTCTATATAAGAACAAACTTCAGCAGCAACAGCACCTGATCCAATAAATATTACCTTAATCATTTTATAAAAAAGAATTTAAATTAATATCATCTAATAAAAAAAAATCACCATGTCCAGGATAAACAATTATATTTCTATTACTAAAGTTCTTTTTGATCAATTCAAGACTATGAAGTAATTTGTTTTTGTTTCCTGTCGGCAATTTAGTAACTGTTTTAAGATCCTTTATCATTAAATCGCCCGAGAATAAACATTGATTAATATAAACCGAAATACTACTTTCTGAGTGTCCTGGTGTATTAATAAATTTTATTATATGTTTTCCCCAAGTTATTGCTCCTTTTAAATTTTCAACTGATTTTATTTCTTTATAAATAACAAAACCCAACTGGTCATGAAATAATGAAAGATTTTTTCTTTTGTCTTTGACCATATTTGCACAATATTGACTTGCTATAATTATGGGATCAGCAAATTCAACCAATGCATTAACCCCCCAAATATGATCAAAATGTTCATGTGTTAAAATGACATAATCAATAATAAGTTTCTTGGATTCAATAAATTCAATAATTTCTGATGATTCATTTGTTCCAGGATCTATAATTATACATGATTTACAATCCTCATCAAAAACTACATAACAGTTCGAATCAACAGGATGGTTTTTAAACGTTTGTACTTTCATTACCCCGATATATTGATAGATCTTCCTCCGTCAACAGTAAATTGTTGACCCGTTATCCATTTTGATTTATTATATAATAGGAATTCGGCCATATAACAAATATCTAAAGCTTCCCCAATTCCTAAAGGATATGTTTCTGCCATACGTATTCTTACTTCTTCATTCTCAAAAATTGCTTGAGTCATTTCGGTTAGAATGGCACCAGGTAAAATAGAATTTACCCTTACCTTAGGTGCTAATTCAACAGCTAAACAACGCATTAATGTATCAACAGCTCCCTTTGAAGCACCATAAGCACTCATCCCTTTAGCACCCATATTACTCAAGTTGCTGGATAAATAAACAACCGACTTTAGGGCACTCGGGTTGTATTTATTATTTATTAAAATCTTTGTGATAAGACTTGCCGAAATTACATTAGTATTTAATGTGGATGTTAAAATTTGTGCAGTCGACATTTTTAATGGCACCATTTTCATATAACCGGCACAATGCACATACCCAATAATTTCGATATTTTCTTTGAGTATAAATTGAGATAAAGAAGCTTCTATATCAATAATTTCATTTAGATCTTGCTTCCAAATTTTATGATCATATTGTGTGTCACATTGTAACTTCACTTTTTCTAAGCGTTCCTTGTCCCTTCCGTGTAGGATAATATGATTGGCTTTTGATAAATATATAGCCATTTCACTTCCGATTCCTGAAGAGGAACCAGTAATTAATATATATGGAGTTTTCATAAGGCGAAATTATTGTGCGGTGAAACCACCATCAACACTTAGAATAGTGCCAGTAATCCATTTAGACATATCTGATAAGAGAAATGCTATCGCATTAGCCACGTCAACTGCCTCTCCTAGCCCTAATGGATGTAAATTATTGAGTGTATTGTAATAATCTTGATTAAATGATCCTGATACGTTGTCGAGCATTTTAGTTTTAACAAAACCTGGCGCTACACAATTAACGCGAATATTTTTAGCGGCCAATTCAATTGATAAGGATTTGGTTACTCCATGCAGTGCCGCTTTTGACATTGCATATCCTACATTAGCTGCAGATCCAACAAAGCCATATACTGATGAAATAAATACAATAGATCCTGCCTCACCAGCAAAAACATTTTTACTTGTAAATACTTTTGCCAATTCAATAGCAGCGTATGTATTTAAATTAAAAATTTCTGTGGTTGTATTATGATTGATACTTTTTAAAGGTGAAACATATGGTCTACCAGCAAGATGCACGAACCCATTTAATTTACCCAATTTCTCAACTGCACCAATAACTACAGGTTTAATTTCAACTGGATTTTGCAGATTTGCCGTAATACAATGAACAATAGCATCACCACACAATTCTTTGGTTGAATTTAGGCCTTCTTCATTTATATCTAATAAAACCAATTCTGCACCTAGTTTAGATAACAATACAGATGTTGCTCTACCTAGACCAGAAGCAGCTCCAGAAATTAAAAATCTTTTTCCATCTAACGCAATGGGATTAAATGGCATCTTATTTTTTTGATAGAATGAACTGATACAAGCCTTCTATTGTTTTAGCATTGAGAATATCTTGTGCAGATATGGTAACCGAATACTCATCATCTGCCAAAGCAATAATTGACAGACTAGTTAACGAATCCCAAGCATCAAAAGAAGTAATTTCATCTCGAGGATTTACAGAGTCAACTTCTAATAACTCTGCCATTTGATTTAAAAAAATTTCCATATTAATAATCTATTTGTTGACAAAATTCCAACGGACCTATATCTATAACCATGGCGGCCCAGGTTAACCCAACACCAAACCCTGAAAGACATAATTTATAAAGTTTTTTTTCAATTCCTTTTCCAATATTGAAGGTGATTGCTAGAGGAATAGTAACACCACTTGAATTGCCAAAATTTTCAACAATATTACTTGGCATCTTATCTCTACTCACTCCAATTTTATCGGCCAACTTCTGTAACATAAACCTATTGGGTTGATGAAACATAAAATAATCAATTTCATCTTTGGTAATGTTGGCTAATTTAAGGACCTCATGAATCAATGTTGGAACTTCTGTTTGCACAAAATTAAAGACCTCGTCGCCTTTCATCACCAAATGGTCTTTGCTTCTAAAGTTACCATTTGCATCCTCAATCATTTCTGCCGTTTCGGGGCTATTAGGCAATTTGGCTCCACCAGCAGGAATTTGAAGTGCGAATGCACCCATTCCATTCATTTTAAGCGTAGAAGCAATTGAAGTGACAATATTCGAACGTTCCAAAATCGTAATCGATGCAGCATCACCAATGAGTGGATTGCTGTTTCTATCGCGTTTTGAAACTTTAGGACTTAATACATCCGCATTCATTAAAACAACTTTCTTAATTTCAGGCTGATCAAGTAACATAAATCCTTGCATCAATCCAACAACATATCCTGCACATCCTTGATTGATATCCATACATAACATATCAGACTTTAACCCTAAGGCACCTTGTATGACATTGCTTGTTGGAGGCATTATGTAATCAGGCGATTGTGTTACTAATATAAGTGCATCGATATCATCTTTTTGAAGCATATTATGATCTATAAGGTAATTTAATCCATGCAAGCACAAATCTGAACCAGTAACCCCTGGTTTAACGATTCGTTTTTTATTAAACCCCATTGCAGCTTTAAGCTTCAATGATTTAGCTTCTGAGAAACTATAATTTCCCATCTCATCCTCAAACGTTACCTCATTGCCAGGCAAAATAGTAAGGATACCGCTAATTTTCTTATTTATAAATTGAAAATTCATTATTTCACTCCGTATTTCGAAAGTAAGGTTTCAATTGCATTTACAGTTGAAAAATTATCAGGGATAATATCTATACCATCAATTGATATTTTGTATTCTTCATCTAATGCTGTTACCAATGTAACAATATCAAACGAATCTAACATTCCATTATTAAAAAAATTCACATCCTCATTGAAGTCAAATTCTGATCTAATTTCAGTAAGTATCTCAATTATTTTAGCCTTCATATTTTAAATTTTTATTAGTTAGCACAAAGTTATACATTTTCTCTTCTTTAAAACCGTAGTGTTTATAACGAATAATAGCATTTTCATTGGTTTGAATAACCCAAAATAATTGCCTTTTTGAATCCTTTCCTTTTAATAGGAAGTAATTAAATAATTTTGAGCCCAATTTTTTTTCTCTAAAAAGCGGACTAACGAACCAATATCTCAAATATAAAGTCACTCCAACCAATTGATAAATAATAAATCCCGCAACTTGGTTTTCTATTTCATAAACCAAAATATTTCCATTATTTGACAATTTAATTATTTCATCCTGCGTAGGTAGTTGTTCCGCTTTGGGATCGAAAAATGTTTTCAATTGATTGAATACCTCCAATGATTGATCTTGATTAGCCACTTTTAAATGTTGATCGGCAACCTCATCAACTATTGATATGCCATTAGAAATGCGACTCATCCTAACTAAGGAAGTGTATACATTGAACCCATTATGATTAAAAATATTTAAAATATCTGCATCTATTTCTGTTGTCACTAAATCTACTATGGCAGTCATATTGGGATAAGTATTAACTAAATTATTTAGGCTCTTCCCTAATTGAGTTGAATCCGAAGCGTAATAATATAAATTTATAAAATCTTCGTTCTTCTTTAAAATAAAAACTACCTCACCAATAGTAATGGTAGATAAATCCCCACTATTTATAAATGCTTCACTTTTTATTGAATTAAAGTAATAATTACTTACACTCTTTTTCTTGAAGCTTTTGACAAAATTTGATGCATTAACAAAGAAATCTAATGTGTTAATTTTTTCCATTAATTAATTTGATTCTTTAACATAAGTCTATCGATCTTTCCATTTGTATTTCTTGGCATCTCATCCATTTTTATAAAAATAGATGGAATCATATATTTAGGTAGAATACCAGCAATTTTTTTTCTGAATTCGGCTGGTGTTATTTCTATTTCCGACTCATAGAACAAGGTAATTTCCTTTCGTGTTGTTTGATATACTACACAGCAATTTTTGGCAATTTTAAGTGTGTTTACAATAACATGTTCTATTTCGCCAAGTTCGATTCGATATCCAAGATGTTTTACCAAACTATCTTTTCGTCCTTTAAAAATGATTTCACCAAATTTATTTTTAGAAACGACGTCACCAGTTCTATAAATTATTTCAGGATAGGCCTTATTTAATGGATTTTGTACAAATGCTGCAGCAGTCTTTTCAGGATTATTATAGTACCCCATGGCCAAGGAAGTTCCCCTTACACAAAGTTCTCCTTCTTCTCCTTCTTTTACCAATTCATCCTTATCATTTAAAATTAGAACATCGGTATTTCGGTAAGGAATACCAATTGGAAGAGGCTCGTCATCTGCTATTTCTCTATTTACAACAAAGTAAGTACAATCTAATGTGATTTCTATTGGGCCATATAAATTCGCAAACAAGGTATTACTCAATGTTCGTTTCCAATAATTGAATTGTTTTGTTGGAAATACTTCTCCAGCAAACCAAATAATTTTTAGATCAGGAAGTTGAACAGCTTCTAACAAATTCATATTTGCGATATTTACCATAATAGTAGGCACCCAAAAAATAAAACTAACTTGATATTGTTTGAGCAACTCTAATATTTTAATTGGAAATGCTGAAAGTTGATCTGGTATTAATAAAAGAGTACTGCCCTTCGACATCAATAAACATAATTCAAAGCTGTAAATGTCAAACACCAAAGGTGAAAGCGAACCGATGATTTCTTGATTTGAAAACTTAAAAATTTCAATTGAAACTTCTGTAAATTCAATAAAACTGCGATGATTTAATACCACCCCTTTTGGTGTACCTGTTGAACCAGAAGTATTAATTATACAAAGTGGATCTGTATCTATTTGTAACTCTATGCGAGATAACAACAATGAACGGTTTGATTCTTGATTAAAATTAACTTCATCAATCAATAAAATTTTATCATCCTCAATCGTCCCATTCAAAAATTTTAAATTCGTAGAGTTAGTAATTACAATTTCAGGTTTTATTAAATCAAAAATATTTTTTATGCGCTCATGAGGACTTTTCACATCAATATTCATATAAATATTACATGAATAAGTAATGGCAATATCAGCTACTACACTTTCAATTGACTTTGGCAAGTATACCGCAATAGGCAAATTGGAAAAACTTTTTTTTGCTAAAATAGCATTTGCCAAAATTTGTGCTCTTTTGTCTAAATCATAAAATGTGATTGATTTATCAGATTCAATAGCAGCAATTTTTGATTGATTTTTGTCAACTGTATTATAAAAGTATTCTAAAATATTTTTTTTCATATGTAAGATAAGTTATAAATAAAATTATTTTTTTAAATTAAATGGTATTAAACTTATTATAAAGAACTGAATTGCCTTTAATGGACTTCTTATTAAAGTGAAATTATAACGAAATAGAACATATATTCTAGATAAATAATTTTTAGTATATAATTTATAAATTTTAGCTTCTTTTGATTGAAGGGGTAATAAATTAATGAACTCTTTAGCTTGTATATAATACCAGCCATTTATAATTAATTTTAATCTTTCTTTTATTGCGTAAAATGAAAGAGAATTTAAATGTCCATGTTGGTTTGAATCATGAATTCTATATAAAATAAAAGCTCTATCATCAATAAAAACATTTAATTTTTTAATTCTTGCAACAAAATAAATAAACCAATCATGAGAAAAATATTTCCAATTTATATAATCAACTTTATTTATGATGTCTTTTAAAAGATGGATTAGTTTTTTATCCATTACGTACGTACATCCCGCACTTCCACCTTCAAATAAATGATCATATTTTTTTTGAGAATATGATTTTTTTATTATTGATTTTGTCATTTTTTTTTGATCCCAAAGTATCAAATTTGATGTATACAAATTTGAATTCTCTGATATCATTTTTTTTCCTGCCTCATAAAGTTTCTCTGCTAACCAAATATCATCTTGATCTGAAAAAGCAACATAATCATAAGCATTGATTATATTTTCATCAATTGTTCTTATCGCATGTAAAAAATTATTTGCTGCACTACCTGATGAATTGTCATTTTTTGTGATTTTAATTTGATTCGAATTGAAAGAAAATTTTGATAATAATAATTCAAATGTACCATCATTACTTCCATCATCAAAAATAAATAAAGTTACATTTACATTTTCTTGAGTGAGAATTGAATTTATTTGCTCTTCAATATATTTTAATCCATTAAAAGAAGCTAAAATAACTAAAATATTCATATATGATGAGTGTCTATGAAAGTGTAAATAAAATAAGGCACTAGTAAAATAATGGTTAAATTAAAAACTTTATTTAAAAGAGGGGAATTGTAAAGGCCTTTAAAATTATTTAACACCAGCGCAAGAATAACATAAGGAGAAAATCTAAACCCAATTACTGGATTAATAAAAAACGTGATATAATATATGAAAAATGTGGTAAATATTAATGGATGAAATAATTTTTGTTTAATATTAATCCAAGTAATAATGAGTAATCCGGTGATAAAACAAAAATATATTTTATGAAAAACACTAACCTCTGACATTCCTTCTGCATAATCATCTACTTTATTTAAAAAAAAATTTAATTCTACTATACTATTAATTATTGGAAATAATATAAAAATAAAAATAGGGATACATATTGATAAAATTAAAAATAAATATTTAAAATAATTTTTGCTTTTGTAAAACATAAGTAAAAGTAATGGGACTGAACTTAAATGCATAAATGGAGATAAAATAATTTTTCTAAAATTTATATTTCTAAAACTAGAATAAAAAAAATAGGAGTATATATAATAAACTGGTGCATTTCTTAATACAACATAGCTCGTTAAGAAATAGTAAAATGTAAAAATGACTACTTTTTTCCATAGTGCGATATCTTTTTTAAAAGCTAGCCATATATAAAAATAAAGGCTAATTAAAAAATTAAAATAATAAATGCATTCAATGATATAAATTTTATTTGAGGTAAATAATTCGAAAAATTTATATAACACGAATAGATATGGCTCCGAAGTTAAAAAAGACAAAAGATTTTCAGGTTTTTCATAGTTGTAAAGCTCAAAATAACCTACATAATCTTTATTTATATTTATGGGTATTAATAATCTTAATCCAATAGAGAAAAAAATAAAAACTATTGAATAGATCATTTTATTCTCATATTTAATGTGATTTTGGCATAACAAATAATAAGTGAAAAATAAAAACGTTATTAATATCATAGTTGCTATCATTTTATTAGTAACAATAATATTATAAGACTTATATGTACAAAAATTCTGCAAGTAGTTAATAATTTGATTTCCTGTAATCCCTTCCCTTTGTCTATTGAACTCATAACTCTTGGGTCTATTAATAATACTAGAAGTAAAACTCCAAACATATTCAATATTTGGCTGTAAGAACTTAATGTCAAAGCCTTTTGAGGATAAGAAAAGCTAAAAAAGTACAAAAAAGTTGCACTAAAAGAAAACATGAAGCCAGATATATAAGCGTAAATAACAAAATAAAGATTATTAGACTTTAATTTATTATTTACTAAACTATCTTCATCTAGTTCGATTTTACTAAAATTTATTTTTTTTGATTTACCAAAAATAAAATTTAATATATTAATAATTTTTATAGAAAATGAAAACGAGAATTTATTTGAAAACAAGGGTAGCAAAAAAATAACAACAAATAAATGAGATAATAAAATAATTTCCCATACCATTTCTTTATTTTTTACAGTCTCCGTATAGTAAGCCATTATCGGAACGAATATTAGCACAAAGCCTCTAGCAGAAAATTGAAATATATTAATTAAAGAAAATAGATATCTAACATTATTCTTATCGTGTATATTAAGTTTTAAATGATATGCAAATACATCAATGAAAATAGACATTGCATATGAAATTGAGGCAATTAAGAACATATCTTAAAAAATAATATTAATCCATTTATTTGTGTCCTTGTCATATGTTTTGATCACTTTAGCTGGAGATCCAACTGCAATAGAATATTCTGGAATATTTTTTGTTACTACGCTCATTGAACCTATAATTGAACCGTCGCCTATAGTAACTCCAGGCAAAATTGATACAAATTCACCAATCCAAACATTACTCCCAATTTTTACTTCTCTAGAAAACAACTCCCTCTCAATTGGTGGAGTCATAGGACTTGACTGATTATCTCCAGTATAATTACCGTGATTATGATCTGATATAAAAACTTTAGAAGCGATTAACGTATTGTCTCCTATATAAACTCCTTTTGCCACTGCTATATGAACATAATCATTAATTTGTACATTGTCTCCAATATGCAGAATGGGAGTATAATTTTCACCGAAAATAACATCTATTCTTAAATTTATTCCAGTGGTTAGAAATTTAGCTCCTTTGATGCCTTTTTTACCTCTAATGAAAAAAGGAAGCCTAATTATTCTGGCATTTGGATAATAAAAATATGTAAATAATTTGTCTCTTAAGAGTCTAATTAAGCCATACATTCCATAAATTTTAAAATATTTCAACATGCTATTTTATTAATTTAATATTATCTTTATAAACAAGCACTTTTTAAAATAAATATTGACAATTAAAATTTAATTAAATAACACTCTTTAATGCGCACCAAGTGACTCACTTTTGTAAAATTTAAACTCTTTTTACAAAAAATAAAACAGTTTAGGTATTTGTTTTTTTTCATAATCTCTATTTAAAAATATCCGAAATTAGCCTAGTCCACATTAATGAAATCCCCTAAGCAATAATCTTCCTATACAACTGGCCAAACACCAAATACAACACCGTTAAAAATCCTGCTAAAAAGCCTCCTAGTATTAATGATTTTAACCTTCCTACTTTATCTTTTTCTAAAGGTAAAATTGGGCGGTCAATTAATTGTACCAATGGCGTCTCTTTTCTTAAATTTACTTTAGACAACTCCAATTGAGCTACCAACTGAGTGAGTATTGCCGTATTCGCTTGCACGTCAACCTGGCGCCTTGTGCTTGGAGTGCGCTTCACATTTAATGCCGGATTCAAATTGTATACATTATCACTTGCAGTAGCAACGCCTGTAATGGCACTATTCAATTCTGCCCTA
>Ga0114980_10001347_pt1 | contig 17604 bp, 15 predicted proteins | sample S_140806_EF_Meta_FD_87018 | JGI IMG/M metagenome (GOLD analysis project Ga0114980, IMG submission 87018) | Freshwater microbial communities from Lake Simoncouche, Canada to study carbon cycling - S_140806_EF_MetaG | ecosystem: Environmental > Aquatic > Freshwater > Lake | place: Lake...
CACGGCGCCATGCCATGTCGGTGATGTGCAGCAAACCATCGATGCCGCCCAAGTCAACGAATGCACCGTATTCGGTGATGTTCTTGACCACACCGTGAACGACGGAACCTTCGCGGAGGTTTTCCATCAGTTTGGCGCGCTCTTCGCCCATCGAAGCTTCGACCACAGCACGGCGTGACAACACGACGTTGTTGCGCTTGCGGTCCAACTTGATGACCTTGAATTCCATGGTCTTGTTTTCGTACGGTGAGAGGTCTTTGGTAGGACGTGTGTCAACCAATGAGCCTGGCAAGAAGGCACGAATGCCGTTGACCAAAACAGTGAGGCCGCCTTTGACTTTGCCGCTGGTGGTGCCAGTGACGAATTCGCCGGATTCCAAAGCTTTTTCCAATGACAACCATGATGCCAAACGCTTGGCGGTGTCACGGCTCAAAATGGTGTCGCCGTAGCCGTTCTCGATGGAGCCGATGGCCACAGAAACGAAATCGCCAACTTGGACTTCGATTTCGCCCAAATCAGATTTGAATTCTTCTAGGGGGACGTAGGCTTCAGATTTGAGGCCGGCGTTCACAACCACGAAGTTGTGTTCGATGCGAACAACTTCAGCGGTGATCACTTCGCCTGTGCGCATTTCCGTGCGCTTCAGTGATTCTTCAAATAGGGCTGCAAAAGATTCTGACATTCAAGTTCCTAATCCACAAAAAGGTCTGACGACTGCACCATTGCGTCGTTAACAAGGCTAGTTGCGGCGGTTGTTTGCGTTTTCACGCAGGTTAAGTTGATGAACCACAAAGCCTGTGCGCATGCAGCGCGGAAGGGGGCTTTGTGGGCCTCTGCAAGTCTTCTTTGTTTACGGATTAATTTAAACGGGAAAGCCTTGTTTGCTTTGCCACCAGTCAAGAACTTGAACCACCGATTGTTCGATGCTCAGGTCGGAGTTGTCTAGCAGCATTGCGTCTAGGGCTGGCTTTGAGGGCGCAAAGCTGCGAGAACTGTCTCGTGCGTCGCGAGCCTCTAGGTCAGCTCTGAGATCGTCGATTCTAGCCTGAAAACCTTTAGAAATCAATTGCTTATAACGCCTGTCGGCTCTTTTTGAGGCACTGGCCGTTAAAAACACCTTCAAAGGTGCGCCAGGAAAGATGACGGTCCCCATGTCGCGCCCATCGGCCAAGAGGCCGGGTAGGCGCTGAAAGCTGTGCTGAAGGGCCACCAAGGCCATCCGAACGGCAGGCAATGTGGAAACCTTGGAGGCGTTCATGCCGCCTTCTTCGCTGCGAATGACATCGGTCACATCTTGCTCATTGAGCAAGACTTTGTCGCCCTCAAATTGAACCGGCAACTTCTCGGCCAGTGCTGCAATGGCAGACTCGTTGACAGTGTCTAGGCTCAAGCCTGCTTGCAATGCGGCATAGGCAGTGACGCGATACAGGGCGCCAGAGTCTAGGTAGTGGTATCCCAAGCGTTCTGCCACCAAGCTGGACAAAGTACCTTTGCCAGAGGCAGTTGGGCCATCGATGCATATGACAGGTATTCGGTCTGCAGGTGTTTGGGCCAAAGAAAACAGCGCTTCAAAATAGTCTGGAAATGTTTTGGCCACGCACTTGGGGTCTTCAATGCGTATGGCCTGCTGGTCGGCATTGAAAGCAGCCAAAGAGAAGCACATGGCCACGCGATGGTCGTCATAAGTGTGAATGCTAGCGGCTTGCCATTGACCTGCCGGCAAGGGGTGTATTCGCAACCAATCGGGGCCTTCTTCAACTTGCGCGCCCAACTTGCGCGATTCTTTGGCCATGGCCGCAATGCGATCGGTTTCCTTCACACGCCAACTGGCAATGTTGCGCAGGGTGGTGGGGCCGTCGGCATAAAGGGCCATGACGGCCAACGTCATCGCTGCATCAGGAATGTGATTGCAGTCCAAGTCGATGGCCTTGAGCGGCCAAGCACCCCGTTTGATTTCTAACCAGTTGGGGCCGCTCTCAATGTGTGCCCCCATTTGGGCTGCGGCATCCATGAAGCGAATGTCGCCTTGAATGGAAGCGGGGCCCACGCCTTGAATGCGAACAGGTTTGTCGGTACCGGCTAATGCACCCAAAGCAATGAAGTAGCTGGCAGACGAAGCGTCGGCTTCCACGTGAATTTCGCCAGGCGAGGTGAATTGGCTGCTGGCTGGAATGATGAAACGTTGCCAGCCATCGCGTTTGACGTTGATGCCGTAGCGCGTTAACAAATTCAGGGTGATTTCGATATAAGGCTTGGAAATGAGTTCGCCTACCACTTCTATGACGATGTCTTTTTGTGCTGCCAGAGGCAAGGACATCAAAAGTGCCGTGAGGAATTGGCTGGACACATCGCCGCGCACTTGAATGGGTTTGTCGAGTTGCAGTTGAGGTGACTGCACACGCAAGGGCGGATAGCCTTCGTTGCCCAAATATTCGATGTGGCAACCCAAGAGGCGCAGCGCATCGACCAAATCGCCAATGGGGCGCTCGTGCATGCGCGGCACGCCTTTGAGAGTGAAGTCGCCGCCCATCACCGCCAACGCTGCCGTCAACGGGCGCATGGCCGTACCGGCGTTGCCCATGAAAAACTCAATGGCTTCAGTGGGCTTCTTCAAGACAGCTGCTTGACCGTTTGAACTGCTTTGTCCCAAGCCAGTGATGCAAACACTGTTGGTACCCGCCTTGGGTTCAACACCACAGCCCAGTTGACGCAAAGCAGTCAACATCACACGGGTATCGTCTGAATCTAAAAGGTCATGCACCCAAGTGCTGCCCTCGCAAAGTGCAGACAACAACAAAACGCGATTGGAAATACTTTTAGAGCCAGGCAGTGTGACAGTGCCACCCGCTTGTTGCAGGGAAGGGAGATCAAGAAACGCGGTTGCAAACATGTTGGCTGATTTATTTTTCTGAATTTTGGCTGGCACCCATGCGCCAATTGAAGCGCAAATCACTGGCTTGGCGAATCATGTCTTCAAGCGCTTGGAGATCGTTGGCTTGAATGGCTTTTTCAAAGTCGTTCAGTGCGTCTTTGAAGTGGCTGATTTGAAGCAAGACCTGCTCGCGATTGGTGGACAAAATATCACGCCAGACGACGGGGTCACTTGCAGCAATGCGCGAGAAATCTCTGAAGCCTGGGCCGCCAAGTGCTATCAAGCTGGGGCCATTGTGCTGTTGAAAAATGCCGCGAATGATGGCGTAAGACAAAACATGCGGCAGATGGCTGACAGCCGCAAAAGCAGCATCGTGTGCTGCAGGTGTGAGCTCGTTGATGTAACTGCCAAGGCTTTTCCAAACTTGTTTGGCAAGCTGAACCTGAGTGGCGCCCGAGCTGTCCATCGGTGTCACGATCAGTGCACGATCTTTGTAGAGGTCAACATCTGAATGTTCTACGCCCGCCACCTCTTTGCCTGCAATGGGATGCACTGGAACGAAGCAGTGGAGTTTATTGCCAAGGGTACGGAGGGCAGACACCACGATGTCTGACTTCGTCGAGCCAACATCCATTAAAAGAGCATCAGGTTTTAAAGCCGGAGCAATGGCCTCAAAGCAAGCCTCTGTAGCCTTGACCGGCACTGCCAACAACACCAGGTCGGCCCCCCTCACTGCTTGCTCAATACTGTCCACCGCCAGGTCAATCACGCCCATGCTGAGCGCTTTTTGGCGCGATGATTCTGAGGCGCTGTGGCCAACGATGTGAGGCGCCCAACCAGCTCTTCTAGCAGCCAAAGCGAACGAGCCGCCCATCAGACCGCAGCCAATGAGGGCGACTTTTTCGAATTTCATTCGGGAATAGGGTAGGAGCCCAAGACCTTGTAGAAAGCACACAAGCCTTGCAGCTCTTGCAGCGCGGCAGCCACATGAGGTTGAGAAATGTGACCTTGAATGTCGATGTAGAAATAGTATTCCCACTGGCCCGACTTGGCGGGTCGAGACTCAAAGCGCGTCATTGAGACGCCGTTGTTCTTCAGGGGCATGAGCAAGTCATGCACAGCGCCTGGTTTGTTGGGCACAGAAACCACCAAGCTGGTGCAGTCCTTGCCAGACACAGGCGGTGTGGCCAATGTTTGCGGCAAGCAAATCACGGCAAAGCGGGTGCGGTTGGTGGCTTCGTCTTGAATGGCATGGGCCACGATGTGCAAGCCAAATTGGGACGCTGCACGTTCGCTGGCCAAGCCTGCCCAAGCGGGATTGCTAGCAGCCAGTCTGGCACCTTCTGCGTTGCTGGAAACAGCCCGTCGCTCAGCATGCGGCAAGTGAAGTGTCAGCCAAGCTTGGCATTGAGCCAGGGCTTGTGGATGTGCCAACACCACCTCAATGTCTTTGAGGTTGTCAGTTTGACGCAGCAAGTTGTGACGCACCAAAAGGCTCACCTCGCCAATGACGTGAACCGGTGAACGTAAAAATAAATCGAGTGATCGGGCCACCACGCCTTCGGTGGAGTTCTCCATGCCAACCACACCATACTGTGCGGTACCAGCGGCTGTAGCATGAAACACTTCATCAAAGTTGTTGCAGTAAATGAGGCTGGCTGCACTGCCAAAAAACTCGATGGCTGCTTGTTCGCAAAAAGTACCTTCAGGACCAAGAACTGCAACGCGCTGGGGTGCTTCCAGGGCCAAACAGGCCGACATGATTTCGCGCCATATGGAAGCGACATGGGCATTGAGCAAAGGGCCTTGATTGGTCTTTTCAATTTTGGCAATGACTTGTGCGACGCGATCGGGCCGAAAAAAGGGCGAGCCTTCTGCGCGTTTGATCTCACCTACTTTTTCAGCCACCAAAGCGCGCTGATTTAACAAACTCAAAAGCTGCTGATCGAGCGAGTCAATTTGAATTCGCAATTCGCCCAAAGCGTCAGATTGAATAGGTTGCGTCATGGTTGATCGTTGTTGAAGGAGAAGCGGTCAAGGACAAATGAGGGGCAGAGTTAGGCCTGCTTGAGCTCAAACTCTTGGAGGTAAGTGACCAAGGCTTTGACGCCTTCAAGTGGCATGGCGTTGTAGATGCTTGCACGCATGCCGCCCACCGATTTGTGGCCTTTAAGTTGTAACAAGCCGCGTTCTTTGGCGCCCGCTAGGAAGGCTTCGTTGCGTGATTCATCTCGCAGGTAGAAAGGAATGTTCATGCGAGAGCGGCATGATTTTTCAACCCGGTTTTCATAAAGCTGTGATTGGTCTAAAAAGTCGTAGAGCAAATTGGCTTTAGCGATGTTGCGTTGTTCCATGGCTGCCACGCCCGTCAAGCCATTTTCAGTTTGCGACTTCAGCCATTTGAAAACCAAACCCGCGATGTAAATCGAATAGGTGGGCGGTGTGTTGTACATAGAGCCGTTGTCGGCCACCGTTTTGTAATTGAAAGCACTGGGGCAATGCTTCATGGCATTTCCCAAGAGGTCCTCTCGAACCACCACAAGGGTGAGACCTGCAGGACCTAAATTCTTTTGCGCCCCGCCAAATGCCAATCCTACTTTGGACCAATCTATGCTGCGCGAGGCGACATGTGACGAGAAATCAATGACCAAGGGTGCATTGCTGCCCAAGGCCACCAAATCAGGCAGCGAATGGTATTCAACACCATCGATGGTTTCGTTGGTGCACACGTGCACGTAGTTTGCATTGGCGCTCAGTTGCCATTCAGCAGGCGAGGGGATGGTGCTGAATTTGCTGCTTTGTGCGCTTGCCGCTAAATGAGGCGTGCAAAACTTCGCCGCCTCTTTGAAAGACTTTTGGCTCCAACTTCCGGTCACCACAAAATCAACCGTGCCTTCTTGCGACAAGTTCAAGGGCACGATGGCATTTTCGGCAATCCCGCCGCCTTGCATGAACAAGATTTTGAAGTTGGAGGGAACCGCCAACAACTCACGAAGATCAGCTTCTGCTTCTTCGTAAATGGACATGAACTCCTTACCGCGATGGCTCATTTCCATCACGCCCATGCCACTGCCATGCCAGTCCAACATTTCGCTGGCGGCTTGCATCAAGACGGCATCGGGAATGGCGGCAGGGCCGGCTGAAAAGTTGAAGGCCCGTGTCATTCAGTCGAGCCGCTTTCCTCTGCACCGCCTTCACTGCTCGCAGAGTTTTCACCCGTCTCACCGGTCTCATCTGGCACGATGGCATCGTTTTCCACAATGCGCTGCAAGCCAGACAATTTGGCGCCGTCGTCCAAACCAATCAAGGTCACGCCTTGCGTGGCGCGACCCAACTCTCGAATTTCTGCAACCCGCGTACGAACCAACACGCCAGTGTCGGTGATCAACATGATTTCATCGTCGGCATGGACCAAAGTAGCGGCCACTACTTTGCCGTTTCGCTCAGATTGCTGGATGGCAATCATGCCCTTGGTGCCTCGGCCATGTCGAGTGTATTCAGTGATGGAGGTGCGCTTGCCGTATCCATTTTCGGTAGCCGTCAGAACGCTTTGTTGCTCGTCTTCAGCCACCAGCATGGCAATCACGCTTTGTGTGTCGTCCAGCATCATGCCGCGCACACCGCGCGCATTGCGACCCATGGGTCGGACATCGTTTTCGTCAAAGCGAACGGCTTTGCCGCCGTCGCTGAACAACATCACGTCGTGCTTGCCGTCTGTGAGTGCGGCGCCAATTAAGAAGTCACCTTCGTCCAAATCAACGGCAATGATGCCGGCCTTGCGAGGGTTGCTAAATTCATCCAGGGAGGTTTTCTTCACGGTGCCCATGGACGTGCCCATGAACACGTAATGGTCGGCAGGGAAGCTGCGCATGTCGCCCGTTAAAGGCAAGACCACGTTGATCTTTTCGCCTTCTTGCAAGGGAAACATGTTGACGATGGGACGGCCACGCGAGCCGCGTGAGCCTGCAGGTACTTCCCAAACTTTAAGCCAATACAAACGGCCACGATTTGAGAAGCACAAAATGTAGTCGTGCGTGTTGGCAATGAAGAGCTGATCGATCCAATCGTCTTCTTTGGTGGCTGTGGCTTGCTTGCCTCGGCCGCCACGCTTTTGAGCACGGTATTCAGACAAGGGCTGACTTTTGATGTAGCCACTGTGTGACAAAGTGACGACCATGTCGGTGGGCGTGATCAGGTCTTCGGTGGCCAAATCTTGCGCATTATTCTCAATGTAGCTGCGACGTGCGCCAATTTTGGTTTGGCCAAATTCTTGACGCAATTCACCCAGTTCAGTGCCAATGATGGTGGATACGCGCTCTGGCTTGGCCAAGATGTCAAGCAAGTCTTCAATCTCAGACATCACTTCTTTGTACTCAACCACAATCTTGTCTTGTTCCAGACCGGTCAAGCGTTGCAATCGCATTTGCAAAATTTCTTGGGCTTGGGTGTCGCTGAGGCGGTACAAACCGTCACCGCCCATGCCAAATTCTTTTTCCAAATCGTCTGGGCGATAGTCGTCGGCATTGACAGCACCGCCGTCAGCCCGGGTGCGCGTCAGCATCTCGCGAACCAACTTACTGTCCCACCGGCGGGTCATCAATTCAGCCTTGGCCACTGGGGGTGTGGGCGCATTGCGAATGATGGCAATGAACTCGTCGATGTTGGCCATGGCCACAGCCAAACCTTCCAGCACGTGACCTCGTTCGCGCGCTTTGCGCAAGGTGAACACGGTGCGACGTGTGACCACTTCACGGCGGTGCTGCAAAAACACGCTGATCAAGTCTTTGAGGTTACATAACTTAGGCTGACCATCAATGAGGGCCACCATGTTGATGCCAAAGGTGTCTTGGAGTTGCGTCTGTTTGTACAGATTGTTCAATACCACTTCGGGCACTTCACCGCGCTTGAGTTCAATGACCAAACGCATGCCCGATTTGTCGGATTCGTCTTGAATGTGGCTAATGCCTTCAATCTTCTTCTCGTGAACCAATTCGGCCATGCGCTCTTGCAAGGTTTTCTTGTTCACTTGGTAGGGCAGCTCGTCCACCACGATGCACTGACGCTGGCCTTTGTCGATGTCTTCAAAGTGGCACTTGGCGCGCATCACCACACGGCCACGGCCTGTTCGGTAGCCTTCTTTGACGCCGCTGATGCCATAAATAATACCGGCCGTGGGGAAGTCGGGCGCAGGAATGATTTCCATCAATTCGTCGATGGTGGCTTCGGGGTTGCGCAGCATGTGCAAGCAAGCGTCAACCACTTCGTTCAAGTTATGGGGTGGAATGTTGGTCGCCATGCCCACCGCAATCCCGCCAGAACCGTTGACCAGTAAATTGGGAATTCGGCTTGGCAAGACCAAAGGCTCTTTTTCTGAGCCGTCGTAGTTGGGGCCAAAGTCGACGGTTTCTTTGTCGATGTCGGCCAACATTTCATGGGCAATTTTGGCCAAACGAATTTCGGTGTATCGCATGGCGGCGGCGTTGTCGCCGTCCACGGAACCAAAGTTGCCTTGACCATCGACCAACATGTGGCGCATGGAAAAATCTTGTGCCATGCGGACTATGGTGTCGTAGACAGACTGGTCGCCGTGCGGGTGGTACTTACCAATCACGTCACCCACAATGCGCGCGGATTTTTTGTAGGCGCGGTTCCAGTCGTTGTTGAGTTCATGCATGGCAAACAACACCCGACGATGGACTGGTTTAAGGCCGTCGCGGGCATCGGGCAGTGCGCGTCCCACAATCACGCTCATGGCGTAGTCGAGGTAGCTGCGGCGCATTTCCTCCTCTAAACTGATGGGGAGGGTTTCTTTGGCAAACTGGGTCATGAGGGGTCAGGCGCACTGGGTAAAAGACTGTCATTTTAGGTCCAAAGAGTGTCGTTGATTTGCAACACATCAACCGAGATGAATTGACCCTGATCAAGCTGATTTCACCAAATTGGGGAATTTGGCTTTGTCTATGGCACAATGATTTCAACGTTTTGAGTGATGGTCATTCAAAGCGTCTCTTTTCTCGCAGGATGTCTGCGGTATTTATCCCCATGAGGAGAACCATGAAAAAATTCAACAAAGTGGCAGTGGTGTTGGCTTCAGCTGCCTTGGCAACTGCTGCAGGCGCGCAATCCGTAGACAACTGGCGCAATGGCACAGGCGAGCACGCTTGGAAAAACGGCTCCAACGAACTCTGCTGGCGCAATGCCAACTGGACACCCGCCAATGCGGTTGCCGCTTGCGATGGCGCCATTGCTCCACCAAAAGCAGCTGCTCCAGCTCCTGCTCCAGCACCAGCACCAGCACCAGCACCAGCGCCAAGAGCTGCAGCACCTGCTCCAGCGCCAGCTGCTGCTCCTGCACCAGCGCCAGCGCCTGCAGCTGCCACCAAAGTGACTTACGCTGCTGACACCTTCTTTGACTTTGACAAATCAGTTTTGAAAGCTGACGGCAAAGCCAAGTTGGACGACTTGGCTGGCAAAGTGAAGGCCATCAATTTGGAAGTGATCATTGCTGTGGGCCACACTGACTCCGCTGGTTCTGACGCTTACAACCAAAAGTTGTCTGTCAAGCGTGCTGACGCTGTCAAGGCTTACTTGGTCACCAAGGGCATTGAGAAAAACCGCGTTTACACAGAAGGCAAGGGCGAGAAACAACCCGTTGCTGACAACAAAACAGATGCTGGCCGTTCTAAAAACCGCCGCGTGGAAATCGAAGTTGTGGGTACACGCCCCAACTGATCAAAAGCAAGCTTGAATCAAATCAAGCACTTTTTGATCAAAAGAAAGCCTCCTTCGGGAGGCTTTTTTACTTTCGGAGACAATACCAGTCATGACTTCTAAATCTTCTGACCCCCACTTTTCTTCCTCCAATGTGGATCCTGCCGAATTGGCCAAATTCTCTGACTTGGCACACCGTTGGTGGGACACAGAAAGTGAATTCAGGCCGTTACACCAAATCAATCCTTTGCGATTGAATTGGATTCAGACTTTGGTGCCTCTTTCCGGAAAGAAAGTGGTCGATATAGGTTGCGGTGGTGGCATCTTGTCAGACGCCATGGCCAGACAAGGTGCGCAAGTCTTGGGCATTGACCTGGCGGTCAAGTCGTTGAAAGTGGCGCAGTTGCATGCGCTTGAAGCCGGTACTCAAGGCGTTCAATACCAAGAAATCAGTGCAGAGAGCTTGGCGTCCCAACGGGCGGGGCAGTTTGATGTTGTCACGTGCATGGAAATGTTAGAGCACGTACCCGACCCCGCTGCTGTTGTGAAGGCTTGTGCTCAATTGGTGAAGCCTGGTGGATGGGTCTTCTTCTCGACTTTAAATCGCAGTCCCAAATCATTCCTATTTGCCATTGTTGGCGCTGAGTATGTGCTCAATTTATTGCCTAGGGGCACGCATGAGTACGGGCGCTTGATCAAGCCAAGTGAGCTGGCAGATTGGGTGCGCGATGGCGGCCTAGAGTTGGCGCAAATGAAAGGCATGACCTACAACCCCTTCACGCGTGTGTACGCCATGAACTCAGACACCGATGTTAATTATTTGATGGCCACCCAAAAGCCGATGTCCTCTTGATAGCAAGGGTCCCTAGGTATGAAGTTTCAAAATATTCACGCCATCCTGTTTGACCTTGATGGCACGCTGATTGACAGTGCACCGGACCTGGGCGCGGCCGTCGACAAAATGCGGGTGGACCGAGGCATGTCCTCACTGCCCCTGGCTCATTACCGGCCCATGGCGGGTGCGGGTGCGCGTGGCATGATTGCCTTGGCGTTTGGACATACACCAGAGCATCCTGATTACGAAGCGATGAAAGAAGAGTTCTTTCGCAATTACGAAGCATGCATGACCGAAAGAACATTTGCATTTGAAGGTGTTGTGCAAATGATTGAGTCGCTGATAGCTGCCAAATTGCCTTGGGGTGTGGTCACCAACAAATCCAAACGATTTGCCGAACCATTGACCCAAGCCATGCCACTTTTTAAAACGTCGGCAGTGCTTGTTTGTGGCGACACAACGCCATACGCCAAGCCGCATCCAGCGCCTTTGTTGGAGGCGGCCAAGCGCATGGGTGTGGAGCCCAGTTCGTGTCTGTATGTGGGCGACGATGAGCGAGACATCGTTGCGGGCCATGCTGCAGGTATGAAAACGGTGGCGGCTACCTATGGTTACCTAGGGTTGCACAGTGATGTTCAAAAGTGGCAAGCCCATGCGCACATTCAGTCGCCTTCTGAGCTCGCCACATTGGTCTCCTACTGATCCAACACGGATCTCCTTGAATTGAAATTCACAAAGCGCGCAAGGGTTGGAAAATTTTTCACGCTGTTCTGCACTTTCTTGCACGACATGCGATCGCCTTGACCAAGACTTGGGGTTTTGGAGGCTGTCAAATTCAAAGAGCCCCGTTATGCTTGGGCCAACGATATTGTCGAATTTGTAACAGGAGTTTTCATGAGCAACGTGACTTGGTCTGGTGGTGTAGAGCATTGGACAAAAAAGGGTGATATCAATCTGTTTCTTTGGCAGAAAAAAGCATCTCCCAATGTGCCTTATGCAGGCACGATTTTCTTTGTGCACGGATCGTCCATGGCTTCACAACCCACCTTCGATTTGTCAGTACCTGGCCGTCCTTACTCTTCAGTCATGGACTGGTTCACAGAGCGCGGCTTCGACACTTGGACCATGGACAACGAGGGCTATGGCCGCTCTGACAAACACCGCCCCATCAACTCTGACATTGCCAATGGCGCAGAAGATTTGGCCACAGGCAGTGAATACATTTTGAAGCACTCTGTGTCGCAAAAGTTGCACATGTATGGCATTTCTTCGGGCGCTTTGAAGGCGGCATTGTTTGCACAAAATCACCCTGAGCGAATTGGCAAGCTGGCGCTAGATGCCTTTGTTTGGACCGGTGAGGGCAGCCACACCTTGGAGCAGCGCCGCAAAAAATTGCCAGAGTTTTTGGCCAAAAACCGCCGCCCTATCGATCGCGCTTTTGTGCACAGCATCTTTGATCGCGATCATCCCGGTACGGCCGACGAAGCCACCATCAGTGCCTTTGCCGATGCCATCTTGACCTTGGACGACTCCATGCCTACCGGCACTTATGTTGACATGTGCTCCAAATTGCCGGTTGTAGATCCACTCAAAATCACGGTACCCACCATTGTTTTGCGTGGCGAGTACGACGGCATTGCCGGGCTTGATGACCTCATTGATTTTTACAAACTGCTGCCCAACACAGACAAGCAGTTCAATGTGATGGCGGGTATTTCTCACGCCAGTTTTCAGCAGAAAAACTACATGATGGTTTATCACATTCTGCACAGTTACTACACCATGCCTGCACCAATTTACAGGGGATAAGACATGCGCCACTTCGTACGACAGTTGTGCCAAGTTGCACTCTTAAGTTGTCTGTTTGTGATCACGGCGCCTGCCGCTTTGGCGCAGGCCTATCCCAACAAACCCATTAAATTGATCGTGCCATTTGCGCCGGGGGGTTTTACGGACGTTGTGGCGCGAATCCTAGGGCAGAAACTTTCAGCCTCACTTGGCCAGCCCTTTGTGATTGAAAACAAAGCGGGTGCGGGTTCAACCATCGGGACAGATTTTGTGGCCAAAGCGGCCCCAGATGGCTATACCCTGGTCATGGTTTCGACCACCCACGTGATCAGCCCAGCCATTTACCCCAAATTGCCTTACGACCCGATCAAGAGCTTCACACCTGTCAGCAAGTTGGTTGACTCTGCTTATGTTCTGCTCGTCAATCCAAAGGTACCGGCCAACAACGTGGCTGAGTTCATCGCCTTGGCCAAAGCTTCGCCTGACAAAATTCACTATGCATCTTCCGGTAACGGCAGCGCGCAGCATTTGATGGGTGGCATGTTTGCTTCAATGACGGGCGTCAAGATGAAGCATGTGCCCTACAAAGGCAGTGGTGGCGCTGCCAATGACTTGATTGCTGGTGTGGTTGAAAGTAGTTTTGCAGGGGTGCCCAACGCCATGGCGCAGGTGCCTGCAGGCAGATTGAAAGCGTTGGCGGTCACAACCTCTAAGCGCATCCCTCAATTGCCTGATGTTCCAACCATGCAGGAGGCGGGTGTGCCTGGCTACAACGCCAGTGTTTGGCTGGGACTTTTGGCCCCAGCAGGCACGCCCAAAGATGTGGTGATGAAACTCAATGCTGAAATTGCCAAAGTGATGAACGCGGCTGATACAAAAAAAGAGTTGTATGCCGCTGGCGTTGAAGCTGATATTTCTTCGCCCGAGGCCTTGAATAACTTGATGGTTCAAGAATTGGACCGTTGGGGCAAAATCATCAAAGACGCGGGCATCACCATGCAATAAGACTGAAAATTCATGTCCAATAGCGGCATGACATTTCAGCAGATCAGTCAGATTCGAAACCAATTGCGTTGCTTGGGGGCACAGCCTGCCCATGAGCAGCGCATTTTGCGATTGTGGTCCCAAGCCAAACCACAAAACAGTGGCAGCCGGCCCCTAGAGAGCTTCATGCCCTTGGCCCTGCGAAAAGCATTGCCTCAGTTGTCCGAAAATCTTTCCAATTTGCTTCGACTGCAATCAAGTCATCCCGCAGAAGATGGGTCGGTACGCTGGCTTCTTGCTCTGCAAGACGGGCAAACCGTTGAAACAGTGGGTTTGCCTCGCGATGGCGTCTGCGTGTCTTCGCAAGTCGGCTGTGCCGTGGGTTGTTTGTTTTGCATGACAGGCAAAGAGGGTTTGATCAGACAAGTGGGCAGCGCTGAAATTGTGGCGCAAGTGGCCTTTGCGCGGCTTCATCGCCCGGTCAAAAAAGTGGTTTTCATGGGCATGGGTGAGCCCGCGCACAATCTGGACAATGTGATGGAGGCCATTGAAGTGTTGGGCACCGTGGGCAACATAGGCCATAAATCATTGGTCTTTTCAACTGTGGGAGATGCACGTGTTTTTGAAAAGTTGCCGCTCGGCTTGGTCAAACCAGCGCTGGCGCTTTCCTTGCATTCCACCCGTGCCGATCTTCGCGCTGAATTGTTGCCAAGAGCTCCCAAGTTAAGTCCAGAAGAGTTGGTAGAGGCTGCAGAAATCTACGCGCAGCAAACGGGTTACCCCATTCAATACCAGTGGACACTTCTGCAAGGCGTCAATGACACAGATGAAGAAATTGAGGGCATCGTTCGTTTGCTCAAGGGGAAGTATGCGCTGATGAACATGATCCCCTACAACACCATACAGGATTTACCCTTTAAGCGGCCCTCTTGGGAGCGCGCTGCTGAAATTGCGCGCACTTTACACAAACTCGGCATCCTGACCAAGCTCAGAAATTCAGCAGGCCAAGACGTTGAGGGGGGGTGTGGGCAATTGCGTGCGCGTCAACTTCAACCGCCCATTGAAACCGCCGTTCATTTTGCCAAAGCGAAGCCAGCCACATTTTTGTAGTTGTCAGAAATCTGGCGCAATTCGTCTTGGCTAATGAGGTCGTCAATGTGGCGGAAGGGTTTGCCGCCGCTCAGTTCTTCGGCTTTCATGATGATGAAGTCAGGGGGCACATTGCGATTGGTTTCCACCACTTTGGCGGTTGTGGGAAGCCTCAAAGTTTCGTACTCTGTGAGAGCATCGCGCGGTTCTGTGTGCTTGCTCAATAGATCTGACAAAGTGCGCGCATCAATGAGCGCTTGCGCAGAGCCATTTGAGCCGCGAGGGTACATGGGGTGTGCAGCATCACCCATCAGGGTGATGCGCCCTTGAGTCCAGAAAGGCAAAGCGTCTTTGTCGACCATGGGGTATTCAAAAACTTTCTCTGACTTCAAAATGAGTTCGGGCACATTCAGAAAATCAAATTTGAAATCTTTGTAAATTTCGGCGCAAGGCCCAGGGTCGACTGAACGATTCCAATCGTTCATGACGGCGTTGGGTTTTTGCAATTCAGCCACCCAATTGATCAACTGGTTGCCTTTGCCATCGACGTTGTCGATGATGGGGTAGATGACCATTTTGCCAAGTTCTACCGTGCCAATTCTCAAATAACTTTTCCCGGTGAGAATAGGGGGGTGAATGGTGACGCCGCGCCAAGTGTTGATGCCACCAAAACAAAGAGCATCTGTGGGGTGCATCTGTTTGCGAACGGCAGAGTTCACGCCATCACACGCTACAGCAATGTTGGCTTTGACAGATACCTTGGTGTTGTTGTGTGCGTTGAGAAAATTCAATTCAACGCCATCTTTATCTTGTGAATACCCAGTGCACCGCATACCGGTATGCACTTTGTCGGCACCCAATCGACTGACAGCTGCATCAAATAAAATACGGTGCAACTTTCCGCGGTGCGCCCCAATCTCTGGCAGTGAATAGCCAGCGTGTCGACCCCTTGCTTCTTTGTAAACAAACTGTCCGTGGTGCGTAAAAAACACACTTTCCAAGTTCTCAATGCCGGCGGCCTCAATGGCGGACTGGACGCCAATTTCTGCAAGTTCGCGCATGGCATGAGGTAGCAGCGTGATGCCGACCCCAATTTCTTTGACTTCGTTGACAGCCTCAAACACGTCGCAGTCAATACCGCGCTTGTGAAGGCCTAAAGCAAAACTTAATCCGGCAATGCCGCCGCCCACGATGGCAATGTTCATGTTCATTCTGCTTTGATGTTTTGAGTTTTGATGAGTTCTGCCCAGCGGATTGTGTCTTTTTCAACCAGTCGACCGAACTCTTCGGGTGTGCTGTTGGCTGGGTCCATGCCTTGCGCTTGAAATGCTTTTTGAATGTCGTCACTGGCCAAAATCAATTTGATTTCTTTGTTGTAGGCTTGGATGATTTCGTTGGATGTGTTTTTAGGCGCGAAGATGCCAAACCACATGTCCACATTGACTTGACCGGCTTTAGATTCTGCAATGGTGGGCACGTTGGGCAGCAAAGGGTGCCGCTGCTCACTGCCCAGACCTAAGGCAATGAGCTTGCCAGCTCTGATTTGGGGCAATGCCACATGGATTGGCAGGAACATGACATCCACTTGGCCACCCAACAAGTCGGAAACAGCAGGCGCAGTGCCTCGATAAGGAATGTGCGTCAAGAACACCTTGGCAGTGCTCTTGAAAAGTTCCATGGACAGGTGATGGGGTGTACCAACGCCGGGAGAAGCGTAGTTGAAGCGCCCTGGATTGGCCTTGGCCGTGGCCACCAAATCGGCTGCGGTTTTGAAATTAGATTTTGGATGGGTGACCAACAAGAGCTGTCCCCAACTGGTCAAAATAACAGGTGCGAGATCTTTGACTGGATCGAAACTCAAGCCGGCATAAAGGCTTTTATTCATGACCAGCGTGTTCACGCTGACCAGCAAAGTCTGTCCGTCTGGCGCGGAACGAACCACGGCTTCCGTGCCGATGTTGCCAGACGCCCCCACTCTGTTTTCAACCACCACGGGTCGACCCAGCCTTTGAGAAAGCTTGGGCCCGACGGTGCGTGCAATGAGGTCAATGCCAGTGCCAGGGGTGAAGGGCACGATAAGCTTGATGGGCGCTTGGGTTCCGGTAAGCACACTGGGAGGTGTGCCCTGAGCCAAAGCATTGGCGGCAGTCAGAATGCCAGCCAGCAAAGTGAAAGATATTTGAAAAGTAAAATTGCGTCGGTTCATCGTTGGATTATTTCATTTTAGGAAAAATACCACTAGACAGGGCTGTGCCAAAAACTACCACCATGCCCAAAAACAACATGCTCAGAGTGACAGTTTCATTTAAAAATGTCACGCTGTAGATTAAAGCAAATACGGGAATTAAAAAAGTCACAGTCAGGGCCTTGGCTGGCCCTGCTCGGTTGACCAATCTAAAGTACAGAATATAGGCGATGCCCGTACAAGCGACGCCCAACACGATGAGCGAAAAACAAGCTTGAGTGCTTGGCACGGAATCTGGCAAAGCCCAAAGCGCAGGTATGGTCAGCGCTAGCGTGGCGCCCAATTGGCTGCCTGTTGAAGAAACCAGAGGTGGCAAATTAGGCATGTACTTTTTTGTAAAACTGCCTGAGATGGCGTAGCACAAAGTGGCAAGCAGGCAGGCTGCAATGGCGGTGTATTGCCCCCAGAGACTGGCATCGGGGTTAGCATCGCTGTGAAAACTGGTTTGATTTCTGGCCAACAAGGTGACACCCATAAAGCCAATGAACAAGCCAGCAATTCGCCATCGGTTCAATCGATCGCCTAACCAAACCCATGCCACCATAGCAGCAAACAAAGGCACCGCGGCATTCAAGATGGCCGACAAGCCTGTTGAAATGTGCATCACGGCGTAGGCAAACAGCGAAAAAGGGATGGCTGAGTTGAAAACGCCAAAGCTCAAAATGAGTTTCCACTTGGATTTAAACAATGGCCAGTGCCCTTGCCAAACCATGAAAGGCCATAGAAACAAGGTGGCCACACAAACCCGTGTCCAGGCAGTAGCCAAAGGGCCAAACTCTCCCGCGCCCAAGCGCATGAACAAAAACGAAGAGCCCCACAAAGCGGCCAACATCAGGTAGTCAACTCGCCAATCTTGCGAGTCCCCACTGTTGCTGTCACTCATTGTGCTTGACCTTCTGAGTCTTGCAGAATGCTTGCGTTTTCAAGTTTGAGCAAAGCTTGCTTGCGCCAAATGCCACCCGCATAACCTGTGATTTGACCTTGGCTGCCCATGACTCGGTGGCAGGGGATGAGGATGCTGATGGGGTTACGTCCCACAGCAGTTCCGACTGCTCTGATAGCCATGGGGCGGCCGATGGC
>Ga0114980_10001350_pt1 | contig 17590 bp, 18 predicted proteins | sample S_140806_EF_Meta_FD_87018 | JGI IMG/M metagenome (GOLD analysis project Ga0114980, IMG submission 87018) | Freshwater microbial communities from Lake Simoncouche, Canada to study carbon cycling - S_140806_EF_MetaG | ecosystem: Environmental > Aquatic > Freshwater > Lake | place: Lake...
AAGATTTTTCTTCACAAACCCCAGCAAGTTCGGACCTGGGTAATATCTTTAGCAAAAACAATATAGCCTCGGCTTTTGCGGAAGACCGCAGCTCGAAATTTACCTCTTGGGATATAGAGAGAAAAGCTCATGAATTTAATAGGCTTTGGCCAACTGTTGAAATTCTTACCCGTGCGTCGCAATCCGATATTGAAATTCAAAAAATAGTTCCCGATATGCTTTTAACACGAGATTTAATTATTGACAGTTTGCAGAAGAAGCAGCTTCAAGATTTGCTTAGGTTCAAAATAGGAGCAGCTGGAATCAGTATTCCAAATCCTGATGACTCCACTCCAATATTAGATATAGCCTATGATGAAATGCTCGGTATCTCTGTTTTAGGTGATCTTTGGAGAGATAACGATATAACTGAAATCATGGTTGACCGCTGGGATAGAATTACTATTGAAAAAAATGGCAAGTTAGAGATAACTCCAATTACTTTTAGAAGCCAACAGCACGCAGAATCCGTGGCTAGAAATCTTGCCCTGCGAATCTCCGACAGAGCTTTAAGTTCTTCAATCCCCTTAGTTACAGCTGAATTACCTGATGCCAGAATAACTTTTGCTTTCGGAAGCGTAGTAAAAGGTCGTATCAGCATCACGCTACGTAAGTTCAGAGCTTTGCTCAACTTGGATGAACTTTTGAAGAGAAAATCTTTAAACAATGAGATGGTCAGCTTCCTAAAAGATGCTGTTGCCTCAAGGGCTGGAATTTTAGTTTCTGGAGGAACGGGTACTGGTAAAACAACTATTATTAATCTACTTTCTACTTTCATTCCAGTAAATGAGAGAGTAATTACGATCGAAGATGCTTTTGAGCTAAATATAGCCGCCGAACATGTAGTCTCTTTACAAACAAAAGAAGCATCCAGCAGAGATGATCAAATAAGTATTACTCTTGCTGATTTAATGAGAAATACCCTTAGAATGAGACCGGATAGAATTATCGTTGGTGAAATTAGAGAAGGCGAGGGCGCCTCTGTAATGCTCGCGGCTGCTAACACTGGTCACGATGGTACGATGACTACTATTCACGCTTCCAGCGCAGAATTAGCGCTTAATGAACGATTGGTTGACCTTGTCAGAGATGTTAGATCTTCCTCTGATGAAGCAATCAAGAGAACTATTATCTCAGCTTTTGAAATCGTAGTCCAGGTTTCAAGAGGTAGAAAAGGTCAAAGATTTCTCTCTGAAATTGCCGTAGTAGATAGCACTTCCTTGCAAAATGGTAATATTAAGCCTACGGCTATATTTGTTGGCGAAGAGCGAACTGATGGCACTGTAATACATAGAAAAGTTGGAAAGATTCCTTCTGGTTCAACCTTACAACTTAAGATGTCATTAGCCGGTGTTCCGGAAGATAGGTGGTAGCATGAATATTCTAAACATATTAGTTGGAATCGCCGGCGGCGGCGCGACATATTTCGCGGCTAATTGGTGGCTTACTAGAAGAAATCTTAAGAACATGAGCTACATAGAAATAAGAAACGCTCAAATTACTGAAGAAATAAAGGCACTTAGAAAAGAAGGTTTCAGTAAAAAGCTCAACGGAGTTCTAAGTGATATTGGTTATAATGGGGATTGGACTCCAGTATTACTAATCATTACTTTTATTTATCTTACTATCGCTATCCTTCTTAGTTTTTTCGGAATTAACCAATTTATCGGTTTATTTTTAGCTCTCCCCCTTTCTTTTTTATTCACCTATACTTTAATGAATTTTATAGAATCAAAAAAAGAAGATCGATTCAAGAGGCAGCTACTGCAGGTCGTTTCGCTCGTAGTGACTTTTCTGGATAATGGTGATAATCCTATTAATGCTTTCTCCAGGGCTTCAATGAGCGTTGCTGATCCACTACAGAAAGAATTTACAGAAGCATTTAGCTCTATGCTTACAGCTGAGGATACCATCTCTTCGGCTTTAGCACCGGTTGCGCTACGTTATCCTAGTAGAGCTTTTGATTTAGTCATGGCGGCGCTAGCTATTGATGATAAGCAAGGGGCTAAACTTGGCTCCCCACTACGCCAGGCTCAATATGCACTGGAAAGAGAGTTTGAACTCTCATCTGAAGCAAATGCAGAATTAAGCCAAGCAAGATCTGAGTTTTATGGAATTAGCTCCATCATTGCTCTAATTGCCGTAGTTATGCTCACTGGGTCAGCTGAATCTTCTAGAAAAGCCTATACCTCTCCCTTGGGTATTGGTGTCCTCTCGGTTTTAATCTTAAACTATATACTTGGTATCTTTAGAACATTTAAAATATTTGCTAGAGCTAAGAGAGGTTACTAATGTCATATTTATTTGCGATTGGAGTAATATTAGTATCTCTTAGCGTTATATTTTATGTATTCAACAAAATTGAGGATACTACTGATGAAGTACTGTGGAGTCAATATTTAGAAAATTCTTCTGGTGTTGCTAGACTACTAGCTTCTGGGGGTAGACCTATAGCTTCAACTCGTTTAGTTAAAGATCTTAATGGGACTAAAACATATAAAGCCATAGACAACAGTGTAAGAATGGGAAATACTTTTCAGTCTAGTGTAGACATCTTTGTTTCGGTACAGATTGCTGCTTTAGTTATTGGTATTATGTTTTTGGTTTTTGCACTTATCGCTCAACCTGCTACTTATATCAAACTTATGGTAATGCTCTTAGGAATCATTATACCTCTCTGGCCTGTTGCGGAACTTATAACAGAGGCTCAGAAAAGATCAGCGATGATTTCTGTTGATCTACCGGAGTTTGCAGAACTCTTACTGATGGTCGCTCCCTCTATGTCCATACCTGCAGCCTTAGCTTTCACAGCGGAGCGAAGTAAAGGTATAGTAGGGCTTGAAATTTATGAGTTAGTAAAAACTTTAGGAACAAGAGCAATACCTGAGCAAGAAGCTTTCAGATTAACTGGAGACAGATTGGCTACAATCGATGGTAAGCAATTTATTAATATTCTAGAGAATGGATACCTACAAGGCTCAAGAGTAGTGGAGCCTTTAACCTCACTTGCTGAACAGATGAGGAGAAGCGAGTTCCAAAAAAGACGTGCTTATGCAAAGAAACTGCCGGTGAAACTTATTATAATTTTTGCAACACACTTTATTCCCTTCCTGATTGGTCTAGCATTTCTACCTGTAGTTTATGGATTTTTAGGAATATAACATGATTAGAGCTATCCATAACAGAAAACGAAATAAAGCCAGCTTAATGTTGGAATTTGTTCTCCTGCTACCTTTTGCATTATTTTTAATAACTTTTTCCGTAGACATGGGTAGAGTAGTAATGGTCTCGACAGGACTTCACGATTCTGTCTCTGTCGCTGCTAGAGCTGGAGCCAGACAAGGAACTATCGGGACAACCCGCTCCGTACCCTCCAATGCCTGCAGTAACTCTGCCTATCTACCCCAAGATACAGTTTATAATGCGTTTTGTCAATCGGTGAAATCTATGCCTGGTTTTATCTCAAATAGTTTTGACGTACTAACCCCGACATCGACTAACTGTGAGCGAGATGTAAATCCTTCAAGCTCAAGAATGTTTGTCACTGTCAGGGCTACTGCTAGGGTTAACTATGTAACACCTGGTCTCGGTCCCTTGATTGGTATTATAACTGGTTCTGGCATGGATATCACGCAAACAGGTGTAGCGAGATGTGAAGTTGCTTACTAATGATCCGCAGAAAAAGAGATTTGAGACTCAAAAGAAATAAGGCAGTAGGTTTTCTCTTTTTCTTGATGTTAATAATTCCAGCAATATTCTTTGGCATCTCTATGGCTTCAGACTACGGTAGAATTATACTTGCTCATAGGCAAGCGAACGACACAGCTGAGTCAGTCCTTATGGCTGCTTCCTCTTCTTTTCTCTTGGATGGTAATGGCGCCCCTACCGGAACTTTAGATCCAACGGTGGCAACTACTAATGCTCTCTCCACCTTCAATATGGCTTTATCTGCAAACTCTATCTACCCCTCATTCTCCCCTATCTTATCTAGCACCTCTCTTGACCCAACTGGGAAAATAGTTACTGTTAGAGTTGATTTTTCAATTAATCCTGGATTGCTTAACTATTTTGGTTTCTCCGCCCCTGTTAAAGGTTTTATTATTAAATCCGCTAAAGTTTGTGATCCTGACCAAGGCGATACCTGCGCTTCTCCGCTCAATTAGTTGAGAATAACCTTTCTGCGACAAAGGTTATAAATATCTAACGGAAGTCCCGTTACCCATCTACCTTATAGGAAAACTATGGAAAAATTATCAATAGACCTACATAAACTATTTAAAGGGCAGTGGGAAGATGGTTCCCCCGCTACTTTAGTTGAACTTTACAACGCTGACTATCAATCTTTGACAGAAAAAGCCAAAGATTTACGTAAATTAGCTGTTGCTCTTGTTCATAGTTTTGAAAGAAAACCAGTAAACTCTGCATCTGTTGCTTTAGAATTGCTACAGCACCACCACCTACCTGTTAGAAAAGGTAAGTGGACTACTTTGGTTCTCAATGAATCAAGGGAGCGACATTACGTCAGAGATGTTAAAGATGACAAAGCAAAACTTCGTCTATCTCATATCAGTTCCTACAAACTCCCTACTGCTGAGATACTAAAAAAGAAAGTGCCGCTACCTAAGAATGGATCATACTTGATTATTTTTGGGGGAGGACCTTCTGTTATTAGTGATCCAGAGATGTTAAAGTTATGGAAAGATTTATCTTCAAACTTCTTAGTTTCAGATGTAATATTCTGGGATGACAAAGATGTTAGCGCTGATTTCTGGTCTTTAGGAGCAGGTATCGGACAAAAAGGTAATCAAATATTACAATTTCCAAATAAATCTGCTCTAGCTAAATGGAGGAATCCAATTGAGTAATACCCCTGCAGAGAAAAACAAAACTAAGGCAGTACAAGATGATCTCACAATTAATAACCTGAGAAAGAAGTTAGCAACTCAAAGTCAGTCAGCTAATAACATCCCAGATATTGAAATTGTAACGACCATTACTAATGACTTAATAGCTAACGTACCCCTAAAAGATACAATTAAAAAACTCAAGATTAAGAAAACTAAAGATAGCGAAAAATTAATCCTTGATGTAATTGCGACTTTCGGTACTTGGTTAACCCACTCAGAGGGAAAAAATTCTGAACTTGAACAAATGGAACTTTTTGACGTTCTACCTTTAAATGGTAAAAATATCTCAAAAGTGCCAACAGGTTATGAGCCCAATGCCTCTCATAAGAGAGATATTGTAAAGGCTTTAAATAGAATTATTTCTTCAAACCCTACTCCAGAAGTAATTGCAAGGTTTGTGGCTAGAACGTACAAAGTACGCTCTGCTTCACTAGATCATGCGATTGTGGCTGGTGTTTGGGGTTTTGCAAGCAGAAATAGACTTGATAAGATTGCTTTAGTAAGTGACGATAAAGTTTTTATCTCACAAGTGATAGCAGCTTACGATCTAATTAAATTTGCAATGTTATCAGCTCAAGAAAAGATGTTAAAATTAGTTAAACTATCTAAGCAGGAGAAATTATCTCTTAATAAGCTTAGTGACTTAGCTACTTCGCTATCTTGGCTCTCTGAGTATGAATTCGGTCAGCTTGTAAGTTCCACAGAACTTGCAAAAATTGATTCTAGTGCCCTACCCGGGTTAAAGAACCAGTTAAACAAGTTAGTTAAGCGCATCCAAGAGATGCCTGAGATTTTCTCCCCAGTAGGAATTCATTCCTTGACTGCGGGTCAAATCAAACGTATCTCAGCTTCGGCTGGTCTTGTTGTTGATCATAATCCTGATCAAAGAGGTATCGAGTTTGAAATTAGACAGAGTTTGAAAAAACTAGGCCTAGGAAATGACTCAGATCTTTTACTACCTGAAGCAATTCGCGCCTCTGAAAAGGGTCGTTTAGATGACTTTTGGTCAGTAATGCAAAACCGCGCTGAAGGTGATTTAACTTGGGCTGAACAGCTACAAGAGTTAACAGCCTAACATATTGGCTAAGACGGGACCCTAGGGTCCCGTCTTTTCTTTTGTTCCGATGCTGTACCTATAGTTATACCTTATAGGAAGAGGAGTTATATGAGTACGGATCTTTCATCTTTATTTATATCCAGTAATGACGCAAGTTCAGCGAAAATGTTTGCTATTCTATCCGACCCTGAAGTCAACCAATTAACCGTAAATCGCTTTGATAGAGTCTACTCTTCCACTATAAATGGCGTGCAGTTAGTTAAGGATATTTTCCCTAACAGAGACGCCTACATGAGGTGGCTTAATGAACTAATCCAGTGGACCGACGTTCCCTACGACGATATTGAATCCGTCGCTGCAAGTATAATTGAAGGAAGTTTCGACTCTGAAAAAACCGAGCTAAGAGGGTCAATTCATATTGCAACAAAAGATTTAACGAGAGGAGATCCTTCGTTAACTGTTAGAAAACAACCTATTGAAGTTATTACTCTGGACACGATGCTTAATCAGGGAATGATGTCCCTGGATATGAGAAACTTTTTAGAATTAGCCGTTAGAGGTAGATCTAATATATTAATTTCAGGTGGTTCTGGTGCTGGTAAAACAACCCTAACCAGAGCGCTAAGTTGGTTTGTGGACCCTAATCATCGCATTCTTGTTGCTGAGGATATTGATGAACTTCATCTCGGGGATATTCTACCCAACGTAGTAAGCTTAACCACTTTCAGGGCTTTTGATAACTTAGGAAGAATTGTGCGTGAAGTTAAACTTGATGACTTGGTTAAAGAGGCGCTACGTATGAGAGCTGATAGAATCTGGGTTGGAGAGACTAGAGGTTCAGAAGCATACGCACTGGTTAAAGCCTGTAACTCCGGTCACGATGGTTCTGTTACCACTATCCATGCCGATAGCGGTAAAGGTGCTGTCAAACAGCTTATAACATATGTTATGGAGAATGGTTTATCAGAAGAGGTAGCAAGAGAACAAGTTGCCCAGGCATTCCACTTAGTTATACAAATTTCAAAAGTTAAAATGGGTCGAAGAGTTATTACTGAGATAACAGAACTTGAACCCGTTAGGGAAGGCACGGAACAGAGAAGAAATACGCTATTTGTTTACGACTTTGAAACAGACTCTTTCCGCCAAATTGCTGGCCCTACAAAGAGATTAGTCAATGACTGGCAGAGAAATGGCGCTAACCTTCCCATCTCTCAGTCTAAAAACTTTTAATCTAACTTTATGCCTTAATTGTCATCTTTATGAGATATTTCAAACATTCTGTCCTAGTTCTTTGGTTCTTTTCTGCTATATTTTCCCTAATATTAGTACTCCTAGCATATAATATTTCTACCAAGGAATCAGTCCAACAACCGATTTTATCCACTACTAATAAGCATTTATTAATTGATGATACCGCATCTGGTATTGCTATGATTACTACTGGTGAAGGCAATCTCTGGGCTAGTAACTTCCAAAATGACATTAATATTGTTATGCCCTCATTTAACAACGACCAGAAAATACTCTTCAAAAATATCTCTCAAAAATTAGTTTTAATTCAAAATGCACAAACAGTAGATGATAAGTTAAATATCTACCATAGTTTTGAGAATGAAATAATCCCTTCTCTAGCTATCTAAACCCAAAGGACTAAAATGTTTAAGAAAAAATCTACATTTTTTGCCTTACTGGTTGTTCTTCTCTCAGTATCTTACCCAGCATTAGCTGACGATACCTTTGATCAACAATTTGCGGCTATGCAAGCAAAAATTGCTGCCACGCAAGCCCAAGTTAATGGGTCTTTAAGTGTAAATAACCAAGCACCAAATAATGCAGGAACCCCTGCTGTTCAACTAAATTCAGCGCCTACTAACCCCTCTTTAACGACTGGGCAAGGTATCAATGTTAGTGGTTTGAAAACATCCCTCCCTAAAATGAAGCCTCTTGCAATTGCAGGAAGTAACCCAGCTAGTGGTTTGTCGGCATTCCCTTCCACCTGTGCTGGTGTATATATGGCAGCTATGGGCGGTAAGGTGATTCATGTCTCAGGATGTGAACCATGTGTCGCTGCGGGGCTTGCGGCCTCTAATCAGTTAAATTCTGCCTTAGATCCCTCCTTAACATCAGTAATTGTAGATCCTTCTGATCCCAATGTTACACCGATGGAGTGGAGTTCACTATCAGAATTCCAACAAAATATTATCCTTGCTCAAAACCCAAGTATAAAATTGGCACTCGCTGCAAGTAAAAAACAGAAAAATGGAATTGCTTCTTGTATCAGTAATACAACTCAAGCAACAAATACTCAAGGTAAAGCACTAGATTATCTAGGAAAGTAAAAAAAGCGGTAGTCATATGACTACCGCTTTTTTGTATAATATTTACTTATCAAAAATTGAAAGATCAAAAGATTCAATCTCTTTTCTTAGAGCTGGTTCCTGACTAACTACTTCAGTAACTTCAGCTTTAACTTCGGGCTTTACTGGTGCAATGAAATTTCCTAAGCCGGAAAAATGTTTGGTTAGACTTTCTCTAAAATGAGGTATGGAAGATAATAGTATAAATACTCCAAACAACATTAACGAGATAGATAGATAACCAATCATCGAGCCATTGCTAGTATTTGATAAAACTGGTGCTGTTGGCATTATTACCTCCTTATAGTGATATTATATACCTTTCGCGCTCACTCGAACTTTGCGATAGGAATATAAGGCGATTTCCTTCTATTTGGGGACGATTTTTATTTATGGGCTCAATGGATGAAATTCTCGACGAGGATACCACCTGGCATGCGACTGCCAGGAAAACTGAGGATCAAAACACTGCCAGTGACGATCAACAAGAAGAAAGTAATGTAAAACTCCTTGACGATGATATGTCCGATGATGAAGTTTATCAAAAAAGTGTAAAATCTGCCCCTATAGGCTCCGCTCTCTCCTCTTTTCAGAAAGCTGCTGATAGATTTCCCCCTTTAACTCCCCAGGAACAGAATGCCTATGCTGAACAGTACAGACTAGCTTTAATACTTAAAACAGAAATAAAAGAAGGAAAATACAAGGGTAAAGCTTTGAAAGAAGCGGAGCATAAAGTACAGCAAGCAGAGAGATTAATGGAACACCTTTGTGCTAGTTGCTGGAGATTGGCTTGGATGATTGTAAGAGAACAAGCAGAGAAAAGATTTGGAAAAGAGAGAGCGACCCCGCTGCTTCCTGATTTAATGGCTGAGGGTAATGCAGCTTTAGTACTAGCGGTAAGACAATTTGATTCAAAAAGAATTCCTATGTTTCACACTTATGCAGCTCAAGTGGTGAGAGATCATATCAGGGCCATATTATCTAAAGATTCTTACCTACAGCTTGCTCCTAGTTGGAATCGATTAAAAAGAATCGCTGTAGCTAGGTTACCCGAGTTGGTCTCTGAGTTAGGGAGACAACCTACCAAGGAAGAATTCCAGCAAGATTTATTACAACGATGTCTAATTTGGGCCGATGAACATTTGACAGAGGAACAGAAAAAGCTCCCTGAAAGTCAGCAACTCGTCTTAAGAATGGCTAAACTCCGTAAACAAGGTATGATAGGTGCTCTTAGAGATCTGGATCAAGTTCTTATTGCTACTCAATCAGTGGCTTCTCTCGATGCGCCTGTCGGCGATGAGGGTGGCTCAACTTTAGGAGATTTAATAAAAGGTTCCTCGTCGCAAGATAGCTTTGACTCTCTTGAGCATGCTAACCTATCTACCACTATCACAAAAGCTCTTATGCTTCTTTCGGAAAGAGAGAGAGAAATCCTAATGCTAAGGTATGGGATAGCCGGTAGAGCTGAAATGAAATATAACGAAATTGCTGAAACTTTTGATATTTCTGCTGAGCGTGTTAGACAGATTGAGAGATCTGCCTTAGCTAAACTCTCCAGCCCTCACGGTCAGTTTGCCGGGTTGGCGGAATTTTTGCCTAGCATGATCGACTCTGAGATTGAACGTAGGGGTTATTAAACTTGAATGTTTTTTCATATAATTCTAGCATTATTCTATTAAGGAATTGAGGAACATATGTCTGCTGAAGATTTAGATCTTTCTGGAGTTAAATCTATAAACCAACTTTTTGCTCGTACCAAGAATGGTACCGCTGCAATTGAGTTAGCGACCAAACTAGGTATTTGGACTTCTTCTGCACATCTCTCGCCTACCGAGCGCCCCAACTTTACTAAAGAACTCTCCGGTTTAACTCCTTCCCAACTCTCTGACGCTTATGGTCGTTGGACAGCTGAGTTTGGTAGAATTCTAGAACTTTCTGGAGCTATATCAGGTCAAGAGGCTATCTTGAAGATTCAGATTAAAAGTGCTCTCGCTTCAGTCCGTAGCCGCATTAGAAAAGAAGCCTCTCCTACTGCAAAGCCCTACACCGCTACCCAATTAGCCGATCTTGCTGATGAGGATCCTTCTATTATAGACCTGTATGAGCAAAGTGCTCTTTTGGCTGTTGCTTCTGCTCATATCTCAGCTTCCAAAGAAGCGACCGCTCAATACATCGCTTCCCTCTCCCGAGAAATTGCTTGGAGAGATGCTCAAATTAAAGGTAAACTCTACTAAGCTTTTAACTATACCGCTAAGCATAAATATTTGAGAGCAAATACTTAGTCTCTCCAAAATTAGGTTGGTTGTAATCAATCCCGAGTAAGGTGATTTCAGTTCTTCTGGCAGCAAAAATAGAAAGTCTATCGTCGACGCTTCCCCTTAGATGAATTAAACTAACATACCTTGACCCATCTTGATTCTCTGAACTTCCTACCGCCTCCTCAATAACCCCTAGAGACCAAGGGTAATCTACGATAATTACATTTTCATATTCTCTAAGATTTGGTAGTACTTCATCAAATTTTAAGATAGCTAACTCTTTATTTGCTCTACCCTTGTAACTCTCCATATTTAGCAACTCTAGTTCCATGCTACTTAAAAGCATGCTTAGCCATCTTTGGGTTTTTGCGAACCTTGTACAAATAATTGTTTTAGAGCTACCCTCTTTTTTGATATTGCTAACCAACTCACAGACCTTGACCATTTTAGGGCTAATTACTTCGTCGGTACCTGCAGAGATCATTTCCATAATCTTTGTTAGAAGATCAAATGATAACTCCTGGTTAAAACTCTGGCCGATAACTTTTTTCCTAAAGTTGTCGTCAAACTCTACTACCTCTACTGTAGACCTTTTAAAATCCTTCAGTAGTTTGCTGCTAAGCCCTTGTTCTCCTCTTAAAATATATGGTTGTAAATGCTGCTTAAAAGATAACTCTGGATTTAATGGATACCTCTCCACCAATGATAGCCGGGTTGTAAACTCCATTGGTTTTACTACAGACATTATATTATTAATTTCTTCTAAATCTTCAGGAAAACTACTACAACACCCTATCCGATAGGCATCCATAACCCCATCCATGATTTTTAGAGCTTGAAGTAACTCTGAATCTTTTGCGACAATATTTACATCATCAAATATAATCGCCCTTGGAGAGTTTACATTAACCCCACGTTTTATATCATCGTAAGTAACTATTTGAATATCCAACTCAGAATTACTCAAAGATCCCTCTCGTCCAATCATTGTGATATGACGTTTCCAAGCCCAGACACCACTAGCTTGAGATATTATTAATAGAGGGTAATTCTCAAATGATTCCATAGTTGCTAAGCAGAAAACTCTTCGACCCAATCCTTTTTCCCAAACTACTACTTGAGACTTATTTACTATCAATTTCTTTTCAAACTCATATAAACTATTACTACTATGTTCTGATAACTCATAAGGAAGCGATATTTTAGTAGCAAACTTAGACTCTAACTCTTTATACTCAATAATGATTCCCTTAATTGATTCTAGCTCTGCCTGATAGCTTGAAGCTAATCCAAAGGTGGTCTCATTAATTTTAAAGAGACCAGGTAATTTGGCTTCAATTAGTAGTTGTGGACTCAAGGCATCAATTCTTAGAAAGTCATCCATATCTTTGTAGGCTCTTCCGATTGTGTAAGGGTATGTGGTATTATTGCGTATAATCTCTAGTAAATTATTACTGGCTAGATAAGGTACCTCCAGCGACATAAATGCGGGTAGCATTTCAACTGAAAGGTGCTCATTAAGCATTACTCCTTGGCGAGAAAAACTTATATTCAGGTCAAGAGGAGAGTCCATAGTTATGTATACTGGTTTTGTCTCACTACCCTTATACTCAACTAGTTTGGCTAGAGTTACTAACTCTTGGCTTAAAATCAACTCAACAGAACTAGCTGCGCCCAGGAAATCTTCTAGTTTACTAACCATGAAACTAAGTTTACCGCTTAAAGAAGCATTAAGTAAAAACTGTTGATTACTCAGGTATTGCTCCAGGCTCTTCATCTCCTCTGACTCTAGCGTAACCACTAAACCTTTAAGAGATAATTTGGCTCGTAATTTTTTTTCTGATACTAGAAAGTTAAGGCGTAACTGCCTTGTCTGTGCTATATCCATTTGTTTACTCCCTCTCTGCATAATCGGAACAGATACCCCTAACTGCGTATATTGCTATTTTCCATCATACTGACACGATACTATTAATAAGTAAGGAGAGAAATGGCTAAGTTTAAAGATAATCAGAGTCAGGTCGCTGCCAGCTATCTTGGTGGCTTGCGAAGTGAACTAGACGACGAAGCTACCATCGACTCATCTTTTACAAGTTTAGAATTAGCCTTTGGCTTGGTAAGATCGGCTTATGTATCCAAAAAATTAACTGCCGTTGCTGCTGCTGAACTTTTCCGTTCCCTTTACATTAGATCTGCTGATGGTGCAGACTGGACTTTGGGGTCCTCAACTGCCACTTGGTACCGAAAAGATCCCGGGTCAAAATGGATGGCTGCTGCCGCTCCAGTTGGAGTTACAGTAGATAGTAATAACTTGAGTGGTTGGGTTTACGATGGTATTGATAAAGATTTAGCTGAAGCGGTTAGTGCGAGTTCTGGCATGATAACACCCGAGGAACATGGAAATCTCTCAAAACCTTCTATGGTTATTAGTCAAAGTGACATGAAAGACTCTAAGGATGAAAAATCTGCCTCTTACAGCTACACAATCTTTGGCTCCAGCGCATCCACGCTTGAAGATGGGGTTGACTGGCTTTATGAAGAATGGGAACTAGCTGGAGAGCAATCCCTAGCCCAACATCTTACTGGAACCTCCACTCAAAAAATAATGGAGAGTGAGATAGCAAAAGCAGAGTCTTCCCAAGAAGAGGAAGCCAAGAGCTCAAATCTAACTCAAGATGATTCACTCCGCAGTGGTCACTTTAACCCTGAAGATTTCTTCTTGAAAGACGGTCAGTAATTTTTGTATGTTTTTTAGCCTCCTGCTAGCACTTTAATATTATAACTGGGAGGTTACTATGAAAAAGACTAAAGTTAGTTCAGCAGAAAAATTAGATTTGGATAAGTCCGTCGCATCGGCACTTGATAGTTTTCTATCGCAAATGCAGAAAGAGAAGCCAAATGAAGTGCTGCGCTTAAATGATTCTTCTAAGACTAATATTGCTGTCGTTCCTACCGGTGCTATCAGTTTAGATGTCGCAATTGGTGCTGGCGGCTTCCCTAGAGGCAAGATCATCGAACTCTTTGGACCAGAAGGATCTGGTAAAACTACAGTGGCCCTCTCGGTTGCTGCAAATGTTCAAAAGCTAGGTGGTAACGTAGGATTTATCGATGCCGAGCACGGTCTAAATCGCCAACTCTGCGATAACATTGGTATTGACCCAAGTAGATTTGTGGTAAATCAGCCTGATTCTGGTGAGGATGCTATAGATATGGTGGAATCCATGATTAAATCAGGCGCTTTTGAAGTTATCATAGTTGACTCTGTTGCCGCAATGGTTCCTAAGGCGGAGATCGACGGTGACATGGACCAAGTTTTCATGGGACTTCATGCTCGACTTATGAGTCGTTTCATGCGTAGAATCGCTGCTTTAGCCAATGAGGCGGGTGTTATGCTTATTCTCATCAATCAAGTTCGCGCTAATCTGGGAGCTTATGGTTCTCCCGAAACCACCACAGGCGGAAAGGCGATAAAATTTTATTCAAGTTTGAGAGTAGAAGTTAGGACTTCTGCTGCTAAAAAAATCACCCGGGGAAACGATGTTGTCGGTCATACAGTCGTTGCTACTGTAAAGAAAAATCGTTTAGGAGCGCCATTTAAGGCTGCAGAGTTCGATATTATCTATGGTCAGGGCGTAGATGGTTCTGGCTCCCTCTTGGATGTTGCTGAAATTACAGGCGTAGTTACTAGAGCAGGAGCTTACTATACTGAGACTAGCACTGGCGAACGTTTCACTGAGACTGATCCAGATGGTAGAGTACGTGCCGCTGTTGGTAAAGAAGCTGTAAAGCAAGTGCTTCGCTCTGACTCCACGCTCCGTCTTCGACTTGAGAAAGCTGTCTATGATTCTTTAGCCTCTAACCCGAATCTTAATGTAGCTCAGCCTGAAGAGGTTTAGTTTTTAATTTAGATTTAAGTTACTCTAGATAAGTTCTGAGACAATTATCTTGCAGGCTTCATCAGGAGTAACATCCAAGGAGTCCATAATTATCCTAACTGCATCTATCGCTTCCAGGTCGCATCGGTAGCATCTCACTTTTTCTTCATTAATTTTCATACTGGGATTTAAATCCCCATTCCTATGTCTTTCTGGTCTTGGACATCGCCAAAGTTCACCAGTCTCATCAGAGTAGGAACCTAGATACATTAAAGCTACCTCAATTGGTAATTTAGCTGCTTGCTCTAACAAAATATCTCTCTCTGTTGGAGTTATTCTCTCTACCACAGCTCCTCTATCATCAGTTTTTACTAATCGCCTTAACTCGTTTCCCATTTTTCGGTACTCGTTGAAATCTAAATAATTCTCCTCTTCATTAGCAGCATTCGATTCACTAATCTTCATGGTTGGTAAGTGATCACCATTATTTCTAACCCTGTAACCTGCTGCTCTGACAAACAACTCCAAACTCTCTTTTAGGGTTAAAGTTGCAGGGAGAATACATTTTTTTGCATATCTAAGCTTACTAACTGTAACTGGGTCAAGCTCTTCATTGAAAGAAAAACTTTCCCTCTCTAACTCTACAACTTCTACGGTTTCCTCTGGCTTTCCCGCATCTTTACTTATTACTCCAAAATGATTCAAGCTGGCGGCATCAATAATTTGCCCATCAACTGAAATATTAATTCTTCTGCCTGCAAATCCTATTACCATACTATAAATTTTCAAGGCTAGTTCAATACCAATTTCCTCAACTACTAGCAGGGTCTTAGCTCTGAGATCAGCAGCCGTTAATTCAGCTGACTTAATAGCATCTACTATTGATTCCATACTCTCTGCTTTAGGAGTTATATTCACTACTGAGACACCTTCTAAAGAGGGTATATTTTTACCTACGTAAAGTACTACCTGGTATGACTGTTTGCTCATTATGCTCCTTTATGATTTTACTCAGTTTCGGAACAAAGTTCTATCCCTTTAAAAACTCAGCTTCCAAGCCTAACTTTATAGCGATATCTTTGAGTTCTTGATAGTATTTTGCTATTAACGGAGCAATATCCAAAGGAGCTCTGACCTTCAACTTCCCCTCAGCTAGATCTACTTCGCACTTGTTTAATAATTCTACCAAAGCAGGCGAGATTGTGATCTCTCTCTTAATTCTTTCTAACGGGGTGGATTGATCTTTTACCTTGCTACTTGATGCTTTGCTCTCGGTAACTTTACTGCTATTAAAATCTTTTATATTATTTTCAATCATGCAAAGAGTAGCAAAATACTCTAACCCTAATCTCGTGTTCTCACTTTCTAGTAAAGTTTTATACCACAGCAGTAAGTAATCATTCTCCTTAATACCTTCTCTAAATATCTCCTCTTTAATTACATCTATAAGAACTTTTTTAACTAGCGCGACTCCATAGGATTCCACCAGTAACTCTAGTTGTTTGTATACACTAGCTTTTTCCCTGGCTTTAATCTGCCTAATAAATTTTAAAACTTCCTCTTTTGGGGGAAGGCCTAAAATAACCTCTGCCTCTGCTTTTGTAGTTGAGTCAGTCAGACTACTATTGATAATTTTTCCTAAGGTGGCAACTGTCCCTCTTACCCCTAAATCAATATCACTCGCCTCGATTACTAGTTTTAATACCTCTTCGGTAAGGGTAATTTTCTCTCCATCAGCGATGGCTCGAAGGTTATTAAGTAGCTCAAAATTAGTAGGGTTTTTTAATCTAAATTCAATACAGCGACCGCGATTGGTTTTCAACATCTTCTCCGGATCGGTCGTACAGAGCATAAATATTACATGTTTAGGTGGCTCCTCCAATAATTTAAGGAATGCTTGACCCCCGGGATTACTTAGTCCATGAGCTTCATCGATGATATATATCTTTTTACTCCCTATCACCGGGGATAACATAGCCCTCTGAGCTATCTCTCTGATTTCATCTTTACCTCCATTGCTTGCCGCGTCAAACTCTACTAGGTCTGGATGGGATGAGGTGGTAGAAAAAATCTCCTGACAGGAGACGCATTCATTACAAGGTGCCATCTCTGCTCTCTCTGCAATAGGTGCATGGCACAAAATCATACTAGCATAGACTCGGGCTATAGTAGTTTTTCCTAAGCCCGAACCGCCTGAGAATAGAATTTGTTGCGGGACTCTACCATTTTTAATAGAGCTCTCCAGAACTTTTTTTATCTGTACCTGACCAATTAACTCACTAAAGTTTTTAGGTCTATACTTGATAGTTAAACCAACTATATCGGCACTTTCTCTCATACTTAAACTATGCTGCAGATACATCACTTGGGTAGTATTATCATATTTGTCGGTAAATCTATATGCTTTTGGTAAGACCGGGGGCACACTATGGCTATGAATGATGAGACTGTTAGAGGCTATAAAGCTATCCAAGTAACTTATGCACTTGCCGCCGCCCACCTAGGCAAAGATGAATTGGGACTAGACTTTCTACTGCCAACTAATCCCTTGGATTGCCTTGATGCCCTAGAATCAACTCTTGTAGCTTGCTATCTTACTTTAAATGAACTCAGGGATTCTGGGGGATATTCAAAAGAGCTAACTCCCGCTCTTAAAAACGCCCTACTACTTGTTAACTCTCAAGACTCTCAGACAGGTAACAAGCCACTTGCCGCTTACCTTAATGGTAAAAGCAGTAAAGCATATAATGCAGCACTTATAGAGCTTACTGCAGAGTTCGCTAAAATATGGGAAGAAAGATGGCCTGTAAACAATGAGGCTCTAGAGAGAGCAAGAGAAGTCTGTGCAATTAATATGCAATTTTCTTTAAAAAACTAATTATCCCAACCCCAGTTACTTCTGTGTTCAAGCGTTGGGCCCAATTCTTTCACCTTAACCTTGTGTTCTGGAGTAGCGTATCCCATATTCGATTCCAAATTGTAACCAGGATATCTCCTACTCATCTTTAACACCATGTTATCTCGCTCTACTTTTGCTACAATGCTAGCGCTAGCAATAGAAATTGATTTACGATCCCCCTTAGTAACCATCTCTACC
>Ga0114980_10001351_pt1 | contig 17579 bp, 8 predicted proteins | sample S_140806_EF_Meta_FD_87018 | JGI IMG/M metagenome (GOLD analysis project Ga0114980, IMG submission 87018) | Freshwater microbial communities from Lake Simoncouche, Canada to study carbon cycling - S_140806_EF_MetaG | ecosystem: Environmental > Aquatic > Freshwater > Lake | place: Lake...
ATTGGGTTTATAACTGATATTGGATATACTTGTGAAGTAGGAGGTCACATTGAAGCAATTCCTTCTGCTTTTATGGCAGTTCCATTTAATCCAAATGCAGCAATTCTTCATGATTTTTATGGAGCATTTAGAGTAAATGGAGCACCAGTTCTTACATCTGATGTGAGATTGAAGAAAAATATTATACCTTTAACAAATTGTTTAGATAAGGTTCTTCAACTTCAAGGAGTTGAATATGATAGAATTGATTATGAGGGACACGAATTAGGATTGATTGCTCAAGAAGTAGAAAAAGTTATACCTCAAGTTATTCATGACAGTGAGTATAAATCTATAGCATATACCAGTTTAATTCCAGTATTGATTGAGGCAATTAAGGAACAGCAGCATCAAATAGAGGATCTGAAAGAGACAGTCGAAAAACTGTCCACTCCTTGCCCCAAATGCTCTGGTCTGTGCTATGATGTATAGGTAAACAAGATTTCTACTAACCTATGATTATCACCAGGGACCAACTTCAAGACCTCAATGAACTTCAAGATGATATTGCGTCTCATTACACAGATTCCAATTTTGTCAGTGGGGAAACTTATTGGACTTGTGTGAGTGCATATGCAGAGGCAAAACTTGCTGAACTTCGTGGTGAATTGGAGTATGAGGGTTGATATTTTTTTAGAAAAATTGCTGCAATGAGGTATTTTTTAGAATATTTAAGATAGCAGTACTATCTGCAATTTGAGAATTTATTTGTACTATTGATTGATTATATCCAAGTTGTTCTAATTGATATTTTACTCTTGCTGCTTTTAATGAATTTACATTTGAAATATAAGAATCTCTTTGAATTGCTAATGTATTAATTTGTGATAATTTAGCATTAATTGCAGCAGAAGCAATTCCACAAACTCCTATATTACTATCAAATTCAAAGTATGTTCCAATTGCAACTTGTGAAATAAAGTTTTGAGTTCCAATTCCAAGATTTCCTGTTGTAATTGTTCCGGTAGAAGTTCCAAAAACATTTGGGAATGTGAAGTTATAAGTTCTGTAACTTACTACATCAGCATATACAGTTGTAATTCCTGCTGGAGATGCAGGACAACCATTAAAATTTGCTTGAGTAGCAATTCCTACAATATCTTGATATAAAAAATATATACTTGAATTGATACCTACAATCTGATTGTCTAGTCCACTTATAGGAACATTGAAATTTGCAAGATTTTCTGTTACACCATAAATTTTAACAATTTGTGTTCCAGTATTAATTTCATATCCTGCTATTGTATTATTAATTTGAACTAATTGTGTTTGATCTTGTATTATTTTCTTTTCATATAAATCAATAAGTGCTTCTGTTTGAGTGCTGATTGCCATAACTAAAAAATATTAATAAACATATTTATTGATAAATAAGACAGAAGAAATTATAGTAAAGATAAGATGCCTTTAGCTAGATTAGATAATTTATTAAAAAATCTCAATGGCAATATTCTGTATGTTGATCCTGGTCAGCTAGATTCTACAGATTCTATTGAGAATAAGGGCAATTCTGCATTAAGACCTTTCAAAACAATTCAAAGGGCACTTCTTGAGGCAGTTAGATTTTCATATGTTCAAGGATCAAATAATGATTTGTTTGATCAGACTACAATTTTAATTTCTCCAGGAACTCATTATATTGATAATCGTCCTGGATACTATGTTGATAGTGATGGTGTAACAACTAAAAAATATAATGGATCTGTTGCTACAATTAGTCAACTTTCAATAGAAAGTAATTTCAATTTAAATGATTCTGACAATAGTTTATACATCTATAACAGTGCAGATGGTGGAGTTATTGTTCCCAAAGGTGTATCAATTGTTGCAAATGATCTTAGAAAGACAAAAATAAGACCAAAATATATTCCAGATCCTACAAATACTGAGGTTAATTCTTCTGCTATTTTTAGATTAACTGGATCTTGTTATCTTTATGGATTCACAATCTTTGATGGAAATCCAGTTGGAAATGTATATAATAATCCAGGATCCGAAACTGTAACAGTTGTTCCTAATTATTCTCACCATAAATTAACTGCATTTGAATATGCAGATGGAAAAAATAAGTATGTCAAAAATGGTGTAACTTTAACTAAAACTGATCTTGAAATGTATTATTACAAGATCAGTAAAGGATATGGTGATTTTGCTGGATATCCTGTTATTATTGATGGATATAATGATCTTCAGCAAAATTCTGAAGAAAATAAAATTGTTGGAGATTTAGGATTAGGTTCTATTCGAATTTCAAATCTCATTGCTGGAGATGGAATTTCAAATGCAACAAATATTGTTACTGTAACAACTGCATCAGGTCATGGATTATCCCCACTTTCATCAATTTTAATATCTGGAGTTGGTAATAATTCTCAACAAAGATTAGAATATAACGGGTCATTTTCTGTTGCTCAAATTATAAGTTCAACCCAATTTACTTATCGTTTAACTGATATTCCTCAATCTACTCTTGCACCATATGTTGATACAACTTCAAAAGTAACCACAGTTTCTGATACTGTTTCATCATCTTCACCTTACGTTTTTAACTGTAGTTTGAAGTCGGTTTATGGAATGAATGGACTTCATGCTGATGGATCTAAGGCAACTGGATTCAAGAGCATGGTTACCGCACAATTTACTGGAATTTCTTTACAAAAAGATGATCGTGCGTTTGTAACTTATAGTGATACAACTGGAACATATCTTGAACAAAGTGGAACTACAAACTTCTTGCATCAAGAATCAAAGGCAATATGTAAACCCTCTTGGGAGAGTGTTCATATTAAAGCATCAAATGATGCTTTTATTCAATGTGTTTCAATTTTTGCAATTGGATATTCAAAGCAATTTGTTGCGGATAATGGAGGAGATCAAAGTATTACTAATTCAAATAGTAACTTTGGTTCAATTGCACTTGCCTCTAAAGGATTTAAAGATTATACCTTAAGTAAGGATAATCATGCATTCATTACTCATATTATTCCTCCAAAAGAGATATCCAATTCTGAGAATGATATTAATTGTCTTGCAATTGATGGCACAAATACTGCATCTAGAGCAAGTTCAAATTCAAATACTAGAATATATTTAAAAAATTATAACAATTTACTTGTTCCTCCATCTGGAAAGTTTAGAGGATTTTCAGTTGGTGGTAGGCAAAATGATAAAATATATTTTAAATCAGGAGCATCAGAATATAATGCAACAATAACTCCAAATTATAAATTTGAAGTTCCTATTAGTAGTTCACAAGCAATATCTACAACTGATACTCTTACATTAACTCAAAGTCAAACTGTTGGCAGTCCAACAGGAATTAATGCATCTCAGGCAGTTCGAATTGTTTCAAATAATGCAATATTGCCAGATGGATTAGAACCTAATAGAATTTATTATATTCATAATAGTTTAACTTCTACTACAATAAAATTATCTGAAAATATTTTTAATAGTACTTCAACCACCGGATATTTAAATATCAAAAGTGAACAAGGTTTACCCTCTCAAAATCTTAAATTAGTAAGTAAAGTTTCTGACAGAAATCCAGGAGATGTTGCTCATCCAATTCAATTTGATGCTACAAATAATCAGTGGTACTTATCAATTGAATCAAATTCAGCATTTATTGCAGCACTTTCTGGAACTACTGATCCTGTATTTTATATTAAGAGAAAAATTGATACAAGAAATTTAGATGATAAACTTTATAGAGCAAGAATTGTAATTCCAAAAACTTCTTCAGGTGCATCTGATCTAAATGTAGGATACATCATTGAAAGATCTTCTACTGAAATGAGTTCTAATTATACTCTGACTTCAAATAGTATAAGTTCATTAGAAGATGCTAGAAATACAAATCAAATTGTAGATGCTTGGACTACTGTTTCTGGTGGAATAAGAACTTCTCATATAATTACAAAGAATTCACATGGATTAAAAGTAGGAAATAAAATCAATATTTTAAACTTAAAAAGTTCAAATGAACTAAATCCAGTTGGATTAGGAACAGGAACAGGATATAATGGTTCTTTTGTAGTTTCTTCTGTTGTTAGTGATTTATATTTTACTTATGTAATTAAATATAATCCTGGAACAATTAAAACTCTAACTCAAACAAGTTACTTAACTTGGATGAACGAAAGAAATTGTGCGTCTTCAACTTATAGAGTTCCACCTTATACTACTGATAGTGATTCTGCAGTTAGAGTAAATCTTCCATATTTCACTTGTCAGCAATTGAATAATGATTATCAATTATATAAAGTTAATACTATTCAACCTTATTCAGAAGGATCTTCTGATGGAATTTATCATGTAACTTTAAATCCTTATAAAAATATTCCTACAGTTTCTCCATTTAATGTAGAAGATGTAAAATTATCTCAAAGTGTAGAATATTTGTATCCAACTATTGATTTAGATAATCCCAATTCTGATCCATATCCAACAAAAACTGTTGCATCAAGAAAGTTAATTGGTAAAGTTGATATTAATAATATTGAAAATAGTGTTACCAAAGAATCTACTTCTCAATTTATTAAAGATTTTAATGCAGGATTTGAAGTTTCTCAAATATCAAAAGTAGGATCTAATTGTACTATTACTACTACAAAAGGTATTAATCTTAAAGGTGCTTTACAATTTGTTATTCTCTCAGCAGGAACAGGTTTTGTAAATGGAACTTGGTATGATATTCCAGTATGTGGAGGTTCAGGAATTGATGCTACTGTAAATGTAACTGTGTCTGGTGGATCTGTTACTTCAGTTCAAGCATCAAACCCAGGATCTGGATATGCTGTAAATGACAATTTACAAATCAAAGGAATACCACATTCCAGTTCAAGTGGTTCTATAGCAGAAGTAAGTGTTGCTACTGTTGATAATGCAGATTTAACTTCCATTCATGTTATTAATTCTACAAATTCTGGAAATGATGGGTTCTTCCCAATCACTTCAGTAACTTACAATACAATTACATATGTAAATGCAAATGGAGTTACTGAAACAGGATCAACCGCAAGTGCAGTATTATCTGGAGGAACTCAAACAGTTTTATCTGTTTCTGGAACTACAAATACAACTGTTACAACTTCACTTCCACATTCATTAGTATCTGGAAATAAAGTTTATTTCCAAGATATTGCAACAACTTTTAATGTAGTATCAGCAACATCTACTTCATTTGTTGTTGATGGAAATGCTTCTACAGTAAATCCTGGATCATATTTTTATTCCGTTCAGTTAGCACCATCTCTAAGAGATACTAACTCTTCTCTTGAAAATCTGTCTTCAAGACATTACTCTTTATTTGATGGATATCAAAATAGAATTACATCTTCAATTTCATTAGTTGCTACAACATTTAATTTAAACAATACTAGAGGACTTCAGAAATCTAATTTTGTTCAAATTGATGATGAAATTATGTTAGTAACTTCAGTTGCTGGTGTAAGTGTTTTTGTTCAAAGAGGAGTATTTAATACCAAAGTTGCTGCACATGCTGCCAGTTCGATTGTAAGACGAATTAAAGTTATTCCAATTGAGTTAAGAAGGAACTCAGTTCTTCGTGCATCTGGGCATACTTTTGAATATACTGGATTCGGTCCTGGAAATTATTCCACTGGAATGCCAACAAATCAAAGTCGAGTTTTAACTGATGATGAAGTATTAATTTCTCAATCTTTGACAACTCGTGGTGGTTCTGTTTTATACACTGGAATGAATAGTAATGGTGAATTTTATATTGGTAAAAAGAAAATCAATGCTCTTACTGGAGAAGAAGTATTTTTAGGAGTTCCAGAAGCACAATCAACTGCAACAACTCAAAATTTCTCTTCAGAATTAAGTGTAAATGAACTTACTGTTGTAACCACTTTAAATGCTTCAACTGCAGATGTAAGTGCGAAAAAAATAACAGTTTCTGATAATATAACAGTTTCTAATAATGTGACTGCACTTGCATTTGTTGGAAATGGAACCATTCCAGTTGGTGGAATTATCATGTGGTCTGGAAGTATTGTTAGTATTCCAACTGGATGGGCATTATGTAATGGATCAAATGGAACTCCAAATTTGAGAGATAAATTTATTGTTGGTGCTGGCAATGGATATGCAGTAGCAGCAACTGGTGGTAGTGCCGATGCTGTAGTTGTGAGTCACACTCACACAATTGCCGATCCTGGGCATAGTCATACAGTTAATAATGTTTGTACTTATCCTGGGAATGTTGACGATCCAGGTGGTGGTGGAAATAATCATGCCAATACTCCATCATTAAGTACAAGTACTGAAACTACAGGGATTTCTATTGATTCTTCAGGAGAATCTGGAACTAACAAAAATCTTCCTCCATATTATGCTCTTGCCTTTATTATGAGAACTGCCTAAATAATCTTATAAACGGGGGATAGTAGGAACCCAGAATGTCATCACTAGATACTTTTTTTAAGGTTAAAACAGGATTAGGTGTTGGTACAGACACTTTATACGCAAGCGCATTAGATCGAAATGTTGCGATTGGAAAAACAGTCGCAAATCCACTTTACAAATTAGATGTAAATGGTTCGATATATTCTGACGAAAATGTTATTGTAGACAATAACGTTGGAGTTGGAACTACTGCTCCTTTTCAACCATTAGATGTAAGAGGAAAGGGAATTTTCTCAACTGGAGTTGGAATTGGAACCACAAATCCGATTCAAGTATTTCAAGTAAATAATAATTCAGATTCGGTTGTTATTACTGGAGTTGGTTCATTTGGACTTGGAACATTATATCCAGTTCAAGATTTTCATTATGTGGGAAATGGATCAACAAACTCAGTTGTAATTACTGGTATTGCTTCTGTAGGAATAAGAACCACTTCACCAATACATGATTTTCAATTAGTATCCAGTTCAAATAATAGTAATGTTGTAATTACAAGAACTGGTTTTGTTGGGGTTAATCTTTTATATCCACAATATAATGTTGATATTGCTGGTGATCTGAGAGTTTCAGGACTTGCTACAATCACCAATGAATTTGTAGGTGTCTCTACAATTGGATTTGCTACAATTACAAATGAGTATGTTGGTTTAGCAACTATTGGTTTTGCCACAATCACCAATGAATTTGTAGGTGTTTCTACAATTGGATTTGCTACAATTACAAGTGAGTATGTTGGTGTAGCAACTATTGGTTTTGCTACTATTACTAATGCTTATGTTGGTTTAGCAACTATTGGATTTGCCACCATTACAAATGAGTATGTTGGTGTATCGACCATTGGATTTGCTACAATTACTAACGAGTATGTTGGTGTAGCAACTATAGGATTTGCTACTATTACTAATGCTTATGTAGGAATTGCTACAATTGGTTTTGCTACAATCACTAATGAATTTGTAGGAATCTCTACTATTGGATTTGCCACAATCACCAATGCTTATGTAGGAATTGCTACAATTGGTTTTGCCACCATTACAAATGAATTTGTAGGTGTTTCTACAATTGGATTTGCTACAATCACAAGGGAGTATGTTGGTTTAGCAACTATTGGTTTTGCTACTATTACAAATGAATTTGTAGGAATCTCAACTATTGGATTTGCTACAATTACAACATCATATACTGGCATTGGTACAATAGGAATTGCAACTATTGGTAGAGAAAAAGTAGTTGTATCTGAAATTGAGCAATTACTTGTTACTGGAATTACAACAACTGCAAAATTAGATGTAGGAATTGGTGCAACTCTAACTCGTATTGCAAGTCAGGGTATTACATCAGTAACTGATTTATCTGGAAATCTTGTCAAAAATATTCATCCAATTGCTGGTATTGGAACAACTCTTCCAACAAGAACTTTAGATGTTGCTGGAGATTTGAGAGTTCGTGGTGAAATTATTGATTCTAATAATGCAGTTGGTTATGCATATTCTGTTCTTAGTTCTTCAGGAACTCCTGGAATTACCGGAAGATTCCTTGATGGAGCAAATCTTCTTCTAAGAAATAAGGACTTTATTGCTGCTGAAGTTGTAGGGTTTATTACCAGTACTGCTGGTCCATTTGGTGCTGCTGGAACAGCATTTGATTATGGAACTGCTGGTCGTATAAATGGTCCAAAAAAATGTAAGAGAGATATTGGTTTAATTATAGATGCAATTGCATTTGATATTACGAAAGGTGGAAACTCTGCCTCTGTTGGTGCAGGATCTTCATATTATAATGGTGTAGTTCTTCAGTATTTGGATGATAGTGTTACTATTCCACCAGGACTTTCTGCTGGATATGTAAAACGAGCAACAATTGCTGGTATTAGTTCTATTGCATATATTGCTAAGTATGTAATTAATAATGCAGAATTACCAACATCATATCAATCTGCAGTTAGTCAACTTATTGATAGTGATATTGCTGCAGATGGAGATAGTAATACAAATCCAAATGGATGCTCAAATGTTGTATCTGCTATTGGTAGTTGTGTAGGAATTGTAACCACAATTATTTCTAATGGTCTTTCTGCTGCTCCTAGGATTAATTATCCTTCTGGAAAATTAGAATGGAAACCACTTGGACCAAGAATTGGAAATGAATGGTTTGTGAACAAACTTGGTAGTGATACAAATGGTGGAACTGGTCCTGGAGATGCATTCTTAACTATTAAGAAAGCAGCTTCTATTGCTCAACCAGGAGATACTATTAAAGTTTATGCTGGTCTTTATATTGAAGATGGTCCAATTTCATTGAATGAAAGAGTTGCAGTTGTTGGAGAAGATCTGAGAAGAACTCTTGTAACCACAAGAGATAAAACTGATTTATATTATGTGAAGAGAGGATGTTATATTTCACAACAATCCTTTATTGGTGAAAGTAATCCTGGAAAGGCAATGGTATCTTTCCCCACTCAAGGATATGGATATGCCGATGGAACAGAACAAAATTGGCAATCACCATATGTTCAGAACTGTACAAACTTTGTTCCAGATAGTATTGGAATGAGAATTGATGGTGATAGAGCAGGTGGATTTAAATCCATGGTTCTTGATGCATATACTCAATATAATCAAGGTGGTATTGGAGTTTCAATTACAAACTTTGGATATGCTCAGTTAGTTTCATTGTTCACAATTTGTTGTGATACCGCAGTATTCTGTGATACTGGTGGTGTTTGTGACTTGAACAATAGTAACTGTAGTTTTGGTAATTATGCTCTTGTATCAAATGGTGCAACTCCACTTCAATATACAGGAACAATAACATCAATTCCATCTGGAGATAATATTGATAGTTTAACAATTAATGTTGGTGTTGGTGCTTCTCAAGCATATATTGATTCTGCAGAACTTCTAAGATTGAATAAAGATTTTATTGCTTCTGAAACTGTAGGATTTGTTACTAGCACTGCTGGTCCATTTGGTGCTGCTGGAACTGTTTTTGATTATGGTGGTTCTTTGATTGGAAGAGAAATTTGTAGAAGAGATAGTAAATTAATTGTAGAAGCAATTGCGTCTGATATTTTAAATCTTGGTAATTTAAATTCAATTAATGCTGGTCTAGCATATCGAGATTCAATAGATGGATCTTTAACATATCTTCCAGAAACTTCACCTCCTCCAACTGGACTATCTACTGGATATGTGAAGCAAGCAGAACTTTCAATGATTAATTATATTGCAGGAATTTCTACTTATATTGTTCAAAATGTGGGAATTCCTACATCATATCAAGTTGGAGTTGGCAGTTTTGCACAAGTTAAAGATTATACTAAGAGTTATTCTGCAAATGTGAATAGTTTCATATCATCTCGTGCTGGAATTATTACAAGTATTATTGGTATCGGAACAACTGCTGCTCCAGCAAAGATTCTTCCAAAAGGTCAAAGACCTTATGATGGACAAATTGCATATATTGATACTCAGTATTATTTCATTAGTTCTATTCAAATTACAAATCCAGGTTCAGGATATTCTAATCAGGCACCAGTAGAAGTTGTAATAGATCTTCCTCCAAATTCTAATTATTTTATTCCAGCAGAAGCTGCAATTTTTGAAACTGATGTAACTAGTCAAGGTACTATTGGATCTATTCAAATTCTTGTTTCTGGAACTGGTTATAATATCAACAATCCTCCAAATGTTGTAATTGCTGGACCTCCAGGAGTTGGAACAACCGCAACCGCAGTTGCAGTTCTTGAAAAATATTTCTTTCACCCAACAGGTTCAACAACAGTTTCTGCTGGAGGAACTACTACTGTCACATTTGATGAATTTATTACATATCCAGTAGGTGTTGGATCTACAGTTTATTTTTATCAGTCAAGTAAAATTATTGCAAGTAGTATTACTTTTGAATACGTTGGAACTGGTATAAATATTGTTAATGCGATTCCTTCCAAAGGTGCAGTTCCAATAACTGATAATCAAATTGTTGCTACAAATGGGGGTCAAGTACCATTTACTAGCACAGATCAAGGAGGAAACTTTAGAATTAGTGAAGGTATAACGATTAATCAAAATACTGGAACTATTAGTGGTCAAGCTTTTAGTAAGAGTCTTCAAGCAGAAGTTACTCCATTAATCATTGCTCTTCAACAATAAAAAATTATGGCACAATTACCCTTAAATCAATATAAAACAATTACTGGAATTGTAAGCACTTCCAATGTGGGAATCTATACAACTAAAACTGGATATACAACAGTTGTTTTATATGCTCAAGTTGCAAATACTGGAACTGGAATAGGAACTGTTACTTTTTATCATGAAAGAGATACTAGATTAAGTGGTGGAGGAATTTCAACTGAAACAACAGAAATTCTTTATAAAGGAGTAGTTCCTCCAAATGATGCTTTAATTCTCTTAGATGGTAGATTGATACTAGAAAGAACTGCTCTAAAAACAGATAGAATTAGAATGGTTGGAGTATCTACCACTTCACCAAATCATCTAAAATATACAGTTAGTATTTTAGAAACTTTAAATCAATAATAAATACCTAAAAGGGGGATAGTGGAACCCAAAACATGGCAAAATATCTAAGCAGAAGAGTTGTTAACACACCTTTATCAAGATTAACCCCAGACAGATATCAATTTCTAGGGTTAAATCAGGCTGAACCAAATCTTGGGGATCCAGGTATCTCCACGTATTCAAGTTCTGCACAACTTCCAATTGGTGTTTCATACTTATTAGTTGGAATTGCAAGTGATCAGCAAAGATATTGGGTTCCTGCTCCAGTAGGTATTCTTGAAAAAGGAATTACCGTTAGAGACGAAGGAAATATAATTGGGGGAAACCCTGGAATTGGTTCAATTACTCAGTTAAATTTTGTAGGTCCTGGAGTAACTGCAACTGGTATTATCACCAGTGGTCTTGGAATTGCAACCATCACTGTAAATAGTGCTGGAATTATTCAAGAACCAACAGATTCTACTCCAAGATATCTTGGATTTACAAGCACTAGAGCACCAGGAATATTTACTTCTTTTGATATTGCTCCAAGCAAATTAGTTTATATTCCAAGCACTTCAAATCTTGGAATTGGATCTACACAACCAACATCTCCAGTTGAAATTGGAGTATCCACAGTCAGAATTAAGAGTGATATTGCAGATCGTTATGGAAATGTAGGATCTGTTGGACAAGATCAGTTCTTAAAATCTTTAGGTCCTGGATTAGGAGTCACCTGGGCATATGCATCTGGTGCTCAAGGAACTCAAGGTGTTCAGGGCATTCAGGGATATCAAGGTGTTCAGGGAATTCAAGGTGTTCAAGGAATTCAAGGTGTTCAAGGAATTCAGGGACAACAAGGAATTCAAGGAACTTTTGGACCTCAAGGAACTCAAGGCACTCAAGGTCCACAAGGAATTCAGGGACTTTTAGGAAATCAAGGAACCCAAGGTGTTCAAGGAATTCAGGGAGTTCAGGGGACACAAGGAATTCAAGGAATTCAAGGTGTTCAAGGAATTCAAGGTGTTCAAGGAATTCAAGGTGTTCAAGGGGTTCAAGGTATTCAAGGTTTTCAGGGAGCAGGATATCAAGGTATTCAAGGTATACAAGGATATCAAGGTATTCAGGGATTTCAGGGAATCTTAGGATCTGCAGGATTCCAGGGAACTCAAGGTAGACAGGGTATTCAAGGTCTTTTAGGAAATCAAGGAACACAAGGAACTTTTGGACCTCAAGGAACTCAAGGAATACAAGGTATTCAAGGAGTCATTGGTATTGGATCTCAAGGAACTCAAGGAGTTCAGGGAAGACAAGGCATTCAAGGATTGCAAGGAACTCAAGGAGTTCAAGGAACTGTTGGACCTCAAGGAATTCAAGGAATTCAAGGTGTTCAAGGAATTCAAGGAATTCAGGGAATACAAGGTATTGCCGGAACTGAAGGATCATTAGGTACTCAGGGAACTCAAGGTATTCAGGGAATACAAGGTTCTCAAGGATTGCAAGGTCTTCAAGGTCTTCAAGGAGGACAAGGGATACAAGGATATCAAGGTATTCAAGGAGTTTTAGGATTCCAAGGAGTTCCTGGACAATCAGTTAGAATACTTGGAAGTGTTGCTACTTCTGCAAGTCTTCCAGGATATCCTTCTTCGTATCTTGGAAGTATTGGTGACGGTTATATTACTACAAACACTGGACATTTATGGGTGTGGACTGGTTCTGCATGGCAAGATGTAGGAAATGTTACAGGACCTCAAGGCACACAAGGTATTACTGGTGCAACTGGATCTCAAGGACTTCAGGGGATTCAAGGGGTTCAAGGTATTCAAGGTATTCAAGGAATTACTGGAACTAGAGGTGCCCAAGGTATTCAAGGAACTCAAGGTCCTCAAGGAATTCAAGGAATTCAAGGATATCAAGGACTTCAAGGTATTCAAGGTATTCAAGGTATTCAAGGACTTCAGGGGGTTGGTGTTCAAGGATATCAAGGGGTTCAAGGTATTCAAGGATATCAAGGAATTCAAGGAATTCAAGGATATCAAGGAACACAAGGAAGACAAGGTATTCAAGGTCTTACTGGTCAAGGTATTCAAGGTATTCAAGGTATTCAGGGAATTCAAGGACTTCAAGGTTCAATTGGAAATGATGGATTCCAAGGAATTCAAGGAACTCAAGGTCCTCAAGGAATTCAAGGATATCAAGGATATCAAGGATATCAGGGAGTTCTGGGCAGTACGGGAAATCAGGGAACTCAAGGTACTCAAGGAATTCAAGGATATCAAGGAACTCTTGGTTATCAAGGTACACAAGGAACTCAAGCATCTCAAGGTACACAAGGATATCAGGGATATCAAGGTACTCAAGGAATTCAAGGATATACAGGCAATCAAGGAACTCAAGCATCTCAAGGTACACAAGGATATCAAGGATATCAAGGTCTTCTTGGATTTCAAGGATATCAAGGACCTCAAGGAATTCAAGGATATCAAGGACCTCAGGGAATTCAAGGATATCAAGGACCTCAAGGAATTCAAGGATATCAAGGAATTCAAGGATATTTGGGATATCAAGGATTCCAAGGATATTTGGGATATCAAGGATATCAAGGTATTAGTGGTCCCCCTGGTGGAAATGGTGACTTAGGATTCCAAGGATATCCAGGAAATCAAGGATATCAAGGAACAAGAGGATTCCAAGGATATCCAGGATATGATGGTGCTCAAGGAGCATTTGGAACTCCAGGTCTTCAAGGACCTGCAGGACCATCAGGAATTACATTTGAATTATATGGGTATAATTGTGCATATCCAGTTTACACGAATGCAAATGTAATCACTGTTCAAAGTACAAGTAATGCCTATGGAAGTAGATATGTCCAAATATATACTCCAACAACAGAAGGATGTAATGGTGATATTTGGTATCAAATAAGTTAAAATATTATGGCTGCTTCTTTTATTCAAAAATCTAACGGACAATTTTATTTGAGATTGACTGGAAATACTACTACGGTTAAGTTTGCTGCAGTAGCAAATGCTGGTAATACTTATTCTTTTTACATTTATGGTAGTGATAGTGGCACTATTGCTATTTCAAAACCATTTCCTAATTACGAAACTTATTATAGTGCAAGTGCAAATCCTGTTCCTAATGGAGGATATTATACTGAGTCATTTGGTGGTGTTGAAACGGCATATACATTTTCTGGAAGTGGCACTCGGGATTATTTAATTGTAGGATATGGTGTAGACTATAACGGAAATGGTACTGAATATACTTATAATAATGACAATGCGTTAATGTGTCTTGGGGGAGCAACACTTTCTTGGGGAAGTTATGCATATCCTGGAGATGGTTATATAAGTTTACCAATATCAGCTGGAGTAAAAAATGGTGGTGTATGGAATAGTGCATATAATATATTTGTGAAAAATGGTAGTGTTTGGAAAGAATGTCAGACTGCTTGGATAAAACAAGGTGGAACTTGGAAGAAATTTTATCAAAATTTTGGAAACTCTTCTTGGATTAATATGCTTGAACTATTGGATGATCCAATTGACTTTGCAATTCAGGTAATTGAAATATGGGGTTGGCCGGTATCTAGTTTTGATACGATTAGTGATGTGGGTCCTAGAGGAACTTTCACCTCTAATGCAACTAGTGATACAGCAACTCCACCAAATTCACAATCAACAACTTTATACATTGAAATTTATCCTGTGTCAGGATCATCTGCAAATCTTAGTTTAATAAGATCTAGTGATGGTGCAACAATATGGACCAGACTTAATATTACAAGTACTTATACTGAAACTATTACTTTTAATGTTGATACAGGATCTTCTTATTATTTTAGTAGTTCTGTTTCCATACCATCAGGAGGAGCAGGAACATCTTATACCTATGTTAGAAGAGACAACTCTTCCGGGACTTTAGTATACAGTAATAGTGCTAATATATATTTTGATTAAAGATAAAATAATTAAATAAATATAAGAAAAGAATTATAAGTAATGTCTGTTTCAGTAGTAAATTTAACGATTGAAAAGGGTACAGATTTTTCTTTATCTTTAAAATTAAAATCAAATGGTACTCCAATCAATCTAACTGGATATTCTTTCTCTGCAAAGATGAGAAAGCATTATGCAGCAACATCTTATTATCCATTTAATGTAACTACAGTACAACCACTATCAAGTGGAACAGTAACAATTGGAATGGCAAGTACTATAACTTCAACAATTCCAAATGGAAGATATGTTTATGATGTATTGGTAAGTTCTGGTATTGGATCTACGTCAATAACTTCTAAATATTTTAAAGGAACAGTAATCGTAGAAGGAACTTCTTCGTGATGGAATATGAAGTAGAAGTATCATCAACACAAGTAAATGTAGAAATATCTCCTGATTCAAATATAGATATTAGTTCTACTGGAACTGTTGTAAATATTGAAAATATCCCATCTCCTTTAGCATTAGATATTCAAACTGATCTTCCTACAGGATTGCAAGGATTTCAAGGAAATCAAGGAATTCAAGGAATTCAGGGAGTTCAAGGAATTCAGGGAGTTCAGGGACTACAAGGTACAAATGCAAATATACAGGGAATTCAAGGATATCAAGGTCTTCCAGGGCAAGGTCTTCAAGGTCAACAGGGAATTCAAGGGTATCAAGGATATCAAGGTGTTCAGGGATTTCAAGGTCCAGTTGGAGGTGAAGGTGCTCAAGGAACTCAAGCATCTCAAGGTACACAAGGATTTCAAGGATATCAAGGACTTCAAGGCATTCAAGGAATTCAAGGAATTATAGGTCCTCAGGGAATTCAGGGAATTACTGGAAATCAAGGACTTCAAGGATTTCAAGGAAATTTAGGATTACAAGGAACTCAGGGAATCCAAGGTACTGATGCAACTATGCAAGGTATTCAAGGAATTCAAGGAATTCAGGGAATTTTAGGAGTACAAGGAAATCAAGGTATTCAAGGTACTGCTGCTAATGTTCAAGGAATTCAAGGTATTCAGGGAATTCAAGGAATTTCTGGAGTAGTAGGTGATCTTGGATTACAAGGACCTCAGGGGCAACAGGGAGTTCAAGGAATTTCTGGTCAATCTATTCAAGGTTCTTTTGGTACTCAAGGAATTCAAGGAGTTCAAGGACTTCAAGGTTATCCTGGAGCAGGATCTCAAGGTATATCTGGAAGTCCTGGTGTTCAAGGAGTTCAAGGTTTTCAAGGTCTTCAAGGATATCAAGGTCAACAAGGAAATCAAGGTACTCAAGCATCTCAAGGTATTCAAGGACTTATTGGACCTCAAGGAACTCAAGGAACTCAAGGAAGACAAGGAATACAAGGAGTTCAAGGATTTCAAGGATATCAGGGAATTCAAGGAATTATAGGACAACAAGGAATTCAGGGATATCAAGGAATTCAAGGATCTTTTGGACCACAAGGTATTCAAGGAATTCAAGGTATTCAAGGAATTCAAGGAACTCAAGGAGAACAAGGACTTCAAGGATATCAAGGTATTCAAGGTCAACAGGGAGACCAAGGAATTCAAGGAACTCAAGGAGATCAGGGACTTCAAGGATATCAAGGTATTCAAGGTCAACTAGGTCAAGGTCTTCAAGGTATTCAAGGAATTATTGGATCTCAAGGAACTCAAGGAAGACAAGGAATACAAGGAGTTCAAGGACTTATTGGACCTCAAGGAACTCAAGGAACTCAAGGGGTTCAAGGAATTCAAGGACTTCAAGGAGTTATTGGATTTCAAGGATATCAAGGTATTCAGGGATTTCAAGGAAGACAAAGACTTCAAGGAACTACTGGTGCTCAAGGTATTCAAGGATATCAAGGTATTCAGGGATATCAAGGTATTCAAGGATATCAAGGAATTCAAGGAACTAATGGATATCAAGGTATTCAAGGTTTTCAAGGTACTCAGGCATCTCAAGGTATTCAAGGTATTCAAGGAGAATTGGGTCAAGGTCTTCAAGGTATTCAAGGTGAAAGAGGATTACAGGGAAGACAGGGTATTCAAGGATTTGATGGAATTATTGGATTCCAAGGAGAACAAGGTCTTCAAGGAAGACAAGGATTATTTGGTTTTCAAGGATATCAAGGTATTCAAGGAACTCAAGGAACTCAAGCATCTCAAGGTATTCAGGGATATCAAGGAACTATAGGTCCACAAGGAATTCAAGGTATTCAAGGAACTCAAGCATCTCAAGGTATTCAAGGAAGACAGGGACTACAAGGAACTGATGCAAATGTTCAGGGGGTTCAAGGTAATCAAGGACTTCAAGGTAAAGAAGGAAGTTTTGGTGGTGCTTCTTTTGATTATACTTTTGATTCTTCTACTACAAATTCTGATCCTGGTACTGGTAAATTAAGATTAAACACTACTGGTATTACAACTTCAACAAGATTATACATTGACTTTTTGGATGATAATGCTGTTTCAGTTGAGAATTTCTTAAATACAATTGATGACTCTACTTCAGCAATTAAGGGACACTTTACAATTAAAGATAAAGTTAATGTAGCAAATTTTGGATTATTTGCAATTGTAGGACTTCATACTACCTATTCAGATTATTTTTCAGTTCC
>Ga0114980_10001355_pt1 | contig 17553 bp, 13 predicted proteins | sample S_140806_EF_Meta_FD_87018 | JGI IMG/M metagenome (GOLD analysis project Ga0114980, IMG submission 87018) | Freshwater microbial communities from Lake Simoncouche, Canada to study carbon cycling - S_140806_EF_MetaG | ecosystem: Environmental > Aquatic > Freshwater > Lake | place: Lake...
CCTGTACCACCAGTACCACTCGTACCCGTGCCTGTACCACCAGTACCACTCGTACCCGTGTCACCAGTGCCACTAGTGCCGCTAGTGGAAGTCTGAAATCCCTCCCTCGCATTATTCATCACACTCTTCACACGATTCACAATCGCACTTGTATAGTCGCTAACAGGATTCTCGAAACTCTCCGTAGGGTCGGTAAACTGTGTTCGTACAACAAGTGAGTTCTTGAATGCGCCTATTGCAATAAGCAATGTAGAAAAATGTACCCCCTTAATCTCAAGCACATGCTTCCGCTTATTATTTGTATTCAAACTGTTCAAGTATATCCACGTATTTACAGAATAGTCTCCTCCCTCATACGGTTTTGGAAAGGGAGGTAGAGTCGCTGGAGGATCATTTCCAGCCCGCTGAGAAGGAATCAGTACAGTACTGCTAGAATACGCAGACGTGTTTAAAAATCGGTATAAATAGTATATTAACAAGAGCCCAACGATTACAAAAAGAATATTTATGATCGAAAAGATGCTTGACCCACCATCTGGCGCATTATAGCCCCTATCAGCCATTTCTATAGTATCGTCAAAAATAAAACTTGCCATTATGCGTAAGGTGTTGACCACTCATATAGGGGATTTGCCGGTCGTATCGATGGACTAGCTATACAGCCTTCGGGTGGACATAGATTTATATAGGGAATGTAGGAGGTCAATCCACTAAAGATGGTCGAAGTGTAGTTTGGAACAATCCCACCCACACGGTCTAAACTCATTGGATTCTCTGAATCGTTGAAAAATGGTCTTCCACGAGTATCGGCATATTGGGCGTATTTGTCTGCCACATCTTTACTCGAGAGGCGATAGTTATAGACATTAGCAATAATCAGCTGACCTTCTAGACCAAGAGAACCGGAGGTAGTGGCCGAAAGAGCACCCATGGGATATATTGGATATTGGGTACTTTTTGACAAAATCAAGGTATCATTATAAAATACATCGAACCGGCGCCCCTCCCTGCTTAGTGTCACATAGGTCCATTTTTGTACATCTAATGCGGGCAGTACCATAGATTCGGAATACGTCTTAGTCGCATCCTGTGTTTTAACAACCATCTGTACTGCGGCTTTTCGCTGACGACTTGCATCCGGGACAACAAGAACCTCCAGAAATACTACACCACCAATATTAAACACCTGTTTGTACCCTGTATGAACACAGTTCGTGCAGTCGCTCGAGTTCGTATTCGTCCCAACAGTCGTCCCGCAAATACAGATAGAGTATTCACCATTTTCACAGGATGATCCACCAGATGCGCCACAGGAAGAATATGTTGCCGTACGATTTGCCTGACTTAAGAAGACAAAGGCTGAAAATGTACCGGCAGATCCATTTGTAAAGGGGGTCGTTCCCTGCCTATTAATAATTTCAAGAGGTTTCTGATTTAAATCAAAGGGGCCAACAGCGCTCGCATTGAGTTTAGGAACATATTTGGGGGAAAAATAAAATACAACTACTGAGGCTAATACAATAGCTGTTAAAAATAATAACCATATCCCCCCTTCCATATCTAACGATATGGAAGAATATCTTCCCTACTTGGCCTAAGCAGAGCTCATTGGTGCGGACTCATAGACTCGAATCTCTTTTGATGACAGAAGTCTCGGCCACATGGACATGTTTGCGATAGTGATTCCCCCTATATCAGGTGCTATCACAGGTGGAAAAAAATCTGTGCCCGTGATTTGTTTGAGACTACCTGGCACATTTATTGTCGATTTCAGGGATCCATTCATATAGACTTCCACAAACGAGTCAGCCATTACAATAGTTAAACGAAACCATGTTGTCTTGGAATCAGGACGTATCATCGCAGACATTGATTTTTCTCCACTCGCTGTGACTACAGTTACCTGAATTTCTTTACTCACTCCATCTGCCCACACAATAAGATTCGTGTTTTGATACACATCACTCAGTTTTGTCGTGGTCGCAGAAGCATAGCTTGTGACTGGCGCAGTATCCCTATAAAGAATCGCAATAGGATACCTCTGCATATTTGTCTGCGTGGAAGGGTCTATTTTAACATCAACACCGATGGTATAGTTACAAATATCAGGTAGGGTTGTCCTAGGAATCGTTTTATTTCGTTGATTCGCAGGAGTAGCATCATTGTTCTTGTATGCCATTTCTCTATCGCCTGTTCCTGAGATGATAATAATGCCAGGATCGTTTGCGGTTAATGCAAAGATAGGAAAGATGGTATAATGAACGAAAACGAGAATCAAAAAGATGATTAATATGCTGAGCGAACTATAATACAGGAACCCGAAGATTGACATCGCCATGGTACTTTGAGAAGTAGAATAAAAGCTATTATAACCACTCATACCGTCTACCGTGTTGTGCTAAAATAAGTGCAGGCCCTAGGGTGCGCTTAGTTTAACACAAGTTCGCAACTACGCAGCAAGACTCCTTTACTTTGCTGCCTTTCTAGTCTTTCCCCGCTCTTTCATATCTCCTTTCTCAGGATGAAACTGGATGCGGGAGTAATAGGCCTGTGTCTCGGCCGGCTTACATCCACGAATCTTCTCTCGCAAATAGCAGACAAAGGAAATCCGAGTGAATGGTTTCTCACCGCCCATGGTGCCGGTGCCCGCATCGTCATGATGAATCTTAGGCAGCTTTTTATTGAATGCCTTATCCTCGGCATTCTCAACCAGTTCCGTATTACAATGCCATTCGTGGACGTCCATCGCAAGAAAATCGCCCGTGCGCACATTGAAGCCAACCCCAAATCGGGGGAATAAGGTGGCGCCCCCCGAGTATTTGCCCCGCTCAATCACGGAAAGATTACCGTAGCCTTCCCTAAAATCCCCATCATCCATGTGAAGCGCTGTCTGAAAGTTGCGATTAATCGTAATAGAAGAAAAAGCAGTATCTGCGACCTTGTACATCTTTTTCTGAGATGCGGCAGCTAGCTGCTTCGCATGCGGACCCGGAATGAGCTTTTTAAATGCGTGGTCAATCGCCTGAATAAAGGGGATGCCATGCTTGTACTGATGGAAATACTTTTGTGTGTAAGATGTTAGGCGACAGGGCAGCTTCATAAAGGGAGTTTGTTCAAAGTAGCCGAGTACGGAACTAAAGACGTTATTGTTCACGCGCATCTTAGACAGTTTTCCTCCAATCGTGTACCGTGCGGACCATTTGTTAATATCCGTAGGGTTCCTCTTTTTCCAGTAGTTCGAATCAGCCTTGATTGGGCCTGCTGCTGCGCCCCTGTTTCTCGAGGCCGCTGCTGTCTGATAATAGGCCTCCCAACCTGTCTTAATCAGGTCATTGGGAAGCACGTGTTTCCGAAACCTCGCCAGCAACTTCTTCTCACCATTCTCCTTACCATAGACATCTACATCCTCATCGAAAATCTCCTTCACTTCCTTGTCCGTGAAGTACGTGCCCTCCCGCCCCTTTATCTCGTCGTTCGTCATCACGGGTTCCACAACAACTTCTCTTACCTTTAATGCAATGGCTTTTGCCGGTGTTGAAGGAATCTGTAAGCCCTCATAGATTTCGGGCTTGTAGACTTTCTCAGAATGAGTGTTTTTTCTGGATAGGCCCCGTTTTTTAGCGGCCGCCCCGCCATTTGCGAAAGCGAGCATCTACTATAGCTTAGAGAATCTTCTCCCCCTTTGTTGTCCACCACAGTAGGGCGCCGGCGAAAAACACTACGCCTCCTCCGATAAGACCCCCTTTTACCATAGACCGCATATCAGTCTCATCCAAATCTGCTTGATTAATCACTGGTGAAGTTCCCCGTGTCCCAATACGTGCATAAAACATAATCGACTCTTTCTCAGAGATGATGGGTTTATCCAGACTCTTGTTCACGGCATTATGGACATTCACTGTCCACCGAAAGAGATCCTCTCGTCGATCAAGATGCGGGGAGATTGGAAACTTCTGTAGATGGGTCGTGTAGTGCTCCCTGCATTTTGGGCACGGAATAAGCTGCGCAAGACTCTCAAAAAAGTCTTTCGCAGCACGCTTATGTGCATATGTGGGTTTTTCGGGAAATGATAGCGCAGTAATATGCATAGTGTGCCAGAAAAATGGTCCCCATACAGAAGGTGGAAGTCTCATTCTGTTCCTTCTATTGACCTTATAGTTCATTTTTACAATGCCTAAACGCAGCACACTAAAGACTGTAGCGATCCGAACGGATAGTATGTTACCATTTTATAGAAAATCAGGCAGTTTTTTTTCGGGAATATCCTGTACAAACTGTTCGGGAGCAGGGCACACAGCGAAACACTGTACGAAGCCAGTGACAAGTTATGGAATAATACTGTTTCGATGTAAGAAAGGGTGGAATCAGGCCGCCGTACTCCAATCAGAGAAAGGATGCATAACTGGATTTGAATCAGCGGGGATTGAGTATTTGCTTATTCAGCGAAAGGATAGTATTGCGTTTATTGAGATAATTCGGGGCAAATACAAGTTGACTGAACTCGACTATATTAAACACACTATATCTGGAATGACAGCAGCGGAGCGGCAGAAACTTCTTACAGTGCCCTATGATGAACTCTGGGAAAACCTTTGGGGGCCCACGAGAGATGCGCAAAACACATATCGTCATGAAAAGGAGCAAGGGCGGCAGAAACTGGATGCGCTCCGCAGTGGAACTCCCTCGCTTGACACGCTGATTAAAGAGTCGAACACACTGTTTGATACTCCTGAATGGGGATTTCCAAAAGGGCGGAAAAATATCAATGAGACGGAGCATGCGTGTGCGCTACGTGAAACCTGGGAGGAAACCAATATTAAATCCGCAGATATTGTCACTATTGATAATATGGATCCAGTTACAGAAGTCTTTACTGGTTCAAATGGGATTCAATATTGTCATAAATATTATATCGCATACACGTCGCAGGGTATTGGAGAAGAGAGTGTGGAGTTGGCGTCAAAGACAAATGAGCATATTAAGCGTGAAGTGGGTGATATTCAGTGGTGCTCTTTCGATAAGGCAATGTCTCTTATCCGCACTGAGAATCCTGAAAAACGGGACGTATTGCTCCGGGTTAATAATATCCTACAGAAGTTTTGCGCCCTTCAAGTGGGTGTGGCGCTAGAATAGCGGTTTAATATCCTAGGTGTATCATAGATGGAGTCGGTTGGTGAAGATACGGTTGCACTTAACGAAGATATTCTGCGTAAGTGGAACAGTTATGAGTTGTCCTTTGCTGAACGGGATGGCCTGTTAGCGCAAATGGAATCACGAGGGCTGTATCCAAAGGTTATGGATGCGGTTGATGAATGGGAGACGGAGGGTGGCTTATATCCAGACATTGAGGATCCTCGTTTTGCCGAGAAAATCATGAGAAAGCAGGAGTTTGCTGAAAATAAGCAGGAGAGTATTGCAACGCAAATGGAGAATGATGTGAATCCGTGCGATCCCGATAAGGAGTTTGAGCTGACCCCTGTTCAGCGATTTATAGGGCGATTTATGTCGCCTCAATGCCCGTATCAATCTGCTCTCTTATACCATGGTGTAGGGGTAGGTAAAACCTGCGCAGCCATCACAGTGGCTGAAAACTATTTACGTGCATATCCGAGACGCTCTGTCATTATTGTTGCGCCAAGAAACATTCAGCCCGGATTTCGCAGAACGATTTTTGACGACGAGGCGCTGAAAATCTCCGAGTCGGGTGTAAATACGGCAAATGGCTGCACAGGCAACAGCTATTTGAAGAGAACATCTACTGAGTTCGAGCGAGAAAAGCCCACTATTGTGCGCCGAGTAAATCAATCCATACAGAGCCGATACACCTTTCTTGGGTACATTCAGTTTCATCGGATGATTGAAGATATTTTGAAGAATATTCCTAGGACGCTCGACGAGGCTGCGACACGGGCACGTTCTATTCGTCTTCTGCGTCGAGAGTTTAGTGGCCGCCTAGTCATTATTGACGAGGCACATAATCTGCGTGATACCCCTGGAGCCGTCGACGATGACGCAGATAATCCTGGGGGTGATATGGAGTTAACCGAAACTCAGGCCGGCAAGAAACTTACTCCCAGCCTATTAAAAGTTCTGGAGTCCGCTGAAGGAATGAAGTTGGTCCTGTTAACTGGTACCCCTATGTACAACTCTTACCTTGAAATCGTGTTCTTATTGAAACTTCTGTTGACAAATGATAAGCGCATTGTTCTTTCCCAGAAGGATATTTTCTTACCTGATGGGCGATTCAAACCTGCGATAAATGGGCGTAAATCGGGTGAAGAGTTGCTGGGTTCAGCCGCAAATGCATACGTGAGTTTTATGCGTGGTGAGAATCCTCTTTCATTCCCTGTCCGTCTCCCCCCTCAAGGAACGCCAGTTCTCGCCCAGTGGGCGGCGACAACGCCAACCGGCGACCCTATTTCCCCAGAAGCCGCAAAGCGCATGTTACGTATGCCATTTGTTCCTGTACAGTTTGAAGGCGAGTCTATGACTACCTACAGACAGATTTCACAGGATGTCGTTGAAGCGGGGGGGCTAAGCGTGGGCAGTATAGATGAAATGGTACAATCTGGAAACTGGTTGTTTCCAGGAGTAGATGGTCCTGCGATTCGTGATGCTGGCTTCGACGAATGCTTTAAAGATATTGGTTCAGGGGGGCCGTCCCAGTTCACTGCTCAGAATGGCCCGCCGACCTGGCTTCTTAGTTCAGCCCTTGGCACGGTGTCACCAAAGGCAAAGTTTGTCTTAGAGAGGGCACGGACAGCAAAAGGCGTCCTGTTTATCTATAGTCGATTCATTAAATCGGGGGCGTTACCTCTGGCTCTTGCCTTAGAGGCAAATGGATACACGCCATGGGGAGATAGACGTCCTCTCCTTACAAATGGCGCACAGACGGGTGAAGGTCTACAGTGCGCCTTGTGCTCAAAGCGGCAAAAGATGCACGCAGGTTCTGACCATAAATTCGTTCCTGCGAAATATATATTGATTACTGGGCGTGGAAATATATCTCAGAATAATCCGGTCGCAATTCAGGCTTCACGAGCCAGGACAAACGTTGATGGTCGAGATGTGAAAATCATTATTGGTTCACAGGTGGCCTCAGAAGGTGTGGATTTCCGATTTATTCGAGAGATTTATATCTTTGATAGCTGGTTTCATTTGAATAAGATGGAACAGGTCCTTGGGCGTGGTATTCGTACATGCTCACATATATTGCTTCCAGAGGAACAGCGAAACTGTACAACATATCTTCTTGTCAATACGTTTGCTGACGATACCGAAACGGCGGATCTCTATATGTACAGAAAGGCAATGATAAAGGCGATTGAAGTTGGGCGGGTGACACGTGTATTGAAGCGCTATGCGCTAGACTGTAATCTCAACCGAGAAGCTATTATTGTTACAGGGCTCTCCACGCAGTCGCATATAGATTCACAGGGAGTTCAACGAGAGGAAGTCAATGTAAACGATACCCCCTATTCGAATCTCTGTGACTGGATTGAAACGTGCGAATATACGTGTGCGAAACCTATTGCGGTTGGCGAGGGCCCGGTAGATTTGAGTACCTATGATGAATATGCGGTAAAATGGAGGGAGACGCAGCTTAAATCTGCCATACGACACATCTTTGAGGTAGAGAAACAGCCCCAGTTTCAACTCGATGAGATTTTGGATGCAATGTCTGGAGTTCCTCAGAGAGCCATTTCAGGGCTTTTATCGGATATCGTCGGAAATCGCTCTTTCCGTGTTCGGGTTGGTGCAGCAGAAGGATATATCGTGTATCGCAATAACTATTTTATGTTTCAACCAGATTATCTGGCCGATATTCGTGTCCCCCTTGCCTTGCGTGTAGCCGATGTGCCAGTTAAGCGAGATGCGTTTGACCCTGCTGCAATCACCCTACAGAGAAAACCAGTTATTCCAGCAGTAGTAGCAGCACCAGCAGCGGCACCAAAAGCAGAAGCAGAAGCAGCAGCAGAAGCAGAAGCAGCAGAAGAAGCAGCCGAAGGAGAAGGCGAAGCAAAAGAAAAAGCAACCACAGCCCCAGCAGAGCCAGTGCCAGGCACCATACAGGAATATTGGCGTTCTATTTCGAACTGGGCGGCAGCCATTTCAACAGGGAAATCTTTCGTTGATGATATTCCCGCCACAGTCTTAGCCTCTGTTGCTACACGCTATGTAGGCGACGAACAAGCACGAGAGAAGGCTTGGCTTACTATGGTTAGCTGGTTATACGAACATATGCAGATGAGTAAGGAGTATTCACCCGAACAAAAAGCCGCATATTTAAATGGACTCGCAGAAACACTCTTGGAGTTTATCTGGGATGAAAGTCTTCGCCCAAGTGAGCAGCTTCAGTTGATTCAATCAGGAGATCCCAGCGCATTGAATGCGGCTAAAGAACAGATCGTAACAAAAGATGGGGTGACCGCATTCCGATTCGTCGATTCCATTACGGGAGTACTTAAATACATGTGCGGGACAGTAGCCTGCGCTGAAGCAGTGAGGAAAGAGTTTGAACTCAATCCTCTGGATCCCTTGCGAACACTTGCTGTGAATACAGATACAACTGGAGCCTTGTATGGCTTTAATGTACCAAAGGCAAAAGAACGGCGTCTTATCTTCAAGACAAGCTCACCCCCACCCCCTGGAGGAAAGTTGGAAAAGGGGGGAGAATGTGCCATTATTAGTACGATTTCATTTCATATAACAATGTTAAAACGTATTTCAGATATGCTGGCCGATGAGGGATTTCCAAGATTCATTTTAACCGATGATATCCTTGATGAAAAGGCAAAAAAGAAGATGGAGAAGGAAGCCGCAAAAGCAGCGGGTAAGGCCGTTGTGGTTCAGACTCGGCGCCCTGGAAGAACATTTGAAAATGCTGTACGAGCCTGCGCACTCAAAAACATTATCTTGCGCTGGATGGATATTATGAAGAGTCGCACAGAACCAAGGAGGCGCTACTTTTTGAGACCTGTGGCCGCATTCAAATCGGGGCACAAGGGCGCAGTACAAAAGATTTAGACTAATAGCAAGATTATAGCTTAAGCAAATCTTCTACTTTCGATTCTTCATATCTTACCATTGTCTGGACCAAATGGTGCTTTACATAGTGAGATGAATCTGGCACTATATATTGTGGATAGGACACTTCACCTTTCATTGCCCATCCATTTTTAAGATACACTGAAATTTTGGACTCTAACTGAGAAAGGGCGGTATCAAACGCTAGTTGTATAGACCGCTCGTCCCTGCTATCTTTAGGAGACCATTCGACTTTAAGAAACTTTATAGCAACTACCTTTTGCATTGGTGTGAGCAAGTATTGCTGACTACAGTGTCAAATTTTTCTACACGTGCCCGTATGAAATGACTATGGATCTAATGCTCTGCGTAAACAGCTTAAAATTGACAAACCCACTATAGAATAGGAGTGCAGCATGAAGTATACAGCTCTTTTCGAGGAACAGGTTGCGCTGACACCAAAAGATTTGTGCCATGATATTACATCCTTTGATGATTTGCTAAAGGATAAGCTTCAGGCAAAGCTTGAGGGAAAATGTTCTCGGCATGGGTATGTTATTTCTGGAACGCTAACTGTTCTTAGTCGCTCTATGGGCACCATGGAGCGAGGGCGCTTTACAGGAAGTATTCTGTATTATATTCAGGCAGAAGCGGAGGTTATCAACCCTTCAGAGGGTGAGCTAGTTGATGGCGTGGTTATCAGAAAAAACAAGATGGGTATGTATGTCTCATATTCTGTAAAAGAGGGGGAGTCTGAGTCAGAGGCGATTCGTGTGATTGTGCCAAGGGATCTCCATATTGGCGATGAGAACTTTGAGCAGGTCGAGATTGGTGAGCGGGTTAAGGTTCAGATTAAGAAATCGAGGTTTCAGATTAATGATCCTTATATTCTTAGCGTGGGAATGTTCATTTCCTCTGCTGGAAAGGGCCTTGCTCCTATCGTTGAAGCTGAAGATGCTATTTCTGAAGAGGTAGGGGAACAGGAAGAGGAGGAGGAGAAGGAGCAGGAGGAAGAGGAGGAGCAGGAGAAGGAGCAGGAAGAGGAGAAGGAGCAGGAAGAGGAGAAGGAGCAGGAAGAGGAGAAGGAGCAGGAGCAGGAAGAGGAGGAAGAGGAACTATCCGTAGAGAACATTCCTGAGGACGCTGCGGAAACGGCAGTGTAAGACGAACAATCTAAAGAATAGAATGAGTGCATCCGCCGCATCTTTAACTCAGGAGGAATATGAACAGAGAAAACTGTTTGCCGATGAGATCAAACTTCTTACCCAAAATGAAATGGAAGAGATCTACAAACTTCTTAAGGCCAAAAAAGCCGAGTACAGTCAAAACAGTAATGGCGTTTTTTTCGATGCCTCCAAACTTCCGGCCGAAATCTTTTCTGATTTACAGAGTTTTATGCTCTTCTGTAAAAAGAATCGTGAGGAGTTTTCCCAGCACGAAGAGGCTCAGAAGCGGGCTCAGGATGCTCTCTTTCATGGCAGGGATTAAGGGCCCCCTAAAGGGACTAAAGCCCTGTCACTATATCCTAGTAATGGAGAAGCAGCCAGACACACATGGACTCACTGTACTCAAGCAACTACAGAAGTGTGTTAAAGACAATCCCCATCGGGCCATGACAGTGATTCCGATAGAGATTAGTTCAATGACGGATACGCAGGAGGGGGTTGATGCACCCGCCACTGTAGCAGGAGGGTGGATTCCGACCCCTCTTGAGCCTCCCGGCCCTCTTGGGCTGTATTTGTGGAAGGCGGATCCCGAGTTTCGAGCCGGCACCCCGCCTATCCGTCGCACGATTCTCCGTGACACGATTCTCAAGATTAATGAGCGTGTTGAGAATGAGTTGCGTGGGGTGAAGTGGCATCGGAAGAAGGTCATTGAGCAGTTGGCCACGCAGCAGACATCTGCGGTGTCCCCGCCCATGGACACGCCAGACCTGGACGTGGCACTCTGTGAGCTGTTCGGATATCAAAAGGTGGTGCTCGATGAGGCAAACAAGAAGATTGAGTTTTTCCCCCAGGACCCTCGCACCTGGAGTACGGAGTTTCCCGTGTGGGGCTGTACGCACGGCTCCCGTGCCGTGCTTCACAAGACAGGGGAGGAGTCTGTGGGGGCCGGTCTCGCAGAGTGGATTTCGGATCGGGAGAAGGAGGGGTGGAAGGTTGCCTGGCCTGTCCATGACGGAACCCTGGAGGCGATGAAGAAGATTCTGGCGGAGCGTGGCACGTCACTGGGGCCCAGACTCGAGAAGCCGAAGAAGGCCGATTATGCGGTGGGGCTGGGGCGTGCCGATGCACTAAGGGCGCTGGCTAAGTTCTCTGCCTGAACACGGTACCGTGTTGTGCCAAAATACGTCCACCCCATAAAGGGGTGGGCGTATTTAGCTTACAGCGCAGCCACGTCGTAGACGTGGCTGCGCTAAGTTAACCGGCGAAGCCGGTATTACAACACAACTGTAGGCAAGTAGGCCCAAATTAACTACACCTCGGGGTGTACTTAATTTGGCACTTGACGGTATGCGATTTACGACCCTTAATATAAGGTGCGTGGTTAGTATACACCCATGTCTTCATTCTTAGATCTAAAGCAACACGTGGAACTTGCATTTGAACAGGCAGAAAAGGGTGAATCCAAAGTTACTGATGGAATATTGAAGATGGACGGGATGTCCGGTAAAAAAACCAGACACTTTTACAACAATCTGCTGAATAAAGATGATGCAAGATATTTAGAAATCGGCACATGGAAAGGTTCATCTGTTTGTTCAGCCATGTGTGGAAATAAAGCAAAGGTTGTATGCATTGATAACTGGAGCCAGTTTGGTAATCCAAAAGAAGAGTTTTTAACAAACTTTACTACGTACAAGGGTGAAAATGAAGCAAGGTTTATAGAACAAGACTGTTTTAAGGTAGATACGTCGCAGTTGTCTAAATTTAATATATACATGTACGATGGCAATCACGCAAAAGATAGCCATTATAGGGCACTCACGTATTATTTTGATTGTTTAGATGATATGTTCATCTTTATCGTGGATGACTGGAATGGTAAAGATGTTCGTGATGGGACATATGAATCCTTCAAGAAGTTAAATTTGTCTGTGCTGTATGAAAGAGAAATCCGTCTTACAACGGATAATACGCATACAGAGATCACACTCGCTAAAAACACCTGGTGGAATGGGATATACGTAGCAATATTACAAAAACCCCAAGCTTAACCAGCGCCTAGAATATTTAACCTCCACACAAAGCAGATGTTCGGTGACGTGAGTAACTATAAGAATGTGGGCGATTGGTTCTATCTTTTTCCTGCGGTGATTGTGGTCGATCTTATTGGAGTTATTATGACCAAGTATCCTAGCTTTGCGCCAAAGCAATTTCCACCAGAAATGGATGAATGGTATACCAAGTTTGGGATAGTGGCTCTTGCTTCAGATATCTTGATTATCTTGCTCGGTATTTTTATTGCACGCTATCTCTATGCATATATAGGACTACGGTCCATCTGGGTCTTCATCGGCTGCTTACTAGCTGTTCAATTTGTTCATGACATATTATTTTACCTGGTTGTGATTCAGGGAGTCCCTAAAGGAGAAAATGAAGTCATTGATCTCTTTAAATCCTATGCTAAAGCGGGCGGCGCAAATATTTTAGTGGCCGATGCGATGATGATTGTAGGAAGCGTCGGTATTGCGTCTCTACTGAAAGCGAGGCCAGCGGATGCCACCATATTTACCCTCTTTGCGTCGATATATACCTTAACCTATTTGATTTATACCAGACCTGCCTAAGGGTTCTTTGCCTAGTATAGATACATGGCAGCTCAGATGATCTACTACACACGAAAGTGTATTAGTTGTCTCAATAAGGTCCGGATAGGGGTTCCTGTGGGCTATCCGTACTATGAAGCGCCGTGCCCTTGCTGCACGGCCACAGTGCGTATTTGGCCATAAGCGGCCTTCATTTTATAGGCCAACAGTAGAATGCGGCTAACCATACCGAAACAGTTAAGACAGATTGGCACCGTGCTAATCTGTCTTATCGTTATTTATGCTGTAGCGACGTCAAAGGAGGGCTTCGACGATTATCTGAACGAGTTGAAGGCCGCACGTGGTTACCCGGTACCCTCGAAACCGATGATTGATAGATCTATTCAGCAATCGAGCTATCTTTATGCGCAGACCGTATGTAGGGATGGAACAAAGACCTCCGAGCATGTCGGGGGTGATTGTGCGCAGGATCTCGTAAAACCCTATACCTACATTCCTGATCTGCGGCTAATAAACCCGTTTAGCAATAAAGTGATGGCCGAGGGCCAGCAATGCTATTTCGACAAGGACTGTTATTCTAGAAACTGCTATAACTATCGGTGCCTACCGCCTAAGGCGTAATGCGCTACCTCGTGTTCCCTTTCTTTTGCGCACCCTACGACGCCCACCCCTTGTAAACCCCCGCATTTTAACGAAGCTTGGACGATTTTCATTGGCAAATGTTAGCGGGGCTTCTCGTACCGGCATTTCTATTTCCCTCGGAGAGACAGGAACAACATTTGTATTCGCAACTTCAGGCAGCTGCTCGTACCACACACGGCTTCCGGGATTTTTTAATACTGCCTTTATTTCTCTAATAAACGGCGCGGCATACAGTGTCTTAATGAAATCAATAAGTTCCTCCTTATCTTGATCTTGTACCATCCTATTAAGTTTTGCATTTACATTTTCCACAAATAGCTTCATTTGACGCATAGAATAGCCAAAAACACGGAACACCCCTTGAGAGATTATTGGTTCTTGTTGAACAAGATTGGTGATTCGATGAACTAGCCCAATAAGGCCATTTATATCAATCTTACGTAATATTCTATCCAGATCCATCCTATTCATACACCCTATAAAATTGTTCCACAGCCACCCAAAGTAAACCCTATACACGTGAATAGAAGAGAGTCCATGGAACTCTATGCCGCCGAAGCCGAATCCATCAAAAAGCGCGTGGAGGAATGGATGCTCCATTCCAACTATGAGCTGGAGGCAACCTTCGGAAGAGCAGGAAAGATTGGCGAGGTCGACGCAACAACGTTCTTGGGTGTTGCGCAGCGTCTCCGAGCAAAAGGGTACCGTGCTCTCCCTCAAGGAGATTATATGACAGTGACGACCCCGGAGCATATCCGCTTCACCATTGGAAGCCTGGGAGTTATTCAGGCCTACTGCGACGATGATGTCATGGCCGGTAAGCCATATGATGTGATGATTAAGGATCGGGCCACGGCGGAGAGTCAGGTGGATCTCGACGATTTTGGCACACGCATTAAAGTGAGGCGAGAGACCACTCTGGCGTCCGATGACGCCCAAGTGCTGAAGCTCTTTGAAACTTGGGGTGCTCAGAAGAAAGCATTCCGTATGATTCGGCGCTGGTCCTTCGAGGGAGATGGCATGCAAATCGACATGTCCATTATCCGCAGCACCGTCAAGCTGAAATCGGGGGATTTCAAATGGCAGAGAAAGTTTCGGGACCAGGATGTGATGAATACACCCCCCACCTATGAGATTGAAGTAGAGCTTCGTCATCTCCCCGATGACACGGCGGCCACCGCCACACGGCGGATTATCAAAGGGATTGGTGAGATTCTCCGAGGCATCCAGAAGAATACCATTCTGATTCGGAACTCTGTTGCGGATCGTGTTCGTGGAGCCTACAAGGAACTCACTGGCACAGACCTGTTTCGTGGCCCAGCGCTCATTACCCTACAAAAGGAGAACTTCTCCAAGGACCACCCCGACAAGACGCCCAATATCCGAGATGGCTACAATGTTACGGACAAGGCCGATGGCCTCCGGTGCCTCGGCTTTGTGGATGCAAAGGGAGACCTCTATATGATTGATATGGCGATGAATGTCTATCGTACGGGGCTCAGGAATCCGGCCGTGCGCCTATCCCTCGTTGACGGAGAGTGGGTGACACAGACAAAGGACAAGAAGCCCATGCAGCAGTTTCTCGCCTTTGACATCTTCTTTGCGACCGACAAGCGAGATGTGAGCATCTTTCCGTTCCAGCCTGGGGCTATGATGCCAGTTCCAGAAGGTGCGCCTCCTCCGACAGCCCTGCCTCCCGAGGATAGTCGTTACAATCAGCTAAAGGCATGGATGACCACATGGAACAAGGGTGATGGCCCTCAGATGATGGCCGGTGTCTCGATTGATACAAAGCTCCAGGTCGCAGCAAAAGACTTCTTCTTTGCGAGGGCAGGGGATATGTCCATCTTCAGGGCGGCCGATAAGGTGCTCACGACGGCTCGGCCTTATTATACGGATGGTCTCATCTTTACTCCAAATGCGCACCCGCTCCCTGCGAAACCTGCTGGGACTTTCTGGGAGCAGTTCAAGTGGAAGCCCCCCGCCGATAATACGATTGACTTTCTCGTGGTGACTGAGAAAGTTACCGGTTCCAAGACGATTGATAAGGTGATTACAGGGATTAAGCCCGGTAGTGATGGCGAAACAGTGACCTATAAGACTCTCAGGCTGTTTGTGGGCTCCCGCACCGATAATCCTCGTGATATTATTCTGAACAAGAGGGATTTGCCACGCAGGGATCGTGGCTTCGAGGGGAAGCGGGGCGGCGACTACAAGCCAGTCATCTTCACTCCAAAAGAGTTTCCAGATCCCATGGCCTCCTATTGCTGCCTCCCGATTGAGCGTGACCCCGATACTGGCGAGGAGTTTGTCATGACCGAGCACAGTGGGGAGCCAATCCAGGACAAGACGATTGTAGAGATGGCCTATGACCCGTCACAGCCACCCAAGTGGCGCTGGAAGCCTTTGCGTGTGCGTATGGACAAGACGGAGCGCTACCAGCGAGGTACGATTAGCCGTACGCTGAATGCCGATATCAGTGCCGAGGGTGTGTGGAATAGTATTTATGACCCTATTACGGACACGATGATTCGGCGAGGAATAGAGGAGCCCACGGAGGCGGAGCTGGCCCTCCTCGGGGGCCGTGTACGAGAGGGTTCTGCCCGCCAATATTTCGATCGTCAAGGCCCGGAGGCAGATGAGGGACTCGCCACAGAAATGAAGAAGTTTCATAATCGCTGGATCAAGGAGGCCATTCTCTTTAACACGGGCCTGGCCGGTGGAGACAAGAGCCTCATCGATCTGGCCTGCGGCGTCGCAGGGGATCTCCACAAGTGGCTCCGGATGAAGACCTCCTTCGTCCTCGGCATCGACTACGCCGCCAAAAACATCATGGACACCGCCGATAGCTGTTACACTCGCTATATGAATCAGGCGGTGAAGCTGGGTGGTTTGGCCGCCATTCCACCAATGCTCTTTGCTATTGCGGATTCGTCAAAGCCGCTGGTGGATGGTACTGCGGGCTCGACAGAGGAAGAGAAGGATATTCTTCGTTCCGTGTTTGGGAAGGTTCGCCCTACAGGGTCTGTCCCGGCGTTTGTGGAGGAGGTGGGTGCCTCTCGTCTCAAGTTGGGAGCCGATTGTGTAAGTTGTATGTTTGCGATTCACTATATGTTTGAGACTCCGGAGAAGTTTGGGGGATTTCTGAGGAATCTGAGTGACACCATGAAGGTGGGCTCTTACTTTATTGGTTGTTGCCCCGATGGCCGAAAGGTGTTTGATCTCCTGCGGGATGGCCCTTCCAAGCGGGGGATTGAGAAGGGCACGGTGATCTGGGATATCACGAAGCGCTATGAGGTAGATGATATTCCAGAGGCGGACGGGGGCTTTGGGCTCGGTATCGACGTGGAGTTTATCAGTATTGGCAAGGCGCACCGGGAGTATCTGGTGCCATTCCAGCTCTTGGAGGATAAGCTGCGGACGATTGGCTGCGAGCTTCTGACGCCGGACGAACTGAAGGAGGTTGGGATGGTGAACTCGACCGCCACCTTCGATGTGAGTTGGGAGATGGCCAAGAAGAAGGGAGAGAAGTTTCCCATGAGCCCGGCGATTAAGGAGTTCTCCTTCTTGAACCGGTGGTTCATCTTCAAGAGAAAGCGACAGGAGTCTGTGGCGGCGGCCGTGGTCGCAGAGGGCGAAGTTGTGAATGCCAAGCGAGTAAATGCTCCTTCAGTGGCCACGGCTGCGCCCAAGGGTCGGGCGGAACATGCCGCAAACGCTGCGAGGGCAAATGCTCTTGCTGCGACAACGATTCAGAAGCATGAGGCGGCTGTCGCAGCAAACAGTCGCAATCAGCGCTCAAGTCAAGTCGCACAAGCTGCTGCTATTGCTTCGACAAGAGGAAATGCAAAAGCGCAGGCTCCAGAAGGCACGGTGGCCGTTGCACCAGGTCCCGGCGCACCCACAGAACGCAGCTACACGAAGGGAGAAGTCTTTCTCTTCTATGGCAAGGCAGGGGTGAATGATGAGCAGCTGAAAATGAAGGATCCTGGCGCTGGACGCTGGCTCTCTCCTTCTGCTCGCTTCCCTATCCAGGATTCGGATGGTATCATCTACCCGACGGTTGAACACTATATTGCGGGCATGCGGATTAAGCTTGCTACAACGAAACCACA
>Ga0114980_10001358_pt1 | contig 17544 bp, 32 predicted proteins | sample S_140806_EF_Meta_FD_87018 | JGI IMG/M metagenome (GOLD analysis project Ga0114980, IMG submission 87018) | Freshwater microbial communities from Lake Simoncouche, Canada to study carbon cycling - S_140806_EF_MetaG | ecosystem: Environmental > Aquatic > Freshwater > Lake | place: Lake...
GAAGAAGAGTTTGGCAAGAAAATCCGATTTGCGACAGGCGTTGTACCCGGACCCGGCGGTGTTTTGGCTGCAACTGGACGTTTTGGCGCTGGCTACCTCGGTTCAACTGTTGGTCAGGAAGCTGAAAAGCTCCAAGAACGCACTCATTTTCTTGAGCCGGGTTCAATGGCAGAGCGGATTCTTGAGCCTTCTGTTAGCGTTCTTTCGACGCTCGGGGCGCAAAGTCTCACAAACTTCGCTAAAAATCTTGCATTGCCTTCACAAGCTGCAAAGGAAACTTTTTCTTCAGCATTGAATGCGGACATTCAGTCGGGGGCTTTCAATCGTGAAGCATATGAGGCCGCTGTAAAAAGCGGTCAACCATATCGCATGATTGATTTCTTTAATAAAAACTCAAATGTCAGATCTATTCTTGCCGAAGAAGCGGGTAAAGCTGGTTCTTCTGGCAAACAACTCGTCAATGACTTTAACGATACAATCGGCAACATTGCTGGTTCCAAAGTCAATATGAGACTTCCTGATTTGCAGGAAAACGTTTTGTCGTTCCTTAAAACCCGTGTGCCGGGTGGATCGATTAACGGTGGGGAAGTTCTGCGTATAAACGCCCCCAAAAACGATGCCCTTCGTACAGTTTTTTATTCTGATCTTCATGCCCTACCCGAATCTGCTTCGATCCCGAAGGGGTTGTTTAGCTCTGGAGTTTTGGAAAACGAGTTTGTCCAAAATTCCGTAAATCGCATCATGAATACAGATGTTCCTCAAGCGTGGGGTGTTGTTAAACCAAAATATACTCCTGAAGTTCCTGCTCAACTACTTGAGTATGATGCTACAGGACGCCCTGTAATGTCTGTCGCTCAACCAGCCAAAGATTTACCGGGAAATTTGGCTTTTTGGGATTCTGTCAAAAAAGATTTGGACCTGCAAATCCGCAAAGCGGAAATGGCTGGAACGGAATCGTATGACACGCTTCGTGCCGAGTCGTTGAAAGAAGCTCGCAGGAATTTAGTTCAAAACTTGGATAATGCGGTACCAGAATATCCACGAGTTCGCGCAGCAAGCGGGGAACTGTTCGGGCAGGACAATGCCATCGAAGGGGGCATGGAGTTCTATAAAAAAATGAACTCTATCGACCGTGCTGAAGCGGTTGATGCTCTTCGTCAGATGTCCCCACAGGCTCGTGAACTGTTTCGCACTGGCTGGATGAGTGAACTTGGCACAGAACTTTCAGGCACAAATGGCTTGAACTCTGTAACGAACAAGTTTGTTGGGGATAGAAACTTCCAAGATGCTGCCAAAATGGCTCTTGGGAAGGACTACGACCTTATTCGTGGCCGCATCATGGCTGCTAATGCCCAAGCTACATCTCAAGCTATTAAGCCCGTTGAACGAATGGGTCTGTTGAATAAGGCTGGGGTTGCCGGAATTAGCGGCGGTGCTGCTATTGGCGCATACGAAACATTGATGAATGCAATGCAAACAGCCATGTTTGCGCCTCCTAAAGATTATGCAGCCATTCTTGCGGGAGCTGCTACTGGGTTTGCATTGACAAGCGCACAACAGCTTCAAAGCCGCCGGATTGCAGATCGTGCTGTTAAGCTGATGCTTTCAGATAAGCCAGCAGATCATGTTCGACTGTCCCGCCTGATGGATGCTGACCCGACAACGGCCAAAGCCATCTTGAGGCTTAATACAACAACCCAAGCACTCCGAGCCGACCAAGAAAAGCAAAGCGAAGAAAATCGCGGCGGTCGTATCAATCGTGCTACGGGCGGTCGAATTGGATCACATGATGCTGCGGCTGATCGCCTTATCCGCATGGCTGAAGTTGCCAAAAAGAACATTGGCAAGCAAACTGAGGCTATTCTAAACGCGCCTGACGAGCATGTTGTGAAGGCGTTAGCTGTCGCAAACCGTAATTTTGAGGGTTAACCTATGCCATCGTCATTTACGACAAACAAAACCCTAGAGCTTCCGGCGAACGGCGCTTACATTGATACATGGAACGTCCCGGTCAACGGCGACATGTCCATTATTGACCAAGCGTTTGGCGGCACGACCAGCCTCAACGCTACGGGCGGCTCCGCTACCCTGACGGTCAGTCAGTATCGGTCTTTGATACTACAGATCAGCGGCGCGATCTCAGCCGATGTGACCTACACGATCCCGATAGGGGTTGGCGGTCAGTGGCTGGTTTATGACACGACCACGACATCTACGCAGAGCGTGGTCAAGATTGTCTCTGGCGGGGGTGGCACACAGGTCACTTGTCAGCGGAATGCTTACATTCTGGTCGGCTGCGATGGCACGAACACATGGATTGTTTCGGCCTCTGCCAATGTTCCTACAGGCGGTGGCACCAACAGAGCTTTCTATCTGAATGACATTACAATCACGGACAGCTATACTGTTCCTGTTGGTTCAAATGCGATGACTGCTGGCCCTGTCACACTTGATGCGGGTGTCACGGTTACAGTTTCACCCGGAAGCTACTGGACGGTCGTATAATGCCTGTTTCACTCAAATCTACTGGTGGCGGCTCCGTCACGCTGGATGTTCCCGCAACGGGGTCCACTTTCACGCTGACGCTTCCTGCTGCCAATGGCACGGTTCTTCAGTCTGGCACGGCTGTCACGGTCGCACAGGGCGGCACTGGCCTTGCTACGCTGACTGCTAATAACGTGGTTCTTGGCAACGGCACGGGTACGCCTAACTTTGTGGCTCCCGGCACGAACGGCAACGTCCTGACCAGCAATGGCACGACTTGGACTAGCGCCACGCCAGCAACTTCTGTCATCAACGTCCAAACCTTCACATCGTCCGGCACTTGGACGAAGCCTTCACTTAGCGCATCCAGCCGTGTGCTTGTGCAATGTTGGGGTGCTGGTGCAGGTGGTGCAAAAAATACTAGTAATGCGGCAGGTGGCGGTGGTGGGGCCTATAATGAACGCTGGCTTACGCTTTCTCAGCTTGGGGCAACAGAAACCGTCACTGTTGGTGCTGGTGGAGCTTCAAGAACAACAAACGGTTCTGGAAATGCTGGCGGCAACACATCTGTTGGGTCGCTTGTAACCGCATATGGTGGTGGCGGTGGTGATACTGCTGGCAATGGCGGCGGTGGCGGTGGTCAGCTATCCGCTGGTAATGCGGTAAGCATATCAGTTCCGGGCCGTCCATATTTTAGCACTGCTTTTGACGGAACAAACCAAAAGTATCAAGGAAGTGGCGGCACTAACAACGTTGGAGTTGGTGAGATAGACGCATTGTATCACGGTGGCGGTGGAGCCTCTGGTACAACTGGTGGTGCTTCTGGTGCTGGTAGTTCAGTTTGGGGTGGCGGTGGTGGTGGCTGCACTCAAGTTAACACGGCTGCTGGAACATCTTCATTCGCTGGCAACGGCGGCGCTGCTGGTGCAACTGGCACGGCTGGAACGCAGCCCGCTGGTGGCGGCGGTGGTTCTACATCTGGCAACTCCGGCGCTGGCGGCGCTGGTCAAGTCATTATCACTGTCTTCCCGGCGTAAGGAGCGAACATGACAACCTATGCTGTGATCGCAACTGCGACAAACATCTGTGACAACGTAGTGGTGTGGGACGATGAGTTTGGCCCGTGGACACCTCCCGCTGATCATTACACCGTTGATATTGACGGCTTGGAAGTGGGCATCGGCTTCTACTACAACCCTGCCACGCAAGTGTGGACGGCTCCCCCGTCTGTCACTGCATCCTTCTCTCCTGCGCCGATCTTCCTGTCGCAATCAACCGTGCTGACTTGGGTCTCTGAGAACGCAACAGGCGTGACAGTGAACGGCGCTTCGGCTGATCTGAATGGATCGCAGAGCTTCACGCCGGACAAGATTGGCAAGTTCTCTGTGACTGTTGTCGCCACTGGCTTGGCTGGATCGGCCTCAACGACAGCCACTGTGACCGTTGTCGCCACTCAATCGGAATTGGTGATCTAACATGTCCACTCTCAAGACCATCAACATCATCCACCCATCCGGCAGCACGAATAACATCGTGAATGATGCCAGTGGGAACATCACGGTTGGCAACAACATCACAGTGACAGGCACCCTTACAGGCAGCACTAGTGTGATGAACATCGGTTCTGGGCAGCTTTATAAGGATGCCTCCGGCAACGTGGGGATTGGGACGAGTTCGCCGGGACAAAATTTGGAAGTTTACAGTTCTAATGCGTTCCTAGCAGGAATAACCCGTGCAACAACATCAACAGATGCGGGGGCCATTTTCAGTTTTAGCACATTGAACGCATCTTCAGCCAAAACATCTATGGCTGATATTCTTGGCGCTGCATCAACCACTACGGCTGGTTCTGAAGCGGGATACATATCGTTCAGAACAAAAACTTCTGGGTCAATGACGGAAAAAGCCCGCATTGACGCCAGCGGAAACTTCCAGTTCAACAGCGGCTACGGTTCTGTTGCTACTGCTTACGGATGCCGTGCGTGGGTGAACTTCAACGGCAATAGCGGCACAATCAGGGCTAGTGGGAATGTAAGTTCAGTTACACGGAACAGCACTGGTATCTACACAATTAACCTAACAACTGCAATGCCAGACACTAATTACATAGTGGTGTCTGTACCTGATGACAGCGGAACAATTAACCCAACTGTTGCAACTGGGTATTTAGGTTCTACCAGAACAGCATCTGCGTATCAGTTGGAGACTATTGTAAGAGGAGCTTCATCGGCTTCGCTTTATGATCCATCTATCGTGAACGTCACCATTTTCCGTTGAGAGAACACCATGAACCAACGCATAATTTACCCAAATAACGAAGGTGGCGTATCGCTGATCATCTCAACAGGCGAGATTGCGATTGAAGAAGTCGCCCGCAAGGATGTTCCTGCTGGTAAGCCGTACCTGTTTATTGAAGACACGGTAGAGCTTCCAGACAATGATTTTTTTGACGCTTGGACCGCTGACTTCAGCAATCCTGACGGTCATGGCATCGGCGCTGAAGCATGGTTTGCTGAACAGGCCGCGAAGGAGACACAGGCATGATTACCATCAACATGGCAAAGGCCCGTGACATTCACCGTGCCAAGATGCGCGATGCGCGTGAGCCTTTGTTCGCAGCACTGGACATTGCCTATCAGCGGGCTACGGAAACGGGCGCTGATACGTCTGCCATCGTCGCCAAGAAGCAAGCTCTGCGCGATGTGACATCTGATCCTGCTATTGATGCGGCACAGACCACAGAGCAGCTTAAGGCTGTCTGGCCTTCCATCCTCAACGGATAACCAATGCCAATTATTTTAAACGGCTCAACTGGTCTGGTGACAAACGTCACGCTCCCTGCGGGAACGACCACTCTTGCGCCGATGACATTTACGTCTGGCACGAACCTGACATCAGCCGCTGCTGGTTCAATGGAGTATGATGGCAAGGCTCAATACTTCACCCCGCAGGGTTCACAGCGCGGTATCATTCCGGGTATGCAGTATTATGAACTGAACTCAACGCTGGCATTGGCATCCAGCACATCAGCACAGGCTTGGCTAGGCGTAGGTTGCACTCTTAGTTCTAATACGGTGTATGCGTTTCAAGGCATCTACGTTGCCATTAAAACCAACACAACTACATCTCATACTGTTGGCACTGGCTTTGGTGGCACAGCAACACTGAACAACATTGGCTATTATCAAATAGCGTATTTCAGTTCAATAAGCCTTGCTGCACCGAACGAACCACCTCGTCACGGTTACATTCAGACGGCGGCAAACACCACGACGATGACACCAACGACATCAGCAACCAGCTATCAGTTTTGGTGGTACAGCGGCACCGTGTCTGTCAATGCTGGTGGCACGTTCATCCCCCAAACAACAATATCGGCAACAGGACCGATTTATACAGGTCAGATCGGGTCTTACTTCATGATCTACCCAATTGGCACATCTGGCGCTAACATCAACGTGGGAACGTGGGCTTAATCCACTAAGTATCCAAACAGCCGTGACATGAGCGTATCCCTGTTCAACAGGAAGTCTTCATCTACATTATCCAAATGGCCCTTCCAATAAGTCTCATAGACATGGACTCCGTAAGCATTGCCAATTCGCTGGATGCTTTCCTCAATGAGGTAGGGGTCTCCATCCACCAAGTAGTTACGTTTAAGGTCCAGCGGGAAGAAATAGCTCTGGTCCATAACCCGCACCAGATTGGGATATTTGCGCGATAGCTCTACAGGCAACAAAACCGCGTGGTAGGCCCACACAGGCGATTGCATGGCTTCTGGCAGGGCATCATACCAATGCCGCAGGAAGGCCGAATTTGGGGCCGCAAAGATCAATCCATTGGCAATAGAACTAGGGGATTCCTCAAACAGCGTCAGCGGCTCATCGTACAGATCATCAATTGACTTGAGAAGCAGCATGTCACTGTCCATGAAGACCCCGCCATGAGCGATCAAGATTTCCAGCCGAAGAACGTCTGACTGATATTGGACATAGTTGATCGGCGTTCCGTTAATGAAATCCGGTGCATTTACGGAACGAATTTCGCAGTAGAACGCAGCCTTGTCCCACCAGAGATTTCCTTTTGGCGGGTCATTGGTCCACATAATGATCTTGTCTGAGTTTTGACGAACACCCGCTGCACGCACAGCCAAGTAGTTAATATATGAGAACTCACGGGATTTTGGTCCCGTGAGCCAGATGAAGTGGATGATATTCGGAACTAAGTCCATTTAAAAAACTCGCTTATCTCTGATAGCTGAAGCTGCGACAGGCTCCCGGTTCATCGTCAGATACTTTTCTTTTGTTTTTGCGTCTTCGTAACAGTTCAAATAGCAGACTAGATGGTGATCTTTACGAGGGGAGAAGATCAGGTCTCCTTCTCCGTCTTCAAAACAGTATCCATTTTCATCATCTAATTCAGGGCGACGAAGCCACCCAAACGACCAATGCCAGCCGCTTTTTATGAATCGATCTTTCATGCGGCTTGTCCTTTATGCTTCGATGGAACATAGCAAATTTTAGCATGATCATCGCAGTAGGATCGGTTTGTCTTCGGCTTTCCGCAGAAAAGAAAGGTCGAGGCATGACCATCATTGACAATGTATCGGCATGAAAACGGGGTCAGGTCTATAAACTTAATTGGTTCGTGCTTGATCGGCCTCGGCTTCGGCAGCGGCTGGGGCGGCAAGACACCTCGAATGCTTTTCCTGTGCAAATTGAATGACTTAGCCTCTTTAATTTGTTTTTTTGTGGCCGACTTCAGATCAACTTTGACGTTCATTTTATAGGAAACATGGCCGTCTAAGCGAAGACGGCGTAGTTTTCCAAGGATGGCGCTGCGGGTAGTTAACAACTCTTTAGCGATCTGACTGCCTGTGAGGCCAGATTCCCAGAGCTTGATGATTTCTTGGTCGCGGTCAGTTAATTCTTTGTTTGTAGTCATATTAAATCTCCAGTTGAGTGAGGCGGCGGGTTTCCCCGCCACCTTCGTTTTATTCCTGCGGCTTCGTCACTTCAGTTGGAATAATTTGAGGAACGTCGATGACCTGCTGCGTGTCATAACGCTTTGGAGCAAACTTGCGAGCCATTGCTGAAATATCTTCTTCCAAAGCAACCTTAATCTGTTCCTCTGATGTGCTGAACTGAGAAGCAAAAGCAAGGTAGTTGATCCCGTCGATGTAGTGATCATCCATTGTTGGTGATGATGGAATGCGGGCCATTTTCATAGCAGACATAATGATCGCAACATCGTAGATCGTTACTTGCTTGCCGAGTATGATCGTTGCCAGTTTAGAACAACGATCAAAAGTTTCCTCGACGCTTCCGTATCTCCGTCCTCGGTCCCCCAGAATGTTGGTTGCTTGTTTCAGAATGTCCGTATGATTCGTCATAGTGTGTTTCCTTCACTTCAAACTCAATAAATTCCTGCACCTTTCCGATGTGTGCAGTATTTACTATGATGTACCCCCGGTCTTTCCAAACCACTTCTCCGTCGAGCTGTTTCACTCGATAGTATTGGTGCATCATAATAAATTCGTAGTCGTTGACCTCTTCGAGAAAGTCCAACAAGCTTGGCGCTGGATGTTCAGCGGTGATTTGGTGAACGGCATTGCCATTGGCAGATGCCATGTTCATGGTAATTAGAAGCCTCACGAATCTCTCCTTACAACTGTGCCATCCATACGCTTTTTCCATTTGGAATGGCGACCCGCTGGCATTGGGGTTTTAGATTTTTTTGCGCCTATGTGGCGCTGTCTGATGCGTTTGACTTTGGCGATCTGAGGCACATCCACGGTAGCAGTATGAACACGATGGCACTTCCGATGGGCAACCAACCAGTTTGACTCATCATCAGCACCGCCGCACTCAAGAGGTATTTCGTGACTAACATCCCAATCCTGTCCGGGGACAACTTTTAAGCTGCACAGGTGGCAAATGCCAAGGTGCCTCGTAAAAATCTCAACCCTCATCTTTGCTGTTATGCGTTTGCGCTTCATTGAATTACGCCGTCTCTATATTCACCATCCGGCTCGAAAGTTTCTATCATTTCTTGGATGCTTGCGGTAACAGCTCTCAAGCCATTAAGAGCGTTTTCTTTATTCGTGGTGGAAATCAATAGTATTTTTGAAAGCGCATATGTGACAGCCATAACAGCTTCATCAGCCTCCATCGTGCTTGCGGCTATCAAAATATGATGAGCGAAGTTGTATGCAGTGTCTGTATCACCACCAAATGTTTTTTCTTCAGTCATAGTTTCATCTCCGCTTTACGAGTTGTTTCGCTGGATTGCCATTCCTGTAGCTCAGATTGTGGAACTACATACGATTCTCTAGGTGCCTTGCCGAGTATCTTTAGATTTTCATCTCTGTAAAACAGTCTGGCACTCATGAAGCCGGGGAACGTAACTTTGTTACCTTCTACGATTGCCAAGACAAATACATCAATGTCAGGGTTCTTTTTATTTACGGCGATTAGCTGACCGTGAGGCAGTGTAGTCGCCTTGATGTCGATACGCTTACCCTTATACAAACAATCATATGAACCACTACGGGGTGAGACTGCACAATCAAAGAAGATATTGTGCAGTTTGCAAAAGGCATACTCGCCAATCACACCCCACTCGTCGGTCATCCATGCGTCCTGATTGCCAACCTGAGCATCATTTACTTTGTTTGCCCGGCTACACATAGTCCGCATGTTTCCAATGACACGGCATATCATCATATCGTTGTCAGTTAGGGTAATCGACTTCATAGTTTCATTTCTGCTCGACGGGTAGCTTCGGAAGATTGCCATTCACTGAATTGCATTTGAATATATTCAAGTTGCACTTTCAGCATATTAGCCTTCTTGCGGGCTTCAATCATTTCAGTCAGATATTCATGCCATTCGGTCGATGCCTTGACTGCCATCTCAGCCTTCGAGACGGTAGGCTCCCCCAACGCGATCATGCGCTGGGAGAGAACCGCTGTCTTCGACTCTTCAAGCAAGTCGGCAGCAGCTTTGGCATCAACCCATTTCTTGGCAATCAACCTGTATTGCTCACTGAGAGGGAGATTGCTCACGGGAGGCTCCATCAAAAAGGTATAGTATCGTCTATATCAACACTGCGAGCCGCAGATTTTGTAGGCTGTTGCGGCGCTGGCTCACGATAAAGCTTGTCTGCCTTTTCTTCCTTCAACTTGAAGGCAAGAGAGAACCGCTCTTGACCGTCATCGCTAAATTTAACCCAGCAACTAATCCAATAGTCTTTTCCATCGATTTTGCACGATCCTGTTTTGTCAGGATGCTTGTCGGTGGTCTTACGATCATTGCGAAACAATGAACCTGTGAGGTCTTTAATTTCGTATGCCATTTTAATTCTCTCCGTAATTCGCCGTCAGACGGCTCAATTTGGTATCCAACTCACACAAGAACTTCTCAACTTCGCGTTCGAGTTCAATGATCACAGCAGGATCACGCATAACTCGAATGCAGAAGAACTGCATATGCTCAGGCATACGAGGGTCAAAGCTTACAAAGTCACACCACTTGCGACCAGTGCAAGCCATTTGCCATTGCATCTGAGGCATATATTTAGACGGCGCTTCTTTTGTAAGTAGCGTGTCGATGTGGGTAGCGGGATTAGGGCATTTGATCTCGATAAGACCATCCTCACCAATAAGACCATCCGGGCTGCACCCACTGTTCAAAATTGTAGCGTGGAGGACAAACCCAGTTTCCTCGACCAGCTCACCTGTGCGTGACTCATAGGCGGCTCGTGCCATAGGCTCTGTATTTGTCCCCCACGCCATTGCGGCGTTCTGATAGGAGTCCCCCTTTGACCCTGTCAGGCGCTCACAAACCAATTCGGCCATATAGTTTGTTCGGCTGGCTGAATAACCGCTCTTGGTCTTCGCAATCACATCAGCCACGCGGCTGGCGGTCACTTTGCCGAGGCGGGCGGCGTACCACTCTTCAGTGCGCTGTTCCATATTATTTAACTTCCGTTTCTAGCTCTTTAATATATTCGCGATACGAAACATCGTATTGCCGCTGGAGCATAGAAATTGCATCATTCAATGCTTCAATCTTTGCAAAAGAATCTAAGTCATCAAAGGCTGCGGAAACTGTGACATCTCCTTCGCCCCAAGTTTCAGACCACCAAAAACTTCCTAGGCGCTTACCCTTGTGACGCTTGCCAATGTATCCATCTGGGTCAGAAAAACGATCAGCCATTTTTACCTCCTACCAAGCTCCAAACCAAATTCCTGTGCCGTGAATCCATGCGATTGGAAAGACCAATGCGCCTGCGATCAGGAAGCCCCACGCGGCTGTTTTAAGGCAGACCACAATGTGCGTGATCCATGCAGCAAAGAGCCAAATGCCGAGGATGACGGCGCAACCGCTATTGTTATCCATTTAAGCCCCCTTAGCCGCGTCAGCCTGCGTTGCGAGTTCTTTCATTTCGTCAAGAAAATCGCCTTGAACTAATTCTCGGTCAGAGGGCGACAGTGCTTTGTAGAAGTCGCGAAACTCGTTCATGCCTTTCACAGCGGCGGCACGAGCTTTCCGCTCCATTGATGCGGCTTGATATTGTGCAGGTGGTGTAGTCTGCACAACTTTCTTTGCCGGAGGAGCTGGGCCACGCTCTACAGCGGTATTGCCATCGTCATCTTCTGTACCGATGCAAAAAATGGACATAAGCCCATACCTCCGGCCATAGGTGATCCCGCTTCCGGTTCCGTGGGCATCCCACTTGTTAATCGGGATGAAGCAGTTTTGGCTGATCCACTCGCCCGACTTGTGCAGGATAAGCGTCTCGACCTCTACGCCACCATCGGCGCGGGCCGGGGATTGAAGCACACAAAGATCATGTTGAGCCATTGGCTCCCGGATGACCGCCAGCACAGCAGACAGGTCCGCATACTTGGAACGGAAGGCAGGGTTGCTGCTGTCCTTAACCGCACCCTCAATCAAAGCCTGAGCTTTGACGAGGGCCGGAGCGATAGCCGTAATTGATTCGGACATTTTCATTTGAGTTCCCCTTAGTAATCTGCGTTGTCTTCAGCCGCCTGCATGGCAGCTTCATAAATAAAACCCATGATTTCGTTGTCGTTCTCGATCATGCGGGCCACTGCTTCGTTGGTGGCATTGCGATCACGAGCGCCGTGGAAGCTGCCGTCGATCTCACCGTTCTCATTGATCACGTTGAGGTTCATAAATTCGATGTAGCAATGGTCGTTCAAGTGGCAAACCTCGATTTCCAACTCGCCCGTCACTTCGACGCCATTGGACAGAACGTATTCTTCGAGGAGGAAAGTGCAGCCAGCGATGGGGGAGCCTTTAGGTGCTTCAAACATATTGGTATCTCCTTAGTTCCAGATCATCTGTCACCTTTGTAAAGCCTAGTCTTGACCCCGTCAAGTGCCTATTTGACAAAAAAAACAGAAAATGCAAAATTGTTTCACATGAAACATCGAGACCCCGGCCTAAATGAAATCTACGCCATCCACGGACTTGCGTCCAAGCTCGCAAGAGAGCTGGGCATTAGTCGTGCGGCTGTGTGCGCGTGGCAAAAAGTTCCGATCCGGCACCTCCGGGAAGTTTCCCGCATTTCGGGTGTACCAAAGGCCAAGTTGCGACCTGACATTTTCGATGAAGAAAATGCTGCCGCGCAAGCCTAATCCCAACAGAGTCTTTGAACTCTTTCGGGAAGGCTACAATACCTACGACATTGCCCGTATGCTGCTCCTAACTGAGCCAGTGGTGATGAGGCTCTTATTAGAGGCTAGAGAGGCCCGCCGTGTCGCTAAAGCTGACGCTCCCCTTTCCCCCCAGTGTAAACCGCCTGTGGAGGGCCAGTAAGGGCGGGAAGGTTTATCGGTCGGATAAGTACACCGACTGGCGCAAACACGCCCTATGGGTGCTTGTGGGGCAGTGCAAGGGCAAGAAGGTCGAAGGCCCTTATACGATGATCCTTGAGGCTGTGCGGCCAGATAAAAGACGGCGCGATCTCGGCAATCTCGAAAAGGCTGTTTCGGACATTTTGCAGGAAGCAAAACTAATCGACGGCGACCACCTGTGCGAGGAAATGACCCTACGCTGGGTCGATAGCGGGCCAGAATGTCTAATAACTTTAGACACTTATAAAAAAGATCAAAAATAATTATTTTTTTGGCGAAAATACGTTGACAGGTTTTAGGGCATTATGCCATAAAAGGTCATCGGCTAGATACACACGCCGGACATTTTTAGGAGACTTGATATGACAAACCTCGCTGACCGCTACTCCGACATCAAGGCACAGATCGAAGCCCTCACCCTCCAGCTCGATGCTGTTAAGAAGGAAATCAAGGCTACTGGCCGCGAGCAGATCGTTGGCGACCGCGCTATCGTGACTGTCGGCCTCTCAGAGCGTACCAGCCTCGACACCAAGCTGGCGAAGGCTCTCCTGACCCCTGAACAGGTTACAGCTTGCTCTAAGGTCGCTCTGATCGAGACCATCTACGTCAAGCGCATCGAGCAGGTCGAAGCTTAATTAGAGGGGCTTCGGCCCCTCCCTTCCCTACGGAGGTTCAAATGCTAATTCGCCAAGTCGTTACCAAGAAAGCGGGCATTAAAGGCATCATGCGTAGTGCGCCATTTGTCATCGGTTTTGGTGAAGCCCGCAAGGGTATGCCGATTCGCTACGATGCTTTCGATGATTTAAACAGACAATGGAACTATGAACGCGGTCGCCAGTTTGGCCTAATTTTTGATGGCCCGTTGAAGAAGGGTAAAGCTTTAAACCTTGGTGCTATAATTTACTTCGACTTAGCTGTGACTCAAAAAGAAATCTTCTAACTGGCGTAATGACACGCTTACTTGACAATCCACAGGCTTGATGCCACCTTATGAATAGATAAAGGGGAATGACATGACTTTACCGCGACATATTGCCAATGAAATTGGGATCGTGATGGACGAGAAGCCAAAGGCCCGCACTCCGCAGCCAGCACCCCGCCGGGTGTTGGAAGTCATCGACAATGATGATGGCTCGAAGACTGTTCTCTACTTTGGGAAGCAGGTCGGCCACATCTACAAGATCGGGATCAAAACGGACGCTGGTGTACAGTACCGGGCGATCACAAACTTCGATGACGTTCGCCACTTCCACAATCTTCAGTCTGCTGCCAGCTACCTGATGGCGAGCCACCACTGATGTCGGACGCTCGTAAGGCCGAGGCCAAGCGCCTCGCAATCTTGCTTTGGGATTTGAATATCTCGAACAAGGAAGCCATCGAGGCTTGTGGCTGCAACCCTCGGACGTTGTTCCGTTGGTTGTCTGGCGAAAGCCCGATACCGAGGTCGGTGCTGACTATGTTTGAGCTGATGTTTGAAAAGAAGCAATGGACACTTGCTCAAGCCGATGAGGCAGAGTAGTTTTACAAAAGCGAAACCCCAAATGGCGCGAACCATCTGGGGCTTCTAAACCAAACACGCAAGGGCGCTGCGCGTTGGACTTAGCCTCTGGTTTACCATGAGGCTGGCTCCCCGTGCAACCTGTAAGGACACGAGATGAGCCGCATTCGTTCAATACATCCCGGACTGTTCACAGATGAAGCCTTTATGCAGGCTTCTCCGAACGCTCGCCTTTTGCTGATCGGCATCTGGACTGAGGCATGGGATGACGGTGTCTTCGAGAAGAAGCCTTTGACACTCAAGGCCAAGATTTTCCCCGCAGACAATGTCGATGTCAGCGAGTTACTGACAGAACTGGAGGCCCTTGGGTTCTTCCAGACGTTCACTGTATCGGGCAAGAGTTACGGAGCGGTTCGGAACTTCCGTAAGTTTTAACGCCCCAAGAAGCCGAACTCAAGCGGGTTATTGACTGATGAGTTGCGAAATTATGTTGCGATAACTGATGATGGTTCGGAACCAGTGGGGAAAAGTCTCCGCAGATGGAGGATGGAGGATGTATAGGGAAGAGGAATAGTCTCCCCTATACCGAGGGCGATGAGCTTTTTTCAAAGTTTTGGAATGCTTACCCTCGCAAGATCAGCCAAGGTGCAGCAGAGCGGGCATTCGAGGAGGCCAGCAAGATCGAAAAACCCCATACAATTTTGGATAGGTTATTAGATTACAAATTCTCGGAAGACCCAAAGTTTATCCCATCGCCTGTGAACTGGCTGCGAGACCGCCGATGGCAGGATGATCCGAGGGCTACAGCGCCAGCCAAGCAGGAGCGCGATCTGACCAAGGTTCCAGACAGCCAGCTATCGAACAACGAGTACTGGCGAAAGCGAATGCAATTGAGAAATATTTGAAGTTTAGAATCAGCTTAACGGAGTTACGATGTTGAAGTTCCAGAGCGTCGAAGAAATGCAAGCGCACTATCAGGCCGTACGTCATCGGATTGGTGCAGGTAATCCCCACATACGCCGCCTAGCGCCCGAGGTTGCCCCAGAACCGCCGCCGAGCAATCCTCTGCCAGCAATCATCCAAGAAGCTCTTACTTTGCCTCCTACGCCCCCAGAAATCGATCCTACGACCGTCTGGGATAAGAACGGAAACCCACTGCGGCCACCAATGGCTAGGGCCTCGTCCCGGTTCGAGGACGAGAAGCCTTACGAGTATCCCAAAATATGGCTTCAAGAACTGACCGATCTGGTCTGCGAGTACACAGGCATCGACCGGATTTTGATCTGGTGTCCCCGGCGAACCCAAGAGATCGTCAAGGCTCGGTTTCTTGTCTGGGCATTGGCGCGGGAGTTCTGCCACCAGCACAGCCTGCCAAGCATTGGTCGCTTCTGCGGTCGGGACCATACGACGATCTTGCATGGGTGCCGAGAAGGCAAAAAATTACCCGCCTATCCAGAGTTGGCTAGGCAGGTAAGAGCTATTCTCGATCAGCGGGCTAAGGAACCCAAATCGTGATTTCAGTATCCCCAGAACCCGTCGAGGACGTTTTGCAGGTTGCTGCTCAACATCAGAGCCTCGTTCGGCTCGTCCCCGTCAGGGCCTTCGACCATGTCGGATTCGTTGTCGATGTATTCGATGGCCTCTTCGAGAGCGCCCTTGAGTTCATTGATGCGGCTTTCGAGGCGGGCGATGCGGTCTGCGTCAGTCATGATCAATCTCCAGTTCAGAGGTGGGTGGGGGCCGAAGCCCCCGTTAGGTTAATCTTCCAGTTTGACTTCGCCAAAGCTGCTATCGCTAGTGGGGCGGTACAAGCCATTGGACTTGAGGTCGGACAGGTGGCCCGCAAACTGATGCTTCGACCAGCCGTGTGGGACAGCATTGTCGAGGTAAACCATACCCCAGCGCGATCCGTTTTCACGGGTGCATGTGGATTCGGAGTTAACGCGGAGGAGTTCGAGGGCGTGGGCGGTAGCTTCGGTCAGGTTTGTCATAGTCAGTCTCCGTTAGTTTAAATCATCAACATACACACTATGGCATAATGCCATAAACCAAGTCAACAGGGGTCAAATAAAAAAATGGATATTTCTCTCATCATCGCTGCCTTCGTCATTTTTGGGCTTCCGATCATCATCATCGGTGGCGCTGCCCTATTCCCGCCAGAGCTAAAGGACGAGCCTTTCACCTCTCCAAAAGACTGGGGAAGCCAAGATTTAGATCAAAACCTTAACAAATGACCCAAGAAGTGCTATATTCCTGACATGGCAAAGAAACCCAAAGCACCTGTCGAACCAGATACCGCCAAGCCTCTCAGCGAAGTGGTAGGCGAAGTTGTGCAGGCACCTAAGCGCACATTCGGTCGGCCCTCCAAGTACGACCCCTCGATGCTTGAGGACATGAAGAAGGTTGCCATAGACGGTGCGTCAAAGGCTGAAATGGCCTTAACCATTGGTATCAGTAGAGAAACCTTCAATAACTGGGAACATTCCAATCCCATCTTTCGTGACGCCGTAAAGGAGTGTGAGCTTCTTTCCCAAATCTGGTGGGAGAGACACGGTAGGAAAGGCATGACTGGAGAGAACCCTGACTTCAACTCCACAGCCTTCATCTTCCAAGTGAAGAACCGCTTCCGCTCCGACTACATGGACACTTCCCGCACTGAGGTCACAGGCAAAGACGGTGGCCCTGTCCAGATGGAAGCCAAGGTCGTTGATGTTGATAACCTCGATGATGAGCAGATCGCCCTCCTAGAAGCAGCTCTCCTCTCAGCCAAGGGTAATGACGAGTGACCATTGCGATCTTTAAGGGGGAAAGGATCGACATCGACCGCTCCCTGCTGGCGATCTCAAAGGCTCGGTGTGAACGCAGCCTCGTTGAGTTTATCCGTCAGGCTTGGCACACTATTGAGCCGGGAGATGAGTATACCCACGGCTGGCACATCGACTTCATCGCAGAGCATCTGGAGGCCATCACCAATGGTGAGGAGCTGCCCAGCGGTAAGCCTTATAACCGCCTGCTGATCAACATTCCCCCCGGCACAATGAAGTCGCTCATCGTGAACGTCTTCTGGCCTGCGTGGGAGTGGGGGCCTAAGAACATGGCCCACCTGCGCTATGTCTGCGCCGCACATAAGGTCGAAAACCTGTCAGCCCGTGATAGCCGCCGTATGCGCCAGATGATCCTGTCTGACTGGTATCAAACCCGCTGGGGTGATCGGGTCAAGATGTCGAAGGATCAGAACGAAAAGCTAAACTTCACCAACTCGGCGGGTGGCTTCCGCATCGCCACAGCCATGACCAGCCTGACGGGTATTCGTGGCGACCGGGTGCTGATCGATGATCCCCATAGCGTGAGTTCAGCCATGTCGGATACTCAGCGCGAGGCCGAGGTGGCGACCTTCCTTGAAGCAATCCCTACCCGTCTCAACAGCCCGATCAAGTCGGCTATCGTGGTCATCATGCAGCGTTTGCATGAGAGCGACATCTCAGCGGTCATCCTCGATAAGAACCTTGGCTACGATCACATCATGCTGCCGATGCGCTATGACCCCAGCCGTGCCATGCCGACCAAGCTTGGCTATGAAGACCCTAGAGAGGACGAGGGCGAGCTTCTATTCCCCGAGCGGTTCCCTCTTGATGTGGTTGAACGTGACGAGAATGTCATGGGGCCTTATGCGACC
>Ga0114980_10001359_pt1 | contig 17535 bp, 14 predicted proteins | sample S_140806_EF_Meta_FD_87018 | JGI IMG/M metagenome (GOLD analysis project Ga0114980, IMG submission 87018) | Freshwater microbial communities from Lake Simoncouche, Canada to study carbon cycling - S_140806_EF_MetaG | ecosystem: Environmental > Aquatic > Freshwater > Lake | place: Lake...
GGAAGCCCGAAATCACGAAAAACACATCCACCCCGACATAACCGCCCGAGAAGCCCATCCCAGCATGATAAAAGAGCACCGGCAACACGGCGACAGCTCTCAGCCCGTCGATATCTCGACGGTAGCTGCTGATACCATTAGCGGGTGACTGCATTGAACCCGGCTCTTGGCTCCCGTGCGAAGAGCTGTCAATCGCCCGTTTGCCAGGTGTGGTGGAAGACCTTGGCTGGAGGCGTGGGACGGGATATAAAGGCGCTCCTTCACTCCCGCCACCACGCATGAGCCTGCCGTTTGAAACCACCAGATGGAGCCTCATCATCGAGGCGGCGGATGAAAAAGAAAAAAGATGCCAAAAAAGATGACAGGCCTTCAGCAAAAACGGCGCCAGGCATTCAGTGATTGCCTAGCCGCGTTTCCGCCGCCTTCATCGGCTGGCTGCTTTCCGTGTTTTGGGGACTCGTGGGAGGTGTGCTGTTTCTCAAAGGTGGTCGTGAGACAAAATCATGAGTGCCTTGGCTGGAAAACGCGTCGCCATCTCGCTCGGTGCCTCGTTCATGGGCTACGCCACGCACGCGGGCTTTCTCGCTGAGATCTTTCGGCAGGGCTTGAGGCCCGTCGCCATCGGTGGATCAACCGCCGGAGCCATCACCGCCGGTTTGTATGCCACTGGTCTCTCCACGGAAACCATTCGTGAGGCCGTCACCGGCACCGCCTTGCCTCTTTCCTTCGTGAAACGCACTCCATGGATCTGGTAGCAGGTGCGGGACATCGCTTTGCTCGCCAACCAAGTCTCTTCGACCTCTGTGGCCCGGCACCTACTTTGAACCCCTCGTTGGACAACGACAGATCTACGCCGCAGGAGAAGCTGCTGCTAGGGCGTTTCTGCCCTAGCTCGGGTCGCATGCCTCAGCGGTGCCGCGCCTCTCAGAGCTTGATACCGATGGCTTTAAACTTAGCGATCATATCCTCACGGAACTGTGCGTCACTGCGCTCGCCGATGATGTGCTTATTGGAAATATCCAGCGCCCAGTCTTCAAACTTGGTGTTGGGCCTTGGATTGCGTGCGGAGTTGTCTCCCGCTTTTCTCGCTTCCGAATAATTTCTCCAAAGTGTCGCGTCATGAGCCACGGCCTCAAAGTAGCTGTGCAGGCGTGCGCCGTCCCCCTTACCTTCCAAGTAGCCAAAATAGTAGATCAGCATTGCGCCGTGGAGGTAGTTTCGGCGGCGGATATCCAGCACTTCATTCCCACGGTTTTCAGACCAGCGTTGATGGAGCAACTCGATCATCTGATTGACGTTGAGTGTGACGTCGGGACTCGTTCTCTCGGTGATGAGTTTTTTGAGGCCGCGTTCCCGTTTATCGAGCTGAAAGCTGCCGTTTCGGTAAGCCGCGTCTTCCAAAAACGACTCCAAACCAAGAGCCGACCATGGCAGCGTCAAATCACGCATTTCACCCATGACGAGCCGTGTGATCAGCGCGATCATTTCCCCCTCTCGATCCAGATTGGTGTCGCGTGCGTAGCGTGCGCCGACTTTCTTCAGCCCCAAGCTGCTGAATTTGGTAAAGATGAGGCCGTCCTTCGACCAGCCGGAGGATTGATCGTCACCACCTGCTGCGATGAAGTCTTTGTCTGTCTCATACAGGTTGGCGAGGAAGAATTGGCCGCCTCCTTCTGGCTTGGATTTCCAGCCCCAGGGCAGTTTGAAGAAGAGCTGACGCACTAACTCAAAGTCACCCGCGATCTCACGCATGATGGTGCCCGTCAGCGGTGCATTGGAGGTGAACTGAAAATAGCCTGACCGATAAACAAAGGAACGTGCGGCCTCATTTTGCTCGCCATTGGTGATGTCGAGGCTCTTGGGATCGACCTCCACACTCGGTGGCCACTTCATCACGGACGAAGCAGCGGCGGTGGGCGGCGGGCCACTTTTCACCCATTGCTGTACAAAGGCCTGATCCGCAGCGGAGAAGCGTGCGAGCGGCACCGTGGCTTGAGTTTTATTTTCGAGTAGGATCACCACGCTGCTCCCCTGCACCTCGATGAGTTGTGCATTCACCTTCCGACCCGTCTGATCTGTCCAGATGCGCGGCCCGCTTTGAGATTGAGCGGAAAGGTAACTTGTGAAAGCCGTGAAAAGACAAAGGCCGATGGCAACAGTTCGTGATTTCATGAGAACAACGGAGCGGTTAATTTCGGGATTAATCTTGGACGCTGCAAATTTGTATGAAAATCCACTTAGGATGACAAGGGAGAACCCAGATGAAAAATTCGAGCAAAGGGGCTAAACGTCATGGGATGCGGTGTTTGGCTGGGCGTGCCTGACCCGCCGGGTCTGAACTTCGCGAAACGTCTCTTGTGCCTATCAAGAATTGCTTCATGAACACTGCTGATCCGACTCACGCCGTCCTACCATGAGCAAGCCTACCGACATCCAAGTCTCCGCCGCCGAAGTTCACTTTCTGCCCGTTACCATGCGGGTGCCGCTCAAATTCGGGCCGGAGACAGTCACCAATGTCGTCTGCCTCCGCGTGAAAGTCACCGTGCGGGATGACAAAGGCCGCGAAGCCATCGGCTGGGGAGAGACACCGCTCAGCGTCTCGTGGGTGTGGCCCAGCACGCTCAGCGTGGCCGTGCGCACCGAGCGCATGAAGAGTTTCTCCGAGCTGCTCGCGAAAAAAATCACCGGCTGTGGCCTGCGCGGCCATCCGATGGAGGTCGGCCAGGATTTCATCCATGGCGAACTCGCCATGGCCACGCAGGAGGCCAACGCGGCCGCCGGTGGCGATCCGATGCCTTACCTCGGCTCGCTCGTGGCCTTCAGCGCCTTTGACATCGCCATCCACGATGCCTTTGGCCGCCTGCATGAGCGCGATATCTACACCTGCTACAACGCCGACTTCATGAGCCGCGACCTCGCCGCCTACCTCACGCCGGAGGAAGGCACCGGCCTCGATTTCCGAGGCAGGTATCCGCAGGACTTCCTCATCCTGGATGCGCCGAAAAAACTGCCCGTGTGGCATCTCGTCGGCGGTGTCGATGCGCTCGAAGCCGCCGACTTGACCGGCAGTGAACCCAAGGACGCGCATCCCGTGCTGCTCGCCGATTGGATTCAGCGCGACGGATTGAAATGCCTCAAAGTAAAGCTCCGTGGCACCGATGCCGCGTGGGACTACGAGCGCATGGTCCGCATCGGTCGCATCGGCTTCGCCAATGGCGTCCGCTGGCTCAGCGCCGACTTCAACTGCACCGTCAAAGAGCCCGCCTACGTCAACGCGATCATGGACAAGCTCCTCCGCGATGAACCCGAGATCTACGCCCGCACGCTCTACGTCGAGCAACCCTTCCCCTACGACCTCGAAGCCAATCAGATCGACGTCCGCAGCGTTTCCGCCCGCAAACCGCTCTTTCTCGATGAAAGCGCCCATGACTGGGAATTCGTCCGTCTTGGTCGTCGCCTCGGCTGGAGCGGCGTGGCCCTCAAAACCTGCAAAACACAGACTGGTGCCCTTTTGAGCTTTTGCTGGGCCAAAGCCCACGGCATGCCGCTCATGGTGCAGGACCTCACCAATCCGATGCTCGCGATGATCCCTCATGTGCGCCTCGCCGCCCACGCTGGCACGATCCAGGGCGTCGAGTGCAACGCGATGCAGTTCTACCCCGATGCCTCCCTCCCCGAAGAAGCCATCCACCCCGGCCTCTACCGCCGCCGTGAGGGCATCGTCGATCTCAGCACGCTGCGCGGGAATGGTTTTGGCTACCGTGAGGACGAGGTGAAGCGGCTGTTGGCATAATCGGAGCAGGGTGCTTGACCTCGTCGGCGCTTCATCTTATCCCACGCCATGCATCTCACCGTTTTAGGCAGCGGCAGTTCGGGAAACTGCGCCGTGATCACCACGGGCAGCACCACGCTGCTGGTGGATGCGGGCCTGAGCGCAAAACAGATCGTGCTGCGGCTGGAGAGCATCGGACTCACGCTGGATGATCTGGATGGCATCCTTCTCACGCATGAGCATCAGGACCACACGGGCGGCCTGGAGGTGCTCAGTCGTGGCCGGGCATTGTCGCTCTTCTGCACCGCTCTCACACAAGAACATCTGCTCGGCAATCTGACCTTCCGCACACCGCCCTCCTGGCGCGTGATGCAAACTGGCAGCGCCTTCGACTACCGCGATCTACGCATCGAAAGCTTTCCCGTACCGCACGACGCCGTGGACCCCGTGGGTTTTATACTGGCGAACGAAAGCGCCCGGCTCGGCATTTTGAGTGACGTGGGCTTCGTCACCAATCTGATCAAAGACCGCCTGCGCGGCTCCGACACGCTTTTTGTCGAGGCGAACTACGACACCCAGCTCCTCGACGCGGACACCAAACGCCCCTGGTCCACCAAACAGCGCATTTCATCACGGCACGGCCATCTCTCCAATGATCAAGCCGCCGAGCTGATCAGCGAAATCGCCCATCCCGCGCTCAGCAACGTCGTCCTCGGCCATCTGAGCGATGACTGCAACGATCCCGACCTCGCCTCCAAACGCATCCGCAGCGCCCTCGATGCCGCCGGAGCCAAAGACGCCCGCGTTGTCTGCGCCGAACGTCGCAAGCCGACGCCCACCCTCGAAGTCGCCCGCACGCGGCCGAGAGCCGTTTTTCAGCTCGTTGGTGCGGTGGAATCGCAGATGGAACTGCTGTGAGCCGTAGGCCGGATGTGTTCGGCGAGTTGGGCACCGCCAACACAACATGCTTCCATCGCCGAACTATCCGGCTGGTTTGGCGTGTGCGTTAGCCGAAGCGACTTCGAGCGCCTCTCGAAGCCGGATAGTTGGGCGGTAGTCATCCTTTCCGAATCGGCGATTGTTCCGCCCAACACATCCGGCCTACCTCTTACCCTTCTTCGCAGCCGCTGGCGGCTTCACGACAATGCCCGCGGCTTCCATCACAAGCTTTTGAAAGGCATCACGCGGCTTGCTGCCATCGGGAACGAGGACGTTTTGCACCATGAAGACGGTCACGAGGCCGGAAGAGGGATCGATCCAGCCATTCGTGGCAAAGGCACCGCCGTGGCCGTGGCTGCCGACGGGCATCGCGGCGCATACGCGTTGTGTTTCGGTGTTGTGCATCCAGCCGCAGGCGTAGTTGAGCTGCTTCCCACCGGCGGTGACAGGCATGAGCATGTCTTGGACGGTTTTTTGGCTGAGGATTCGTTTGCCGTCGAGTTCGCCGCCGCTGGCGACCATGGCGTAAAAGCGCCCCATGTCCGCCGCCGTGGAGAAAAGACCACCCGCAGGCTCCGGCATGTGCTGCACGCTGGCATCGCTGGTGACGAAGGGGTTGTAGCCTGGCACGAGCTCGTTCGTGTCCTCATCCATCTTGTAAGTGCGGGCGATGCGGGCGCGGTGCACATCATCGGGATGAAAGGTGGTGTCCTTCATGCCCAGTGGCTCAAACAGGCGTGTGCGGAGGAAATCCTCATACTTCATGCCGCTGACGATTTCGAGGATGCGCCCAGCCACGGTGGGGCCGAAACCATATTCGTAGGCACTGCCCGGCTGGAAGGCGAGCGGCGTCTTGATCAGCGTGGAGACATAGGACTTCAGCGAGATGGCTCCGTCGCTTGGCTTGCGAGAAGGGAAGGCGATGCCCGCCGTGTGCGAGAGCAGCATGCGCAGGGTGATGGGCTTCTCCGGTTTTGCGCCGCCTTCGACAGTCACCTTAGCGAGTTCCGGCAACCACTTGGAGGCGGGTTCATCGAGCGAGAGCTTGCCATCGTCCACGAGGCAGAGAATGGCCGCGCCGTTCACCGACTTCGTCATCGAGGCGATCCAGAACAACGCATCTTTTTCCATGGCGCGGCCTTTGGCGATGTCGGCCATGCCTGCGGCATCGTGATGGACGATTTTACCCTTCTCCATCACGAGCGTGACGATGCCAGCGGCTTGTTTGGCCTTCACGGCCTCCTCCATGGCTGGGTGAATCGCAGCGAGCTTGGCGACATCGAGTGCCAGGGCCTGGCTGAGGGAGAAAACGACGAGGAAGGAAAGCGAGCGAAGCATGGTGGCCGCTATCAACGGCCTCTGCTCGCGTCGTCATGCAGCCGAAACGGCCTCGTAGTAGCGAAACTCCAGCTCTTCCGAGGTGCCGACGACTTCCTTCAGCCGGAACAAATGCTCGAACGGTGGCAGGAACACATCGCCCTCGAACTCCTTTGCGATGTGCGTGAGGTAAAAACCATCGCAACGCGGCAGCAGCTCGGCAAACACCTGCGCCCCGCCGATCACAAACACCGTCGCATCCGGTGCGCACACATTTGGCAGCTCGCTGACATCACGTAGGATGGTCGCGCCTTCGCGAGGCTCCATCGTGCGGCTCAGCACGATGTTTTGCCGACCCGGTAGCGGCTTACCGATCGCCGTCACGATGGAATCAAAGGTCGCGCGACCCATCAGCACCGGATGGCCGAGCGTCGTCTTTTTGAAGAACTTCAAATCCTCCGGGTAATGCCACGGCAGCTTCCCCTCGCGTCCGATGACACGATTCGCAGACATGGCGACGATGGCGATGAGTTTCATTGTCTTACCAAAGCTCCAGCGGCTGATGCAGGTCAGGGCGGACGACCTCTGTCTCGGGTATCGTCTCGCGGAAGCGATTGATGAACCACATCTGGGCAGGCTCATCTCCGTGAACGAGCAGAAGCTTCTTCGGCTTCACCTTCTCGGCGTAATCAGCGAGCTGTTCGCGGGTGGCGTGGGCGCTGAGGTCAAAGCTTTCCACCCGGCAGCGCAGCGGCACGGGCGGCAGGTCTTTAGCCAGCTTGATCATATCACCCTCCTTGGCCGTACGGATTTTGTAGCCGGGGGAATCAGGGTCCGTGTAGCCGACAAAGCAGATGGCGTTGCGTGGGTTATCGAGGAACTTCCAGGCAAACTGGTTGCTGGCGGTGTGCTCTGTCATCATGCCGCTGGAGAGGGCGTAGAGGCAGCGGGCATTGGCGGTAAGCTCCGTGCGGCCGCGTTTGCGTGGGGTGAGCATCTTGATGTCCTCCAGGATGCGAAAGCCTGGGTAGCTCCGGCGACTGCGGGAGGCGTAGTGATCATAAAGCACGGTGATTTTCGTGCTCAGGCCACCCATGAAGAGCGGGCATGCGGGGATGAGGCCCTCCTGCAGCAGCTCGTGAACCATGAGCATGACCTCCTGCGTCTTGCCGAGGGCAAAGACGGGGATCAGCACGGCTCCTCCTGCCTCATGCGTATCACGAATGACGGAGGCGAGGCGCTCTTTTTCACCTTTGCGGCTGTAGGCTTCCGGGCGGGCAAAATCACCTCGTGTGCTCTCCATGATCAAAACATCAATGCCACTCGTCGGGAAGTCCGCCGCACGGCAGATGGTCTGGTTTTCAAAATTGACATCACCCGTATAAAACAGCGTGTTGGAGCCTTCGCGGATCAAAACGCCCGTCGAGCCGAGGATGTGCCCGGCATCAAACATCGTCGCCTCCCAATCGGTATCAGGGACATTAAAGGGGCGTTCGATGTCGCGGTAGATCCAGTCACGGCGGATGTCATCAAGCTCACGGTGAGTGAAGATCGGATATTCGGGGATGTTTTCCTCTTCGCGCTGCTTCGTCATCACATTGACGGAATTGTGCAGCATGGCGCTGCTGAGCTCGCCGGTGACCTCCGTCATGAGCACGGGGGTCTTCTCCTGCCGCCGCTGGAGCACGGGTAGGGAGCCGATGTGATCGTGGTGAGCGTGGGTGACGAAGATGGCGTTCGCCGAATGATCCGGCAGCGGGCCAAAATCCGGCGTCGCCGCATAGCCGGCAAATTTGGGATGCATGCCGGAGTCCAAAACGACACGCTGGTCCCCGGATTCGAGGAGGTAGCAGTTAGCGCCGATTTCACGACGACGGGTAAGATTGCGAAAACGCATGCAGGAGGGGTAAAAGGGGGGCCGAAGCTAGGGGCGGCCAGCCTTTGCACAAGGGGAAATCCAGCCTCCCTCTCTGGAGGTGATAGACCCGCTCAATTCACCGTGAAGCCATTCGTGAGCGTGCGTGTGATCCCTCCGTTGTAGGTCACGACGACGTTTCGAGCGCCCGTGGTGGCATTCGCGGTCACGGTGAAGGTGGCAGTGATCAGCGTTTGGCTATAGCGGACGATGCCGCTCACGGTCATGCCCGTGCAGGCGATGCTCGCCACGCCCACGTTCGCAGGCGGTGGAGGTGTTGGCAGTTCAATGACGACACTCATAGCGCTGCCACGGGCGGCGTTGTCCGGTGTGACGGTGTCTGCATCGCCGCCGACAGGCGTGGTGATAGTGAAGTAGGTGCCTGCGATGCCATGGCGATCATACGTTGCTAAACTCGCTCGCGTGGCGCGATAAAAGCGGCGTGGATTCGTGCGCGCGGTGGCTGTTTCGACCACGCTAACGGCACCATCGCCGCTGGCCAGGATGGCGGGAGGCAGGGCGGACCATACCGTAAGGTCTGAGGAGGCCTGAACTTGATAGGTGCCGCCTTCCACGCCGCTCCAGGTGAGGGTGACATTGCCTGACTGGATGCCAAGGGCGTGATTCTTATCACTCTTTAGTGGTGCGGCGAGCACGGCGGTGCTGACGGGTTCGCTGATCGTCGTCACCGCGCCGCCCGTGGGATCGCCGTAGAACTCACGACCGGCCGTGTAAGGGAGCCGATCCGCTGGTGAAGTTTGAATGGCAGCAGGTCATGATCGACCTCGTGAAGAAGACGAACGGCTGCGCTGCCGAAGGCACGCCGTGGGCTGAGCACTGCACGCTGTATCCTTCCGCTACAGGCACGCCCTTCATTGCTTACGTTCATCCCGGCATACATAAGTTTCCTGATGAGGCTCCCGCCCTCATCGCCCGCTTTTTCAAAGAGCAGGCAGCGGCGGTGAAGTGAGCCTGCTGGATCGTAGGCCGGATGTGTGCGGCGGAAAACCCATCTCAAACATCATGACTGCCTTCGCCGAACTATCCGGCTCTGGAGTGGTCGCACGGCAAACCTACCGCCCAAGCGCCGGATAGTTTGGCGATGAATGCGGAAGAGTCATCGTGAGTCTTTTCCGCCAAACACATCCGGCCTACGGGCGAAAGCACTCACTTCAAGCTCTTGATGTAGAGGATCAGGCTTTCGATCTGCGACTTGTTCAAAATGCCGGCGTAGATCGGCATGCCCGTGTCGAATTTCTCGAAGCCCTTCACCACTTTCGCGCTCGGATTCGTGATGGACTCGCGCAGGTAGGCCTCATCGGCCTTCACCTTGCCTTTGAAACCTTTCGCGATGTCCCGCTCGGTGCCGAAGAGGCCTTTCCAGCTCGGTCCTACCTTGCCCACGAGTGTGCCATCCGTGCTATGGCAGGCCATGCAGCCAAACATTTGATACAAACGCTCGCCTTCCTCGACGGTGGGCTTCACGGCGGCCGCTACGGCGGATTTCCGCGGCGTGAGATCGACCTTCAAACCGGGCTCAAAGCCCAGCTTTGCCGCATCGAAGGTCGCGAGTTCCCACGGCGTGAAATGGGCGGTGTTCGCTGCCTTGAGTCCATCGGCACTTTGCAGTCCCCAGCCGATGCGCATTTGATGCACGGCCTTCATTTCCGGGAAGGCTACGAGCACGCTTTTACCATCCGTGCTCAGGTAGGCGCTGCTCGCGTTCAGCCATTCCTGCCCGTTGCTGCCATCCAGCTTTAAATGCGGGCTGCCATACTCCGGCGTGCGCTTGTAGTTCCAGCGCTCTGCGCTGTAGCTTTCGGGGTTCGTCGCCAGTTTTGCATCGAGCTTTTCATTGAAGCGAAGCACGAGGCCTTGGTCCGTCGGTGTCACCTCTTGCAGCAAGACACGCGGCTTGCCCGTCCAGCGCACGCGAGCGAGGCCGCTGAGGCGCTTCACCACAGTGCCCCACACCTGGAAACCGGTGACATAAAGCTGACCATCCGCTGGATTCACGATGGCATTCAGTGTGGGGAAATCGAACTCTCGCGAGAAGCTCACCACGGCGGTTGTAGAACGGGTTTTCAACCCGTTCTCCGGTGACGAGTTGAAAACTCGTCCTACGACTCGGAACAACTCCGGTCGGTTGTAGCCGATGTGGATCAACTCCTTATCCACCGGACCCATCTTTGAGCCGAGCAGCCACGTCTGCGTCACACCGCTCGGATTCACCGGATGCGGAATCCACGTCAGCGGATCGGTGATGGCCTCGGGATACTTCTCCTTCTCCGTGATGGTCGGCAGATGGCCGTAAAAGTGGTGATCGCGGATAAGATGCAGCGGCGTGGAGGGCACATAATGCCCCTGCTGATCGCTCGCCGTCACCAGGCCCGTCTGCGCATTCACGCCGATGAACGGCTGGCGCAATCCATAGCCGATCACCTCAAACGACTTCCCATCCGCCGCCACTTTGATCACCGTGCCGTTGTGCTTTCCGCGAGTGGTGCCTTCCTGGCCGCCTTTGGAGATGTAAAGCTCACTCTTCGGTCCCAACTTCATCGAATTCGGAAACTCCCGCGTCTCCGCCGTCTGCGCGAAGAGATTGCAGAACATCTCATAACGGTCGCACTCGCCGTCGTGGTTCGAATCGACGAGACGCCAGATGCCGTTGCGGTCGAAGACGAGCAGATCAACATTGAACATTGAACTCTGAACATTGAACTTTGAATCCTGCGCTTCCGACTTTCGCTGTTCAATGTTCGATGTTGAATGTTCTGCGTTCGATGTTCGTGGCCTCGCCACGATGCTCATCGGCTCATGCAGCCCGCTCGCGAAGCGCTTCCACGTCACCGCCTCCAAATCGCCCTTCAAGCCCGAGATGAGCCACACATCGCCATCAAAGGTCACACCCGCCGCATCGCCTTGGTCATTCAGAAACGCGATGTCCGCGAGCCTCACATTCCGCTTCCAAGGATTCGGCACTGGCAGTGGGATGTCGTCGATGGCGTAGGCGTCGGCCTTTTGAGAGAGCGTGGCTTTGGTGGTGAGGGGCTGGTGCCACAAAGCATCCTTGGCCCCCAGGTGTGGCCGAGAAGTGGTTTCTCCATCTTTGATGTGCTTTCCGATGCTGACGCCGAATTCAAACTCAGAACTCGACGGTCGAAGTGCAACGAACTGGAAACCGTTCACATGCTGCATTTTCAGGCCGGTGGAACTCGCACAAAGCACTTCCAGCGAATCAATGCTTCTACCCACATGCACGATCAGAGGTTCCTGATGAGGCGGAACACGGAACCATCGGGTCACATGCCTCCCGTCAGACCCGCCATGTGCCAGCCACTCAGTGATCCTTACATTGCCAATGGAATACTCTAAATCGGTGCCCACAGGCCTTTGAGAAGAAATGGCATGAAATTGTCCTGATGGCCCCCGTCCCACCTCCTCCTCACTCGGCGCAGGCTCACGCGGATCAGTGAAGCACGGCTTCTCGCCAACCTGCCAGCCGGGATAGATGCCATTTGCCAGCCACAACTTGCCAATTGGCTTCGGCAGGTCTTCCTGGCCGTCCTTGGTCTTCTGACCGGCGATGTGATACGAGCCGGGGGCCAGAGCGGCGGAGGTGACAGGTGGTTTGCCGGGTTCGCCTTCCCAAATGCATGCGATGCGGAGAAGATCGGTGTCAAAGCAGGCCCAGAGGTTGTGCCCGAGGTTCAGGATGAGGCCACGCGGGGTGAGATTGTCCTTTGGAAAGCCTTTGCCGACATCGCGACAGTCCAGCACGCTGCTGAAGAACGGAAAATCCTTCTCCACGAAGTCGCCCCACGGTGATTCGGCCGGTTTTTGGGCGACGAGCGAGGTGATAAAGGCAAGAAAAGCAAGGCTGGCGGGCAACTTCATGGCGGTGCAGCAGAGAACACGGCCAGCGGTCCTCGTCTGTCAACGATCCGCGCCTTAGCCGGGTGCATGTTGTTGTAGTGGATTCCCACAGCATTCGCTAACACCCGTGGATGGAGACTCGCGGCAGCGTTCTGGACTGCGCCGGGCCTCCGGCGCTTTCGAGCGTTCACAGTCCTTCGAAAAGCTCCAGAGGGCTGGAGCACTCCAGCACGCTGCCGCGATTTCGTATGCAGGTCTGCATTGTTACGCCTTAACCTAGAAACGGGAATGAACAGCCGCAAAGGAACGCAAAGAGCGCAAAATCAAAGCGTTGGAGAATCCACTCGATTTGCCTTCCGAGTGAAAAGTGTCGGAATGAAGTTTTGTTCTCTTGCCCTTCTCTTTGCGCTCTTTTGCGGCGATTCCCATCTTCGATTTCAGGCCTAGCGTGGATCACGGCGCTGCCTGCGCTTCATCGTGAGCATGCCCGCGAGAGCGATCAAAATCACCGAATGCGGTTCCGGCACCACCGCGATGGCCTGGATGGCGGCGGCGTTTGTCGAAATGCGGGAGGCATACATGCTGGAGGGATTGTCCGGGCCCACATTCGGGATCAGCGTCCAGCCTTGGCCATCGCTGCCTTGATACAGACCCCCGCGATCAAACAGCGCTGCGTTGAACTGCGTGCCGTCGCCGGTCGTGTTGTTCGTGTCGAACAGACCATCCACGCTGTAATTGATGCCCGCGAGCTTCCAGATGCCGCCGTCGTTCACAAATACACCCCCGCCGGAATCGCCCACCGAAAGCGTCGCCTCCTCTGTCGTCTGCCCAGGGCCGCTGGCATCAAACTCTGCCACCAGCATGCCACCGAGGCCGGGGATGGTGGTCGCATCGCTCACGATGTTGCTACCCCAGCGAGCCACGCCGTCGCCGTTGTTGTGTTTCCAGCCATGCAGCGTGCCAGAGACCATCACGTCTGCCCCGCGCACGCCGCCGCGGCCCATCGTCACCATGTCGAGGCCTTGCTCCGAACTGCCGGTGTAGAGCGTGGCGTAGGTGGGGAAGTATTCGTTGATCTTGATGATGCGCAGATCGCTGCCTGCGATGTCCCAGTAGCCAGCGCCGCCGTTTGCCGAGGCATCAATCGTGTAGGTTACATCGACGCCGCCATTGAAAAGCCCTGCGCTGACGAAGGAACTCCCCTGCGTGCCCATGTGCTGCGCCGTGAGGAAGTATTGCGGAGCGATCATCGTGCCCAGATAGGCACCGTAGTAGCCTTGAAACTGCCAGCCAGAGTCCTCATACGCTGCGGTGGGCGCCGCGATGTTGTGCGCGGCGCTGCCAGTATCGTAAAACAGCACAGCATGCGCCATTGGCTGAAACCCAAAGCCCATCATGACCAGCCAAACGGTCAGCCGTCGCGAGAGCTGCGGTGAAGTGAAAGGTAAGCAATTGTCATCAGACATGCGGTATGTTCCCGTATGATTTAGTGATTTCCATAAATTACTGCTCTCGCCAAGAAAATATAACCCGCAACAAGGTAAAAATTCCATATTGATTAAAGAGACACCTCGACAGCTTACTCGAAAGCGATATTAACCGCCGCCCCGAGTCGCAAACATGAAAGCCCACTGGTTCCAGGCCCTATCCGCTTTCTGCCTGCCGCCCTTAATTGGCGCTGGCGTGTTTGCCGCATTGATTGGCATGCTCAAGCAGACTGAACTGTTTAGCTTTCCGGTAAATCTTTCCACGGCTGATGTCGCGCTAGTCGCCAAAAAGCCTGTCAATACGATCGGCGCTGAACTGCGATCCGCGAAATCCGTCGAGGCAAATTTTCCTCCGGTGGCTTCCATCAAGCCCACCCAGCCGGTCGAGATTGACTCGCTCAAAAAACTGCAAGATGTGCCACCTCCTGTGATGACATTCGAGAGCACGTCGAAGTCCGCTGCAAAGCCACAGGCGCTCGAAGACCAAGCTGCTCCGGCTGTTGTTCCAACCAAGCCAGCCTTTGCCAAGGCCTCCACCATCCCCTACGAGCCAAAAAAGTGGCGGCCTATACTCGATCCGATCAGCGAAGTTTGGTCCACGCTCTGGCCGAGCACCGATGCACTGCCTTCTGTTTTCCAGGCAGTGATCCTGCGTGATGCGGAACGCGTGGCGCACCTCGTGGCGATGGGTTTTAATCCCTCTGAGAAGACCCAGTTTGGCGATACACCGCTCTGTGCTGCCGTTCGTTCGGGGCAGGCGGATATGGTGCCGGTGCTCGCGATGTGCGGCGTGGATTTGAATGAACCCGGCCGCGAAAATCAGGCCCCCATCCTTGTCGCCTCGCTGCGTCGAAACACGCCGGTGATTGCGGCGCTCACCAGCCTAGGTGTCGATCCCAACACCCGCTTCAAAAGCCCCATCGCCAAAGAATTGATCGACCGCTGCACCATCAAAGATCTGCGCAATGCCATGGAGAGTGATCGCGGCGTCACCCCGCTCATCTGCTGCTCCGCCCGTGGTGACGTGGAAGGCGCGGTGGCCCTCATGAAAGCTGGGGCCAAGCCCGGCATGTCCACCTCCCGCTACCATCGCTATCCCATCAACTTCGCCGCCACGCAGGGTTACCTTTTCCTCATGCGTGTGCTCCTCGGTCGTGATCCTGATGCGGAGCCAGACACGCTTGTTACCGTCGATCTCTCCAGTCAGCGTGCCTGGGTCACTAAGAATGGCAAAGTCATCGCCAGCACCTCCGTCTCCACGGGTCGTGAAGGCTACCGCACGCCTTCCGGTCGTTACGTCATCACGGACAAGCACCGCTCGCACACCTCCACGCTCTATCACTGCGCCATGCCATGGTTCATGCGCTTGAATTGCAGCGCCATCGGCCTCCACAGTGGCTACGTCACCGGCAGCCCCGCCTCCCACGGCTGCATCCGCCTGCCGTATGATCAGGCGAAGCTTTTCTTCTCCCTCACCGGCGTCGGTGATGAGGTGCAGATCGTGCATTGATCACCGCTGCGGCTAGCTTGGCCGCGAAAGGTAGGTGGTGCTGGCTCGAAGTGCTGCAAAAGCAGCTTGATGCCCTTTGGCTCCGCGTTTTTTGCGTCCGTGTGTCTTGACCTTTGGGCGCATCGTGACCTCTTGACCCCAATCTTGACCCGATTGACCTCATTGACGCCATTTCGCCCGTGGCCTCCGTTTTCCGTCATTCGTCCTTCGTCATTCTGCATTCGTCATTCCCCCCCCCATGCTCCTTTCCCTCACCTCTCGCATTCTCCGCACTGTCGATCCGCTTTGCCTGGCCAAGATCGGCTGGAATTTCGGTTACAAGGGGGCGCGGTCCGTGATGCTGCACAAGCAGCGCATGAAGCAGGGGCAGTTCTTCCCGCCCTTCTTCTACATCTCCATCCTGAACTCCTGCAACCTCCGCTGCCAGGGCTGCTGGGTGGATGTGGATAAGCCGCGTGAGTCGCTGAACCTCGATGAGCTGAACAAGATCGTGAACGATGCCAAGCGGCGCGGGAATGCCTTCTTCGGCATCCTCGGCGGCGAGCCCTTCATGCACCCGGAGCTCTTCGATTTCCTCTCGATGCACCCGGACGCCTACTTCCAGGTCTTCACGAACGGCCAGATGATCACCGAGAAAGCTGCCACCGCCATGCGGAAGCTCGGCAACATCACCCCGCTCGTCAGCATCGAAGGCACGGAAGTTGTCAGCAATGAACGCCGTGGCAAAACGGACGTGCTCACCCGCACGCTCCGGGGGCTGCAAAACTGCCTCGACGCCAAGGTACTCACCGGCGTGGCCACCAGCCTTTGCAAGACGAACATCGACGACCTCCTCACCGAGACCTGGCTGCGCCGCCTCATCGACATGGGCGTCCATTACGCCTGGTATCACACCTACCGCCCCGTCGGGCCGAAAATCAGCGCCGAGCTGGCTTTGACGCCGGAACAGATCACGCAGGTGCGCCGGTTCGTCGTCAACATGCGGGCGAAGCTGCCCATCGCCATCGTCGATGCCTACTACGATCATCAGGGTCAGGCGCTCTGCCCGATGGCCAATGGCATCAGCCACCACATCAGCCCCACCGGCATGATCGAGCCCTGCCCCATCATCCAGTTCGCCAAAGAAAGCGTCCGCACTAGCGACGACCTCTTTGATGTCTTCACGAAAAGCGAGTTCCTCAGCGACTTCCGCACCATCGCCTCCCAAAACACCCGTGGTTGCATCGTCTTGGAGCGTCCTGATCTCGTGAAGGCCGTCGTCACCAAGCACACCGCCAAGGACAGCACCATCCGCCAGACCGCCATGGCCGAAATCGAGAGCATGACCCCGCGCACCAGCCAATGGCGCGAAGGTGAAGAGATCCCCGAGAAGCACTGGATGTACTGGCTCGCCAAAAAATACTTCTTCAACGACTTCGGTGTGTATCGCGGGCTGGAGAAGAAGCGAGGGGTGTGAATTGAGCGGGTTCTATTTACTTATTGCCGGGGGTATAAAACAGGGTCTTCGCTTGTTTGCCGACAACGCGGCAAGCTGCAGCATCGAAAGTCCCGCCGATGAAGCCACCAGCAAGAGGGATCATCTTGATCAGGTTTACGGCTCCTGTTTCACCCGCCTTGGTTAACAGTCTAAAGCCGACCTTCTTATTGATCTCGATCAGCATCTTGCCGGGAATGTTTTTGAGAGCTGCCTTCGCCAATCCTTGCCCAACCTTTATCCCCACATCCTTCAAAACATCTTTGCACGCATCGCCAACAAGCGTCAACAAAACGAAGGTTTTCACCCTGTCTGATTTGATGTCATGCCCCGCCAACTTCGCGATAGCAGCCGCCATCCGGGCCTGAATAACCCATGATGCCCCCATCGAAGCTGGGATTGAAACGGGAATGGTGATGATGCCGCCAAGTCCTGTAATGAAGCCAGACGTGAAGTTCTTTGAAGTCTCCCAATTGATTAGCGACTCAATACGCTCCTCGGTATCTGGATATGACGTATCAATCTCATACTCTAAAGCCAAGTTCTCCGCCGAGCAAAGCGGGGGAATGCCGTCAATTGCACGTTCAGTGATCCAGTTAATGAGCTGAATGGCCGCGTTGTCGGTTGGTTTCTTTTTCATGGATTGGCTGCTAAGGGTTCTTGTTAGCATTCTCGTTCTGCGCACTTCTTTTGGCGAAGTACTCCTGCGCCGTTTTTAAGCGATGAAGCAGTTTTCTTCCACAACCATGCCCCACGACACCCCATGCATACATGTTTGGCGGCATTCCGATCGCTTGCCTGATGTCATTCATTAGTTCGCCGACATCTTTGTAAAACGATTCGAACTCGATCCTGGTGAATGATGGAATAGGCCTCTTCCCGGAGTCAATGTCGTTGGCGCTCAAATCCAAGTGCGAAACTAACTGATTTCGAGGATCAACGAAATTGTACGCATCATCGCGAATTCTCTGCAAGCGGTCCTCAAACTCAATTGCCGCGGAATGATTCTGAGACCTCAAAATGTCAATTACGGCAGCTATGGTGAGGTTCTCTTTTTTTCCCGTTTTGGATGGATCCAACAGCCTCGAGACCGAGACAGAAATGTAGTGCAAATAAACGATGTAGAGATCGCTGAAAAAAGAACCATCGGATTCAGCGAGAAGATCACTCACTTCTTGATCACCGTGATACAGGCGGGCGTATGTCGCGAAGACTGAGCTGAGTTGAATCAACTCATGGTCTAAA
>Ga0114980_10001360_pt1 | contig 17531 bp, 11 predicted proteins | sample S_140806_EF_Meta_FD_87018 | JGI IMG/M metagenome (GOLD analysis project Ga0114980, IMG submission 87018) | Freshwater microbial communities from Lake Simoncouche, Canada to study carbon cycling - S_140806_EF_MetaG | ecosystem: Environmental > Aquatic > Freshwater > Lake | place: Lake...
CCCGAATTTCCACTATTGCTTGCGCCCATGGAAGACGTAAGCGATCCGCCGTTTCGTTTGGTGTGCAAGGAGAATGGTGTAGACCTCATGTATACTGAGTTTATAAGCAGTGAAGGGCTCATTCGTGATGCAGCTAAAAGTCGGATGAAGCTCGATATTTTCGAGTATGAACGACCAATTGGCGTGCAGATTTTTGGAAGCGACACAGAAACCATGGTGAAGTGCGCAGAGATCATCGAAGCTACCCAACCCGATTTGCTCGACATCAATTACGGGTGTCCTGTAAGCAAGGTGACGTGCAAGGGAGCCGGCGCGGGTATTCTGAAGGATATACCCAAGATGGTCTCCATGACAGAGGCAATTGTTAAGGCCACCAAACTGCCCGTTACTGTGAAGACTCGCCTTGGCTGGGATGAAGAAAGCAAGAATGTGGTGGAGGTAGCGGAGCGTTTGCAAGACATCGGCATACAAGCGCTCACCGTGCACGGTCGCACACGTGTCCAGATGTACAAAGGAGAAGCCGACTGGACGCTCATTGCGCGTATTAAAGAAAACCCACGCATGCGCATTCCTATTTTCGGAAACGGCGACATCGATTCGCCTGAAAAGGCTGTGGAATACAAAAACCGTTATGGTGTGGATGGTGTAATGATTGGCCGCGCCAGCATTGGCTACCCATGGATTTTCAACGAAATCAAACACTTTGTAAAGACCGGCGAAAAACTTCCCCCGCCCACCGTGGCAATGCGCGCAGAAGCATGCAGAAGGCATTTTGAGTTTTCTATTAAGTGGAAAGGTCCAGTGTTGGGCGTTCTCGAAATGAGAAGGCACTACAGCAACTATTTCAAGGGGCTGCCCCATTTCAAGGAAGACCGCATGGAGCTCGTTACGACCAACGATGCTGAAGTGATTCTCAGAAAACTCGAGCAAATTGTGACCAAATACGATGGGGTCGATTTCTTGATTTAACCCGTTCTACTTCAGGTCGCGGCCGAGGTCTGTGCGATAGTATTTGCCTTTCCAGTTAATTTTTGCAGCGTTTTCATAGGAGGTGCGCAGTGCATCGTGAATGTCGCTGCCATAGGATGTTACGGCAATTACTCGACCGCCGTTGGTTTCCAAAACGTCGTTGGTTGTTTTGGTGCCCGCATGAAACACGAGGCTGTTTACCACCGCATCCAGCCCTGTTATAGCGTCTCCTTTTGCATATTCTTCGGGATAACCGCCTGCAACGAGCATTACCGTTGAAGCGGCTCTCGCATCGGTTGTTACCGTCATGCCTTTGAGGTTGCCAGTGGCTGCGGCTTTGAGCAAGGGCAGCAAGTCACTGGAGATGCGCGGCATTACAACCTCCGTCTCAGGGTCGCCCATCCGACAATTGTACTCAATCACATACGGATCGCCTTTTACGTTGATGAGTCCGAAGAACACGAAACCGGTATACCGCATGCCTTCTTCAGCTATACCTCGAATGGTTGGCTGAACGATGCGTTGTTCAATTTTCTGCATGAAATCGTTGTCGGCAAAAGGCACGGGGCTCACTGCTCCCATGCCGCCTGTGTTCAGTCCTGTATCGCCTTCTCCGATGCGTTTGTAATCTTTTGCTTCGGGAAGCAGCACGTATTCTTTACCGTCGGTGAGTGCGAACACGGATAGCTCTATACCACTTAAAAACTCTTCAATTACAACACGTGCACTCGAAGCGCCGAATTGTCCGCCCAACAGCGTCTTCAATGCTTCTTTCGCCTCTTCCAATTGTTCAATAATAAGCACCCCTTTTCCGGCGGCAAGGCCATCGGCTTTTAACACGTAGGGTGCTTCAAGCGACTCCAGATAGGTGAGGCCTTCAGCGATTGTATCGCTTGTGAATGTGGCGTAGCGTGCAGTCGGAATGCCGTGACGTTGCATGAATTGCTTAGCAAAGTCTTTACTGCCTTCCATTTGTGCCGCATGTTTGTCGGGACCTACAAACTTCACATGCTTCAGGGATGCGCTCTCATAAAAGAAGTCGGCTAACCCCTCTACCAGCGGTACCTCAGGACCAACGACTACGAGGTCTATCGCATGACTAACTACCATTTCCGCGATTGCCTGAAAGTCGCTCAATGAGCAAGCAACATTGGTTGCTATGGTAGCTGTTCCAGGATTTCCCGGAGCTACGTATAGTTTGTTGAGGACAGGGCTTTGAGCAATTTTCCAGGCCATGGCGTGTTCGCGTCCGCCTGAGCCTAGTATGAGAACGTTCATGTGTGATGGTTTGGGGTTGCAAATTTCAGCAGAATGAAGTTTGCAGCGAGTCTATTTTGTAAACAAGCGCGGGATACGAGCGATGATTCTGAGGTGTTTTAGCAGAAAAGGAGTGTAAATAAAAAAACCCCGTCGGTTAGGACGGGGTGCATGGTATCTTGTTGGAAAGACTATACTGTAGTACCTTCTTTGATGGCTTTTGCAGTGTATGCCTTCTGACGGCGCAGCCAATAAATAATAGCTACAAAGGCGAATACGATGCATATCCAGTTCATGGTCGGGCCAATAGGTTCAATGACGTGCTTAAAGGTCCACTGGAAGCCATCAGCTATTGGTCGGAGGATGCTTTGGAGGTTCATGGTTGAAAAAATTGTGAGGCAAATCTAAGCGAGGTTGTTCAAACGACCTACAGTTGCCTTCATTTTTGTTGCCGCTCTATTGTTGAAATGATTTTACGCACTTACGCTTCCAACCAACCGCTGTCAATGGCCCTATTGCCCGTGACAACCTTTTCTGTGTTGTTGTCGGTTGCAGCTAAGGGCAGTCTGTTGGCTTCTAACGCAGATTTCCCAATAGACCGTTACCTGGTGACCTGGTACGACAGCCCTTTCTTGTTGGCGGGGCTTGCCGGTATGCTCATCATGGCGGGAGCCTATTTGACCAACAGCGTTTTCAATCGACACGAGTTTTTCAATGTGCCTGTGTTTGTGCCTGCATTGGTGTATTCGTTGTTGGGCACTACGCTCGCGCTCATACAACTTTCAGTGCCTGTGTTGCTTGCCAATGTTTTTGTATTGCTCGGGCTCAACTGTCACCTGAAGATTTTCCATCAACCACGCGTGCTGGCCGAGTATTTTGAATGTGGATTTTGGTATGGATTGGCGGCAGTTTGCTTTCCGCCTTATGTGTTACTGATTGCCGCGGTGTGGATGGGAACCATCGTTACACGCGCCTTTCACTGGAGAGAGTATGTGTTGCCGGTCGTGGCTTTTGCAGTGCCTTTCGGATACTGGGTTTCCTGGCTCTATTTCAGAGATGCAATGGAAAGCATGATTCTTTTCAAAAAATGGGTGAGCTTCGACATGCAGTCGTACTTCACGACTTGGGAGCGTTCATCAAGGGTTTTCGGCATAACAGTCTTGCTTTCGTTGCTGTTTGCAATACCTCGCTATTTGTTCCTTGCCGAACGCTCTTCCAATAAAGCAAAAACAATTCGCACCATCTTTTTCCTCGTGGCAGTAGCGCTCGTAGCCTCCTATTTTCTGGCTTTTGCGCTGTTGTGGAAGTGGATAGTAATGTCGCTCTTGTTACCATTCGCGTTTTTGCTTGGGTATTGGTTCGCAAATTACCGTGTGTCCCTTGTGGCTCCCTTCTTTTTCTATGCCCTGGTGCTCACTTCGCTTTGGTGTGTGGTGGCAACATTTTTTTAACGGTCGATTTAACTCCGTTCACAACCTGTCTGCGCGATATTTGACGATGGATTGACTGCCTTCAACCTTCTAGCATTTCTGCTAGTCTTTCGTACATATGCTATTCCTGTTGCGTCATATCATATCTATTTGGATGCTCGTCCTATCGGCATTGGCCGCTTTGGGTCAGCCGGAATGGGTTATGAATCGCGGCCAATGGCCACAGCAGGTGGCCTTTCAAACTACACTTAACTCAGGTGTGCTTTGGACGGAGCGCGCGGGCTTTACTTATCAGCTATTCGACCCCGAAGCATTGGGTAAACTGCACAGCGCTCACGGCACGGCCGAGTCGGACGTTTTGATGGGGCATGTTTTCAAGGCCAACTTCTTGAATGGCTGCGCCTCAGGTGTTTCAGGAGCTGAGGAAAAAAAGCACTACTACAATTATTACTTGACATCCGACTCGCACGGACACGTAGCGCACTGTCCGGTTTATGGCCGTGCTCTCATGCACGGGGTTTATCCTGGCATCGATGTCCAGTTGTATAGCAACGCATCCGGAATCAAATACGATTGGATGCTCGCACCGGGCGCAAACCCGAACGATATCAAAATTGAGTTTGAAGGCGCAACCTGCTCGCTTATTCACCGTGAATCGGGAACCGATTTGGTTGTCACAACTTGCGTTCAAACCATTACGGAGAAGCAGCCTTATGCCTATCAGATTATTGATGGAAAAATGCGCGAGGTGATGTGCGATTACATGCTGCAGGGAAATGTTGTTGGTTTTCGGGTGGGTAAATACAATCGGAACGAACCGCTGATAATAGACCCTGAGGTTGCTTTCTCGACGTACATAGGATCAACGGCCAACAGCTGGGGATTTACCGCATGCGATGATTCTGAGGGCAACCTCATTGCCGGCTCAGCCGTTTTTGCGCCCGGTTATCCCACTACAGTAGGCGCTTTTTCTACTACGTTTAACGCGGCATCAACCAACGACTTTGATATCGCAATTTCAAAGTTTAGTTCCAACGGATCGCAACTGCTCTACAGCACCTATTTCGGCGGAGAGGAGCAAGAAACTCCGCACAGTGTTGTAGTAGATAGTCAGGATAGAATCATTGTATTCGGTGTAACCGGTAGCGCAGGTTTTCCCATAACCGCAGGCGCCTTTCAAACCGTATTTGCAGGAGGCCCTTTTTTAAGCATGGGTGGTTTTTTCTCCGGGCAACATATCAATGGGTGCGATCTTTTTGTTACCAAATTCAATACCGATGGATCGTTGCTGGCGTCCACATTTGTTGGTGGTTCGGAGATTGACGGCATCAACAATGCGGACCAACTTTTTTACAATTACGGTGATGTGTTCAGGGGTGAGGTAAACGTGGATGCCTCCGACAATGTGTATGTCGCAACCGTTACGAGAAGCACCGATTTCCCCGTCACCTCAGGCGTGTTCGGTGGGGGTGTTTTTGATGGAGTGCTCTTCAAGCTATCACCCGAATTAAACACGTTGCTTCAAAGCCGATTCATTGGAGGTGACGGCCGCGACGCGTGTTATGCGATTGAATTCAACGATGCGGGCCAACTGATAATTGCAGGTGGAACGCAGAGTTCGAACTTCCCCTGGATTTCGGCAACTGCTGCCGATGGCACCTGGAACGGTGAGACCGATGGGTATGTCACCTTACTGAATCCAACCAATTTCGCAATCCTGGGCGGTACGTTCATCGGCACCTCGTCATACGACCAGGCATATTTTGCTCAGAGCGATGACGCCGGATTTATTTACGCTTACGGTCAAACAACCGGTAATATGCCTATAACGCCCGGGCTTTATGGCCAGTCTAACAGCGGGCAATTCGTTACAAAGTTCGCTGCCGATTTGAGCAGCATGGAATGGAACACCACCGTTGGCACGGGAAGCGGGGCGATTGATATTTCACCCACTGCTTTTTTGGTGAGCGAATGCCAGCAGATATACCTCAGTGGTTGGGGCGGCGACATCAACAACAACTACTGCTCTGGTGTTGGGGGCGATTGCTATGCAAACCAAAGCACAACCTTTGGCTTGCCTATTACTGCCGATGCTTTTCAATCGACCACCGATGGAAGTGATTTTTATTTGTGCGTGCTCACACCCAATGCACAAGACATTTTGTATGGGTCTTTTTTGGGAGGCAACGAAAGCAATGAGCACGTGGATGGTGGCACATCGCGCTTTGATAAAAACGGTTCGGTCTACCATGCCGTGTGCGCGGGCTGCCAGAACAACGACGATTTTCCGACAACGCCGGGCGCTTGGAGCAGCACCAATGAGAGCACCGGTTGCAACTTGGCAGTTTTTCGTTTCGACCTCAGTGCTATTCAAGCCGAGGTGGAAATTGACGGCCCTTCTGAGGTATGCGTGAACGACGAAATTGCTTTTACCAATACGACTGTAGGTGCCGCCAATTATCTGTGGGATTTTGGCGATGGCACCACCAGCACAGAGTCATTGCCAACGCATCAGTATACGGATGGAGGCGAGTACACCATTCAATTGATTGGATACGACAACAGCCTGTGTGTCACAGCAGATACGGCCACCATTGCGGTTTCAATCATTCCCGAAGTTTCTCCAACCGTTCAAGATGACGTTGTGATATGCGCCGGACAAACCACACAACTCAGCGCCGAAGGCAGCTCCAATTTGCATTGGTTATACGACATTACTCTGTCGGCTATCGATGTGCCCAATCCCGTTGCCGAGCCCTCGCTTACAACAACCTACTATGTGGTCGATGAAAATGAATGTGACACAGAAACGCTGAGTGTGGTTGTTGAGGTGAGCACGGTTACAATGAATGCCTCCAACGATACCTCGTTGTGCATCGGTCAGCAGGCTGTGTTGTTTGCAGCGGGTGGCGTGGATTATGCATGGGTGCCCTCCAATTATCTCGACAATGCGCAATCTGCAAATCCAACGGCGACTCCGCTCCAGAGTATCGACTACACGGTAACGGCCACCAACGAATTTGGATGTACCGATGAAACTCTGGTTTCGATTGTTGTGTTTGATGAGGTGCCCGGTGGGCAAACCTATCCTACACTGAGCGTTTGCAATGGGGAGTCGGTTCAACTAGGGGCAGAGCCCGCCAATGCCTGGAATTGGGAGCCTGCAGCTTCGCTAAGTTCTGACTTGGTGCAAGCGCCTTGGGCATCACCTCTTGATACTACGCGCTATGTGGTACAAATCACCAACTCTTGCGGAGTGGGCTACGACACGGTGCTGGTGAATGTGATAAATCCTGAGCTCCAAGCGTTCGGGGGTGGGAGCATTTGCCTCGGCGATACTATTGCTGCCTGGGCTACAGGCGCGGTGAGTTATGCATGGACACCGGCTTTGTGGGTGTTTTCAGAGGAAGATGCAATCGTCTATCTGTCGCCCGAAACCACAACCGTGTTTGAAGTTACCGGTGTCGATGCATATAATTGCTTGGCGACAGCTAGCGTTACGGTGGCTGTATATCCTAGGGCAGACATAGAAGCGGGACCCGACGCGTATTTCGAGTATCCCGATAGTGTGATGTTGTTCGGAAATGCACAAGGTTTTCAATGTTACTGGTGGCCTGCAGATGGACTTAGCTGCGACACATGCGAAGTCACGCTCGCTTCGCCACTTGAGGCAACCACCTATCACCTGGCCATAGTAGATGATTTCGGTTGCGTAAATGACGACACGGTGTATGTGCGTCCTTATTACCCGCTGTATGTTCCGAATACGTTTACACCGAACGATGACGGTATCAACGACGTGTTTCGGGTGAGCGGTCAACCGGTGACCGGTTTTCACATGGTCATATTCGACCGCTGGGGAATGAAAGTGTTCGAATCGTTCGACTTGCAAACTCCTTGGATAGGCGATGCCGGGAGCGGTTATTACGCTCCGAACGATGTCTACAATTGGGTGGTAGAATTTGATTCGCTCGATCGCCGAACGAAATTGAAGGGGCATGTAGCACTCGTGCGTTGATACTTTCAACGCTTGTAGATACAGGCTTTGCTTTCCGCGAATATCTTAGCCGCACTTTTTAAAATCGAACCCCATGGCATATGAAAATATTCTGGTGAGCACCGAAGAATCGGTAATGACCATCACCATCAACCGTCCGTCGCAATTGAACGCATTGAACAGCGCGACCATTCAAGAGCTCAACAAGGCTTTGGCGCTGGCTGATGTCAATGCTGATGTGCGTGCAATAGTTATAACGGGCAGTGGCGAAAAGGCATTTGTAGCCGGAGCCGACATCAAGGAATTTGCAGACTACAGCGTTGAGCAAGGACGCTTGCTCAGTGCGCTTGGTCACAAGTTGCTGTTCGATTTTGTGGAGAACATGAGCAAGCCGGTGATTGCCGCGGTGAACGGTTTTGCGTTGGGGGGAGGATTGGAGTTGGCCATGTCGTGCCACATGCGCATTGCCTCCGACAATGCGAAGATGGGCTTGCCCGAAGTAACACTCGGTGTAATACCCGGATATGGTGGAACACAGCGGCTGGCGCAGCTCGTAGGCAAGGGAAAGGCAATGGAGCTGATTACTTCTGCTTCGATGCTTACTGCTGCTGAAGCCATGCAATGGGGTTTGGTGAATCATGTGTTTTCTCAGGCCGAATTGATGCCTAAGGCGCTCGAGTTGGCTCAGAAGATTGCGAAGAATTCACCCACTGCTATCGCTGCTGCATTGCGTTCGGTGAACTCCGGATTTAAACCCGGTGTCAATGGCTTCAATGAGGAAATACGCGAGTTCGGACGTTGTTTCGGAACAGCAGATTTTCGCGAAGGAACCACCGCTTTTCTCGAAAAACGCAAACCTGTTTTTGAAGGAAAGTAATGCAGACGCAAATTCAAGTCATCAACCGCTCCAAGCACGCCTTGCCTGCCTATGAAACGGAGCAGTCGGCGGGTATGGACCTGCGTGCGAATATCGATGAGCCTATTACCCTTGGCCCGTTGGAGAGAGCGATGGTGCCAACCGGTTTATACATTGCTTTGCAGGCCGGGTTCGAGGCGCAAGTGCGTCCACGCAGTGGGCTGGCGGCGAAACAGGGCATCACGGTGCTCAACTCTCCTGGAACGGTAGACGCCGATTATCGCGGCGAAATCAAAGTTATTCTTGTCAATCTATCCAATGTAAACGTATCTATTCAGGACGGCGACCGCATTGCTCAGCTGGTTATTGCCCGCCACGAACAAGCTGCGTGGCTTGAAGTGGAAGTGCTCGATGAAACACAGCGCGGTGCCGGAGGTTTTGGCAGCACCGGCAAGTCGTGATGCATTCGCGCCTGACTATAGTTGGCCCAACTAAATTTTACTTATATCGAATGAACCTAAATTGTTGAGGTAGGTTTATACTTTACTTTGTCTAGTATAAATTCGCGCAACATTTTTCAATCCAAACCACGCTATGGCAAAAGGTCTTTTTGGAAGTTCGTTGATGAAGAAGTTCTGGATGTCTATTACCGGTCTTTTTCTGATTTCATTCTTGGTAGTTCACTGCGTTTTGAACGCATTCATTTTCGCCAACGACGGCGGAATGATGTTCAATCAGGGTGCGCATTTCATGGGCACTAACCTGCTCATTCGCACCATGGAAATCGTGTTGTTTGTGGGCTTGATTGCGCACGTCGTGGACGGGCTCATGCTCTTTTTTCAGAATCGCTCGGCTCGCCCGGTGAAATATGCCTATGAGAAGGCTTCTGCCAGCAGCAAATGGTATTCGCGCAGCATGGCGTTGCTGGGAACACTTATCCTGTTGTTCTTGATTTTGCACCTCTACCATTTTTGGCTGAAGACCCGCATCACCGGGTTGTCGGTTCAACCTACGCATGTGTTTTTTGAAGGACATAAGTTGGAAGACTTGTATGGTGAGATGAAGTTTGTATTCAGCCATTTGTGGGTGGTAATCGTGTATGTACTCGGTTGCTTCTCGCTTTTCTGGCACTTGCTGCACGGCTTCCGCAGCGCATTCCAATCGCTCGGCCTGAACTACACGAAATACAAAAGCGCAATTGCCTTTTGCGGCGATGCATTCAGCGTTGTAATCCCTACCGTTTTTGCGGCCATGCCGGTGAGCATGTACATGGGATGGGTTCATTAATGAAAGAAGATTAAAGCACCTTAAAAAGAATGGAGCTCAACTCGAAAATACCCGATGGATCACTCGATCAGAAGTGGACCAAATACAAGGGAAACGTACGCCTGGTTAACCCGGCCAACAAAAGAAGCATCGATGTGATTGTTGTAGGTACCGGTCTTGCCGGGGCTTCTGCAGCGGCATCGCTTGCTGAAATGGGCTACAGCGTGAAGGCGCTGTGTTTCCAAGATTCGCCACGCCGCGCCCACAGCATTGCTGCGCAAGGCGGTATCAACGCGGCTAAAAACTACATGAACGACGGCGACTCTACGTTCCGTTTGTTCTATGACACGATTAAAGGTGGTGACTACCGTTCGCGCGAAGCCAACGTGCATCGCTTGGCGGAGGTAAGCACCAACATCATTGACCAATGCGTTGCTCAAGGTGTTCCTTTTGCACGCGATTACGGTGGATTGCTCGATAACCGCTCGTTTGGTGGTACGCAGGTTTCGCGCACGTTCTACGCGAAAGGACAAACCGGACAACAACTTTTGTTAGGAGCGTACTCTGCATTATCACGTCAGATTGGAAAGGGCACGGTAGAGATGCTCAATCGCCACGAGATGCTGGATGTGGTTGTTGTAGATGGAAAGGCGCGAGGCATCATTGCACGCAACCTCGTTACAGGGGAGTTGGAGCGCCACTCTGCGCATGCCGTAGTGCTTTGCACTGGCGGCTATGGCAACGTGTTCTTCCTCTCGACCAACGCAATGGGCAGCAACGTTACAGCTGCATGGCGCGCACACAAGCGCGGTGCTGCTTTTGGCAACCCGTGCTTCACGCAGATTCACCCGACGTGCATCCCTGTGAGTGGTGAACACCAATCGAAGTTGACACTCATGTCGGAGTCATTGCGTAACGATGGCCGTATTTGGGTGCCCAAGCATAAAGAAGATGTAGAGGCTATTCGCGCCAAGCGATTGAAGCCACAGGATCTCGCAGAAGATCGTCGCGACTATTACTTGGAAAGAAGATACCCTGCTTTCGGTAACCTCGTGCCGCGTGATATCGCTTCGCGAGCTGCTAAGGAGCGTTGCGACGAAGGTTTTGGTGTGAATGCTACCGGAGAGGCTGTTTATCTCGATTTCTCTTCAGCTATCATTCGCTACGGGAAGGCACAAGCCAACGTGAAGGGAATTCACAATGCGACCGAGCAACAAATAATTGAACTCGGAACGAAAGTGGTGGAGCAGAAATATGGAAACCTTTTTCAGATGTACGAGCAAATCGTTGCTGAGAACCCATACACGACCCCCATGATGATATACCCTGCCGTGCACTACACGATGGGCGGCTTGTGGGTCGACTATGAGTTGATGACTTCCATACCCGGCTTGTACGCCTGTGGTGAAGCGAATTTCAGTGATCACGGAGCTAATCGCCTGGGAGCATCTGCCCTCATGCAAGGCCTGGCTGATGGTTACTTCGTGTTGCCTTACACCATTGGTAACTACCTCGCCGATGAGATTCGCACCGGAACAATTTCAACGCAGTCGCCTGAGTTCGATGAGGCAGAAAAGAATGTGCGTAAGCAAATTGATACGCTGTTGAACAACAACGGAACGGAGCCGGTCGACCACTACCACAGACGTTTAGGAAAGGTGATGTGGAACGAGTGTGGAATGGCGCGTAGTGAAAAGGGGTTGAAGGGAGCGATTGCAGAAATTCAGCAAATCCGTAAAGAGTTTTACGCAAACGCGCGCATTCCGAACGAATCGCAATACATGAACACTGAGTTAGCGAAAGCACTGCGTGTTGCAGACTTTATTGACCTAGGCGAGTTGATGTGCGTTGATGCATTGAACCGCAACGAAAGCTGTGGCGGTCACTTCCGCGAGGAATTCCAAACGGAAGATGGTGAAGCACTTCGCGATGATGAAGCATTCAAGTATGTTGCTGCATGGGAATGGACGGGAGATCCGTCGACACCTAAGTTGAACAAGGAAGATTTGATATACGAAAACATTAAAGTGCAGCAGCGGAGCTATAAATAGGATTGCAGGGGATAGGATTGTAGGATTAGAGGGGAGGGCGAGTTGTGAGAGTTGAGTTCGAATCCTTATTTATGGATTGGTTGTTTTGCCCACGAATTTATTCGTGGGAGATTGAAAGAATAAAAAGCATATAAGTTATTTGAAATAGGAATTAGCATTTCGTATTCAACTTTTAGCATTGCATCATGAATGCAACAAGTGAATACAGAGTACCAATCAAGTCATATCGTGATTTGATTGTTTGGAAAAAATCAGTTGAATTAGTTCAGGATGTATACGAGCTAACGGATGTTTTTACAACTAACGAGAGGTTTGGCCTGACAAGCCAAATGCGCAGATGTGCGATCTCTATTCCATCCAATATAGCGGAAGGTTGGGGTAGAAAACGTACCGGAAGTTATGTGCATTTTTTAGGCATTGCATCCGGATCTCTTGCTGAGTTAATGACTCAACTGGAGATTTCATTTCGTTTAGGCTATTGTAGTTTGGAACGAAGAAATGTGCTGGAAAACGAGATGAATGAGTTGAGTAAAATGCTATTCGTATTGATACAAAGATTAGAGAAAAACAGACATGAATAATACGTTCTAGGAATTGTGATTGTTAAGGAATTCAGACATTGTCAGCTCTGCAATCCTACAATCCTACAACCCTATAATCCTTTAAACGAATACGATGAATCTCAAACTCAAAATATGGAGACAAAAGAGCACCAACGATAACGGTGCCATTGTCGACTACAACGTAAACAACGTTTCTCCCGACATGTCGTTTCTCGAAATGATCGACGTGCTCAACGAGGACCTTGTGAAGAAGGGTGATGATCCGGTTGCATTCGACCACGACTGCCGTGAAGGTATTTGTGGGATGTGCAGCATGTTCATCAATGGGGAGGCTCACGGGCCAAACCGCGGTGTAACTACCTGCCAGCTGCACATGCGCTCGTTCAAAGATGGTGACACCGTCTATGTAGAGCCGTGGAGAAGCGAAGGTTTCCCTGTTGTGAAAGACTTGATGGTTGATCGCGGTGCATTTGACCGCATTCAGCAAGCGGGTGGTTTCGTTTCGGTGAACACCAGCGGGCGCACGATGGATGCCAACGCTATTCCGATTCCGAAGGAAGATGCCGACAAAGCGTTCGATGCTGCTACCTGTATTGGTTGCGGTGCATGCGTGGCAACTTGTCCAAACGGTAGCGCTATGTTGTTTGTAGGCGCGAAAGTTTCTCAATTCGCTCTGCTGCCGCAGGGTCAGGTTGAACGCAAAGACCGTGTGCTCAATATGGTGAAGCAAATGGACGAGGAAGGCTTCGGTAACTGCTCCAACATTGGTGCGTGCGAAGTACAGTGCCCGAAAAATATTTCCTTGGAAGTCATAGCGAGGATGAATCGCGAGTATTTCGCGGCCAACGCGAAACCGGAGAATTAATACCATGAATCGCCTATTCGCTGGTTTTGCCTTGTTGTTCGCTTTATTTTACGGGAGCATCGGTTCAAGTCAAAACTTCCACTACAGCGCAGCGTCGGGGAGTTCAAACTTTTTCGATATCGTAGAAGAAGCAACTGAATACTTCTCGAACAGCGGGTTGAATCCAGAGCAGCTATACACCGACAACGAGTACATTCGTTTCAAGCGATGGGAGTGGTATTGGAGAAGTAGGGTCAACGAGGACGGATCTTTTCCTAATCTCATAGAGCAAAATCGCGTTTACCAAAATCTGCAATACGAAGCGAATAATCGTGATGTGCAGAGTCCGTGGGTGAACATCAATCAAACCTATGGCGACGGAGGTTATAATGGAATGGGCCGAGCGACATCGATCGCGTTTCACCCAACCAATCCTGAAATATATTATGTAGGCGCTCCTATCGGTGGTATCTGGAAAACTACCGATGGGGGGCTTACGTATGCTGCGCTAGGCGACTCTCTTCCCTATGTGGGCGTTGGAAATATCTGTATCAACCCAAACAATCCGGACATCCTCTATATCACCGTTGGAGACCACAACGGATGGTGGAACTACGGCCTTGGTGTTTACAAGTCGACCGATGCAGGCGTTACCTGGCAGCCCACCGGCAACACATCAAATTTCACCAACAACGTGGCCTATTTACGAATGGTCATCAATCCTAGTAATCCGGAGGAACTATTTGTTGCGCAAACCAATGGCTTATATCGAACGCAAGATGGAGGCGCCACGTGGGATGTTGTGCATAGTGGCTCACACATCGATGTTGCATTGAAGCCCGGTGTGGAAGGCGAGTTATACTGCGCTACCGATGACTATTGGGGAAGCAGTGAGGTATATGCTTCGTGGGATCATGGGGATACGTGGACGCAAATTACTGACTTCAACCAAACAGCAAACTATTTACAGATTTCAGCGAGCCAGGGTGAACAAGAATATCTCGGCATTAAGTCGAGTGTCAATGGAGTTGAAGATTATTATGCAACCTACAACGGAGGCACCACAGTCGACTTTATTGATCCTTTACCCGATGGTGGTATCCTGTTCACTTCGCCTGTGAATTCATCAAAGGTGTATTGTGGATTCATGGTTACGCATCAATCGGTGAATGGAGGACTAGATTGGGAGCAACTCACGGACTGGTATTACACCGGAGAGCGCCCCGAGGTGCATGCCGATAATCGTTTTGTGGCCTATCATCCGCTTACGAATGAAATCTATTTCTGCAACGATGGCGGTATTTACAAGTTCAACGAGCAAACGATGGAGTGGACTGAACTCACAGCAGGCCTGATCATCACGCAGTACTATCGAATAGCCGTTGCACAAACGGATGATCTTTTCATGATAGGTGGCACACAGGACAACGGCGGTCGAAAGCGCATTTCAGCCGACACGTGGGGCCCCACCAACGGAGGTGACGGCATGGAGGTGGCTATCGACTTCGAGGATGAACAAACGATTTACACTACGTACATCTATGGCCAATTGTACCGCTCCGACGATCAATGGCAAGACGATCAGTACAATGAAATAACGCCCCCGGGCTCAGGCGGTGGCGATTGGGTAACGCCGTATGTGCTCGACCCGCAAGACTCGCATGTAATTGTTGCAGGCTACAGCGATGTATACCGCTCCGATGACCGTGGCGAAACGTGGCAGCAACTGAGTGTGGATTTGACCGGTGACCCGGAGCGCAAACTTACCGCGGTGGCTGTAGCACCTACCGATCAAAGTACCATTTATGCCGGACGCGGAGCAATGCTCTACATTACACACGATGCCGGTGAAACATGGGACAATGAATTGGTGGTGCTGGGCGCTGGAACCGCAACGATTGCGAGCATTACGGTAGATCCCAATAATCCGAATGAGCTGTGGGTAACGCTTTCAGGATATGTGAATGGCAAGAAGGTGTACCATTCAACCGACGCGGGGATTACGTTTAGCAACGCTTCATCTAACCTGCCCAATGTGCCGGTAAATGCTGCTGTAATTGACAAGCAGAGTGAAAATCACGACCTCTACATCGGAACGGATGTGGGTGTGTTTGTTTTGGATGAATCAACGCAGACCTGGTTGTATTACGGAGGCGGACTACCCAATACCATGGTGAGTGATTTGGAGATTCAATACTCCTCGCGTAAGCTTCGCATAGGCACCTTTGGTCGCGGTGTGTGGGAAAACGATTTGTATTCGCAGCCTTTTGTTTCTTCGGTATCTTCAATCAATAACGCATCGAATACGATCTTCCAACTGGCAGGTAACCCGGTGAATGACATGTTACTTTTGAACGTGCACAATCGTGTCAATGCACACGGAGAGTTCGCCTTATATGACGCGCAAGGACGCATTGTGAAACGCATGCAGCGTACCTTGCATGAAGGCCACTACCAAGTTACAATGCCGGTGTCCGAATTGTCGCCAGGTACTTACTTCATTCGCTATGAGGCCACCGGCTTGTCAATGGAAAGCGCGCGTTTTGTGAAGCGTTAGTCGTTGTCTTTATCCTCTCGGAAGATATCATTCATGATATCGCTGAACTCAATGCTGCTGTCCATGACTGTCTTCCCAATTACGGAGAACTCAGCCAGTCCATGCAACACAAACTCCATCATCATCAGTCGCTCTTCGTCTTGAATGCCTGGGCAATATTTGTCTACAATCTCATGCAGCACGGGAATGCTGTACAGCACATTCGCGTATTCGTCGCGAGGGTAATCAATCAGGATTTGAACGTTCTCGTTGGCTAGATGCTCGATAATGGGTTGATACGGATTCTGAATTTTTTTGCGCTTGATGGTTTCCGGACTCGGGAATATCTGCGGAAACTTTTTGCGGATGGCCATGCCGAGTAGGCGCATGGCTACGAAATGCGGCCCTTCCTGTTCGCCTTCGTACACAAGCTCTACCTTACCTGTTATGGCAGGCACAATCGACATGAGGTCGCCAATGCGCGCATGTGTTTTCTTCTCTTTATTGATGATGGCTCTGCGCTCTGCGCTGCTCACCAGGTTTTCCATGGCGCTAATCGTGAGACGAGCCGACACGCCGCTTTTCTGATCTACGTATTCGCTTTCACGCGCTTCAAATGCCACCATCTCCACCAACTCGCGCAGGAAGGGCGACACAGTTACGCGCTTCAATTGCTCTTTGGTGTGATGTGCTTCTAGTTCGGTTATCTCCATTCCGAGCGCAATACTCTTTGGATAGTGTGTGATGATTTGGCTTTGAATACGGTCTTTCAGCGGTGTGATGATGCTTCCGCGATTCGTGTAATCTTCAGGGTTTGCCGTGAAGATGAACTGAATGTCGAGCGGCAAGCGCAACTGAAATCCGCGTATCTGAATGTCACCTTCTTGTAGAATATTGAAGAGCGACACTTGAATACGCGCCTGTAAGTCGGGCAGTTCGTTGATCACGAAAATGCAGCGATGGCTGCGTGGTATAAGCCCGAAGTGAATGACACGCTCATCACTGTAAGCAAGTTTCAAGTTGGCAGCTTTTATTGGGTCGATATCGCCAATCAAATCGGCTACACTCACATCGGGGGTGGCGAGTTTTTCTACATAGCGCTCCGAGCGATGCATCCAACGAATAGGTGTAAGGTCGCCGTGTGTTTCCAGTGAATCGTGGGCTGTGCGACTGATGGGGTGCATCGGGTCGTCGTTGAGTTCGCTGCCTGCCACACACGGTATCCATTCGTCGAGCAATTCGGTGAGCGTGCGCGCTATACGTGTTTTCGCTTGTCCACGCAAACCCAGCAGGTTCATGCTGTGTCCACTTAAAATGGCACGCTGCACATCGGGCAACACCGTTTCATCATAACCTATGATGCCTTTGAAGGGGTTGCTGCCCCGCTCCATATGCTTGATGAGGTTGGCGCGCAGTTCTTCCTTCATTGTTTTAGGCGTGTAGCCCGCCTGCTTCAATTCGCCGAGTGTTTGTATGGTGGTGTGTTTCATGGTGCCGGTTAAATTCTTTTTTTACGATTGCGTTCGTAGTCGCTGAGTATACTGTCGCCAAGTGCATCGAGCCCTGTAAAAAGGGCTTTGCCGCCGTTGGCTTCCGTGAAGTCTTCAATGAATTGCTGCAGATAACTGTCTTGTGCAATCATAAAAGTGGTGATTGGAATTTTCTTTTTTCTGCAGGCCCGCGCCAGGTTGAGGCATTTGCCGGTTATGTAGGGGTCGAGCCCGAAGGAGTTCTTGTAATACTGCCCGTTTTCCTTAAGGCA
>Ga0114980_10001363_pt1 | contig 17522 bp, 26 predicted proteins | sample S_140806_EF_Meta_FD_87018 | JGI IMG/M metagenome (GOLD analysis project Ga0114980, IMG submission 87018) | Freshwater microbial communities from Lake Simoncouche, Canada to study carbon cycling - S_140806_EF_MetaG | ecosystem: Environmental > Aquatic > Freshwater > Lake | place: Lake...
CAAGTAGAATCCTGTTGCGCCCACCAAGCAAATACAGATGTCCCATCAGATCCAAAGTCTGCAATCGGTTCGTTTGCATCATTTGTGATAATGCCCTTCACGATGTAGTCTGCTGGGTTCTGTGGGTTGTTTGTTATCTCAAGAGTCTGAAAGTTCATTTGCCCACCTTCAGTGCATTCATCTGCGTACCGCTAAACGGCATCGTAAGGAACGCCAGCACAGAACTGACCGCAGCGGAGACACCAGCCGCTACCGCCTTCGAGCCGTACAACGCCAGCACTGCGCCCATACTAATCATTTTTCTTTGCTTCTTGCACAGACGAAGTCAAACTATTTGCTGGCATAACCGCATCAGGACGAGTGAAAAATGCAATGATAGATGCAAGTGCAGCAGATGCTGCAATACTAAATGCTTTTAAGGCTTCTACCTTAAGGACTTGCATCAACTGGTCAATAGAAGTTGCATTAGACGTTTGCATTACAGTTGCAATATACGTTGCAAAAGTGCTGACAAAAGCAATCAGCGAAACTACAAACAGACGGCTCAAAGACAATGTTTGGATATTCATTTGGTTTTTTCCTCTAACACACGTAATCTTTCTTTGACATTCTGCAACTCTTTGTCGAGTGAGTTAATTTCTAACCGGATATGGTCTACGCTATCTTTCAGGTCACTGAACTGCCTATCAGTATTTTGACTAAGGTTCTGTATCATTAGTTCGAGTCTATCAACTCGACGCACCGTTGTGAACGCTGTAACCATAGCACTGAAGATAATGCCTAAAAGCGTGGGTAGATAATCCTTGAGTTCCATTACTGACCGCCCGTTACTGGTGGGATAGCAAAAGGTGAGCCGGGTAGTTTAAGGAAGTGGTCCATACTTGCCCATAGTCTCATTCTTGTTTCGTTGTACCAATTGCCCCAGAACGCGCGTTGGGCTACAGAAGGGTCATCGGTATTCTTAAGAGCAATCTTATAAGCCGCATAAGAAGCCCACATTTTTAACTGAGTATCATCAGGAAGTATCGTTACAGTTTTAGTTGAATCATTGGCTGTGAGGTTAGCAATTGTTCCACAACCATAAATAGTAAACGCCGTACTACTAGCAGGAGCAGGATAGACACGAATGTTGTTCTGCCCATTCCTAAACCAATACTTAGGAGTACCAGTAGCATCCGCTTCAAAGTTTTGTGAGTATGCACGTAATGTTGGTTCTGAGCAGTGAATCAAACTGCTTGAACCTGCAAGAACCGTAAGTGGAAACCATATACCAGTAGCGTCATTTAATTCGTTTGCTGGCGTTTCAACATATGCAATAACCATACTTAAATCATGCATATTGATGATTGGATTAGTTTGCGTAATTGTTCCTTTACCGGGGACATAGACGCAAGACCTACACGTTTCTGCAATAGCCTCATTCAAGTAATCAGTGATAGTTGTTGATGTTGTGACTGCAATGCCACCACTACCATTACCGAGTTCGCCTAACGATGACGAATCTAAGGATGTCTCGTTGAGCAGTCGTAGTGTTTCCTGTAATAGTGCGCTTGCTGTAGACATTAAACTGTCCTTCGTGCGTAAGTAGCCGCCCATCCTTCAACCATACCGAGACGTTCTAGGTATTCTGCTTTATACATTGCTAGTACTTGTGGCTCCATCATTTGCATTGCTCGTGCTGCAAGTACTCCGTAAACAAGGCAGTCGTGGGAGACATTAGGTAACGGACACTCTTGAGTATCAGCAAGAGCCACTGGGTTTCCGGAGGTGTCATATTGCCATATACTTCCCGGCTGGCAATAGCCTTCCAACATAACACCGTTTGTAACTGCATCTGTAGGCACTGGCGCAAACCCAATGCGATTCATTCCATAAAGCAATGCAGTATCAAGCGATGTTTGAGAGTTGTCTTCTCGAATGCGGTCTACCTTGCGGTTTGCAAAGTTCATTAACAGCATACGACGATATACATCTTGATTTACATCTAAGAGGAATACTCCCCTAATGTGATATACATCGGGGGAGCAATACTCTTCCTGACCGGCTACCAAATCTAAATACCTTCGACCAAAGAGGCAGTCTGTTTTACGGGCTATCTCATTAGCCGTTTCCAATATGAGGTATTCGAGACCAAAAGGGTCAAGGTCCTGCTTGCTACCAAAGTGATGCAAGCCAACCATACGAACCTTTTGTTTGATGTCAGCCAGTGTCATTGTTACGCTACCTGTGCGGAATCCCTGCCCATTGAAAGGTCAGCATAGAGGAATGAAGCATACCCAACTTGTGCAGTAGTACTGTTAGTTTGCAACAATGCTGCTCGCATCCACGCACGAGACGTTTTTGCAATCTGCACGTTTACAATTTTTGATGCACGTTGTACTGCAAATACAGCCGATGTTGCACCGGTAACTGCAAGTGTTGCACCGTTGATTGTAGTTGCCACTGTAAACGTAGTGTTTGATGGAACTGAGTTTACATAATATGGTTGGTCCGTAGTCAACGATACACCACTGGTACTTCCAGAATACAAGTAAACAATAGAGCCTACCTGCAAACCGTGTCCTGCTGCGTTAGAACCAGCAGCACCGGCAGTAACCGAAAAAGCATTGCTTGTTACAGTGTTACTAACCGTAATATATGGGTTACGGTCAAATGCCCATCGTACAAATACTGTTCCAGAGGTGTATGCACCAAAAGCAGTTACAGCGGTAGAACCAAAGGTTTTAACTGTAAAACCACCGGTTGTTGTAACTGAATCTACAACATACGTGGCTGCAGCAGATGGACCCGAAGTCCACGTACCCGCTGTAACAACAGTTATAAAATCACCGACTGATGGCGTTACATCACCGGTAATTACCTGCGTACCAGCTACAAAACTACTTACGCTGATAGTACCGGTAGTTCCGAACTGTCCAACTACACCTGACGTAGCGTTTGCCGTTGTCAGAGCAGATAGTGCTGCACCTGCAAGGGTATACAACGTCGAAGATGGTCCTACAAGATACGGTGTTCCAGCAGTCAAACCAGACGATGCAATCACAGATGGAATATAAATAGAACCGACTATAGGTGTCGTACCGGATGCAACTGTAAATCCACCGGTTGTACCACTTGTTGTTAACGCGGTTGCTGTACAGTTTGATGCACACGTTCCAATACCAGAAACTGGCAACCAGTTAAGGTCTGTTTGCGTTGGAGCAGAACCTGAAACACCATCATTACCTTGAACAATAATTTGACAAGGTGCTGGTCCAAACATACCTGCGACACCAACTGCGGCACGAAGGTAGTAGTTGTAATCACTAGTTGAGCCAATAACAGGGTTGTCACCGGTAATTGCACTAGTAACAGTTTGTGAAACAAGCAAAGATTGGTCAGCAATTTGGTCGCGGAAACGAGTGGCGTTAAGTGCATCACTGTATCCAATTGCCCAGTTACTTGCAGTTGCTATAAGTTTCATAGCACCGGAACGTCCACCGAGTGTGGTTTGCACACCAATAAGGTTGGTTCCGGCACTCACAGTACTGAAAGTAAATTTCAGTTGGTTATCACGAGCCATTTAAATCCTCCAAAAGGGAGCCTTTCGACTCCCCTTCTTTATGTTATGCGACTGCAGCAGAATCGCGTGAGATTGTAACAAACGCATCCTGAATCCATACACCTGAATACTGTACAGGAGCAGAACCTGTACCGAAGGCGTGTAGGGCAATACGCAACCAAGGTTTGTTAGTAGGTGAAATTGAGATTGACACCATACGTTTACCGCCCGGATTACCGTTTGGACTAACAACACCAATTACAGTTCCTGAACCGCCTGTAATACCCAAACCTGTATTTAGCACGTTTGGTACTGTACCTAGGTTAGCAGTTGTTGTTGAATTGGCTGGTATTGATACAACATACAGTGGTTGCCCTAAAGCAAATCCTGCTGGTGATGTACCTGCTGTAAAAACAACCATTTGACCAACGCTCAAGTTGTGTGCTGCACTAAACGTAGCCAATCCGCTTACCAGTGTGGTGTTTGCTGCTGTACCCAACAATGTAGACGTTGGAGTTATACCAATCGAACTACCAATTGGTGTCCAGTCAGTACCAGCAGTACCCGTACCAGAATCAGATGCTCCTTCAACTACAAGATAAAACACACCAACCGGCGAGGCTGGGAATGCATACCCATAAGTAATACGAGCATATGATACGTACATTTCTGTATTACCAAATACAGACGGGTCATTGGCAATTGCAGATACTACTGAGTTTGATGTACTAATTGCGGATTGGTCAGCCGTTTGGTCGCGAAAACCAGAACGGTTCATTGCATTAGATACTGCACGTACAAATCCATTAGCATTCATACTTGCTGGTACAGAAAGGTACGAAGAGTTGAATGGAGTTGTTGCTGTTGCTGTTGCATTTTGCACAACGCCAATTCCGGAACCCACAGTACCGGCATTTTGGACAAACTGAAAAACAAGTTTTGCGTCTCTAGCCATTTAAGAAGTTCCTTTCTCCTATTAGGAGGTTACACGAACCTTCAAGCGACCGATTGCACGAACGTGTGGGACCCAAAGCCCCACGCCCCAGTCGAAGACAACATTGTGCATGATGCCATTCTCTTTGGAGAGTCCGAGGTAGGTAGGCTTGAATGGACCGCTCTGCCATCCTTGAACATAACCGGTTCCGTACCGAACAGCGTAAATGTGGGAACACTTACCGGCATCGTTTGAAACACCGTTATTAAGAGTGTCAGCAATTACGTGAGTAGTACCGTCTGCCTTACGTCCGACTGTACGGATAGTAGCATTCTTGTACTTCTCTACAGGACGCTGATAGGAATCCTGAGTAATATCAAAACCAGCACCAATACCCATAACACGAATGTTAAGTTCGATACGGCGTTTGGTTGCTTCGTTCATATAGAAGACAACGCCGTCACCATCTGGGCTATTCATGTTGTCAAGCAGGAACTGCATCTGATAGATGAAGTTGTTGGCAACAGCAGACGAGTTGGTGTAAAGGTCAGCAGAACCACCAGTACAGGCGATATCCATTTCAGAAGGAATATCATAGTCTGCAAAGTTGTTCATACGATATGCAAGACCCGGAAAACAGTCAGCGGAGTTACCGGTGGCTACGTTCGACGGGTCGTTGTTAATGAACTTGTCATTAAAATCGTAAGCAAAACCTTCGAGGAAGATGTTTACTTGTGCTTCGATTGGGTCGATGATGTTGTTTGGCTGGTCAAGCAGTACGTGGTCAACAAGAATCTTATTACGAATAAGATACATCGACTCTTCATAGGACTTAGGCTTGCCACGAACCGCAACCGGTTCGGAGTTAACACCAGTCCAGTTAGGAAGAGGAATGTTCTGGTTAAGGTACCGCATTCCAACTTGCTTCAAGGACGGGCTTGTGTAAAGCGGGACATCCTTAAGAGCGTTCCACGTTTGGTGGAGGGACTTTGTAATTTCTTTGACGAGGGGGTCATTCGACAGCGAGGCGTGGTCCGCCAGCGTTAATGCACCATTAAAATCAATAGCCATCTATCTAGCCTTTCAATGGTCTAAAAGGCTAGATAGTTACTGCCCCTTAGACCGAGTTGCGATTTCTTCCAATGCCCATCAGTGCGGATAGTGTTGACCGTCCGCCTTGCGGCATATTTCCGTTTACCACTGGTTGTGCTGAGTTACCTCGACCGGTTGGCATCGGACTATTACGTCCTTGTGCAACTTGCTTAGTAACATCTGACTGGATTGACTTTCGAAGATTCGCTATCTGCTCGTGAGTAATCTTGACTGCTTCTTGAGGTGGAACCCCACGATTAATCAAACTCTCGACCATTGCAGGTGCTTGCTGTGCTAGTGGGTACTGGGCAACGGCTGTTTGACGCTCTTGCTGAATCATATAATGACTCACTTGAGACATCGCCTGCTGATATCTGAATCGTTCTAGTTCAGCCTCCAACTGTAGATTTGCAGTTTGCGGGTCTACAAGTTCTTGCTGTTCCAGTTCACGATAACGAGTTCGGATTGACTCTTCCTGCATTGCGGCTTCACGTTGACTTGCAGCCTTACGAAGGTCTGCAGCCGAATTGAAACCTTGCTGCCGGAACTCCTGAATGATGTCAGACCATTGGTCTAACTCATGTTTTGCAGAACGAGCCTGTTCGTTTACTTCCCTAAAGCGGTCGTAAGGAATAGGTCCTCTGTCGGTATCGTTTACGTCAGTGATGTGAGACTGGTCCTGCGACCAATCATATGCGGAGTCATCCGCTAGGACATCAGCACCATCGTTTACGCCCGGAGTGCTAAAAGAATCGTAGTCGGCGGCACCACGAACTTCGTCCAAAATGGCATTACCAATGCCGTAACCGTCTGACGCACCCGCTGATGAATCGGGCGTAGGTATCATCGTCTCGTCTGACAAATTGGTTATACTCCTAATTGTTACTTATTGCCATTAGTTGGCGGTTTCTGTGGAAGAACTTCGTGACGCAATCTTTCGGCGGATACCTCTGCGATACCCTTTGCTGCCACGTTGTCCTGCTGAAGACGTGAATGTTCACGCATCTTTTCGAGGTCGGCTTGCAGTTTATTCTGCACTGCCGCTTGATTCTTTTGGATATCAAGTTCTGCCTTCATCTGCTCGGCTTCTGGGTCAAATTGCTTACCCGTTGGTGCTTGAGCCTGCGCCTGTTGCGCCATCTGCTCTTGCATCATCTGGGCTTGTGCAGCCATTTGTTCCTCTTGTTTGTCGAGGTGCTGAAGAATCTTTGAGGTATCAGGTAGGTCAAGCATACTGATAACTAATCTATTTGTTGCTGGGTCTTGTGGGTCACCAAACAATCCCATTTGTCGTAAAGCAATAACCTTTTGTAACTTTTGGTCAGGGCTATCTTCCATCGTAGAACCGGGGACATATACAATCCTAAACTGACCGCCATTACGAATATGTTCAAAAGTTACAACACCCTGTTGCAAGTCTTCTTTAGGATTGTTCTGTTCATCAACGTTGCCAATAAATGGTGCTACACCAAACTGGTCAACGAGCGCAATTTCCCACTCTTTAATTTTGGCTGCGCTCTCTTCAATGTCAGCACGTATAAATGAGTGTTGTGTATTGTCAGCGCGTTGCAATAACGTTACTGCTTCGGCTGGTGTACCCGCTGGTGCTTGCCCTTGCGACACATCATGCAATCCTGCAATATCCATCATGTCTTTTTCAAGATATTGAAGTAGTGGAAATAAGTCTCCGCCTACACCCGGTGTTCGATATACCTGCGGAGGATGTGAGCCACGATTGTAATAGATTTTGCGATACGTGCGATTTTCATCTTTAACATCATCGCCAGTTTGGTCAAACGCATCTGCACCAACTGCACTTAGACGTTCTGTCATAACGTAATCTTTTTGCATTTCAAACTGCTCAAGCATACGTGAATACAATCGGTTGTACGTTTGCTGCAACGGACACAAGTCAAACCCTAGCGAGTGACCGTACGGTACACCACTACGCGGCTGCCACCTGAGTGGGATGAATGGAAACTCATCTTTCTTTTTGTACAGCCACGGTCCAGCATGAAGCAACACGCTGTTAGTGCTAACAATAAAACGTCCATCAGGATATTGAGCAGTAGGTTTCTCCCAGTATTCGTATACAATCGCTGCTTTCTTTCTGGCATCAACTTGAGCCAGTCTTGCTGTAGACGGCGGAACCCATCCATTTCCACTGCCATTACCTCCTTCAAGGTATGCATCAACGTATGACGCATTAGACCCTTGCAGAGCATCCGGCATAACCAACTTACCCTGTTCACCCCAGTTATCTACAAACCAACTCAATGGTTTAGCAGAGGCATGAATAAGCCACCGTACATCATCATCGCGTTTAGCCGTTGGGTCTAAGAAAATATCAAAACAAGGCAGAATCTCTTCTCGTATATCACCGAGTGGCAATCGCTCATATCCCGTAATAGACCCGTCATCAGGACTAAACGTTGGCATAATCTGTTCACTACGTGCATCCCAGTAAATCTTTAGATAAGACGTTCCGGTAACACACGCCCAGCGAACACGTTCTTTCAACTGTGTAGTACGTCCAAACTTACGATTGTAGTGACCATTAATAGCATTCGCTTCATCAGCCGCAAGACGGTCTTTCTCATTCTCCGATAGGGGAACAGCCCTTGCATCCGGACCAACCTGCGTCAACTTACCAACGACACCATCAATGAGTGGACGCATCTTATTAACAGTAATATAACGGTTAGGCTCATTTGGATTTTGCAGTTGTACAAGATTACGTGTTTGACTAGAGATACGGAACCACTGTCTTCCTTCGAAGAAAGCGTTTGCCATTGACCACTCAAGTTCCATTTCCATACGGGAACGGTGTGCCAACGTAAACTGTTCACGCACGTAATCAACAATACGTTTTGCTTCTTGTGGTTGAGACTTTGGTTCTACTCCCCACTCGTTTTTGTTGTGGTCAAGTCCGAGGTCTTTCTCGTTGCGTATTGAAAGGTTCTTTGCTTTAGAAGCACCGGGTACTCCGTCTTCTAGCCGTTGTTCAAATGCCATAACACGAGGTTGTGGTTGCAATCGCTGGGCAATACTGTTTAGGATATTAGGCATCCCAGACAATCCTTGCATAGGATTCATGCCATTTGGTTGTCGGTTATTGTTTGGTGGTCTGAGCATTAGATATAAGTATCCTTGACAATACGCCGCTGTTCTACAGACTTATCGCGACGAATGCAGTGTAATTCATACACAGTCATACCACAACTAATCGCAATGACTGTCAATAAGGTAAGAGTCATACTGACAATAAAAGTTAAAGCCATTCTTCACGTTCCTTGTCTTTTGACCATAATGGTTTCCACATTTTTGGTTTTTCTGTTTCAGGGCAGGTAACAGGATATTCTCTCCACATCAAACCATACCGGAACGAGTCTAATGCGTGGTCTAGTTTTGTACCACTATCAAGGTCTTCTGGGTCTTTGGGGTCTGCCATCGCTTTACCCAGTTCTTTGATTAGGTTAGGGCAAGCATTCTTTACAATCTGTATACGAGGTTTTGGTACACGTTTGTCACCGTTTTGTTCCATACGTGATGAGTTCAACCATTCTTGCACACGCCTCCAACCAGCCTTACGGTCTTTTACAGCACGTACAGCAGGTAGATTTTTACGCCACCAGATTTCAACTGGGTATTCACCAATACGTTGGTCAGCACTTTCCGGAGGAAAGGTATTCGCCCAGTCAAACGCGATTGCCTCTAGTTTAGTATTCCACTTGCCATCTCTAAAACGCTTGTCTTGTGGTTCACCCAGTTTTAGTTTCTCCAGAAGGAGAAGAGCCTTGTCGGCTTGCGAAGATGATACGTGTCCCGGCTCATAGAATTCACCAATAACGTAGATGTTTTCTTTGTCATCGCTACAATACAAAATAAACGCACAAGGGCTATTTGTACCAAAGTCATGACTTGCCCAGAATCTCCACCAAGGCTCAGGTGTTATTGAATCAATGACGTGCCACTCTTCACCGTTCGGACCAAATTCCCTAAACTGAGGAAAGAACCGACCGCCAATACCAACCTCGTGTTGACACTCACGTAAGAATGCAATTAGTCCAAAGTCATCAATTTCTCGTTGACATATCTCTACTGACTTGTGTGACCACGTTTCTTTACCACCTGTAATAACGTATCCCATACGCCCGTTTTCTCGCTCAATGGGCTTGTATTCCAAATCTTGAATTGCTGGCACGATTGGACTTTGTATGCGGTCCTGAAGCATATCTAGTTCACCACTTAGTACCTGACTCATTACAGAGTTAGAGTGGATTCTATTCTGCACAAACACAATGGCACAATCCGTAGACTTAGCAGGCAAGATAGTCTGAGTGATTGTACTAATCTTCCTCTGTACGCGATTGACGCTATCGTTGAGTTCATCAATGTCGTCAAGAATAATAATGTCAGGACGAATATGGTCTAACTTCACACCACGTGCGCCAGTATCAAGCCCAAATGCTAGTACGTTGAATCCATTGGCCGTACGAAGTTTCTGTGCATTCCAACCTTTAGAGTAACCGTACTTATTGACGGCTCGCTCTACACCACATCGTTCCATTGTTGTTGCAATGTCATTGACGTGACGGTTTGCAGCATCCTGCGTAGCACACACATACAACAAGAACCGACGAGACCCCTTGACTGCTAAACGTGTTGATATGAGTTCCATTGTAGTAGACTTGCCACCACCACGAAACCAACACTCAATAAGCGCAGGCGGAGGACTACCGTAAGTAATACTCTCTGCCCATTCCCACGCACGTATATGATGTTCTCCCAGTGGAGATGATGCAGCGTGTGGAGCGTAAGTTCTTAACCATCTATCGTACGGAAGTTCGTTGCCATCAATTGGTACTGCATGACCTGTATCAAAGTCACCGCCATCCATCTGATTGTCAAAGCGTTCAGTCATTGCCTCTAGAAGTGAAGCACTCAAAGGTCTATCCGGACGTATGAACTTCTTCAACGCCTTTGGGGTTAGCCTAGTGTTTACGTTACTCTTCGCTGACAATTACTGCATCCATTACATCTTCGGGATTCTCGTACACCTTCATCAGTTTGCCTACACCACTTTTAATGGCTTGCACTTCATCAGGGTTGTGTACGTTCTTAAGCACTACATCAACTACTTGCATAACTAGAGAAAACGCTTGGTCAACCTCTAACGTGTATGCCTTAGCGTGAAGTATACGTTGTTCAGCCTCAACAATGTCTTTGCGTACATCAATAAGTTCAATGACATCTTTACTTGCCTGATACTCATCCATCACACTATTTAAGGCTACACCAATAGACTTAAACAAGTCATCAAACTCTTCAGTGCCATATGCATCGCTTGCTTGTTTGTATATAGTCTTTATCTTTTTATACTGTTCGTACGATACGCCTTCGGCAGCAGCCTCGGCACGTGCATCCATAATTGCAGTGATATAAGCAGCATCATCTTTGAGTGAAAATAGTTCTGGGTCATCGCGTAACTCGTTAACGCGCTCCAGTAGTTTTGAGCCTACCGTAGAAAATCGTTTGCGCTGTACTGAATACAATCCTGTTTTAAAGTCTAGCCGGTTGGTAACTTTTTCCATTTGACCAGCGTGTTTAGAACACATCGTCTGCTCTTTAATGGCAGGTACACAACACTTGATACCTTTATCAGGCAGGAGGTAATCGCATAGGCGTATACGTCCACCTTTAGGTCCTATTCGGTATCTAACACCGGCTTCTTCTTCTATCTGCATGACAATATTTACAGTATACTACAGATATGAACGAGCATTACCGTAAGACTGACATTCAACCTATTGAGTTGATTACTGAATGGGGACTCGACTTTTCACTAGGTAATGTTCTTAAGTACATCTGTCGTGCCGGTAAAAAACAAAATGCCTCCATCAGAGAAGACCTGATGAAAGCACTATGGTACTTAACTTATCATTTGACAGAGGACACTGACACTGCTGACAATGTCCTTCGCGTTGTTAACTCGTCTAAGTTAGACTAAGAAACTCCGTCTGACGCTTGACCAAATGTTCGGTTAAAGTCTTTATCAACAGCCATAGTCTTGCGCTTACCTTCATTAAAGGCTGATTGAGAACCTAACCACTTTTGATAGGCGTTCATCACATGACCTTGAGAAGCCGAATCTAACTTTCGAAATACATCAGACCCTTTAAGACGGTCAATATAATCCTGTTTAATCATTCCGGTATTTTTCTCAAGACCGCGCTTAAGCATATCTGTACCAAAACCCAATGCACTGTTCATTGCGCCGGGTGTTTTCTTGATGTACTCAAGTGGATTTGATGCAAGCATTCCTTGAGCAATAGATGGTTTTTCCTTAAATGCTTCTTTAGGATTGGTATTTCCCATACCTGATTGCATATTCACTTTACGTTCTGGTGGAGTAGCAACAGGAGTAGACTTAGATGGCATTCCAGCATCACGATTTGCATATACTTGCCGACTTTTTGCGGCAGCATCTCCAATATCGTTTAAAAAACTACGTGGTGATTTTGCTGGACCACTATCATCAGTAATAGCACTACCACTGATAAATGCTTTCCTACCATTCATCATTACTTGAACGGCTTCACCGGGTTTTTCAATGCCTTTAAAACCACCAGTGCTACCACCGGCTCGACGCAAGTCGTTGGCTTTTCGCTGCTGTTTAGCAAGTGCGTAGGCTTGCTCTTCAGTCATTCGTCCTTGTGGCATTTTACTTACCCTTCATAAATGGTGGCAATGGTTTCTTTCCACCTTTACCCTTTGGCATTGGCTTCTTTTCGCCAGACTTTTCGACACCCATCATTTCAGACATCGACTTCTTTTTTCCCATCGCCATATCCCCTTTAGGGTAAGGCATTCCTTGTGGCATTACTTTGATTTTCCTTTATAGATTGCAGTGGCTTTTGCACGACTTGCGGAAGTACCCTTACTGCTAATACTTCTCATCCCTACATAGTGTTCAGCACTTTCAGCAGCCATAACCTTAGCACGTGTTGGTGTGCCTTTAAGATTATGCTCTTTCTTTTCCATTTGTTGCTGTTGAGCCATTGTCTGCGGTTCTTTTAGGCCGTGTTCTTTACGCTCAACGCCTAGTAGGTCCCGCATACTAAGTCGATTAATATGCTTGTTCATACTTCCCATCATTACTTGCGTTTACCATTTTCTTTCATAATCTGTTTGCTCAATGTAGGCAGAACAGATTGATACGGTTTGAACGAGTTGTCACCAGACTTCTTAGAAGCGGTTTTAGTCATCCAATCAGCATTATGTTTTTCGACAGTATCACCTGTGGTTCGAAGTTTATCCATAACCGGTTCTAAGCCACCAAGATTAGGTCGGTCATATCCTTGTTTACGGGCTTGTTTGTCGGCTTTAGCAAACGCATCTTGTCCTCCGAGTGGACTAAAATGTTCATTAGCCACCGCTTTACCCATATTGTCGGTAACATCCATTGCTTCGCGGTAGGAATTGTATTTCGTAATAGAGCCATTTGGGTTGACAACTTTAATTGGGTTCTTCTTTAACCCTTGCGGATATTTTTCAGCCATTACTTACAGTTCCACGCTCTCAAAGATTTGTTGATACGACTATTCGGGTCGTTAGCCGTTTTAGCAGATGTTAACTTACTTTTCATCCCAGACATACGAGCGCAGAACGATGCTTTACGTCCTGCATCTGCTTTTGTCTTTGGAGCAGGAGCCGGTGGCTTCAAGTTTGCACCAGTCTCGCGTTTAAAGTGAGCGCGACCTGCTGCATTGAGTCCGCCTTTAGGGTCCTGATACTTTTTTACAACGCCCATAATTACACCTTTTGCAGTCTATATCAGGTACACAACCCTTCGCACCTGATAAACTTGTCATATGGCACGAATGATTACAAGTACCGATGATGCTCTATATGTATCAGCACTTGTCAATATGGCAAATGAACATACAGACCGTACTATCGTACAACGCGGTGGAACCATAACCACCATAAAGTGGGATGATAAATTTGAAGGTAAGCAATACTGTGAAGAGGGTTGCATTAACGGCAAGTGTCTCGGTCATTTTATTGCCGTTCATCTTGCTCGTATTACTAAGCATCCTGATTGGAAATACGCTGTTTATCATTGTGAACACTACGCAAATGGCACTCAACGGGCAGTTTTTTACTTCTATGAAGACGATGTCCGAGCGTCAACGCAGGTTAACACGTTACGTCAACGGGCTACCGAAAAATGAGTGCGTGGATGAAACATCTGTCATCTAAAGAAGAAGAAGTTCTCAACCTTACATCCAAAGGTTTGACTGCTCGTCAAATAGCAGAAGCGATGGGTGTCCGGCGTAGAACTGTGTACTTCCACTATCAGAATATCTACGACAAGTTTGAGTACCACGGAGAAGATAGGCGAGTTGTACGAGCCGTATCTGAATGGGTTAATATCCGTAAAGGTCTAAAGTAGCATGAGAGCCACGTACGAATCTGAAAATGACCGTATGTGGCAGTTACGTGCAGCCGACAAACTCTCCGCTCGTTTGTTTCTGTACTTTGGGGACAACACTGTCACTGATGAGGCTAAGTACAGTAAGCACGACTTCACCCTTAAAATCGGTAAATGGACAGCCATTGCTGAATATAAGCGTCGAACACATAAGTTCGGGACTTATCCCGATGCTACTCTCAGTGAACCCAAATGGTCGTATCTGCGTTCTTTCGAGGGTTCCGCGTTCATTATCTTTGAGTTTACTGACGGCATATATGTTGGAGACGTAAACCATATGCCCAATCTTTTACCACATCTAGGTGGAAGAACAAAAAACACTAGGGACCAATGGGATGTACATATGTGTGTACAAGTACCGCTGGACTTCCTAGTGCCTTTGAATCAATGGATACCAAACGTATCGCCTAGCGAAACTTAACTCATTTTGCTTTTGGTTTATTGACTTTAACAGAATGGTCCGAGTTCCTAGAAAAGGACCTATTTTGGCTAGGTGTTTTGAGCGCAAGGTTAGATGGCTTGTTTGTTCCACCCTTTGACAATGGCACTTTATGGTCGATGTCCATACCTTTACGGTCAACACCCTTAGCGTCCATTACCCTACGCGCCTTCTGGCGTTCCATACGAGCCGGATGCTCTGCGCGAGCGACCTGTTGCTTGTATTCCTTCTCATATGGTCTTGCTTTGGTAACGTAGGGCATGAAACTATCCTAGCATATTAGTCAGCAAACGGGTCAGATATCTCATCACTCTCAGCAGCAGCCGCAACCATTGGACTTCCGACTCCATCTTTACGACTATCAAGTGGCTGGACACTATCTGCAACAATCTCATAAGACTGGCGTTGTACATTTTCTTTATCCTTATAAGAACGTACTTGCAATCTACCCTGAACTGCTACAAGTCGCCCCTTTTGCAGGTATGTACACACAAAATCTGCCGTTTGACCCCACGCTGTAACGGAGAAGAAGTCGGTTTCCTTCTCACGACCTTTACGGTCTACAGCGATACGCATATTAGCAACACCCTTGCCGGTGTTTGTTTCGCGATGCTCTGGGTCGGCAACGAGCCGACCAATAATAACTACACTATTCAGCATTTGACACCTCTACCTTGTTGTACTTGTTTTCGTACTTTGATACTGCCGTTTTTAGTTTCTCTACGTCCATTACCCAGTTAGGGGCATTGTTATGAGCGTGTTGAATTGCAAGGTGTGCGAACTCGTGTACAAACTTTGTTGGTACTTTGAGGTCATTCAGTTGTGCGTTACGGACCATAAGCCACGCTTCGTAAATGTTTAACCCTTCAGCAGCATCACAACCTTGAAACGACACATCATACGTGCCATTGTTAGCCTTGTTGATGGCTACGGCTACGTCACTATCTCTACAAAAATCCACTAGTTTCATTGGTGCTATCCTCCTGACAACATTGTCAGTATACCATATACCTTTCGAACGTGCGTATATATATTAATATTGTTAATTTGGTTATAGTTAAAGGGGTATAAAAACTTTGGGGGTGACCCTCTAAAAACTTTACCCCTCCCCTGACAACATTGTCATAAGCCTAGTGCCAAAAAAACCACTAAGCATGACGAGTGCCGAGTGGTCTTCCTGTTGGTTGTGAGTTGTTGTTCTTGTTGATGCTCACCTTGCGGTGGCACACTCACTTTACCATAGTTGAACAATTAGTCGGGTTTTCTGGAGCCTTTCTTTAATTTGTTCATGACAATATTATCAGGCCTCTACTAGGGTAGCAACTCCCACTGATAGATTCGAACTATCGACTTCTCGGTTAACAGCCGAGCGTTCTACCACTGAACTAAGCGGGAATAAACTTATCATTAAAATCGTAGGTGGCAGCAAGAGGTGATTCGAACACCTATCGGACACGGGTACACCGTTCCATCTACCGTTTGAACTACTCACTGCCTGACAATTTTATCACCCTCACTAACATAAGGAACCTATTATTTTAGGTATGTACGTGTGGCTAACATATGGATAGATTCTATCCACTGTATGGATAAATATTTACCGGTAGTTGTTACGTTACAACAAGTTATACGCAAGTAGAAAGTTTTTTGTTGTTCTCCGGTGGGAGATGTTAGTAGTAGAGTTAGAGAGTGTTTTGGGTCTCTGAGTCCCCCCACCGTTTCGCCACCTGTAGGGTGTGGGCTTGCCTTGAGGGGTCTATCCTGCTGTCGTTTTCACCCCGGCTGGAGTCCTCATTTTGTTGTTCCCTAGTGGTGGCGAAACAACAGGCTGTAGGAGGGAGTCCTCGTTCTCAGTTGGAGGGTGCCTAGTGGTGGCGAAACAATATACTCCTATGCTAACAACTGTCAACAACTGTCAATACCTAGCAGATAACGATGCCCTTGCGGTGGCGAAACACTGCTGGTGCTTTTCATCAAACAGACGTTCACTCCATCTAAATCCCGTCAATATCCCGTCAAAACTTGTACAAAAGCCTTATCGCAACTCATTTGCAATACCAACAACAACAACGGCAAACAACTTTTCCCCCGGCTATAAGGTGGCTGAACGTAGCGTTATATAGATATATCTTTCCTGTCCCGCATTTCGGTTGTAACGTGGCAGATACCGACTCGGTAGACTTGACAACCAAGGCTGGTGGTGGTTTAGTATTGATGTCGGTGGCGGGGTGGGAACGAAACAAAGGAACGGAACGAACACTATGGCAATCTTATCTTTCACACACAAAGTCGAAATCAATCAGAAGGCTACCTCTACACACAAGGGGCTAGTCAATGCCCTGCAATCCGCTATGGTTAGCGGTGAAGGTGCATACATTGAAATAACCACCGGCGGGACATTTGTATGCAATACGTTTGTTACTCCAGACAACCTGAAGCGGTACTATGCTGGCGGTACGTTTGACCACCTGCAGGATTGGATTTCCGGTGCTGTTCACCTTCAGCCAGAGTCTGAGAATGATGATGATGAAACAGACTTTATGCATTGGAGATAGCCGAAACCCTCCGGGGTCTGCCGCAAATAGCGGTACTGATGATGGCTTGACAGACAGGTGATACCATCGGACAGACACAAGGGGACAGACACTATGTACGAAGTAACATTACGGGTTGGAACGCAGACGGTCGCTGGCTTTGACAATCTTAGCCGATGGTCGCAAGTCAGGGGTACGGTTATCGGTCTGGAGGGTCACTATGACCTGCTGGGCTACGACACCCGGTGTTCTGTGCGGTTCACCGATAGCGTCCGGACGGTTACAGGCTGGGCTACCGATGGTGCAACGATGGAACGCCCACTGTTAGTCGAAGGCTTGATGGAAGATGGCGAGTTTTACCGTACTCTGCTTTGGGATACGGAACAAGCCGAAGCGGTAGCCGATAGCCTAGACTTTGCCAGAGTCTATGACCTGACAACAGAGCATTATGACGTGTTCCCGGTTTACACCGGTGGCTATGGTAG
>Ga0114980_10001367_pt1 | contig 17484 bp, 13 predicted proteins | sample S_140806_EF_Meta_FD_87018 | JGI IMG/M metagenome (GOLD analysis project Ga0114980, IMG submission 87018) | Freshwater microbial communities from Lake Simoncouche, Canada to study carbon cycling - S_140806_EF_MetaG | ecosystem: Environmental > Aquatic > Freshwater > Lake | place: Lake...
ACCCTTGCAGCCATTTGCTTGCTTTCTGCTTTTGTTATTCCCGACCAACCTTCTATCCACAGTTTTAAGGTAAAATCCGTTGAGGGAGGTATGATTGATTTTGCCAGTTTTAAGGGCAAAAAAATTCTGGTAGTTAATACTGCATCCCAATGCGGCTATACATACCAGTATGAAGGACTGCAAAAATTATATGAGCAACACAAAGACAAATTGGTAATTGTGGGATTTCCTGCCAACAACTTTATGGGACAAGAACCCGGAACGGATACTGAAATCAATCAGTTTTGCAAGTCGAGATATGGCGTTACTTTTCCGCTGGCCAGCAAAATCAGTGTGAAAGGAAATGATATGGCGCCCATTTACAAATGGCTTACCAATAAAGCAGAGAATGGCGTGTTGGATGCTACCATCTCTTGGAATTTTAATAAGTTTTTACTGGACGAAAATGGTAAAATGATTGCTTACTTTGGCAGTAAAATAACCCCAGACAGCGAAGAAATTCTCAAGTACCTCAAATAACAAACCATCTTACAATTATTGTACAAAAGGAGTCCGCCACCGGATTCCTTTTTTTATTCCGAATCCCCTACATTTACAACCCGGCTGCAAAAAAGAATTCCGGTTCGAATGGTATGCTATTTAGTGATGTGATTGGTTTAGAACCCTTAAAATTGAACCTGACTGAGATGGTGAAAAAAAACCGCCTTAGTCATGCCCTTCTTTTTTTAGGGAAAGAAGGTAGTGGAGCTTTGCCACTTGCCATGGCATTTGCCCAATATGTTGTAAGCATTCCGGCAGCAGCTCCCTTGGTTCCTGATTTATTCGGGAATTTAACTCCTTTAAGTACTGATGGCGGATTCATTGCCCCTGAAGATATTCATTCACAGCCGGCCTATCAACGCGCTGCTCAGTTGATGCACCCAGACCTACATTTTACTTTTCCTGTTTTTCCAAAAAAATCGGGCGACAAACCCATCAGTGATGATTATATCTCGGAATGGAGGGAGTTCATTACATCATATCCCTATGGGAATGTATACGACTGGTTACAGAGTATTGGTGCAGAAAATAAACAGGGAAATATTACGGCAGAAGAATGTAACCGGATTCACCATCAACTGAATTTAAAGAGTTTTGAAAGTGAAACGAAAGTGGTATTGATTTGGATGCCGGAATACCTGAGAAAAGAGGGTAATAAATTATTGAAATTATTGGAAGAACCGCCCGAGCATACCTTGTTTATATTGGTGGCAGAAAATGAAGAGGATATATTGCCAACCATTATTAGCCGCTGCCAGTTAATAAAGGTTCCTGCTCCCGATTCGCATGAAATTGAAGCTGCCCTCATACAAAGAGCAGGTGCGGACCCTATCCGGGCTGCCCAGATTGCCGGTATTTGTGAGGGCAACTACCGGGAAGCCCTTCAACTATTGCAACATGCCGAAGACGACTGGAATGGTTTACTCCGCGAATGGCTCAATGCAACCATGAAAGGCGGACCCGTACATCAATTGAAATTTGCCGAAGAGATGCATAAATTGGGTAGGGAAAAGCAAAAACAGCTGCTGAAATACTTTATACATCTCTTAGAACAAAGTATCCGAATCAAAATTATGGGGATCCAGCAGGTAATGTTGGGCGATAATGAACGGGATTTTGCCGAAAGATTGAATAAAATCACATCGGTTAGCCAGCAAGAAGCCATTGTAAACGAATTGGAAAAAGCCATTTACTATATAGAGCGGAATGCGCATGCCAAATTGCTGTTCCAGGCCCTAAGTATTAAACTATTCTATATCATTCAACACAAATCCGTACTTTTGGTATCGTGAAGGGGGTTATTCAAGTGGAAAAACCTCTTTGAAAAGCTGTAGTGAGCAGGAAATGTGCCGATTTTGCCGATGAATTTACCTAGTTAGTCCGCCTCTGGCGGAAAACAACATATACCGAAATCCGGGTAATCTTAAACCGGGGCAGCCTTTGGAAAAACTTCCGGGTTTGCAAAATGGGTGGATTCTTTCAGGCAAACTGGCGCTACCTTCTCTAACTTATTAACGATTAAACTACTACGCATATGGGTTGCGGATCATGTGGCACGGCATCTAATGGTAAACCCGGCGGTTGCAAAAGCAACGGCGGATGCAGTTCGGGCGGTTGCAACCGACTGAATGTACACGACTGGCTGCTCAATTTACCTTATCACGATCCAGAGAGTAGTTGTAAAGTGATAGAAGTATCCTTTCAACAAGGCAGTCGCAAAGATTATTTCCGAAATACTACCCTACACTATTTTGAAAAAGGAGAACGCGTTACCGTAGAAGGGGTAGGCGGTTTTGATGTGGGTGAAGTAAGCCTAACCGGTGAACTGGTTCGTTTGCAACTTAAAAAGAAGGCAATTGATGAGTTTAGTCCGGATATAAAAAGAATTCTGCGCTCCAGCGGTGAGCGGGATTTAGATTTGTTCAACCAGCAAAAAGCCCGGGAAAGAGAAGTATTGGCCAGAAGCAGGGCCGCCGCACGGCTGTTGAAACTTCCCATGAAATTGAGTGAAGTGGAAATTCAGGCAGATGGTAAAAAAGCCACTTTCTTTTATACTGCCGATGACCGGGTTGATTTTCGGGAACTGATCAAAATATTCGCAGCCGACTTTAAGCTAAAAGTTGAAATGCGCCAGATTGGTATTCGGCAAGAAGCTGCTAAAGTGGGAGGTATTGGTAGTTGTGGAAGGGAACTGTGTTGCAGTACCTGGTTAAATGATTTTAAGAGCGTAAATACCACCGCTGCCCGTTATCAGAATTTGTCTATCAACCAAACCAAACTGAGTGGACAGTGTGGCCGATTAAAATGTTGCCTCAATTTTGAATTGGATACCTATCTGGATGCCTTGCAGCAATTTCCAGATTATGCCGATACCTTAGATACCGAAAGCGGTACCGCCCATTTGATTAAGAAAGATATTTTCAAGAATTTAATGTGGTATGTGCTACCTAACAATACCAAACATTTTCCGCTAACTATTCAACGTGTAAAGGAGATTAAGCGGATCAACCGTGAAGGCAAGAAAGTGGCGGAATTAGAGCCCGTTGAAATCACCTCTATTAAAATTAAAGAGGAAGAGCCGGCTTTTGTAGATCTGGTGGGTCAAATCAGTTTGCGTACCCTAGAAAAAAATGAGCGTAAAAAGCGCGACCGCGATCGACAAATGCAACAAAACAGATCGGGAAATAAACCCATGGGTGGTAATTCCGGTGGTAATCGCAATGCGGCACCCCCCAACAGAGATCGCGGAAGAGGAAATCAGGGACCCAGCAGAAATCGCCCCCCACAATCTCCTCAAAACAATCGGCCGCCTGCTGGTCCACGAAACAACGACGGGAAGGGGCAGGCGTAGCCTCGCCCGTTTTTAAAAAACTTTTACAGGATTAACTCGCACAGTAACGATGGGCTAAAGCTTTTCCATTTCGGAAGCGGCAAACTCCATTAGTGTTTTGATATACTCGGGAGAAAGATCAAATGATAGACCGGCTGCTTTGTACAACTCAGGCAATGTTTTGGTGCCCCCCAAGCTAAGCGCCTGAATATAATGATCGAGCGCCGCCGTTGGATTTTGCTGGTACTGCATCCAAAGGCCTATTGCCCCTAATTGCGCAATGCCATATTCAATATAATAAAAAGGCACTTCAAACAAATGAAGCTGTCGCTGCCAGCCAATGGCACGGTAGGCCTCTAATCCGCTCACATCCAGCTCAGGACTAGAAAATTCTTGCACAATTTCCATCCAGCGACTGGTTCTTTCTTCGATAGTATGATTGGGATATTCATATACCCAATGCTGAAATTTATCAATAATAGCAATCCAAGGGAAGATGGTAATGGTTCTCTCCAGCTGATGTTCTTTAGCGCGTTTGAGTTCTTCGGGATGATCGAAAAATACTTCCCAGTGTTGCATACTGATTAATTCCATCGCCATACTGGCCACTTCAGCAATCTCCATGGGGTATTCCTTAAAAGCCTGCAAAGCAAGTTCGTGCGTAAGAAAAGAATGAATGGCATGGCCTCCCTCGTGTAACATGGTGGTTACATCACTCATCTGCCCTGCTGCATTCATAAAAATAAAGGGGGCTCCTGATTCTGCGAGTGGACAATTATATCCCCCCGGTGCCTTGCCCTTTCGGCTCTCTAGATCAAAATGATTCATTTCCTTCATCTTGCGCAGGCAGTTGGCAAAATAGGGATGCACTTTTTCGAAACATTGTACTGATTTTTCATACAGTTCCTCTGCACCAGAAAACGGCCGTAATGGAGCAATACCGGCGGGCTCAGCTTCAATATCCCAAGGGCGCAATTCGGCTAACCCTAATTTCATTCGCTTCTTACGATAGATACTATTGATAAGGGGCATTACATGCAGCTTAACTGCTTCATGAAATTGAAAGCAATCATCTTTGGTATAATCAAATCGGCCCAGCTCTACGAATTTATAATCCCGATAATTGTCAAAATCTGCATTGGCGGCTACTTGCTGTCGCTTACTTACCAAACTACTATACAATTCTTGTAAGGCGTCTTTATCTTGCAAGCGACGATCTTGAATTTTCCGGTACACTTCTTCTCTCAGCGAACGATCATGACTTTCTAAAAATGCAGCGGCCTGTTGTAGGGTATATTCTTTTCCATTTACTTCAACCGTCATTTTACCAGCAATCACTGCATATTGTTGTTGCAGTACACTTAGTTCGGCCTGCAAGGGAATATTGGCTTCCCGAAATAAAGTAATGTTCTTTTTTACTGAACGGAGATAGGTATAATACGTGTCAGCATCTAATTGGGCTGTAAACGGACAATCAATCAGCATTCGGTTTAACTGATCGGCAATCGGCTGAATGCGGGGTTGAATCTCCATACAAAAATAATTAAAGGAGGCTTCCAGCTCAGGGTCTTCGGTGTTGCAGGTCATTTTAATCTGTCGCCAGCAGGCATCTTCACTTACCACGGCCTCCAGTTCACTTAGCTTTTTTAACCAGTCGGTTAGCGCAGTAACCGATTCGAGGGGCTGTTGCGCCAGCTGCATAAAATAGGGCTCCAGGGAAGCCCAGTCTGTAACCGTAAAATTTTCCGGTAAAAAATGCCTTGGCTCCTTTTGTATATTGGCGTTTAAAGTCATGCTATTTGCAATTTGAACCACAAAGTTAACTTACTGCGGTAATTTCTTCTGAGAAAACATACAAAGGGGTAGATAATACCTGAAATGCAAAAAAGGGTGAAAAAACCCGGATTCGCTTCGTATTTTTACGGTTTAGGATAAAGTAGCGAATGTGGGAAACCTGATACAATTATTACCCGATCATATTGCCAACCAAATAGCAGCGGGCGAGGTTATTCAACGACCTGCCAGTGCGGTTAAAGAATTATTAGAAAATGCCACTGATGCAGGGGCTACACAAATTCAATTGATAGTTTCTGAGGGCGGGAAATCGTTGATTCAGGTAATCGATAATGGTAAGGGCATGAGTGAAACGGATGCCCGTATGGCATTTGAACGGCATGCCACTAGTAAAATTCGCCAGATAGATGACTTATTTCGCATCAATACCATGGGATTTAGGGGGGAAGCGCTGGCTTCCATTGCTGCGGTTGCACAGGTAGAATTAAAAACACGGAGAGAAGAAGATGAACTGGGTACCCGGTTAGAAATAGAGAACAGTAAAATTATTGTTCAGGAACCCTGTGCCTGCCCGGTTGGCACTCAAATCAGCATGAAAAATCTTTTTTTCAGTGTGCCCGCACGCCGAAATTTTTTAAAGAATAATGCGGTGGAAATGCGCCACATCATTGATGAGTTTATGCGGGTAGCTTTGGCATTTCCGCTCCTAGCATTCAATTTAACAAGTAATGGTCAGGAAGTATTTCATTTAGAACCAGGCAGCCATAAACAAAGAATCATTCAACTCCTGGGCAACGCTTACCAAACCAAACTGGTTTCGGTAAAGGAAGAAACCGATTATATGAACATCCATGGATTGGTGGGAAAGCCCGAAACGGCCCGAAAAACTAGGGGTGACCAGTATTTTTTTGTAAACAATCGTTTTATTAAAAGTGCTTATCTGAATCATGCAGTTAACACTGCTTTTGATAATCTGCTTCCTAAAGACAGTTTCCCAACTTATATTTTATATATTGATTTAGATCCAGCGCAAGTAGATATAAATGTGCATCCCACCAAACAAGAAATAAAATTTGAGGATGAGAAAATCATCTATGCTTTTGTGCAGGCAGCTGTAAAACATGCCCTGGCTCAATTCAGCGTTGCCCCCTCATTAGATTTTTCATTGAATGCGGGTATTCAACAGCTGGATGCAATCAACCGGCCCTTTACCGAAGAGAAAAAAGAAGCAACGGCAAGTAGTTCGCTGTATCAAACATTCAGCAAAAAGAATCAGGCACACTTTATCGAAAAATCAGAGGATGCTTCGCTGAAACACTGGAAAGAGTTTTTTACCCCTGCCAACTCAGAGGCAACTCAATCATCAGTTGCCTCTGCTACTCCCCTTTGGCAAAAAGAAAATACAGTTGCAAAAGCTGATTCGGGAATTCAAATTATATATGAAATTCCATTTGTGCAATTGCACCAAACCTATTTGCTGGCAACAACCCGGGATGGATTCATGATAATTCACCAGCAACTGGCGCATGAAAGAATCCTCTACGAAAAATATAGTCAGGCAGCCCATGGGCAACAAATGGCTACGCAAAAAAGTTTATTTCCGGTATCGCTTTCCCTAGCTGCAGCAGATGCTGCCCTACTAAATGATTTGCTACCCGATCTGGCCCAAATAGGATACCAGATAGAAAAAAATGACCAACACCTTTTTGTAATTCAGGGCATTCCTGCAGATATATTGCCGGGCAATGAGCAAAATGCCATTGAACTTTTACTAGAGCAGTTTAAACATTTCAGCAGTGAGATTCAATTCAGTAAAAGAGAAAAAATTATCCGTTGCATGGCACGTCAACAAGCCATCAAAGCAGGTAGAACCTTACCTAACCGTGAAATGCAACAATTGGTAGAAGAATTATTTACCTGCAATAGTCCGAATATCAGTCCCTCAGGTGCAGCTACCTACTTATTATTCAATGGTGATTACCTAACTCGGATGTTTGGCAAGTAGTGAGGGTTGTAAATAACTCAATACTTATCAATTAACCCGGTAAGAAATTTTTCAATCGTTTTCCTCACTTCACTTGCAGACCGTTGATGGGCATTTACCAGCACGGAGAAGATCAATGTTTTTCCTTTTCGGGTAAGAAGATACCCACTAAGGGCAACATGATTACTTATGGTACCGGTTTTGGCATAGATACGCCCGGCATAGTTGGTATACAAGCCACTCAAAGTTCCCTCATTACCAGTAGGCAAAATGGCAGTAATTCGTTTCCAATCATATCCAGATTTCATTGCTTGCAGTACCGCAATAAAATCCTGAGGAGTAAACAGGTTATAGCGACTCAGTCCACTGCCATCTACCCACTTGGGTTTTTGTGGCAAAAAATTTAAATCACTGTTCAGTAAACTGTCTACAACCATTTTGGTATTCATCACAGCAAAACGTTCATTACTTACCATCAGTAAGAGCTGTTCTGCAAAAAAGTTATCGCTTCGGTGCATCATAGTCGATAATACCGAATCGGTAGGTTGAGATTTGATCGTTACCACATCCGGCCAGCGTTCTAGCCTAAATATAGGAGATTCAACGGTTGTATGCAGTGTATCGGCCAGCAATTTCGCCAAATGGGCACCGGTTCCAACCCGAAAGGGTATAGTCGATTGCTGAAAAGATTTATTAGCAGGAACCGTATAAAATGAATCACTGCCTAAGGAGCGGGTAATGGAAAATTTTCCGTCTGCCGGTATCAATTGTGCAGGCAGGATGCCGGTAGGTATGGTAGCAATGCCTGCTGTATTTTTTTGAAACTGGGCTAGGTTACCATATATAGGAAGTACTGAACGTTCTGGCATATAATCGCTGGTATAATCGTCCCAGGCCCAACCAGCGCCCAATGCAGGCTCCTTCCAGTTTGTAGAGGAAAGTAAAATTTTATTTTGTTGCTTCAAAAAAAGATAGGCGGGCTGAAATGCATATTCGCTGAGTAGAAAAGTAGGATCGGCATTGCCTTCTACTTCCACCACGCCCTTTCCCTTATCTACATATCGCAAAGCAGTTAAACTATCTCCTAAATACCGAAGGGCAGCATAACAAGTGAACAGCTTGGTATTACTGGCCGGCACAAAATATTTATCGGCCTGGTAGTTGTATAGATATTCGCCAGTGGCCGCATCCATAATAGAAATACCTACATGAGCAGGAGCCATAACGGGTTGTTGCAATACTTGCTGTTGGGCATCCCTGCGTATTTTACTGCCAACACTGCAGGCATTCAGTAACAGCAAACAAAGTAAACTTAAAAGATTACTACCCTTTCGCATACGATCAATTATTAGTTATCTGCCAAAACAATCTGCTGGCAATTATTAAATATACGAATTGATACTGGGAAATTAACTTAAACTCCGCTCAACCGCTCTCAACCAAGATTCGGGAATCTCATTATTACTGGCGGTTAAATAATCCTGATAACTGCAGGCTACATATTTGTGCTCATTAATCTGCATCCACCAACGGCCAGAGCGCTTACTTTGCAAGAAGGTGGTAGAAACCTCTGCAAAAGCCAGATTATAATGATTGAATTCGTGGCCATGTTCTAAGTTGGCTTCTTCTTTTCCGCTGCGAATGCCATCCATCAGGTACCAAATCATTTGTGCCATTTGTTTGGCAGTCATAGCGTGCATATCATTTCCAGGATCGTAGCCATATAATCCGATGCTGCTGCATTGATTACTCATACCAGCATATTGCATCAGGGTGCAGGCTTCTTCGCCCGTAAATCCATTCGGAGTTACCCTATTTGCAGGCGCATGTGCATGTTGAATAGCTGCTATATCAAAACTTACCAAATGACTATTGCGAATGGCAGGTTCCATTTGTTCGATCGCTTCTTTCACTTTGCCCACCCGAAAACAATCGAACCGAAGCTTATCAATCATTTCCAACATGTCGGGATGCATAAAATAGCTTTGGAAGCCAATATGTGTATAATGACGAAGATGATTAGGCAACCCGGTAAACATTTCTACCAGAAATATATCCTCTGGCAATACGCCCTCCATATCGAGGTCAATTTTCGAATCAATTACTGTAGCATCGATAATTCGATTTAAATCGCCATAGGCCTGATACTGAGCCAAGGTATTATCATGAGTACCTCCAACAATCAAAACTCTTTTTCCGGCCTCTACCAACTCTTTCACTACGGTTTTCAGGGCTGCATAACTATCCTGCAGCGAAGAACCGGTTCGAATATTTCCCAAATCTGCCAGTTTCACATCCGAATGCCAATGAAATAATTGATACAGTTCTTTTCGAATACAATCGGCTGCATTGGAAGGTTGTTTACCCGGACCCGCCCCCCGCATTTCGCAGCAACCCACCAAAATCAAATCGGCAGAACTGATATCTGGAATTTCGGTTTCATGTAATTGAATATGCCTGCCCAACTGATTGTCTTTAAATCCTTCATCCTCCATGATGGAGGCAATTGATAGTGGGGTAAGAAAATCGGCAAGGCCCTGAAAAGACATATAAATATATTGAATACTATCAACGAAAAATTGGTCAGTATATTGCCTGAAACAGCTTTAAAATTGACAGTTTCCGCCCCTCTTACTTATTCGGAAGTAAATCGGTAGCCTACGCCTCGAACGGAATGAAAGTATCGGGGTTGACGACTATCTTGCTCGAAATATTTTCGAAAATTTAAAATAAAGTTATCGATGGTTCGGGTGGTTGGATATACCTGATACCCCCAAACCAATTGTAATATTTTTTCGCGGGGCACTACTTCCTGATGATGTTCAAACAATAATCGAAGGAGCATGATTTCTTTTTTACTCAGACTCAATTCCTGCCCTGCAAAATTGATTGCCTTTTGTGCTGAGAAAAAAATAGTGTTGCCGCCAAACTGATAAGTATCCGGCAGCGATACCAGCTGTTGGGATTTATTATTTTTTTCTATCAACTTCCCAATTCGTAAGAGCAGTTCTTCTAAATGAAAGGGTTTGGTAAGATAATCATCGGCCCCCAGCCGAAGTCCCCTCACTTTATAATCACTCGAATCTCTTGCACTTAAAATTAAAATGGCCACTTCGCGGTTTTGAAGCCGAATGGCTTCGGTAGCACTGATACCATCCATTTCTGGTAACATCACATCCATAACAATTAAATCGAAATGAGCCTGCTCACACAAACGAATAGCCGAAGCTCCGTCGGAAGTGCAGGTTACTTCATACCCTTCCAACTCCAAATTGAGTTTGAGCGCTTCCTGAAGATGTTCCTCATCTTCTACCAATAATATTTGTGGTTTAGGATGCATAGATTGGCGGAAAAAGAACAGCGAAACGACTGCCCCCGGTTACCTGATTTGTAACGGTGATAGAAGCACCGTGACTTTCAGCAATTTTTTTACAAAGATAAAGTCCAAGTCCGGTTCCCTTTTTTTGGCGGGTCCATTCACTTCCTGTGCGGTAAAATTTTTTAAAAACATTTCGCTGCTCACCCTCTGCAATTCCCGGGCCCTGATCGGAAACGGAAACTTCCCAGCCATCGGTTAACCATTGAAGTGCTACTTCTATGGGTTTACCGTCGATGGAATATTTGATGGCATTTTCTATCAGATTATTCATCAAAATCAGCAGCAGCCATTTTTCTCCTAAAATTGTACTATCAGCATCAGCCCTAAGTAAAATCAGACTACTTGTAAAGCGAGCTTGATTTTCTTCCACCGATTGCTGTAAAATAGCCGAAAGGTTAACCGGCAAGGCAGTGGCACGATACATTCCACTATCGAACTGCGAGGCCAGCAAAATATTACTGCAAAGGGTATTCAGCCGATTCGTTTCTACCAGGGAATTATTCAACAGTTTTTGTTGGGTTGCGCTATCGATGGTTCTTTTTTGTAAGGTTTCTAAATTTAATTGGGTGATGGCAATAGGCGTTTTGAGTTCATGAGAAATGGCCATCATCAGATTTTGTTGCTGCTCCGAAAGTCGAAATTGGCGGCGGGTAGCTCGGAATACAAAAACTGCCCCCACCAATATAAAAGCGAGAAAAGTGAGACCTTCGGCCATATATTGGATGGTTTTTCGATCGGCATATCGTTGAATTTCCTGCAAGGGTGCTGGGTGATTTTGTGATGTGGCAGGAATCTGTTGTAAACGGATTTCTTCAATCAATCGATTTTGTTTTTCCAATGCAAAAAACCAATAAGCCAGTGCCAGTATCATGTAAAAAAGCAAGGCCCAGAAAATAATACTTAAAATATTTCTCTTAACAGGGCGATGAATTAGCGATATCATGGAACAGATTTTTCTACCCGCAACCCCGCCTGCAATACTTTCTGAAGGGGATCTTCGCGCATGATTTGTCGCAAAACAAAAGTGTATTCACCAGCCACCAGCCGAACGGGTTGTTGGGTGATGCGAATCCGATGATCAAACACATCATCCATTCCAATCCCCTGCCATCCTTTTTTATTATCACCAAGGGTTAGCATAACGGTTTGCTTTTTGAGAATGTCGCCCGGAGCACGGGTACCTACCTCCAGCCAAAGATTATTATAATGATAGGCATCTTCGTGCCTAATAATGGCATAAATGTGATATCGTGCGCTGGTATCTGTAATCTGAAATTTAAAAACACAGGTATCAGCAGACGCCCACTCATGAGATGGGAATGGCCGTAACTGCTCATATACATTCAGTTGGCGGCAGGCTGCAAATAAGCCCAACACAAACATCAACCCTATCAGTTTTTTCAAGTTAGCCCGATTTTATGCAAAGATAATAGCTAGCACTGCAACCTATACAGCAAGCTTTCAAAAATCAGAGAATATTCAACACCTGTTCCTTGGCTTTTTCCAGCTCATCCTTCATTAAAATAACTGCCTGTTGTATTAACACATCATTGGCTTTGGAGCCAGTTGTATTAATTTCACGCCCAAATTCTTGCAGTATAAAAGATAATTTTTTGCCCTTAGAAACTTCCGCATCCGACAAAATAGAACGGAAATAATCACAATGATTTTTCAAGCGAACTTGCTCTTCACTGATATCAATTTTCTCGATGTAATAAATTAATTCCTGTTCCAAACGGTTCGAATCATAATTTTCTTTTCCCACCTGCTCCTCCATCAATTTTCGCAAATTATCTTTTACTCGAACCCGCCGCTGCGGTTCTAATGTTGCTATCAAAGTTTGTTGTTCCTCAATGTTGGCAACCCGCAATAACAAATCCTTTTCCATCGAAGCCCCTTCGTTTAAACGATGTTGGTTTAACTGATCAATGGCATCTGCTAAAACCAATCTGAATTTTTCCCAATCTTCTGGAGTAAGTGTTTCCGTGGTAGGTACAATTACTTCGGGTAGTTTAAGAATGGTAGATAATATATCTCCCGTAGCAATGGATAAATCGGCTGCCAATTTGGCTACTGGCTCGTAATACGATTTCGCCAGTTCGGTATTGATAGAAATGGGCTTGGATGCGCCATTCATTTTAATATGAATAATACATTCAACACTACCACGCAGCAATCCCTCAGACAACTTATTTCGGATATCAAACTCAAAGGGTTTTAATAAAGCGGGGAGCGTGAGCCTCAGGTCGAATTGCTTGCCATTAAGCGAGCGAATTTCTACCAGATAGTTTTTATCTCCAATCGTTTGCTCTGCCCTTCCAAAACCTGTCATTGAATACAACATATGCTATTTCAAATTATATAAGTGAATTAAAATCCCCAATCCTACAGGAAATGAGACATACATTCCGAGTTTATTTCAGCCAACCAGCCAGTATATGCCAGTTTTTCTTCTCCCAAATGGGGCAAAAGATGCGGTGGTTAGTGAAATAAATCAACCAAAACAGTTACCGGAATGCCGGCATGAATGTTTGCTGCGGAACAAGGTACAAATTTTAGCAATATGCTGCTATTTTTGCAGTCGGAAGCCCAATGCCGGATTAATGTATTAATTTCTCGCTGTAGCTATGATGTACGATTCAAACACCCTGCAACACCTCACCCACGAAACGAATCGATTATTGCCGCTGGCGCAATCAACCCCCTTTTGTGCGGATGAAAATGACATGGCCCTACTGCGGGAGATATTGCATTTTCATGAACATCGTTATTATGTTCTGAGTGCCCCTTTAATTGCAGATTATGAATACGATCAGTTATTCAAATGGCTGGTAGCCACAGAACAGCAATTTCCTGAAAAGCGAACCCCCGACTCCCCTACCCTCCGAATAGGCAGTAGTTTGAATAGTCAGTTTCAAACCGTAGCACATCTGGTGCCGATGCTTAGTTTAGATAATAGCTATCAGCCAGAAGATTTGATTGATTTTAATCGTAAAGTATTGGAATTATCGGGCGTTACCCAGGTAACTTACTGTGTAGAACCCAAATTTGATGGAGCCAGTATCTCCTTACTGTATGAGAACGACCGATTAACCCGCGCCACTACCCGAGGAGATGGGGTGGAGGGAGAAGAGATTACACAAAATATTCGCCAGATTCGTTCTATACCGCTGCAGGCATCTTTTTCCGATTTTGGCATTAAACAGATTGAAATTCGGGGAGAAGTAATTATGAGCAAGCAGTCTTTTGAGGCTTTTAACCGGGAACTGAGTGCCCAAGGGTTGAATGTGCTGGCCAACCCCCGAAATGCAGCTGCCGGAAGCCTACGAATGAAAGATACCCGAGAAGTAGCCCGGCGTAAATTAGATGCCTTTTTGTATCATATCAGCTATGTGTTACTGGATGATTCGAATAGCACCCAAGTACAAGCAGCCGTAGCAAAGGGAAAACAGAAGCTGGCTACCCATAGTGGCAGCCTGGAGTTATTATGGGAACTGGGCTTACGCTCTCCTGAAAAAGAAAAACGCGTGTTTGAAAATATCAATCAGGTAATTAATTATTGTGCCGAAGCAGAAGCCGGCAGAGATAATTTACCGTATGAAATTGATGGGATGGTAATTAAAGTAAATAGCATCGATTTGCAAGATCAATTAGGGATGACTTCCCATCATCCCCGATGGGCCATTGCCTATAAATTCAAAGCACGGCAAGCTACTACCCAATTGTTGGGTGTTGAATTTCAGGTTGGCAGAACTGGGGCTGTTACACCAGTTGCTAAATTAGTCCCCGTTTCGCTAGGAGGCGTAACCATCTCAAGTATTTCAATCCACAATGAAGAATATATCCGCGAAAAACAATTGATGATAGGCGACCGGGTATTGATAGAGCGAGCAGGTGATGTGATTCCCCAGATTGTGCAATCCCTGCCAGAACTTAGAAACGGTTCAGAAACAATCATTCAATTTCCAACCCATTGTCCGGTATGTAAAAGTGAATTGTTTAAAGAAGAAACCGAAGCTGTATGGAGATGCATCAACATTGAATGCGAAGCACAGGTGATAGAAAAAATCATACACTTTGTTAGTAAAGATGCAATGGATATCAAAAGCTTTGGGGAAGCGAATGTGAGAAAGTTTTATGAAATGGGTTTGCTGAAAGATATACCGGGCATCTACACGCTGCCGCTCGACCGCGTTGCCGGTTTGGAAGGATTTGGCAGGAAGAGTATCGACAACCTACAATCGGCCATTGAGGCTTCCAAACAACAACCCTTGCATCGACTTATTTATGGACTCGGTATTCGTTTTGTTGGAGAAACTACTGCCAAAACTTTGGCCAATCCGATTACCCATTTATTAGATTATCGAAATATTTCGGAAGAGCATTTAATGGCGCTAGAAGATGTTGGCAAAAAAGTGGCGGCCAGTATCCATGCATTTTTTAGTAACCCGCAGAATATTGAGATGCTGGAACAGCTAGAAAAATTGGGGGTTCAGCTGGTTAATCAAAAAAAGGAAGTGCCAGCTTCCGGAGCACTTACCGGAAAAAGTTTTTTGTTTACTGGTACCCTCAATCAATTCACACGCAAGCAAGCCGAAGAAATGGCAGAAGCACAGGGAGGTGTGATCGTTGGAAGCGTGAGTGCCAAATTGAATTATCTGGTAGTTGGAGCCGACGCTGGCAGTAAATTGGAGAAAGCAAAAAAGATAAATACCATCCATGTTATTTCTGAGGAGGAATTTATTCAGTTGATTCATACCGCACAAAATAATTCACCCGCCTAACCCAAAAATCATGATACAACCCGCCACACTGCGTTTTATAAAAGAACTAACCAAAAACAATCACAAAGACTGGTTCGACGAACACCGAAAACAATATGAAACCGCAAAACAAAATTTTCGTGAGCTGGTAGAATTGATTATTCGAGAACATAGTAAAAAAGATAGTAGTCTCGCTGCGCTCAGTTCGAAAGACTGTATGTTCCGGATTAACCGGGATGTTCGATTCAGTAAAAACAAAGCTCCCTATAAAACCAATTTTGGCGCAAGCATTCAGGCCGGCGGGAAAAAATCTATGTTGGCCGGTTATTATTTTCACCTTGAGCCCGGAGGTAAAAGTTTTGTGGGGGGTGGATTGTATATGCCGGAAGCTGCCCAATTACAGAAAGTACGACAAGAAATTGATTACAACTGGAAAGAATTTGCCGGTATTTTACAAGCAAAGCCTTTTGTAAAAACCTATGGGAGTTTAGAAAAAGGGGAAGGGATATCCCTTACCCGAGAACCCAAGGGATACGAAAAAGATAACCCTGCTATTGAAATGCTGAAACTGAAAAGTTGGGTGGCGACTGCTCCTTTATCCGACAAACAGCTTACCCAAGCAGACTTACCAAAAATTATTTTGCATTCGTTTTCTGTGCTGCAGCCCCTGTTGGTTTTTCTTAACCGATCATTGGCAGATGAGTGATGCTGGTTCAATTAATCTATAGCAGTAGCATCCTATAAAATTCAGAAGACAACAGGAATATTTGCAATTACATTCCAGGCCAGCTTTCATAAGTAAAAGCAGATGAGCAGATTGATGTACAATGTGGTAATGGAATACCATTTATAAGTTGCCATTCTTTTTTAGCAAACTAGAGTAACCCGTTGGCCATCATATATTCTGCAATCTGAATCGCATTGGTAGCAGCCCCTTTTCGTAAATTATCACTAACTATCCAAAGATTCAGGGTATTCGGCTGTGTTTCGTCGCGACGAATTCTGCCTACGAACACTTCATCTTTTTCATGCGCCCATAATGGCATAGGATAAATTTGCGCATTTACATCGTCTTGTACCACTACTCCTGGTGATTCAGACAATATAGCAGTAATATCAGCCAATTCGAATGGTTGTTCAAATTCAATATTTACACTCTCGCTATGCCCACCCATTACAGGAATCCTAACTGTTGTGGCGGTTACCCGAATGGAGTCGTCTTGCATGATTTTTTGGGTTTCCTTCACCATCTTCATTTCTTCTTTGGTATATCCATTTTCGAGAAACACATCAATTTGGGGTATCGCATTTAAATCAATCGGATATTTATAAGCCATCTCTCCGGCAATTCCTTTCCGTTCATTAAATAATTGATCCACTGCTTTTTTTCCTGTTCCCGTTACACTTTGGTAGGTACTTACTACAATTCGTTTGATGGTATATTGCTGATGCAGGGGATACAGCGCTACCACCATTTGAATGGTAGAACAATTCGGGTTAGCAATAATTTTATCAGCAGCAGTAAGTACGTGAGCATTTACTTCGGGTACTACCAATTTTTTATCGGGGTCCATTCTCCAGGCGGAGGAGTTATCAATCACGGGAATACCGGCTTCAGCAAATTTGGGGGCCCATTCAAGAGAGGTACTACCGCCTGCCGAAAACAGGGCAACAGATGGTCGGGCAGCAATGGCTGATTCCATGCTTACAACCGGGTATTCTTTCCCTTTAAAAGAAACCACTTTACCTACTGATTTTTCTGAAGCTACCGGAATCAATTCGGATACGGGAAAATTTCTTTCAGCAAGAATCTGCATCATTTTGGTGCCTACTAATCCGGTGGCACCTACTACAGCTACTTTCATGTTAGTGGTTTGGGTGGTTTTAGGTTAATAAAAAACCCTCCGGTTCAGGGAGGGCTTTGATTATATATACTTATACAAACGATTAGCACGCTCCCAATTGGAAAAGTTTATTGCGTTTAATATGTTTCATTAGGTTCACAGTACAAAGTTACAAAAAAATTATTTATCAGAAATTTCGGTCAATTAATACAATTTAATATCAAAATTAACCAACTGAACAAAATCACTAAGTCGGTTGGCGATATCTTCTTTAGTTAATTCACGCAAACGCTGGGTGCCGAATTTTTCCACACAATACGAAGCCATTGCACTGCCAATGATAATGGCAG
>Ga0114980_10001368_pt1 | contig 17480 bp, 14 predicted proteins | sample S_140806_EF_Meta_FD_87018 | JGI IMG/M metagenome (GOLD analysis project Ga0114980, IMG submission 87018) | Freshwater microbial communities from Lake Simoncouche, Canada to study carbon cycling - S_140806_EF_MetaG | ecosystem: Environmental > Aquatic > Freshwater > Lake | place: Lake...
CGCCGGATTACACCGAGCTGTTGAAGACATCCCAGGATGAGCTGAGCGCTGCAATCACTGGCACAAAGACATCCAAGGCAGCTCTTGATGCAATCGCAGCAGGACATGCAAAGGTCATCAAGAAGTAACCAAACGTACGTTAGGTTTTTTCTTTTCACACAGCGCCGCGGCAGAAATGTCGCGGCGTTGTTTTTGCATTTCGATGGGCTCATATAAACCATCAGCATCCAGCCAGACACATGAACACAGTAGAATAATGCATCATAATCCACACCCTTGGACAAATTGCCATCACGGTTGATGACGTCAATCACGACAGTAAGAACCTCATCGGCAAATGTTCACTCCTGCAAGCACCTCTGAACTGGCAGCAGGCGGGTGGAAACTAACCATAAATGGCAATTCCGTACATCCGACACGGCCAAGGGATGGTCCGCTCTTATCTCTTCGCCACCAATCAGGATCTGCTCGACCTGACCGACACCCTTGGTGCACGCATCCTCGAACAACATGACTTTGGTAACCACTGCTACCATACGGAGCTGGGCATCGGCGACAGCATTATCGTCGTGGAGAGCGCAGATACATCCCTTCCGGATGCACCTCGTGGCACCACAATGGTCTATGTCCCGAACACAGAGGCGGTCACAGCGACACTGACATCTAAAGGATGGTTCGTCCAAGATGCCCCGGCCGAGACGCCGTATGGTGAAACGCAAGCAACCCTTGTCGACCACCACGGTAACATCTGGTATATCGCAACCTTCCACGCGCCCACCGCTTGACACGGCACAACCCGCCATTTGCTGCGGGATTTTGGTATTCTGGCAAACAACGATGACGAATTCTGCTCCTCCGATTAAACACGTTTCTGACCGCTCCATCGCCAACATGTTTATGTTGCCGACGATCTTCCTGCTGGTCGCGATGAACGTCTTTCCACTCTTCTGGTCCCTGTGGCTATCCTTCAATGATTACAAGGCCAGCTCCAAGATCCCACCAAAGTTCATCGGAAACGCAAACTACACCGAAATGCTCTCCCGGCCGGAGTCCTGGCAGTCTTTCACCACCACCGCAGCCTTTGTGGTGATGAGTGTTCTCCTCCAGCTCGCGCTCGGCTTTGGCCTCGCGCTCCTCCTTAACCGCGAGTTCAAAGCAAAAGGCATCGTCACCACGCTGTTCCTCCTCCCGATGATGCTGTCAAGCGTTGTGGTCGGCCTCTTCTGGCGCTTCTTGATGGACACCAACTTTGGCCTCATCAACTTCCTCCTCGGAAAAATCGGCCTGATGGACCCACTCAAGCCGATTGTCTGGACGGATAAACAACACGCGATGTGGTCGGTTGTCATCGCCGACACCTGGCAATGGACACCGTTCATCATGCTGATCGCCCTCGCAGGTCTCGCATCTGTGCCAAAAACCCTCTTCGAAGCCGCATCCGTTGACCGTGCAACCGAGTGGTTTAAGTTCCGGTTCATCACCATCCCGACGATTGCTCCACTCCTCATGGTTGCAGTTCTCTTCAGGACCCTCGATGCTTTCAAAATGTTTGACCTCGCCTGGATCATGACTGAGCGCGGCTCAACGGTTGAAACCGTGTCTGTTCAGGTCTTCCGCGAAGCCCTCCGAAACTGGAACACAGGCAAAGCCTGCGCCTTCGCGTACATCGTTTTGCTGGTGATTATCGGCTTGACCAATCTCTACTTAATGATGATGGCGAAGATCAAAGGCGAAGGGCCTGCGGATGCCGTTCCGCTGTTCAATCCTGAAAGCCCACTGATCAGAGGCATCGGGAAGTTCGCGCCGCCCGTCTGCGGTGTCCTCCTCCTCTGGGGCGCCTACTCCGCCGGTGGTCCCGTGTTTGTCGCACTTATCGGAATCCTCGCAGCCATCTGCGCCGCAATCTTCTTCATCCCATCGAATGTCCGCAACGTCCTCGCGTACATCACGATGAGCATCGCGCTGTTTATCTACCTCGCGCCACTGCTATGGATGGGTATTACGAGCTTCAAACCCTTCTCAGATGTCAACGTGATCCCGCCTAAGATTGTCTTTGCACCGACATTTGAGAACTACTTGAAGATCTTCGCGGATGCCAAGTTCATGCAGCAGATGATGAACTCGACGATTATCGCAGTGATTTCGACTGTCCTCGCCGTCATCATGGGCACGCTGACCGCATACGCATTCAGCCGCTTCAAGATCAAGGCGAAATCGGATGCCCTCTTCTTTATCCTCTCAACGCGTATGCTGCCTCCGATGGTCGTGCTGGTCCCTGTCTACTTGATGTTCCGCAGCCTTGGCCTGCTCAACACCCTCACAGGATTGATTCTGCTCTACACCACCGTTGGCGTTGCGTTCGCGACATGGCTGATGAAGGGCTTCACGGATGACATCCCGCCTGAGTACGAAGAAGCCGCGATGCTTGACCGCTACTCCCGCCTGACGGCGATTCGTAAGTGTGTGATGCCATTGATCATCCCCGGGATGGCAGCAACAGCAGTCTTCACCTTCTTGAATGCCTGGAATGAATACGCATTTGGCTACTTCCTTTCCGGTGCAGAGCCACTAACAACCCCGCCAAGCATCACCCAGGCGATCGGTTCGGGGACAACGCTGTGGAATGACATCGCCGCCCGTGCGATTCTCTTCCTCCTGCCAGCGGCGATCTTTACCTTCCTGATGCGTAAGCACCTCCTCCGCGGCGTCACCTTTGGGGCCATCAAGGGCCGATAGGCAGGAAACGTGTCTCTAAAATTCGACCTCGGAGAATCCGAGGAATCGACAAATACGCAACGGGCACGCGTGCCATCTGTAAGCCTGCCCGTTGAAACGTTGGAAACCGATGACACATCCACGGTCATAACCGATACGTACGACCGCCCATTTGAGTGGGTAAAAAACCCTGTTTTGCGGAAAGAGCTGACATCTAGGATGTCCATCCGCCGGATGAACAAGGCCAACCGCCTCGCCCTGACGTTGTTTATGGCGGTTGTGCTTCCGATTGTGTACCTGATTATCGCGAGAGTGCTGTTTATCAATAGCAGCGTCCGGGATGGACGGGACATTTTTGCTGTCATTGCTGTGGGCTTTCAAATGGCATTTGCTGTGCTTCTCTCGATAACCGTAACCAGCGGTGTCATCACACTTGAGCGTGAAAAACAGACCTGGAATGCGTTGCTGCTCTCTCGACTAACCAGCTGGGAAATCGTCTGGGGCAAGCTGCTGGGGTCTGTTGTTCCAGCGCTCGCGATGCAGCTAATCTTCATCCCAATCCTGATCATGGCAGCCCTAAAGGGTGGTGTCAGCCTAGGGAGCTTCATTGAGGCCGAAGTCTACGTGGTGTTCTGCACGTTCTTCTACGGCATCATCGGGATGTTCTTTAGCTGGCTCTGCCGGCGGACCCAGCTTGCTGCCGCATCCGCGATGGCGACCGTAATGATCTCAGTTGTCGCATCCCCGGTGCTCCTCGCGCTGTGGCAGAATTTGACATCAAGTTATCAAGCCAAACCAGAGACGTTCATCCCGCTTTGGACGAATCCGTTTTATGTGATGCTACAGATTACGGGATTTGAAGCTAATGGCACTCCTTTGCAGCCCTGGCAAAATATTGGTATCCCTATTTTCTTTTACATAACCAGTGCCTTTGTGGGCTGGCTGCTCAGTGTCGTGATGCTACGTCGCCTCTCGGATGGACCGCCGGAGATGACTCCCTAGTGCTTCGTCAGGTGCCTGAGGAGGAACAACCCAGCGCCACACAATCATCCTCGCCTGTCGTGGAAGAACATCGTGTTGGGCATGTCCCGCCGCCGACACAGCTCAAAACTCAAGGCGAATTTCAGCCTCAACCATCCGTGAGCCTTAGCGTGTCCAGCAACAATCCCATCATTGGTCTAACGGTCAAACAATGGCTTGGCATTGGGGGTGCGAAAGGCTTTGAGCGCTTCACACGCCCGATTATCCTTGCGCTGGTGCTCTATTTCACGGGGTATTTTGCGTTTATCGAGCCCGGTATCACCGGGAGTGTCCTCACAGCCATCAACATCCTGCTCGTTCTGCTCTCCGGATCCGCAAGTATCGCGGGCGAGCGGGATAACAAAACTTGGGATGCGCTTCGCCTGTCCCGCATTGGTACGACGCACATCATTTTGGGCAAGTGGTTTAGCGCGGCCTTTCCAGCAATCATCACACAGACGCTTTTCGCCCTGCTCCTCCTGATTACACCAGTGGCAAAAACCATTAGCATGGAAAAATGGTTGCTCATTCAAGCCATCATGGGTGCGTCAACGCTGTTCGCGACCGCACTGTCCGTGTATGTCAGCAGCACTGCTTCATCAACACAAAAGGCGCAAGGCTCGACTGCAATCGCTGCGTTCATAAGTGCGGTGATTGGCGGATTTATCAACCTCCTCGTGGGTTCAACGAATCCAATCTTTGCCGTTGGGTTGCTGATTATGCCGGATAGGCTTCGAACCATCGTTGATGCCCCCGTAACCAATTTCCCTAGCTGGATTATGACAGCCATAACGATTGCGGGAAGTGCTGTCCTCTACCTAATGACGCTTGGCCAGTTGGCGAAGTCTGAGGAAGAAGTTATTCCAATAAACGTACCCGATGCACAGCGACGTCTCGAAACCCTCCGGGCAACGCATGCGGCAAAGCTACCTGCGCAACACATGGAGATGAAGAAGACAGCAGCATCCACTGCGATGTCAACGCCGATCCAGCAAGTCATCCTGAACGCGTTCCTAAGAATGCCCATCGTTTCCGAGCATCCCCTGATCGGAAAAGAGCTTCGCAGTATCCTGATGCCAGCCGGGTCACAAAGCCGCACGGGCAGTTTGGCCTGGACGCTGACTGGCGGTTTGATCGGGATGATGTTTGTGTTCACCATCCTCACCGCTGCGGATGGCGCGGATTTCAGGCAAAACGCAGCCCTGCGAGTTTATCTTGGCATCGCTGCGGCAATCTGGATTGCGGTTCAGACGGCAGCGACAAGTATCCCGAAAGAACGGGAGAGGCAGACCTGGAACGCGATGCTTTTATCGCGTATCTCACTGCGTGAAATCATAATGAGCAAAGCAGCAGCGGCTTGCGTCCCTGGACTGTTGATCATTACCGCGATGCTCCCGATGCTGATGATCGGATTGATTGCGAGCGGCGCTGCGTGGCATGCAGTGCTCACAGCTCCCGCATTGATGATTGCGATGCTAGGGATGGCGGTCAGTGTCGGGATGCTGCTTGGAGCCGTTAACAGGAGTAGCCGCTCCGCCAGCCTGCAGGCAGCGCTGATCACGATGGCGATCTGTGGAATCCCATTTATTGGAAACTCAGTGCTAAATGTCAGAGGTTATGCTGATGCATTTACTGGAATGCAGAGCCTTACAAACATGATGATTTTTATTCTTGGGTCCGTCGGTTTCACTGCGTTGTTTAGTTGGCTGGCGATGCTCGCTGCAAAGCGCGGTCCCCGCGAGTTTGATGCATAGGAAGCAAAACTAGCATAGGATAACAGGACAGGCCCTGTTTTAAATTTGGATAAAGCATGAACGAACCGCTACGTATTGACCTCAGAAATATCACCAAGCGCTACGACAAGCTGACGGCGGTGGATAACCTGTCGCTTGCGCTTGGCCCCGGCGAAATCTTTGGCTTTATCGGTCCAAACGGCGCTGGCAAAACAACCACCATCAAGATTCTGGCCACCCTGCTCGAGCCGACAAGTGGCACGGCATTTGTGGATGGCATTAATGTAGTGGAAAACCCAGATGCCGTCCGGGCGCGGATTGGCTATATGCCGGACACCTTCGGCGTCTACGATGAGTTTAAGGTCTGGGAATATCTCGACTTTTTCGCCGCAGCATACAAGGTTCCAAAAGGTGACCGCCCAGGTCTTATTGACCTCGTGCTGGATCTTACCAATCTCTCGAACAAAAAAGATGCCTACGTCGAGGGCCTGTCCCGCGGTATGAAGCAGCGTCTGTGTCTGGCACGCACGATGGTGCATAACCCTAAAGTACTGCTCCTCGATGAGCCCGCAAGTGGTCTCGACCCACGCGCGCGTATCGAAATTCGAGACCTCCTCAAAGAGCTGCGCAACCTCGGCAAAACGATTATCGTGAGCTCCCATATCCTGCCGGAGCTGGCTGACTTCTGTACATCGGTCGGGATTATCGAGAAGGGCAAGCTCCTCGTCTCCGGTCCGATTGACTCGCTGATCGGCGACAATATCGGGGCACGTGTTCTTGAAATCAAGGTTCCAGCAGAGGACAAGGCGATGGCTAGCAAAGTCCTCACACCACTAAAGGGCGTCCGGAATGTTGCTGAGCGCGGCGAGGTCCTCGATGTCCAATTTGATGGCGGTATCGATGCCCAAAACGACCTCCTGCTCGCGCTTATTACTGCAAAGGTACGAATTGTCAGCTTTGGCGAAGTACAGACCGACCTCGAAGCTGTGTTTATGAACCTCACCCGTGGCCTGGTGGCATAAGGAATCCACATGACGATCCCGATGAACCCCATCCTCGAAAAAGAAATCCGCACCCGCCTCCGCGGTGCGCGCGCCTTTCAGCTGCTCTTTGCCTACGTTCTAGTTCAGGTGTTGATTATGGGTGGTCTGATCGTAATGCGTGGGCTGACCAGCTCCGATATGCCACTTGGGCAGGTTGGTCAGCTGTTCTGGGCCATCACTTTTTGGATGCAGCTCGGTCTTGTCACGCTGATCACACCTGGCCTCACCAGTGGTTTGCTGGTCGCCGAGCGTGAACAGCAGACACTCGACACCATTTTGCTCACGGGATTGAAGCCAGCTGACATTGTTGTGGGCAAGCTTTGTAGCATCGCGATGTTCATCGTTTGGCTGCTTGCTGGCTCGCTGCCGGTCACCGCGATTGTGTTTATGACGGGTGGGGTTGCGCCAGCGGAGATTCTGCTAGCTTATGTACTCCTGATGTTTGCGGCGATGGTCTATGGAAGCATCGGTATCGCCTGCTCCGCCGTCGCAAAGAGCCAGGGAAAAGCAACGCTGCTCGCCTATGTCGGCGCTATCATCGTTTTTATTGCGACTAGTATCCCTGCGGTGCCCGCCATCGGAATGGTCTATGGAGGCGATTCCCAGGTTGCATACTTTAGTGCGATCAACCCACTTGGTGCTCCGGGAGCAGCCAAGTTTACCGAGCAGTACTTCGGTATCAGTTTTCCAGCATGGCTCATCAGCAGTGTCGTGAATGCGTGCATCACGACGCTGTTCACCTTACTTGCATCGCATCACCTCAGTGGCTGCCAGCAGCGTTCCGCGGTGCTGTTGCGCCGAGTTGCATTTGGGATGTTCGTTTTGCTATCAGCATTGCTTGGTGGCGCCGCAAAACTAAGCATCGGCTTTATTCAGCTGTTCGTATTCATCGTACCGATAACACTTGTGGCAACCTTTGGCACAGGTGTGCGAAGTGCAGTCGCACCTCAAGGCTCGTTATGGAAGCGGCTCCTCAGCGGCAATGATGTTGTGTCTGGCAGGCTGTTTGCCGTTGTGATCTACAGCATCGGTGCGGTGTTGATGTACGGTGTGCACATCGCATTCCGTGAGGCTATCTCATACTCGGATGGCCATCCGTTTGAGCCACGTGCTTTGCAACAGTTGCTCATCAGTGGATTTGTGAATGCTGTCGCTTTGACCGGGGTTGCGGCGCTTACAATGCGCTTCGTTTCCGGCCGCTGGGCAACGCTTGGGTTTACGATTATCGGGTGGGCAACCCCGATGTTCATCCTTGGCGTCCTGTCAGCATTCCTGCCATCGGACACGAGCACAGCCCTTGGTTTTATCGCCCAGACGACTGTTTTCGACTACAGCATTGAGCCGCGGACCAGCCACTGGATTGTGACAGCTGTTGCGGGTGTGGCTTGCGGCATTGTTGCAAAGTGGAAACGCTAGTTAGGACTCTACGGTAATCGTCAGTCCGGGTCCGGGTTTTGGGTAAAGGATACGGGTCGCACCGGCATCCAGGAGAGCCTTCACCGTACGTTCCTTGTCGAAGGTCACCGCTAGCACCGTCCCACCTTGTCCGGCACCAGCCAGCTTTGCCGCGAGTGCACCGCCACTGAGTGCGGCGGCCGCGAGGCAATCACAGGCATCCCCGCTGGCACCAAGCCGCTGTTGAATCTGCAGATTCTCATTCATCGATGATGCCAATGTTTCCCAATCGCCATTTAGCAAAGCCGACTTTCCGTGACGGGCAAGCGCTGCGAGGTGTGTATAGGCTTTTACGACTTCGGGGTCGCCATCCAGCCAGCGGAGGCGGACAGGTTTATGTGCGGCTCCAGAGTGGTGGGCAACACCGGTGTTTGCGAGGACAAGGGGAAGGTCATTTGTGCCACCGGGGATGAGGTCAGCGAGTGGCTCTATCGTTGCGAATGGCATTGTGTCTGCCGCGAGGTGGGAACCTTTGTCCCGAAAGTCGATGTAGTTAAATCCACCGAACACGGCCATGTACTGGTCCTGAAATCCGCAGATCACGCCGAGCTGGTTGTATTCGATATTACGAATGGCTTCGGCGATGCTGTGTTTGACCAGGTTTTGTCCGGCTGTAAGCGCACCGTAAACAGCGGCCATTAATGCGGTTGAGCCCGCGAGGCCAGCGTGCATCGGGATATCTGTGTGTGTTGTCAGTGTAAAGCCTTGACCAGCGGGTGGGATGGCTATATTCATCCCGCGGAGAACGGCTTTTGCAAGGTCCAGACGGTCACCTTTAGGCTCAAGGTCATCGGGAGTGCGGATGACTTGCGACACTGCACCGCCATCCGCCTGGAGGGTGATGACATCCGCAGTCTGAAGAATTGCCGTCGCGCGCTCGGAGAGGGAGCAGCTAAGAACACTGCCGCCATACATATCGGTTGGGTTTCCAAGCACTCCGCAGCGGCCGGGGGCCGTGGCAATCACACGCATTTTCGAGTCATCCTTGCACTGATCAGGGGAATATCCCAGTATACGGAGGTGCGGGTCATCTTGCCGATGTCAAACCATCAGGCTATACTTGCAGCGGTGCGTGCGTAGCTGTATGCACATTCCGTCGTGTGGCCAAGTGGTGAAATGGTAGACACGTCCGCCTCAAAAGCGGATGCGAAAGCGTGTCGGTTCGAGTCCGACCTTGGCTATTCGACGCATGCAGTGCGGTCCGCTCCGTGAAAGGAATCGGCGCATGCGACGTTTTTCTAGCCTCCCCCCAGTAGCATGGATTGCCATTTTTGCAGTTCTCTTCCTTGGGATTATCATCGTGACGAACAAGCCATCTTCATCTGTGTTTGAAGGGTATGAAGCTACGGATGGCCCAACATATTCAGTGAAAACCTTGGATGGCAAGGAAATCTCCAATGAGACTCTCAAGGGCAAGGTTGTGTTGCTAAATGTCTGGGCATCGTGGTGCGGCCCGTGTCAGGCTGAGTTCCCAGACTTGATTGAGCTTCAGGAAAAGTACGGCGACAAGGGCTTAACGATCGTTGGACTTGCTTGGAATGATGAAGAATCCAAGGTGCGTGCGATGGTTAATGACCGCAAGCTGAACTATCCGATTGCGATGGCGGGTCCTGAAATGGGCGAGGCACTTGGTGGGCTTCAGTCGATCCCGGTCAGTATTTTAATTGATCAGGATGGCAAGACACGCTATGGAGCGGTTGGTTTTGATCCCAAGGATCGTCCAAAGGAAAAGTTTGGTCGTATGATTCGACACTTGCTCAAGATTAAAGAGTAAACGGGTTTCTACCAAAAATGAGGCACCACCTGTTGCAGAGGCGATCGGTGGTGTTTTTTCTTTTTCTCTCATCCAAAAGGTTTTCACTTTATTCGTTTCACAGAATCCACTTCGGCCACCAGTACAGCATCACAGGTTAAACTAAATCCCATGCGAGTACGAAAAGCCGTTATCACTGCCGCCGGGCGCGGAACCCGGATGTTCCCTGCCACCCGCGCTATCCAAAAGGAAATGCTCCCCATCATCGATCAGGATGGCCTCGTCAAACCCACCATCCAAATGATTGTCGAAGAGTGTCTGGCAAGCGGTATTGAAGAAATCTGTATCGTGGTCGAACGCGGCGGTGGAGCGGCGTTTCGCGACCACTTCCGAAGCATCACCGATGATGAACGTAAAGGCTTCTCGGGCAAAGCCTGGGCGATGTCTGAGGCCGACAAGCTCGCCGACATGGCGACCCGTATTTCGTATGTCGAGCAGCCCAGCCCGGAAGGTTTTGGCCATGCCGTGCTTCAGGCAAAGGACTATGCCGCTGGTGAGCCAATCGTCCTCCTGCTGGGCGATCATGTCTACACAACCCCCGATGGCGTGAAACCCTGTATCCGCCAGGCGATTGAAGCAGCCGAGGCGAGCGGAGGTAGTGTCACCACTGTTCGGTATGAACCAGAAGCCAGTGTGGGAGTGACCGGCATCGTGAAATGCGATGTGCCTGCCGGGGAGACACCGGCGCTCAGCACTGCGCTGCCGATTCTACAGCTGCAGGAAAAGCCAAGCATTGATGATGTCCAAAGCCTTAAAACCAATGGCCTGCCTGATCAAACCTACCTTGGCCACTTCGGTATCCATGTCTTTACGGCAGAAATCTTTGACTGTCTCCAGGCATTGGTAGATGACAATATCCGCGTCAAGAATGAGTTTCAGCTCACCAGCGGACAGGAAGGTTTGCTCGAGCGCGCCAAGGCTGGCACCGCACCCGTATACTCTGCCTGTATTCTAAATGGCACCCGGTGGGATATCGGGATGCCGGATGAATACCTCCTTACCCTTGCCGAATTTGGCCGGCGGGGCCCTTACAACAACGCATAAAGGACCGTATGCAATGGCGCAGAATCCAACCAATTACTCCAGCCCCGAGGCTCTCAAAGATGGCCGCGTAACCTTCCGCCTCTTTGCCCCCGGGGCAAAAACCGTCGCGACCGTCGGCGCATGGGACAACTGGCAGCAACACAAAATGACCCGGGATGCCGCTGGCCTCTGGTCCGTTACGATCGGGCCGCTTGCAAATGACATCTACGAGTACAAATTTTCCGTGGATGGGCTGGACATGCTGGACCCAAAAAACGGCGAATTCCGCCCGATGACAAACCGCGTCGAAGTCAACCGCGGCAGTAAGGACATCGTTTGGCAGCCACAAAATGTCCCGCATGGCACCATCACCGTCATGCCGTATGACTCCAAGTCGGCCGGAATCCAGCGCCGTGCACACATCTACACCCCACCTGGATACGAGGATGCGAGCCGTGAACGCTATCCTACCCTCTATCTTCTGCATGGTTCAGGCGACAATGACTCCCACTGGAGCTCCGGGCTCGGCCGCGCAAATGTCGTCATCGATAACCTCATTGCACAAGGCAAAATCCCGAAAATGGTTGTGGTGATGCCGCATGGGCATATCTACCTTGATGGAAAGCAAGCGCCACAGGATGCCATCGAGCGGGATATTGTCGAAGACCTCCTCCCGCTGGTCGATAAGCGTTTCAGAACATCGAAGCGGCGCGCGATGTGTGGGCTTTCGATGGGCGGCGGGCAAACGGTGACCGTCGGGATGAAGCATCCGGAGCTGTTTAGCGCATTTGGCATCTTCAGCGCAGGCATTTTCAATGGTCCGCAGTTTGAAACTGCCATCAGCACCTTTGAGAAGAGTGTGCGGGACCCGGCAAAGCAGCCGCTAATCTGGGTTGCGATTGGCAAGGATGACTTCCTGATGCGGCAGTACGGCGAGCTGAAGACCCGCCTGAACCGTAACCTGAAGGCAACCTATGTTGAGACCGAAGGCGGGCATGTCTGGCATCTGTGGCGCCAGTACCTCGCTGACTTTGCACCACTTGCGTTTAAGTAAGCGATAGCGGCCCACAACAAAATGCAGCCACCGGAGGCATCCCGTCCCATTTTCAGGATGACCCTCCGGTGGTTTTTGCTTATCGTAAGTATTGGGATTAGCGCAGGGCTCAGCAGCGCGCTCTTTCTTTGGTCTCTGGATATCGCAACATCCATATTCACGCGCAATCCACAGCTGATTTACGGCTTACCGGCAGTGGGCGGCCTGATCGCCTACATTTCCCACTGTGTTGGGTCAGCTGCCAATCAGGGAAACAATGCCATCATCCGGGGCATTAAAGGTGATCTCAACCGAGTGCCGCTCATCATGGCGCCGTTCATTCTGGTTACAACCCTCCTCACGCATTTGTTTGGCGGCTCCGCCGGTCGCGAGGGTACCGCGGTTCAAATGTCGGGCTCACTCGCAGATACGTTACTGGTGCGCTTTGAAATCCCACAAAATGAGCGAACACATTACCTCCGGGCCGCTGCGGCAGCTGGATTCGGCGCGGTCTTTGGTACGCCACTCGCCGGAGCTGTGTTTGGGATGGAAGTCTCAAAAGACCGTAAAAGTGTCACGTATCAAAACCTCATCCCGTGTCTCGTGGCATCCATTATCGGCGACTTCACGTGCAGTCTGACAGGCATCGGTCACGCGCAGTATGCGTTGATTGACATCCCAAAGATTTCCCCGATGTCAGTGCTCTGGCTGGGTCTCTGCGGCATCGCTATCGGTTTGCTTGGCATCGTCTTTATCGAAGGCCAGCACTTTCTGGCAAAGGTTGGGACAGAAAAGCCATTTGGATGGTGGTTACGCCCGCTTCTTGGGGGTGCTGCCCTTGTTGCACTCACACATTTTTGGGGAACAAATACGTTCAACGGGCTTGGCCTCCCACTGATTGCAGATGCGCTCTCAGGAAACGCCACACCACTGTGGACCTTTGCGGTCAAGCTTGCATTCACAGTGATCACTCTGGGCAGCGGCTTCAAAGGTGGCGAAGTCACACCACTTTTCTGTATTGGAGCGCTGTTTGGAAATGCGTTTGCCATGGTCACAGGACAAGACCCAAAACTCTATGCAGGTCTCGGGTTTGTGTCGCTGTTCGCAGCCGCTGCCAAGGTTCCACTTACGTGCTGGGTGCTCGCGATGGAAATATTCGGGCCACGGCTTTCTCTGATAGCAATGCTCGTGGTTGGAATTGCGTTTCTTGTCTCCGGTCGGCGGTCGATTTACGCTGCGCAGTGGGAAGACAAACTGAACTAGTGCTTTCCAAGCACTGGCCACTTTCTCAAGAGCAAGCTGCTAATCACGACAGAGACGCTCGAGAGGCTCATCGCCGCGCTTGCCAGCATCGGGGTGAGTGTCCAGCCAAGCGTGCTCTGAAAGGCTCCCGCAGCCAGCGGCAGCATTAAAATGTTGTAGCCAAATGCCCACGCTAGATTACGCCGGATGGTGGACATCGTGGCCCTACTGAGCAAAATCGCATCCACAATCGCAGTCAGGTCGCCGCGCACTAGGGTGATATCCGATGCTTCCATCGCGACATCCGCGCCCGTACCAATCGCCATCCCGACATCCGCCTGGGCAAGCGCAGGCGCATCATTAATGCCATCCCCGACCATACAAACAACATCCCCAGCCTGCTGGAGCGCTTTGATATGAGCCAACTTACCATCCGGGCGCACGCCCGCGATCACTTTGTCAATCCCAACCATCCGGCCGATGGCCTGTGCGGTGCGCTCGCTGTCCCCGGAGAGCATCACAATGTTGATACCCATCCGCTGGAGGTGCTGGATGGCATCCACGGATGTCGGCTTTACAGGATCTGTAATCCCAAATGCGGCCGCGATGTGACCATTTATGGCGAGGAGGACGACTGTCTGGCCATCCCGTGACCACGTATCCGAATCGACAGCCGCAGCGGTTGTCAAAATACCTTGCTCATGTAGGAATGCCATACTGCCAACATGAATTGATTTACCATCGACAGTTGCCTGGATCCCGAGGCCTGTTGTGTTGACGAAGTCGGTTGCGGGGAGGTTGTCGGCGCCCTGCGCGGTCGCGTAATTTACGAGAGCCGCTGCGACGGGATGCCCGCTCAGCTCCTCTACTGACTTTAGAACTGCAAGACTTTCAGCTTGGTTGCCAGCATAGTGCATCACCTTTGCGACGCTTGGATGTCCTTCAGTAATCGTCCCGGTTTTGTCGAGGACAACCGTGGTGATACGGCCAGCCAGCTCGAGGATTGGTGCGCCTCTTATGAGGATGCCCATGCGCGCGCCGCGTCCCGTACCAACGAGGATGGCGGTCGGCGTCGCGAGGCCTAGTGCGCATGGGCAGGCAACGACAAGGATGGCGGTGGCATGCAGTATTGCTGCTTGCAGGCGAGGCGTTTCGGTCCCGAAGAGCATCCACAGCAGAAAGACAAGCCCAGCGAGTCCAAAAATAGCTGGCGTAAACCAGCTGCTGACCTGATCCGCGATACGCGCAATCGGTGCTTTTTCGCTCTGCGCATCCTGCACCATCCGGACCACTTGCGCGATGGCAGTATCAAGGCCGACATGCGTCGCGCGGAGCCTTACGGTGCCAGTGAGGTTAATTGTCCCACCGAGCACATTGTCATTAATGGCTTTGTGGACGGGCATGCTCTCGCCGGTCAGCAATGCTTCATCGGTAGTTGTTTCGCCAAATGTGACCACACCATCCACAGGTACCAAGTCACCGGGCCGCACAAGAATCACCGAGTCAGGCATGATTCTCTCGATGGGGACATCAATCAGTTCATCGCCACTTACGAGCGTCGCTGTACGCGGCTGCCGTCCGAGGAGGTCGCGGATCGCATCCCCCATATGCCCCTTTGCGCGCGCTTCAAGCAGGCGTCCAGCGAGGAGGAAGAGCACAATGGTGGCCGCCGCCTCAAAGTAGACATCTGGGCCGTGGACGGCGTGTCCCATGGCGGTATGCCGTGCCAGATCAGGGTTGAGCGATGCCGAAATCAGGTTCCACAGCGAGTAACCAAAGGTGATCGTGGCCCCGGATGCGACAAGTGCATTCATGTCCGCGGTGCGGTGACGGGCGGCGCGGATGGCTCCGGTAATGAACGGCCAGCCACACCAGAAAACCACGGGTGCTGAGAGTGCGACCTGCAGCCATTTGTAGATGGGCGCTTCAAAGGAACCGTGCGCCATCGCGATAATGAGGAGCGGCACGGTCTGGATTGCCGCAACGATCAGCCGCTCTGTGAGGTGTTTGATCTCTCTTTTCGTGGCGAGTTGTTGAGCGAGTAATGCATCGGCGGGGCTTGTGATCACGGATGCGCCAAAGCCCGTCTGCTCGACGATCCCAATCACTTGTTCCGGTGGAACTGCGCCTGTGGATGTCACAACCCGGGCGCGGCTGGTGGCGAAGTTTACGTTCGCGGCGACGACACCAGGCGTTCGCCCAAGCTGGCGCTCGATTCGGCGCGCGCAGGCAGCACAGGACATCCCAGTGATGTTTAAGTCTGTCGTTTTCAGTGCATCATCGGTGCGTGGGCTAAGCGAAATTTTATCAGCCAAGGAAGCGCGTGATCACCTTTCGCACTTCATCGATGAGCTCATCCTGTGACAGGGCACCGGCCGCCGGGTGTTTGCCTGGCTCTCCGTGACCTGCGATGCATCCCCCGATATGGGCGGTAAGCAGCTCGAGACCAGCGCGGTCGAGGGCGGCGCGTGCGGCGGCGATTTGGGTGAGGATGTCCATGCAATAGCGGTCATCATCGACCATTTTCTGGATGCCGGCGATTTGCCCAGCGACGCGGCTAAGGCGGGCTTTTACCTTGGCGCGCTCGGCGGGATGATCATTTTCATGGATATCGACATCGTCAGGGGTTTCGACGGGAGTTTTGCGAGCCTTTGGTGTTTTTGGTTTTTTGATGATGTCGGCTGTGACGACAGGTGCAGTCTTGGTTGCTACATCAGCAACGATCTCCGCAGGGACAGCTGCAATTGGCTCTTCAACACGTGGCTGGTGTTGCAGGGGTGCGGGCCACTGCTTGATGGATTTTGACTTCTTAGGCATAGTAATTTGCAATATACCCCACATGGGTATATTTAAGATATTAAATTATTAATACCGAACTACCCCATCCACCTTAGTACTCGGTATAACGACGCATGATTAGTCAAACAAATTGGGCGGGTAACATCGTTTTTTCGCCAAAGCGCTGGCTAGTGCCGAGCTCGATTGTCGAGCTACAGGGTGCCATCGCGGCCAACCGCAAGGTTCGCATCGCTGGATCGCGCCATTCGTTCAATAACATCGTCGACTCGAACGAAACGATTGTGTCAACGGACAACCTGAACCGGGTCATCAATATCGATGGCGATGCCATGACGGTGTTGGTCGAAGGGGGTGCCCGTTACGGGGATCTCGCCACTACCATCGAGCGCAAAGGCTTCGCATTGGCAAACCTTGCAAGCCTCCCGCACATCTCAATTGCGGGTGCGGTGGCCACGGCGACCCACGGCTCCGGGGTAGGAAATGGCAATCTGGCGACTGCTGTTACAGAGCTGCAAATCATCACCGCGGATGGCACGCTCGCCACGTTTTCACGTGAGTCCCACCCGAGCGAGTTTGATGGGATGGTGGTCAACCTTGGGGCCCTCGGCGCGATTGCCACGCTCAAACTGCGTCTTGAGCCGACATATCAGATCTGCCAGCAGGTCTTTTGTCATGTTCCGCTGGGGCTGGCACTAGAAAATATCGATGCACTTCTCAGCTGTGCATATAGCGTCTCGTTATTTACTACGTACGGCGAACATACGGTTGATCAGGTTTGGGTTAAGCGGCGCACCGATCAGGGACCACCTATTACGGAGCTGCTTGGTGTGGTGCCCGCAAGCGACAAACTCCACCCGCTGGCGGGTCATGACACAGCTTGCTGTACGACGCAACAAGGCATCGACGGTCCATGGCATGAACGCCTGCCGCACTTCTGCATGGACTTCACGCCAAGCAGCGGGGATGAGCTGCAATCTGAATATTTCATCCCGCGTGAGCACACCGCTGCTGCGTACAGGGCATTGATGGTTCTTTTTGCTGAGATTCAGCCTCTGCTGTATGTGTCCGAGATTCGTACTGTGCGGGCAGATTCGCTTTGGCTCAGTCCAGCCTACGGCAATGATGTAACGACTTTCCACTTTACGTGGCGGCAGAAATCGAACAGAGTGTTGGCAGTTCTCGAGAAGATAGAAGCGTTGTTGTTGCCGCTTGGGGCTAAGCCACACTGGGGCAAGCTCAGTTTACATAAGCCTACTGGCTACGCCAAAATGTCGGATTTCATCTCGCTTCGGCAGGCCTTTGACATTGGTAAAAAGTTTGTGAATCCGTATGTCGAGCGGGTGTTAGGGATTTGATTTCTTTTCATACCCCTGAGAGCTGAGCGGCAGAGTTTCTGTCGCTTCGGCAGGCCTTTGACATTGGTAAAGAGTTTGTGAATCCGTATATCGAGCGGGTTTTAGGGATTTAATTTCTTTTCATTGTCCTGAGAGCTGCGCGGCAGAGTTTCTCTCGCTTCGGCAGGCCTTTGACATTGGTAAAAAGTTTGTGAATCCGTATGTCGAGCGGGTGTTAGGGATTTGATTTCTTTTCATACCCCTGAGAGC
>Ga0114980_10001372_pt1 | contig 17466 bp, 19 predicted proteins | sample S_140806_EF_Meta_FD_87018 | JGI IMG/M metagenome (GOLD analysis project Ga0114980, IMG submission 87018) | Freshwater microbial communities from Lake Simoncouche, Canada to study carbon cycling - S_140806_EF_MetaG | ecosystem: Environmental > Aquatic > Freshwater > Lake | place: Lake...
AGTCGGCCCCAGTTTACTTGCGTCGATACAATCGGTCAGCGGCATCTCCCAGCTTATCTGTTTTCCATTCACTAATTTGATTTCCCTCTCTTGCGTGAGGGCTCTTCCTTCTTTTAGCCACAGCCCAGGTTTTCCGTCGGAAATAAGGTTGTCCATTCCCATAAAGTGAATCCACTCCGCATTGGCGGGGCGAGAAATTCTTACCAGGTCACCAACTTGAAAAGCATCACTCTTCTGAAGGTTTAGAGATGTCGACCCCGATGGAACATAATCATCCGCAATATCGATGGAACCGCCTGAGGGGCCTCGATCGCCTCCAAGCTCTTTCTTTTTCTTCGACTTCTTTTTGCCTTTCGGCTCCTGACCTCCGCTCTTTGAGCCAATGACAATGCAAGGATGAGGGGCTTCCGTCATTTGAATGGTCGTTCCATCCCGACTAGATCCCGACCCCCGCAACACGACCCCACTAGTGTGTAGGGTCAAGGTCTTGCTGCATTTGTAAATGCCAGGAGCCAAGACCACCGCACCCCTGAAATCGTTGACCAACGGCATGCTGGAAACCGAATCAATCGCAGCCTGAATCTTGTCACTGCAATCCCCTGCCGTAGGGGTCACTTTGGCCTTTTCAGGAACGTCCGGCAAAGCCACGCCTCCCGCTCGATAACCTGCGTAGGAGAAATCACAAATTCGATCCCCTTTTGCCGTAGTAGCATAATGCAACTCAGGTCCGCTACCAACCAAGGAACACGGGATCTCTTCAGCCAACACCCTACATAAAGCCACCATCAGTAAAAATGGGTAGGAGAAATATTTCATGTGAGGATCATGAAGAATCTTTCATTGAGTGACGAAGGGGAATTTGCACCCTATTCATCAAAATAGAGATATAAGAAAACTGCCGCGGAATCCACTTCTCACATTTCTAATTTGAAATCTTGTAAGATTACCCTCCTGCGGTCAATGGCGAGAATTCAAGATCAGAATCGCCAACGTTCTAGGAGCCGCCGATTAGCACGATTGCGTGTTGGCAAGAAACGGGACATCGAAGGATATAGTAATCTACCCCCCCATGCTATCAGCAGGAAAAGTATATGGTATCAGAGGCGTATTAATGGGTAGCCTCCACTTGTCCGGTGATGAATGATCGTACTGGATGGTTGGAAAATTCACTACAATAACATCCGTATCTCCAATATTATAATCAGCATGCCATACGTTTTTGGGGACATTAACAATACATCGGTCTTTATCTGATAAAGTTAAACGATATACCTCTCCATAAGTAGAACTTTCAGGCCGGGGATCAAACATAACTAATTCCATGGTACCCTGTATTAAGGAATAGCGGTCCTCATGCTGCTGATGCAATCCCCACCCCTTCACAACCTTTGGTTTAATTGTGAAACTATAACAAAAGACCAAGGGATCGGGGTGATAATTCCATCTTGGATCAAATAATTCAGTAACACTACCTCGATAATCAAAATGAGTCTGTAGCTTGCGTACAATTACACCATGCGTAGGCCTAGAAATAAGTGTCCCGTCATTTTGTACTGTTGCTTTATCTTTGACTGCCCCAGCAAGGGTAATATCAAGTAAGTTTTTTTCCTGAGATAAATTGTCCATTCGGCATTTATACTAGGGCGTTGCAAGAGGAAGCGATATTTTTATCGATTCTCATCCATTTCGCTTAGGTCATCTGTAGTGAAGTAAAAAATCGGGCAAATACCCCCATCCCACGTAGGGAATTCTTTGAATCTAATCAGCCCAGCAGATCCTAAACACCCTGAAATTTAGGATCCGTGGATCCCCGGCTGTTCGGGCGCCTCCTCCTTCTGTGTCAAGCAGGTATACTGCTCCGCTTGATAGGGGTAGCGTCACAGCCAGAACAATTGTCCCGGCGGATCTAACAGGCACAGAGATAACGGCCTCATTCAACATGTTCCTCAAAATCAGAGTCGCTGGTTGACTTGCAAAGCCAGGACCAGGCGAAAGGTCAACGTGAAGTCTTCGCTTGCGGCCCGATGTACGAGTCATCACAATTTGCGCGTTCCGATCCATCCAACGCCAACGAAGTCCTTCGAAGTCACACTCCAAACTATGCCAGTTCAATCCCACATAAATCCCATCCGATGGACAATCCCCCTTTTTATGCAAAGCCATGCGGTCGCCGGGAGGTGTGATATCGTCTTCTACATTGATAAGTTTGAGTGCCGGGAGATCTTCATAAAGCGGGGTCATTGAGTTGTTTTTCTTACGGGGTAATCGGTCCAGGCCGCGCCGAGCCCGATATTGATCGATCAACGAGCCGGCAGAAATGCGGCTTGGAATTGACAGACGAAATACTAGATCGGGATGCTGTGAGGCCGCAGAGGTCAGAACCCCGAGCATCTCACGGTACGGAAGGTCATTTTGATGAGATATTTTATCCCACCACTCCGATTGCTCGTCTCCCGTTCGATCAAGGTAAGAATGACTTCTTGTTACTGACGTGAGTTTGAATGCCGTCAATTCCATTACCGGAACAATATGCATTCCTTTTTCGTAAACCCGCATGAAGAAATCGACGTCTGTCGGCAGAAGGATGACCTGGTAATCGCGCCAATTCCCGATCGTGTCCACGATGTCCCGGCGATGGAGCCAGGAACTTGGGGGAGCCCAAATCGGCCATTCATATACGCCGTTCGGACAAAGACCCATCACGCCTCGGGTCGGATTGGAGGGTGGTCCAATATCAAGGGTCAAGGAAAAGGCCAAATCGCCTTCGTTCGCCTCAATCGCAGACACGAGATTCTTGAGGTGATCTGGATGCCAGAGATCATCATGCCCGAGATAGGCAATGTAATCCCCTTTTGCCAGGGCTACCCCCTGCTTGTTTGGACCCGACTGGTTACCCGAGTTGGCAGGCAAGTTATGCCATGAGATCCGTGGATCTAAAAAAGCCCGTACAACTTGCTCGGAATCATCCGTGCATGCATCCCCAACCACCAGCAGTTCAAAATCATCGAAAGTCTGCGCCAAAACAGATGAGATGGCATAATGAAGTGGCCCGCCCCGGTTGTAGGTCGCAATGATCACAGTCACCCGTGGCGGACTGCACACGGGTTTTGTCCCGATCCCCTTGCCGTCTACGCTCATGGCCAACGGTAGGGCACGAGGGCCTGGGCCGCCTCGCTATCCCATGGCAGATCCAGCGCATCCGGGGACTCGTAATCATACATCCGATCGGGCATGTTAATTATGACTGCGTCGCTGCACCCGATGTTTTTCCATCCGTGGTACAAATTCGGGGGCACAATCAGTAGGGCGGGATTTTTCTCGCTGATGGTAAAGACATTCAGACACCCCTTGGTCGGGGAGTTATTCCTGCCATCGAAAACAACGATGCGAATCAAGCCAGAGGCCACGAAAAGGCGATCGGTCCCTTTTGGATGCAGTCCCCAGGCACGGATCCGACCAGGCAATGTAGTTGTGATATGAACCTGCACGATGGGTGCCACAAGCTCAGTCCAACTTATGCGGGCAACCTCCGTCACATGACCGTCATCATGTGCAACGGGCCGTGTCATCCTAAAAATCAGGCCGTCGATGGGCACACTATTCATCTGACCGTGGGAATCCACCTCCGAAGATTTCGCTAACAGTTCATCTCCGCCGATGACGTCCGGTATATTACCACGTTTGTTTTTCATGTTCATACTCTACTTTTTCGGAGGACCCGCACCAAGGGTAAACCCATGCCGCTGACATGCCACGAGGAGTCCGAGACTTACCAGAAGTCAACAAACACACCCCCAGCACCCCGCTTCACCTCTAGAATAAAGATTCGGCTCGTCTTGAACCCAGAAGAAAAACGATGAAGCTAAAATTTCCAATTCCCGTACTTTTGCAGGAGATAGCGCTTTTTCGGAAGACCAACCACAAAGTTGGCATGAAAGATGTATGGCTGGAGCCCCTGCGTCAGTTGGGCGCCTTCGTCATCTTTCGCAAGTAGTTTGTATCCCAGTCCATTTGGAAAAAGGCTTTCAGAAAGTACGTATACGGCTCGATGGAAATATCGGCTGGATTGATAAAGCCGGTTTAAAATCTCCTGATCGCTTTCATAGAGCGCCAAGGATGCAGATGATTTAAGGCTTCTTGCAAGAATCCCGAAATAGTAGCGAGAGACGATGCTTGATCGAATCGACAAAAAACCAAAACATAATATCTTGCGACAAACAGATTGCGCCTCGCTCTGAAATGCGAAGGAATGCTCTTTGTGGATTTCGTTCAAATGGGGAACGGGGTTCCTCAACCACGCTACATCCAGGTCGCTATAGATGACATGCCTGTAGATGTGGAGATTCCGTTGGATAAATAGCACCTTCTGGTGCATCAACTGATTGTAACAGGGTGTACCGAAATCGTAGCTCCCGACTCTCGAGCCAGAAATTTTATCTAGCGCCCTTTCAGTATCCACATAGATCGGTAAATTATATTTTTTGACTAGCTCAAGCAGTTCATCCTTATCTCTGGATGCAGCCATAATTCGCACTTCACAACCTGATAGCGATATATCCATCAGGTTCTGAAGCACGTTTTCAAGGAATTCCTTGAAACTGGAGGTATACATAAGAAGCAAAGCTGGTTTTCTACTTTTCATGTGACCTGTTAAAAAGATGATTCCTGTACTCATCCATAGCGACACGCCGATGCGCACATTGGAATAGGCGGTACTTGATTTCTTGAGGCATCGGGAAATACATGACAAGGAACTCAAGGAGTTTTATTTCCATTTTGGGCAGAATAATATCCCGAAAAACCTCCCATGCCCCAGGCTTAATATCAGAATTATTTGCCCCCGCTCGTTTTTTTCTCCAGCGAGATTGAAGCTTCTCGAAGTCAGGATTCGAACCAAAGAGTTCAGATAGCCCCTCCGCATGGATTCGTTTTTTAGCTTTGGCAAATCCTCTGACATAGCATCTAGTGGCCGCATGATGATGCCCTATGACGCTTTCCATCTCGTGGGTTAGTCCTGTAAAGTCTGCGTTGCTAATGCCCACTTTGTTTTTAAAAAGCACAGCCGAGAGAAAAGGCGGTCCGAACTGTTCGTAATCCTGAATCAAGGGTCCGTATCGTTGAAACACTTTCTTGGGGATCAAAAACGCCCAGCGACTAAGAAAGATGAAGTCGTGGGAGGATTGCCTCCTTTGGATCGTTTCATTAAACCATCGGTCCATAAGCCCCTCAAAGTCCGAATTCGTCGTGTTTCGGGTATTTGTATTGATCACCCTTTCTCCGCTGCTTACTCGTGTGGTCTCGTATAGTTTCTGAAGGAATGTTTCATTCGGATAAACATGTCCCTCAACAAAAAGCATGTTCTCAAACATGGAGCGCTCTGCGCACTGATTCCATATGGCATTATCGTTGTCCATCTCATCAACTTCGAAAATGATGTCCTGCCGTCGAAGGAGGCTATGAACTTCCTTGAATTCCCGTTTATTAAGCTTTTTTGTGCCGATAACCAGCTGGAATCTGTCCGGCGCAAACCTTGCCGAATCCACCCACCAGGCGATGTTTTTCGCCAACTGCCCCGTCTTCAGGTCATAATTTGGGTATAAAATACTTATCCCATCGTTCACCTTCTGATTTTGCCATGGAAGGCGTGCTTTCCCAGCCGTTTTCTTTTCTCCATTCCCGATTCGTGAGCCGTAACCAAGACCCCACCTGCCTCCACTTTCCACAATCATATTCCTTCATCGCATTCTGAACGGCACAAGTTACGGTTCTTTTAGATTCCACATGAATTCGCTTTCAAAGAAATTAACGATTCTAGTCCCAGTCTACGAGTGTGCTGATGATTTGCAGCGCCACTCGGAATCTCTCGTTTTTTTACGCCAAATGGACATCCCCATCATCTGGATTGCTTCCCCAAGCCAAGACGGATCCGATGTGGTTGCAGAACGACTGGCAAAACTAACCGGCGATTCTTTTTTTTTGTCACCCCAAGGCTTGTATCAGTCCTGGAACTTTGGTGTACAAAAAGTCAAAACACCCTTCGTCACAATCTCCACCATCGGAGATTACTATATCAACGACGGCATTTTGAGAATGCTCGATCTTCTGGTTAGGAACAATGCCGATATCTGTTTTTCACCGCCCCAGGATGACATGACTTCTCGATATGAATCTGTGAAGTCCTGGCCAGTTCATAGATTCCGGAAAAAACTTGCTCGTTTCTCCGATTCTGTGATTCCAACCGACTTCTTGGTTTCTCTGCAATTTAGGTCAGGACTAGACAACCTTTTAGGCTCTTGGGCCTCCATTGTTGCCAAAACAGCAACGATGAATAAACGGCCTTTCCCAACCGACTATGCTAACTACGGTGATACGGCGTGGAGCTTTCTCAATCTACCTCGCCTACGATTTGTATTCCACAACGATGAAGTGTCGAGATTCAGATTTCACCACACACCAAAATATTCCCCTAATGCACAACATCAGATTCATTACCGCGTGCTTGCCGGACGGATGCTTCACATAAATGCAAAACTCGCTTCTGGAAAAAGCAGTTTCTCGCTTTCTTGGAAGAAGCATCTTGTTTTTCGGTATTTGCTGAATAAGAGTCGCGGAATTAAGCCCAGACGTTTCTGGTGGCTTCATATTAGGAATTGGCGATTGCGTTACCTTCGAGACTTTTACGCCACTTTTTTTCTAATTCACTTTTCGAGTGCACATTATTTTCAAATGCACGGCACTAGGAAACTTCGGTGAACTCTCGTTCACTGACCTTCACCCCCGACCGGTTCTACTGAGGTGAACCATTAATCCCCAACGAACCGCGGCGACGATTGAGTATGCCTTTTAGAACTTGAGTGTACTGACGAAATGAAGCGGGAACAGAACCCATGGTATTTCCTGGATGAATCCGGCGTTTCATTAGGACATGAGGAATCATCAATGAACGCATGCCACCATCGCTAGCTCGGCTGAACCATTCTATAAATTCACCAACCCGCACCGATTCATCGAAAAGACCCACTCGGTCAAATATTTCACGCCCTGCAAAAAACGTTCCAGCACAATATCCTGCATGCGTGGTTTTTTTGATTTCGAAATGAGTAGAAGATTCAGATCCTTGGGCACATTCCGGAGTCACAAATTCCTCGTAGTTAGCCATTACAGCATCGATATCCACGCGCTCCCGCAATACCTGCACCTGTTTGTCCAGTTTGTCAGGCATCCAAAGATCGTCGCTATCGAGAAATGCAACATGTGTGCCTCGGACCAGCCGCAGCCCCATATTGCGGGCTGCTGAGATGCCTTGATTGAATAAGCTTCTACAATACCTGACTTGAGGAAAGGTTCCGCTCACGAATGATTCGGTGTCGTCCGTTGATGCGCCATCCGCTACGATAACTTCGTACGGCTGCAGGGTTTGCGAAAAAACACTGGCGAGAGCCTCGCCGAGATACCGCACCCTGTTATAAGTGGGAATCACCACGCTCGTTTGAATGTTCACGAGCCCATCACCCCTCGAAAGATTTCTTCATACCGGCTGGCCATAGTTTCAAATGAGAATATGGTTTCCGCCCGATCTTTTGCTTGGAGCCCCATGGTCTTGATTCTTTTGCGATTATTTAAACATTGTGAAAATAGTCCTGCCAAATCGGAAATATTGTCGGGTTCAAACAACAGCCCGCTGCGTCCATCCTCAATAATTTCTGGCAATCCACCGATCCGGGAAGCAAGGACTGGGCGTGCACGTTGAGCCCCCTGCAATGCAACCAAACCAAACGGTTCCTCCCATCGGGAAGGTATTACGACAAGATGAGATTGATCGATCGCCGAATAAACTTGTGACAAAGGGATACGACCTAGAAAAGAAACTCGGTTCGACAATTTCAAGCGCAAGCATTGATCTTGGATCGCAATAGTCTCATTCCCATCACCAGCCAAAGTCCATCGAATCGAGTCATCTTTCATCATGGCTATAGCATCCGGAATCATGTCAAAACCCTTGTCTCGAACCACCCTTCCTGCAGAGAACAAACGGAGGGGGCCATCTGGCAATGGAACATCGGGTTCAGAGGGTCGTTCTAGCCCATTCCAGACCACGGAAAGCTTTCCATTTTGATCCGGAAAATATTCACAGAAACTCCGGCGCACGGCATCCGAAACAGCGACAATTGATTCGGCCTCAGCGGCGAGTTGTTGCTGGAATGCTGTTCGGTTCAATCTTTCGGCGGGAGGATCATGCAACGTGAGAACCATCTTGCAGTTGCGCCGCTCAGGTATTTTTAGATACAAGAATGCACCAAGTTGTAGAGAGTTCATGTGAACTATGTCCGGCTGAAGATCTGTGAAAGTTACACGAACTTGCTTCAACAAAGTAATGATTTTTGAAGCACTCTTAGATGCTAGAGCGGCTCGAAATGGAAAACGACGAACCACAATACCTTCATAAAGCATGACAGGAGGCAAAGACAGATGATCATAATCACATACCACTTCAATCTGAAATCCCTTGCGTTGAAGTTGTCGAATCAGTTGAAGTCCGAATAACTCAACTCCACCACGATTGCTTGGCGGAAACAATTCGCACCAGAAAAGTAGTTTCATGTTGCTCGCCGTTTTTGAGCAACCCTACCTCGTATTGCGCTTTGAATATCTCTTGAATCGCACCGAAGTCGGTTGGGAGAACGAAGAGCGAAGAAAGCTAACCCAACTGGATTTCGCTTGATAAAGGTTTCCCGATCAATCCGGGCTCTTGCTGGCTCATTCTGATGAGAATACGTTCTATCAACGGGGACTTGTGCATGATATAAAGGGTGACTGTGCTCAAAAACCAAGTCTTTTGCATCCACAACTACATGATCGCTGTAGGCTCGGTAGCTAAACTCATTATCACTGAAAAGAGCTGAATATTCAGGGCAGAACATCCACCCCTGACTCTGGTATCTTCTTCGGGTAAGGATGGCCATACACAATAGGCAGTCCGTCCTATGCCCGTCTGAAATAGCCAGAACCTTCTCCTGACTAATATCTCCCAACCGTTGCAGTATCTTCTGATCCCACTGATCGGGCGGAACCCAATCGTCCGAAAGTTGTACTAACACTTCTCCGCGACATTTCGCTGCAGCCTCATTCCAGGCCGCCACGCAAGCTCCACCAGGCCGAACCAAAACATGGGGAAAATTCTTCAACCCTTCCTGCGATTCAGGATCATCTGCGTCGAATGCGAAAAGATGCTCAACCGAGCCGGGGTCGCTTGCACGTTCTAGCCAAAGGGACCGGGTGGCAAGGGCTTGTACCGGACGCCACCGGGTGGCATGCAGCAACGAGATCACCTTCTGCCCCAGGAGAACAATCCCCGCTTGGACGGCCGGACTTCGGGCAATGCTCGACCCCTCTGTTTTCTTCTTTGCGAGAAATCATACCAATCGGGTCGGTGGCGAAATCCAAAAAGACGTTTCTCTTCATCCGACATGGATGAGCGGATGGAGCCCGGCAAGCTCTTTTCGAAATCCCAGTGGGGCAGTACCCACTTTCGGCAATAAAAGAGATGGAGGGCACGGCGGGGCTGGTTTGTAAGGTTGGCACTCCCCGCATGGAGAATTCCTCCGTTGTAAGCGATCACACTGCCCGCCGGTGCGCAAATGTGGATCGCATCACCTTCTCGCTCGTCCATTGCTCCTCGGCGAGGCCAGACGCTCTTGTGACTTCCCGGAACGAGGCGTGTGGCACCGTTTTCTTTCGTAAAATCATCCAGCACATGAAGGGCATTAATGGTCACTGCCATGTCTGAGACACTATCCTCTTGATCCATATGAAGACGCTGGGCTTTCCCTTGGGGCTTCATGATTAACCCGTTAAAAGCGGCCAGAACAAAATCAGGGCCAAGCACGTTCTCCATGATGGCCATTAAACAGGGATTTGCTGGCATCGCTCGAAATAGCGGATCTTTCCCTGGTAGAAGAAAGGTGACTTGGTGAGATTCCGTGTCCGTCTCAGGATCGCTTCCAATGGCAACCTCTTCAGCTAAGATCCGATCTAGTGCTATTTTAGCCGACTCGACTTGTCCGCCCGATAGAATACTCGGGATGATGGTGTACCCCTGCTCGGCCAATTCGATAATGTGCCGGCAAAGATCGAAACTAGGAACCCTTACTTCCATGCCCAAATCTTTTGATAAATTACCCATGGATGCCAGGCACATAGTCTTGCCCTTATTCACCCTTACCAACAGTATTATTTTACCATGAAGGATTTGCCCCAGTTTGTTTCATATTTTGGGGGCGGCTGTTGGCCCACACCTTCACAACGATTATTGCTTCGAGCTTGCTTACTGCAAGGTGAGAAGGCCCAGATCGCTTGGAGTGACTGGCGAGCTTTGAGCAGTATCGATCTAGTGGATGCGGGTTCGTTCCGGCTCATGCCGTTGCTTTACGCCAACCTAACCGCCAACCACATCGAGACCACTGAACTCCCTCGTCTCAGGGGGGTTTATCGGTATTTCTGGTCCAAGCACAAGCAATTAGTGCATTTCAGTCTTCCGGCAATCAAATGCCTTAACGAGGCCGGCATTCCCGTGATGTTAATCAAAGGTGCTGCACTAAATATCACAGCTTACGCTGACAAGGCATTACGTCCGATGAGTGACATAGATGTTCTTATTCCCCATAACAGAGCCCGAGAAGCAATTGATAAGATCGAATCCATAGGTTGGACTTCTCGTTTTCGGAATCACCACCAGTTAGTTGAGGTGGCACATGCCTGCCATTTCATCGGTCCAGGCAATACTGAATTAGACCTTCATTGGCACCTGCTGCACAGCGATTGCAGCCCTCAAGCTGATCGAGGGTTTTGGGACCGTTCCATTCCCAATGTTTGGAACGGGATACCCATGCGCGTGCCAAGCACGGCGGATCAACTACTCCACGCCTGCGAGCATGGTCCTCGTTACAACCTCGTTCCACCACTCCGTTGGTTAAGCGACGCCACACTCCTGATTAAACAACTATGCAATGGAATGGAGTGGGATTGTCTCTCCCAGACATCCCGCGAAAAAGATATCACGCTGCCCGTCCTGGAAACGTTACATTACCTCCGTCGGGAGCTGGACCAGTCCATTCCGGAAAGTGTGCTTGACGATTTGAATCGGGTCCGTCCGAGCCTTCTGGCCAGCATCCATCACCGCGTCATGCGATGGCCAACACCTCGAGGCCTTACATTTTGGAATCAACTACCCTCAAACTTTTTCGGATATCTCCGATGGAAGAGATCCTGCGGGTATAAAAACCTTTGGCGTGATTTATTTGCCTATCTTGGGCTGATGCACAACCTCGACAGATCAACCAAATCCTATATCCGTGATCAGTTGAAACTTGCCCTAGCTATTTGGAGGGCCCGCCTTCGTGTTATTCCTTTGCGCATTACAAAAAGAATCTCAGGGCAACCCATGGTTCTGTGGGACCCAACAGTCAAGGATAGCGATATCACACGGGATGTGCATGCACTCGAGCAATATAAATATGTGCCCTTCCGCTGGACAAAGCCCTATGCGAAGTTCACCTTCGCTACCCCTGTTGCCTTCCGGTATATGGAGATTCAACTTCCCCCAATCCCCGCGGTTTTGCAAGGGATTCATGATCGGGGCTTTTATGTGTTGGTCAACGGTCAGAAATTGTCTGTGTCTCAATTTCAATCGAGCAAAAATCGGATTTGTTTCAATCTCCCCCCCAACTTAACTCCAGATCGATCAGTTTTGGCGCTGGAGCTGAGGGTAACAACCCCGTTTATCGCCCAGAACGATACCCGAGGCTTAGGCCTGCCGTTGAGTGGGATTCGATTGCTTACCTAGGTGATTGTTTTCGGTGACCTTTTGGCCTCTTTGAGAATCTCCTCAATGCAAACCGATATCTTGGACAGATCTGTTCCAACGTGCATTTCGTATGCAGGAACAGTTCTGGTCAAGGAGGTGATTTTGGCAAATGTCTCATTTCCGCATAAGGGGAGCTGGGCTATCGTGTTGGGCGCAAGCGCACGCCATGCAGATGCCGCAGAGCAGCGCTGCCACGACGTTTCAAGCAAACCTGTTACTTTGGGCAGCACCAATGCCCGAATAGGAAAACTGCGGAGGTTGGTAAAATTATCCTCCTCATTTAGAAATATGGTGGGCTTGTCACCCAATCGGTCGTCATTCCTTTTGAATCTTGGTCGCATAGATTCAAATCTGTGAATATTTTCAGGTCGAAGTTTTGCCGTGGTATATAATTGATAGGCCATCGGCTGGGGGTTGGTCTCCACCAAGCAATAGTCATCGGCTGTATAACCAAGTTTGGATCCGAGACATGCCAACGCAGTGGTAGATTTTCCTGACCCGCCGGGACCCAGCAGAAGGACCCCACCATCCGACCTGCCTACCCCCCCCGCATGGATTAACTGCAAGGGTGTACCAGTGCATATCCCGTGAATCACCGATTTGATTGGGGCAGCAAGCTCCCATGCAGCAAGGTTTTGTAAATTGTCCAAACAGACAAAGGCTTTTCGTTTAAGTGGGGACCAATACGCCAGAAATCTTGAGCTGTGCTCAAAAAGAAAGACGTCCCCGGAGACATCAATACTTTCATAAAGCCCATGCCTGTTGCCACGTCCAACCCAGAATGCAAGATCACCGATTTCTACAAGATCGGTTAACAAGGCGATGTTTAAATGGAATTCTGGTGCTGTGTTGCCTGTATTTATGGCCAAAATATTAGCAAGTGCCGGTGTCAGCCATTCAGAAAGAATCTCTCGGGTGGTTTGGACTCGCACTCGGGCGCTCCCAAGGTGAAAATCAAAAAAAACAGAATCAGGCGAATCAGGACGTCGTCGGTCAAAGATCTTTTGAACCTCTTCAAGGGATGGCAGAGGTCGTATCAATGGCAGTCGCAGAAAATCGTCTAGTTCAGGATTCGGCATCCGATTTCAGATGAGGCCAGCCAGCTTGAAGCTCAACATCATGGATTGGATCTGCCAAGAGTAATGCCTGCATATCTGTATATTTTTCGAAAGTCGGTTCAGAAAAAACAATCATATCAGTACCTCTTGGTATCTTGACGTCGCTCCCGTCCGAACAGGTGATTAAACCCTCTTGTTTTAGGGAATCGAGAAATGACTGAAGACGATCCAAACCCTTTTGGTCGATTTGAACGAAATGAAATGCCAAGGACTCTAGTGAAATAGGTTCGGCAAGTTTAAGCCAGATTACTGCAGCGGTATCTCTCATGCTATAATAAGTGCCAGTCTCGTAATGAATGGCAATGACTTCACCCTCAAGCAAGTCATGGGAAAGCTTATCTTTTGCTATTTGAAAAAGTGCCATCGTGAAATTTTTCATCAGCTTCCCTTTGTAGTCGAGGGTTTATTTGCGTTCATTCCATTCGCTTATTTCCGTTCAATATGTCAACACGTGCAAACGAAAGAGGTTAAAGCAGTGATATTGGTTGTGCCATTATTCACAACAAGAACTTGTCCTGATCTAAGGGGCGAAAACTAGGGCAAGGATGCGGAAAGCCACTACTCCTCCTCGCAAGAGGTAGGATTTGGCCGCCGGACACCCGCCCCTGGCCCAATCACATTTCGCCTACCGCTGGGAGGGACTAACCCCGTCCTCGATGACTCGGAATTCGGAAAAGAGAGGGTGGGATTTGCGCCCCCGCAGACCTCCCCCCGCGCTAATCAAATATCGCCTCTGGCGAGTTGGAACATACCCCGTCCTCGAAGACTCGGACGGGGTGGGATTTGAAACTATTCGCTACTACCTGACTATCAACACTATCAAGGCCTTATATTGCGCCGTTTTGCGAGAAATTGCCACGACTTGTAACTTTGCTGTCACGAACTGTCACGGGATCCACTTCCCTCATTACAATGTGAAATCTTACCGAAATTACCAAGCCTCTTCGAGATTAAAATCATATATATCCGGTTGGTCTTTGAAGCCTATGCTGGGTTTTTGAAACACAAGCTCAGTCGAAGGTAATACAAATGACCCCTAGCAAGAAAATTGGATTCTTCGTGCGCTACCTGACGATTTGGGTGTTCCTCTGCATGGTCGTCGGTGTGCTGATTGGATCGATTGCCCCAGACGCGGTTTCCATGGTCAGCCGTCAGGAATTCGCTCGTGATTCCCATGTCAACATTCCGATCGCCGTTCTTATTTGGGCGATGATCTACCCAATGATGCTGAAAGTAGATTTCAGCTCAATTGGAGGTGTTGCCAGAAAACCAAAGGGACTCCTGATCACTTTGTTTGTGAATTGGATCATCAAACCACTCAGCATGGCTTTTCTAGCCTGGGTCTTCATTCAGCACCTTTTCTCCACATGGATCACCCCTGAAGCTGCCAAAGATTATACCGCAGGATTGATCATCCTTGCAGCAGCTCCTTGCACAGCGATGGTCTTTGTCTGGTCTTATCTCACGGATGGGGACCCTGTTTACACACTGGTTCAGGTTGCCGTAAATGACCTCATCATGCTGGTGGCTTTCGCCCCCATCGTGATGATCCTTTGCGGGGTGGCCAATGTGGTCGTGCCGTCTAGCGTTCTGATTACTTCGGTTGTTGTGTTTATCGTGATTCCTTTGGCTGCGGGTTACCTGACTCGGTCCTTGTTGCTAAAAGCTCGTGGCAAAGAATGGTTTGAAGAGGTTTTTCTTCCGAAGTTTCAGCCGATCACCATTGCCGCTTTGCTGATGACGTTGGTGCATATTTTCGCGTTCCAGGCCCAGAATCTGACTCAGCGTTGGTTTGCTGTCTTGCTGCTCGCTGTTCCGATCATCATTCAAGTCTATTTCAATTCCAGTCTGACCTACATTCTCATGCGTTGGCTAAAAGTCCCTCACAACGTCGCCGCACCAGGCGCCCTCATTGGGGCAAGCAACTTCTTTGAACTTGCGGTAGCCGTAGCCATCACTCTTTTCGGTCCATCGTCTGGATCTGCGCTGGCGACTGTAGTGGGTGTTCTCGTGGAAGTTCCGATGATGCTATCGGTCTGCAATGTTTGCAACCGCAGCCGTGATTGGTTCAGTAATGCCGAATACTCCTGATTCATCCTTCCCAATAATATACTTTATCGACTACACAATTCCATTACTTCGCACATCCGTACTAAAAGTACTACGTCTTGAAGATCCGCGAATGAATAAAATAACCTAAAAAGATCAAGCCGAACCCTAAAAGAATGGAAGGGATAAAAGTCCACTTCAGCCATCTGTTAAGAATAAATGGGACAAAGAACAATAGGGAAAGCGGAATACTCACTACGATGGAACTAGCAAACTGGTTTATTTTCTCCATGTCCCGATACTGGAAATAGGAGAAACTGATCGCCAAGAGCGACATAATCGGCAGAGCGATTAAGAATCCTGCGAGGGATGGGTTTTTGCCCGCAAACCATGAAATACCTGCGATGATTGAGGCCGATATAAATATTTTAAGAATGAAAAAAGAAACATCCATTAACCAACATTAGGATGTTCTTCTTTTGGGCGCGACACGCATTTTCTATCAAGACACTCTGTCATCAGTTTTTCTGAAGTTCTTCGGACCTCAATATCACCCATAAATGCCAAACGCTGTCACGAAACTGTCACGGCGAAATTCATTTCCTCGCATCTATTTACATGAAAACGCGGACGGGGTGGGATTTGAAACTATTCGCTACTAGCTGATTATCAACACCATCAAGGACTTATATTGCGCCGTTTTGCGAAAAATTGCTACGACTTGTGACTATGCTGCCACGAACTGTCACGAGACCCACTTCCGTAATTTCCAATGCATAATCCTACCAAAATTGCTAAGCAGCTTCGAGATTAAACTTACTGATCCAACCGTAAAACCATGGTTAAATCCTATTTGCATACGAAGGCCCTTGGTATAGACTAGCCCCATGATTTCGATCCGACAGACCTCGGTTCGTAGCGGCCGAATCGGTGGCCGAAAACGAACTTCGGCAAAAACCCTCGCCGCCAAGCAAAACATCCTTCTTCGCTGGCACCCTCGGCATAAAGACGGAACGATTCCAGTAGAGGCCCTTGTGGATGGAGCTTGGTACCAAGGATCGGGCCGTACCGCCCCCATCGCCCTTTGGGATTCTCATGCAGGATTGTTTCGCACCATTGGCATTCAGACCTGGCCTGATCCGGCCAACTATCCGGCCACTCGCCGCCGGATTAGCGGATTAAAGTCGGAAAAACATATTCAGTCCCCCGGCGGTACCTTCTCCCCCCAATCTATCCTCGCCCAATGAGGAAAGACCTGGGCAGCAAAAAGGAAATCGACCAGGCCCTGATCGAGTTAGGCAGACAACTCGCCCGCCTGGATTCCAGCGAGGTCAGAATCCTTTGTGGTGGGGCCTCTGCCCTTTGCATGCTTGAAATCCTATCCCGCTCGACCATGGATGTGGACGCCTTGGCAATTCTTGGGAAAGGTGGCGCACTGTCCAAGATCCGCCGTTTTCCCAAGGAGCTACAGATGGCAATCCAGCGGACCGCAACAACGCTTGGACTCGATGAGGATTGGTTTAACGCATCGGCTACAGAACTTTTGCGATTTGGCCTACCCAAAGGCGTAGTTTCAAGATCTACACGACACCGCAAAAAGTATGGCCCCTGCCTGACTGTTCAGTTTCTAGATCGCTTGGATCAAGTTGCGTTGAAGCTCTTTGCCTCAATGGATCCTGTAAAGTTTCGACGTCACTTGGAGGATCTGGTTGCAATGAAACCCAAGGGCAAGGAAATTGATCATGCTTTGAATTGGATGCTCGGATGGAAAACGAGTCCGGCGTTTCGAAAGAGACTGGCTTATATCCTGACTGGCTTAGATTTTCCCAATCATGCCAAAAAAGTCTTGGATTAGGACTAGCAAGCCCGAACTATGTCACGAAACTGTCACGAAACTGTCACGGGGTAATTTTTTCGTCGTATCTTTGTGTACAACAACGCGGACGGGGTGGGATTTGAACCCACGGTAGGGTTACCCCTACTCCTGATTTCGAGTCAGGTACATTAAACCGCTCTGCCACCCGTCCGTTTTTAATCATACGCACCCCTCGCGCCTTCTCAAGCTTGCCGATTGCTTCCGCCTCCTTCCCACATAAAATCATCTCATGGCAATGTCTTACATACTTACTTCCCTAGCCTTACTGATGCCCTCGCTCCTTTGCGCTGGGGAGCTGCTGAGTGAAGACGATCCCCGAACCTCCCCCACCCCAAGGCAGGTCGGCCGTAACCTCTACCTCTACTCCACCCCCAAAGATTCCACGTTCTGGAAATGCGACAGTGACGGTAACGAGTGGCGCAAAGACACCTACGGAACGATCTGGAAAAAAGAAGCCGGGGCCGACCCATTCGCCAAGGGATCCTGGGAAATTGATGGCTTCGATCGACGGCAATCCACGCGAATTGCCCAAGACTCTGTCATGCAGTTCCAGCTCAACC
>Ga0114980_10001375_pt1 | contig 17455 bp, 15 predicted proteins | sample S_140806_EF_Meta_FD_87018 | JGI IMG/M metagenome (GOLD analysis project Ga0114980, IMG submission 87018) | Freshwater microbial communities from Lake Simoncouche, Canada to study carbon cycling - S_140806_EF_MetaG | ecosystem: Environmental > Aquatic > Freshwater > Lake | place: Lake...
AAAATTATTTTTTTTTATGTATATAAAATATATAGAATGGCTAATCGATCCGATCGTTTTGATGCAAACTATTATAGTAATTTAAATAAAACACAACATCAACAACAATTTCCGAAAGAATACAACTCTAATCAATTTAATCAAAACAATTTTAACAATGTTTTTGATAAAACATCTAATATACCTTTTAGTGTACAACAAGAAACAGATATTGAATACGAAAAGAAAATTAATTTCGTATTTATTACGTCTAAAAGTAGAAATGCAACATTATTTCCTAATATTAGTCAATATGCAATAGAATTACCCAATGAATTTAAGAATATACATAGTATTGAACTTATCCAAGGACTTATTCCAAATGTTAATAATGTTACACAAGAACCATACTTGTTATTAAAATTAGAAGAAATAAATGATGTAATGATATCAAATGACCCTAATATTGCCGAATCATTTGCTTTTTTAACTATGGCATCACCTTGTACAAGTGATGGATATTTTATTGCACTTGATAAAAAAATTCATGAAAATACTCCTAAAATTTTTTATACTCCAAAAGCCAGTTTACAAAAATTAACCATATCTGTTACTAAACACGATGGTACATTATTTAATTTTGGAGCAGATTCATCTCCACCTAATAAAAGTTTACAACATACATTTGTTTTCAAAATAATTACATTAGAAAAAAAAAGAGCACTTTTACTTCAAAGAAATGTTTATTAATTACTTCATCTTTATTTTATAATTTTTTATAACATTTTATAAAATAAATTAATTAAATTAAATCCCTTGGCTTTTTATAAACACCAGCTCCTAATGATGTAAAACGCGTATTAATACCACCTCTTTTACCAAAATCATCAATTTCTACTGATTTTAATGCATCTGGCGTATCAATACCTTGCTTATCATCAAAAATATAAAAATATCTACTATAAAAATCATCATCCCTTGGATTACAACTATTCTTATTTACCTCTATTAAATTCTTCATAGAATCCTCAATTTGAACATCCCCTCTTGATAATTGATATTTACTCGGCATCGTAGGAAATGGCAATTGACCAAACCCATTTCTAGTATTACATTGTGTTAATAAATTCCCACTCTTACCATTCAACATCTCTGAATATTTATCCACCTTTTCCGAAGGAACAAATAATTGATCCCTCATCGTCATACCAAAATAATTTAAATTATCCTTTGCTTCAATTAATTCACGAAATGTACTCGTCATGTATTTTAATTTTTTACCATTATCTCCATCCCTCTGTTGAATCGCACAAGGATCATCTAATGTTCTATTATTTTCCCTAAAATTAACCTCTTCAAATTCAGTATTTACTAAATTACTATTATTATATATCATTGTATTAATTATTCTAAATAAAATAAAAATCTCAAATTTTTTTATTTTTCAATTATATTTTCCAATTATATTTTTCAATTATATTTTCCAACTTTATAATATATTTATAACAAATGAACTTTTCTAAAGAAGATCCTATTGCTATCATGTTTATTGTTTTATCCATTCTTATATGTATACCACCCATCATTTTTGCATATTATACATTTTATTCAAAAAAAGAAAATTATACTGTTACTGAAATACCCAACTTTTTAACACACGAAGAATGTGATAAACTTATACAAATCGCATCCACTCAATTAATCCCAAGTAAAGTATACACTGAAAATTCAGATGATGTATTAGAAAATCACCGAACAAGTGAACAATGCTGGTTAACAAACGAAAATCATGATATAGTCAACAAAATATCCACTCTTACTTCTCGTATATGTAATAAACCTATAGAAAATCAAGAACTCTTACAAGTCGTCAAATATCCCACTGGCGGATTCTTTAATCCACATTACGATGCTTGTATAGGTAACCCGGAATTTTGTAAACGAATGAATGGATCATCTGGACCTAGATATGGCACACTACTTATATATTTAAATGATGATTTTACAGGCGGCGAAACTGTTTTTCCTAATATTAATAAAACCGTCAAACCTGAAAAAGGTAAAGCAGTCTTTTTCTATACAACTAATAAAAATGGCACAATATTAAATGAATCTTTACATGCAGGAAATCCAATTACATCTGGTAATAAATGGATCTGTAATAAATGGACACGTATTAATAAATATGATACAATCTAAAAAATAGGCTCCCATTTTGAAAATTTTATATTATATAAACACTCTAATACCACCCTCTCATCACCCACTTTAAATAATTCTCTCAACTTTTTTGATTCCTTTATACCCTTTATATACAATATACCTTCTTTATCATTTGTTTTATCATTATATACATTATACACATCAGTATATTTACTCTTTTCTATCTTTTTAAAACCTCTCTTATTCTCCATAACATCCTCCACATATCTCTTTTTTCTATAATTCACAACATGCTCAACACAACATAATTGATCCTTGTATATAAAATTAGATTTCAATATCTTTATCAACATCTCACTAGATTTTAATACTATAGGATGAATATTTATACTAATATGATTATTTAAATCCTTTAACGGCCTTTTTATATCATAAAATAAAATTTCACTCAACATCGCATATCTTAATCCATAATCACACATCACAACACTATCATTCTTCATTAATACATCCGTTATTAAAAAATCCATCTTATCACCATTTTTATACAAATAACCCTCAAATAAATAACTATCATTAAATACATAATCAATTTCTAAATAAAAATCCGATATCATATTCTCTAAACTATAACCATTTTTCTTATACCACATCTCACTAAACTCATCCGGAAAAAAATATAATATGTTATACAAATCTTTACTACCATCTACTATACACTTATTCGTAACATATAAATACATCTTTTTATTATTATTCGGTATTAAAACATCCGATATCATCTGTGACTCCAAATTCATAATAACATTCGTATCATATGCACCGTGTATCAACATGTGCATATTATATTTTTCTAATAAAGGTAATAAAAAATCCTTCTTCAACATATCCGTCTGCGAAAAATTAACACTCTTGTTAATAAAAGACATCCTACTATTAAACCATGTTAAATCTACTTTTTTTTCACTTTTTTTTACTCACCACGTGCAAATATTAAAACTATTTTATATCCATTTATTAGTAGAAATATTATGTCCGTATTTTTTGAAGGGAATGGCTTTTTCGACGGCTCACAACTCGTCAATTCAACAGTATCTAATACAACCATCTCCGCTTCATCATTACAAGCCTGTACAATCAACATGTTAAGCCCACTTGGAAATTACACACCCATCACAAATGTACAAAATCCAATCGATAATCAAGACGCCGCCACTAAATTTTACATAGATCAACTCGGTACAGTTTTTAATATATCCTTAAACAATACAACTAATTCAACATTATCTACCAACGTTAAAGGAAGCTTCATGATCACTATAACTAATACCGTACTTAACGGACCTTCCGCCATTTTTAATATCACCAAAAGTGAAAGTTATAAAAATCCACACATCGTAAGAATTACCGCATCTCCAGGACACTCCACTAATACATTCTTGGAAATCTCCTGGCCACCCAATTCTAACATACTCTTACGTAAAACAAATCAACACTTTGACGGTTCTTATCTCGTTAAACTTATCTAAATAAAAAATCTTGATCTTAACACCACCTAAAAATAAATATCAAATTTATCAACAATTCATCTTTTTTTCTTCCAATTGCTCCCTTAATTCATATATCATACTCTTCACATTTTCTAAATTATTATTCAACTCCGCCAACTCCTCCTTCTTCTTATCCAATAACGCCAACTTGTTTCTAATTTCTATTTCCCCCTTACATTTCTTACCCACAAACTTACTAATAAACCCACATACACACCCAAACATAAATACACACAACATTTTCAACTTTTTTCTTCTCGTCTCATCAGTTAATAATCTATTGTATAAAATATAATATATCTTACTTAGTTTATTCATAATATATATTATATTTTTTTATCTTTAAATTTCTTTTGGCCTTAATGGAATAGGCTCCGCTAAACTTGACAAATCATCATCTTCTTCTTCAACTAATTGTTGCACCTGTGGTTGTGGTTGCACTTGTGGTTGCACTTGTGGTTGCACTTGTGGTTGCACTTGTGGTTGCACTTGTGGTTGCACTTGTGGTTGCACTTGTGGTTGCACTTGTGGTTGAGATTGTATATTACTTAAATGAGTTGTTACAAATTTTACAACTTTACTTAATAATGCAGCATCATTCAATGAATATGCACCAGATTTTTGACCCTTGTGAATACCCTGTACTAATAATTGTCTTGAATTAATCTGATTCAAATCATTATCAATTACTTCATTTAATAAAACATCACAAGATCTTTTTAGTAATTCAGCTTCATTTAAATCAAATGCACCCTTTTGTTGTGCCAACTCAACATATTGAGCCAGAATTTTTATTGAATTAATATTATCTAATGTAATCACAGTTGGTTGTTGTTCCACATTTTTTTTTTCTTGTGTAGCCTCCATTTTTATTTATTAATATTTTTTTTAGTTATATTAAACTCACCTTTTTAAATTCATTTTTATTTATTTCGTGTATAATTAATATTTTATATATCATATTAATTATATATGATATATTAAAATATGAAATCATTACTAGATGACATTTCCTCTCAAGTTATAGACTTTTCATTTAAACTATTCAAAAAAAAAAAGAGTCAAGATAAAATAAAATACATTATCGCTAGTATAACTAATTATGCATTTCAATCTATTAAACCATATTTATATACAATTATTATTTTACTCGTAACCATGTTTTTTATCAATTGCGCTCAGTTTTATTATTATATGAAAATAAAACACGTTTTGCAATACTCTAATTAAAAATTTATTATACATAAGCCTCTAAATTATATGTTTCAGCCCACTCATTAAAAATTTCTTTTCTTTTTTCTATTAAATCATTTATATTTAAATCATATTCTACAAAGAAATCTTGGTTATTACATAATTCTATCGCATATTGTAAATATTCACATTGTTTTTTAACCAATATCGTATTTATATTTCTAATATTTTCCACAAAATCTTCCGGAATTTCATCAAATAATCTAAATGACATGTACAAATTCTTTTTTAATTTCGGCAATAATAATTTTTCTAATATTTCATTCCTCTTATTATCATCCAATTTAAAATTTTTACAAATTATATATTTTTCTGAATTCGTCGGCCTACTCGTCTTTGGCTTATAAATATGCACATTTTTATAACATAAATTCAACAAATATAACAAATGAATACTCGTCTCTGTAAATATATCAAACATCTTTAATATAAAATGACCATCGTATTTTTGTAAACGTATTGCTGTACCTATTTCATTTAAAATTAAACTATAATGCAATTGCTCCTTATTATTAAAATCTGTACCCTCATCAAATCCACCATCAGCAGTAATTAAATAAAATGATGCATTTGTCATACGCTCAATATGTTTTACATTTTCTATATTATTAATATCTCCCGTGTTATCCTTTCCATATGTGATATATATATACTTATTTAAAATATTCTTATTATACGTTGGCAAATTATACATCTTGTATTGTGGCAAATCTTTATTCAGTGAAATTGAATATATAATATAATCTTTTTTTATTGTTTTTTTTCTCTTTACAAATGTAAACCCATCTTCATCAATCTTGTTCTTATTTTCATCCTTCTTTTTTACTTCATCTACAAATCTATCTATTTGCAAATATATATTTGTACCTTGAATAAATCCACCAGGCGCCTCTGCACAATGCAATATTAATTCTCTATTCACATATTCTTCAAATATATCAAACTCGTTAATTATTTCCCAATATTTATAAAAAGCCCTGTTTATAATAGGATCCTTTACTTGAAAATCATACTTGTTTATATACCATCTAACCTTTTTCCAAATTTCACCCTCAATATTATCTATTTTACTCCTATAAATATTCAATTCCTCATCATAACCATACTTTTCAATAGGACTTTCTGATTGCTTTGAATATTCTAATGTCAAAGATATATCTATATCCTTATCACTATTAGATTCTAACTTGTACTTTTTATTTACATTGCTCTTTCCAATATTTGCACTCATACTTTATTATATCTATAATTACACTTTTAAATCATTTTTTTTAACACTTTACATCATATAATTCCTCAATCTATTTATCAATTCATCCTTGTTACCAGATGTTTTTAAATTATACTTTTTTAAATAATTTTTTAATACCACTATAGTCACCTTTTTATTATTCAATACACTTTTAATTTCATCTTTTTCATCTTCTTTTTTATCTTCTTCTTCATCTTCTTTTTTATCTTCTTCTTCATCTTCTTTTAATGATAATTTTGTTAATTTAGTTTCTATATCATCTTTTTGCAACGTTTCAACATCTTTATTTTTTTGTATCGTAAAAAACATTTGATTTTTGTGAAATACAATATACCAATTATTGTATTCAATTATTTCTGTTTCTGTATTTTCATCATCCTTTACCTTTTTCTCTATAGTATGTTTATAAAATGTAATATATAAACAATTATCTACATTGTATTCGCTTAAATCTAATGGGTTTTGTATAAATTTTACATTTTTAATACAAGAACTAATATCTTGAAAATTTTCAATCATCTTGTTTGTATAATCATTTCTATAATATGTATATTCTTTACAATTTAATACATCCAAAACATCATATAGTGTATTAATTTTATACACGCTTAAATTATCCTTATGTAAATCTATAATTTCATATGATACATCTTTTGTATTAATATAAGAAATCTCATTTTTTATACTAACATCCTTTTTTATCTTCTTGAATACACAATATCTATTCAAAAAAGATATATCTCTTTCACACTCTTTTAATTTATATCCATCTACATTTTCATATGACTTGTATAAATTTTCAAATAATTCTGTATCAACACAATCATAACCCTTATCAGACATTTTTTTACAAAAATTATTGTAATTTATAATAAATTCATCTGAACCTTCTCCCAATATATTATTCCCGTTCAATACAATTTTTAATTTATTACCATATTCAGAACCAACATTCATATGCTTTTCCATATAATATATAATTTCTTTATCCTCACTTTTATAACACGCATCTTTATCACCAAATAAATTATTAATTTTTAAATCATCCATAAATGTTACAATAAAATAACCATCTTTCATTAAACAAGTATCTAATATTGATAAAATATTTTCAAATGATTTTTCAGAACTAAAAAAATAATGTAATCCAAATTGACAACACACAACATCAAATTCTTTACTAGCATTATTCTTGAATATAATTTCATCAGAATTACTATTACACAAATCCAATTTATAAAAATCATAATTATAATTTTTCATTTTATCACCGATTGATTGTACCCGTTTTTTACACTCCATTATATTCTTATCTGATATATCATACCCTTGAACATTTGTTATATTATTATATATCCATTTATGTAAATCGCCACCCTTACCAGAACATAATTCTAATAAAGATTCCTTGTTGTTACAATATTTGTTATATAAATATTCCTTTATCTTGTTATGATATTTTCTCATACGTTCAAAAAATACATCGTCATTGTTATTATAAATTGTAAATTTTAATAATAATTCTTGTGTTATAGGATTATGAATATTGTTCCAAATATCACACGCAACTTGACTATAATTTCCGTGTTTCTTTGGATTCACTGTTTTATCCCATCTTGTTCTTAATGGTACAAAACATTTTCTATCCATATCCCATTTATATTCAATAACAGTATTCGACATAAAAGGTTCTCTAGTAGTAGGATCAATATAACTATTATCAAATTCTGTTTTAAATGTAATTTTATCCAAGTTATTACTATTTTTACATAATTTTTGTACATCAAATAATACCTTTTCTGTTTTATTCTTTTTAACAACATTATCATCTTGCTGTACATTATGTTGTACATATAATTCCCATGTATTATCTAATGTTTTTACCGAATACAAATCTATCGTATTCAATTCTGATGGCTTCCATTTTAATAATGATGACCACTTTTTTACCAATGGATAAGGTTCATCCATAGGAGTAAATATTAAACCATCATTTCCATAATACTTTTCATCTTCCATTAATAATTTTGATCCTAAAAATACATTTTTATAAATATATCTTTTCATCTCTACTACATACTTTTCATTACAACCAATTGAAGAAACTATATCTTTTAAAATATCTAATCTTTTCTTTAACATATATCCATTGTTTCCTCTAATATCTTTTCCATTATATACCATCATATCAAATGCTAAAAAAATTATAGAACTTTGCGTTCTAACAACTTCTCCATCTAATAATGTAGAATAATAAGATTTTGATTTTATATCTGTTTTTAAAACATTATTCAAATTATTATCTATCAAGTATACATTTCTATTTTTATCAATCAACATCAAATAACGATCACCATCCGCTTTATCCGTAACTGAATACATTTTTTTATACAATACCGTAATCTGATCTTTATGTAACGTCTCTGGTTGTGCACCAATAAAATAATAATTGTTTACTAGATTTTTATACTCATTCAACACATTACGCTTTTCTAAACCAGTAATTACATAGAAATTCTTTTGACGATTTTGTAATAAATCCGTTATAATATACATTATATTATTAATATCACCCTCCTTCACCTCCAATTCTATTTCATATCTCATCTCGCCATTTTGATCCACTATCGTTAAATCTAATGAACCACACCCTATCATTTTATATGAATATCTCTTCTTTTTTCTCATAATATCATACTCACTATCATCTATTTCCTCATTTACATCTATATACTTTTCTGAAGCTAATGATAATCTTAACTCATAATCATATATATCATATTTTTTGCAACTTTGTTTCGTCATATACATAATCTTACCATCTTTATTAACTATTTTTCTCAAGTTTTTTTTACTATATATATATTCAACCGTCTCAATATAATTACATTCCACGTTACAATTATCCAATCTGTTTTTCATCGTATAAAAAAAATCAACGTCTACATTCGATTCAAATTTTGGTGTCTTTGTTTCCTTGTTAAAAATAAATTTTCCTAAGCGTATTTCAAATTCAATATTATTTGAAATCTGATTAACAAAATTAGCCAACACTTTCATATGCATATCACTAAAAATCATGTTTATAATAACCACCTATATATAAACATGATTTTACATTTTTTTTTTCAATTTTTTTACATCAATAAACAGATAATAACATTAATATCTCCGGATTTCTATAATGTAAACCATTTTGTTTACATAAATTTAATACCTTTTTTTCTACAATTCCCTTATTATCATCATACCACCTTTCTAATGTTACAAAATCTGTTATAATCCCATCCGTCCTACCCCAACTTACCTCATGATCTATATATTCCTCACCATACACATAAAGAATATCTTCCTGTATAGAATTAAAATAAGGATGTATACAATAACAATCACCATTCATTTCTTCCCATATATTTGATAATTCATCCGGAAATTCACAACCAATTCTACCCGCAACATTTTTTAAATCTTCATAATCACTAATATTTATTTTACTTAATTCGTCATATTTAAAAACAACACCATAAAAACACCTTATAGTATAATTTATTCCCATTACTTATTTATATTTATATTTATACATAAATCATTTTTTTATATCATTATACTGCCATCGGTGCCTTGATTACACCATGTGGAAAATAACCCACAATTTCAAAATCATCTATCATCATATCACTAAAATCTTTATATTTCAAATTTGGATTTAATAGCAATTTCGGTAATGACCTACTCTTTCTATCCAATTGCTCATTTACCTGCTCTAAATGATTCTTATAAATATGCACATCCCCACACGTAAATACCAACTCTTTTGGCTTCATATTCGTCTTTGCAGCTAATATATATGTCATCACCGCATAACTAAAAATATTAAATGGATGACCCAAAAACAAATCATTTGAACGCATCGTAAAATGACAACTCAAATGCTTTTGCTTGTAAATGTCCTCCTCTACATAAAATTGTACAGAATAGTGACATGGTAATAACGCCGTTTTTTCAAAATCAGGTGGATTCCAATAACTCATCATTATCCTTCTACTAAAAGGATCATTCTTTAATAAATCCACTACATACTCCAATTGATCAAATCCACCCACCTTTTTTCTATCAATCACAGATGTATCCGAAAAAGCCTGACTATAATTACCACCAAAAAATCTCCACTGCCAACCATATCCAGCTCCTAATACACCCTCCTTATAATGTCCTAAACCACGTTTATCTAAAAACTCTCTTGATGTATTACCATCCCATATTTTCACTCCACGTTTCTGCAAAATCTTGGCATCCGTATCACCCCTCATAAACCATAATAACTCTTCTATACAATGCTTCCAAGGCACCTTTTTTGTTGTCAATAATGGTACACTCTGAGATATATCCATCTTATATTGATATCCAAATTTACTTAACGTACCCACACCTGTTCTATCTATACGCTCACTACCATTATACAATACATCCTTTAATAACTCATTATACTTTGTTTCATCAGTCTTGTAATTATATATATATCTATATTCTAAAAATCTATAATTTACTTTATACCCAACATCAAATTTTTTATCCGATACACCCACTAATTTATACTCTTCTGATAAATGTTCCATAAACGCATCCGGCTCCATACCCTTTTCAAATTTGCAATTATATACCTCTGTCATATACACCTTTGTAGGCTTTAATAAAATATTAGACATATTTAAAAACTTGTTATATACCTCTCCACCACCTATTACATATACATTCGCATTTGTTCTTTTATAAAAATCTATAAACTGCTCAAAATTTACAAAATAAAAACTCTTGTCAAATTTGTTTCTATTAAATACATTTGGATAAGGTGATATCTTGTGTAAATCTTTATCATTCGTCAAAATTAAATTTATACGCCCCTTTAATGGACGCCTATCTCGCGGTATTGAAAACCAAGTCTTTCTACCCATCAATACCACATTCTTATCCAATAATGAATCTTTATATAAAACACTCGATGTTAATATTTGAAAATTTTTTAAATCATCTTTTAATCTAAATAACAAACCATTGTTTCTACCAATTGCCAACTTATTACTATAATTCACCACACAACTAACTAAACTAATAGACATTTGAAAATATATTGTTCTATATTTTTAAATTTACTTTTTTTATACTAAATATATATTATTTACATTTTTTATATTATTTTCTAAACAATTATTTATCATAACTTTACTTTTATCATCAAAATAACACTCTAACATTTTTAACTTTTTTACATATTTCGTAAATTTATTACCATTATAATAATTTATACCATTGCATATACTTAATATGTATCCGTTCATATTTATAAAATTTCCTAATAAATTATCTATTATATACTTTATTATATAAAATGAACCTTTTTTTACAACCTTTTCTAATATTTCCTTATCAACCGTAATATATATCTTTAATAATTTACTGTCATTCTCCATCTCTCTTATTAATAATTTTAAACAACCTACAGAATCGTATAATAAACAATCGTTAATTAATGTCTGATATATTAAATTATATTTATAATATCTCTTCTTCTTTAAAAAATATTTAATCATCTTCTGTTGATTATTTTTTATAAAATGTACTAGTATCCTATGAATATACACGTTATTCATATTTTCAACCATTTTCCAACAATACTTGCAATATATATAATCTATCATCCTACATAACTTTTTTTTATAATCAACCTTTCTATTATATAATATCTCCTGTATAGCATATGACATTACACTTATCGGTATCGTAAAATTATCTAATATTAATTTTGATTCTTCTACATTTGAATACACTAATAAATATACCATATCATTATGCATTATCACATTCATACTATCCGTATAAGCATTAACTCTTAAAACACATAATGATACCAACTTTTTTAATATATATATTGAATCATCATATTTATTTTCAATTAAATATATAATTATATCCGTCAAATTTATCATTTTTTGCCTTTTAAATTGATTATATACCCTATTATATATTATACTAACATTATCTATCTGTTTACCTTCCAATTTATTACTTTTATCTAAACATTGTATATTAAATTTTTCATCTATTTTCTTAATAATTAATAAACTAATAAACCTATTATTGTTTTTATAATACTCGTAAATCACCTTATTTGTTAATAAAAATTGCTTAATACTTTCATAATCTAACCATGCTAATATATTTGTAAATATGTCAAAATTAATATATTTATTAACATTCATCTATATATTATTTAAATCTATTTTTAAATACATTTATTTCCTATTCATTTTCCCCATAACCAACTTTATTACATTCCCTAAATCTATAATACCCGTTGATATTCCATCTACAGTTTTTTTAGCATAACAATTACCAATATTATGCCCATTTCTTCCACATCTATTACAACTTGTATAATTTTTTATTAAATCATAACTTTCATCTTCACTTTCATCTTCACTTTCATCTTCACATTCGATTAAATTACCATCTACGGTTGTTTTTGCGTAACATTGATTAGCAAAATGGCCACTTCTTTTACATCTAAAACATAAATTGTCTATTGTACATAACTCATCTTGTAAACACTTTAATTTATATTCTGGCAAAATCATCTCTGTATAAGTTCCTCCTCTTACATTTTCTATTCCATAAAGTAACATATACTTTTTTGTATATTTATCTTCATCCATTTTATCATTACTTTGTATTGTTTCAACTACTTTTAAAGGCTTATATTTTTTTGTCCAATAACTACCATTTGTTCTAAAATGTTCATCTATTCTTTTCTCAATTTTACGCTCTGTTTTACCAATATAATAATGATTTCCTTCACATAACAATACATATATGTAAGTCATATATATGTATTGATTATTTAATTTTACTTTTTTTTCAATTATTTGTTTATTCTACTCAACTATATTATCACTTATAACATATTTGATATGATAAAACAAGATTAAAGCAAGTATACTTTGTGATCTATTTTGTGTAACTGAATATGCCATACCTACACTTGCCACAATGAATAATGAATGCAATTGGACAATTTTAGATTGTGTTATCGCAGTTTTAAAACCAGAATCTTGAGCAAAAATATGTATCAAAGCATATGAACCCAATATATTTAATAATTGTTTTATAGTATCATTATATATAGGCGGAATACCCAAGTTTTTAAATGAAAAACTACTATATCTTACATCATAATATACCATACTCAAAAATGGAATTGTTAAAATTATCTTTTTTATATGTTGTTTATTTTCATCTTTTGGATCAAAATATTTATCCATAAATGTATTTACCTTTTCATGATTATAAATCATCCATACTTGAAATAATAAAATTACGTACTGAAAATATGGAAATGGAACATAACCATAATTTTCAATAAGTTTTTGATCTGACATTTAAAATTATACAATAAAATAAATTTAAAATAATATATATTTATTAAATAATGACAATTTTAGGAATCGACTTTGGTACTACAAATACTTGTATATCATATTATCAAAATAATCAAGTACATATTATACAAAACTCGTATGGATCACTAACCACTCCTTCTTGCCTTTATTTTGATATACACTCATCTGAAATACTTTATGGAAATACAGCTTACGATTTATTACAATCTAAAAATAATACAGAATATCTCTCTAATATTATACATAATTTTAAAAGATTGTTAGGTATAACATATCAAGAATATATACATTCACAACAATTACAAAATTTTTTTAAAAATAAACATTTAGACATTATCAAAGACCCCTTTTCTGATTTCTGTTCTATCCAATTTATATACAATAATAAAGAAACTATATTTAATATCATCGAAATTACTAGTATATTTTTAAAATTTATCTTTTTAGAAGCTAAAAGTTATTTACATTTAGATAGTAATTTTATTGTTATTACGGTACCTGCTTATTTTTCAAATATTCAAAGACAACATTTACAAAAAGCTTGCGAATTAGCAAATTTATCCATATTACGAATTATAAATGAACCCACATCCGCTTCCTTGGCTTATGCATTCAATAATAAACCACAAAATAATGAATATATACTAGTAATCGATTGCGGTGGAGGAACAACTGATTTTTCATTACTACATATGGATTATGAAGAGATGCTATTTGAAGTAGAAAATATTAATGGTGATAATTTTATGGGAGGAGAAGATTTGACAAATAATTTAATAAATATTGTATTAAGAAAACTCATTTTAGAAAATCCAACATCTAAACAACTAAATATTATTAAATCACAGTGTGAAAAGGCAAAATGTGAATTGAGTTTTAAAGAAAATACAATAATGTTTTTTGAAAATATTGTAAAAAACCAAGATAAAATGCTATATTATTCTCGTACACAATTTTACAATGACAATTCTATTTTTTTTAAAAATATTAAAAAACATATCATAAATACAATCAAAGATTATGATATTGATAAAATTATACTTGTTGGTGGTACAACTAGAATACCTTTATTTAAAACAATATGTCAAGAAATTAAAAATGATATTATAATTTGCGATAATTTGAATCCAGATCATATTGTTAGTATGGGTGCTACTTTACAAGGTAATTTACTAACTTGTCAAATAAAAGATGAAATATTTAGCGAAACGTTAATATTAGATGTTATACCTATATCACTTGGTATAGAATTAGAAAATGGTATAATGTCACATATTATATCTAAAAACACGCCTTTACCTATTACAAAAACACAAACTTTTACAAATTCAGAAGATCATATGAATTCTATACAAATTGATATATATCAAGGCGAACGAAAATTTGTAAAAGATAATATATTACTATCAAGTTTTATTTTAGATAATTTAAATAATACATTAAAAAGAGGTGAAATGATCATCAAAGTCACTTTTCATGTTGACAAAGATGGAATTATAACTGTTACAGCACAATCTGACAATGAATCAATTAGTATACATGAAATTAATAATAGCTTATTAACACCAACACAAGATGACGATGATATTATTAAAATACAAGATACAAAAAACGTTAATTTATTATTAACTAAAATCGAATTATATAATAGTTATAAACATTTATTAACTATTTCAAATAAACATTGCAATGACCAACATATAATACAAGAATTGTATAATAAAACATTATATATTATAGATAATTATACAAATTATTCATTGGAAGAATTGCGAAAATGTAAAATACAATTTGAAAAAAAATGGCATGAAATTATGTTTTTATAAATTTATTACATTACATTTTTTTATTTTATAATTATAATAGAATATGTCAAATATAAAATTCCAATGTTTAAATGAGTCTGGCAGTCCTATTTTTCAAGTTGATACATTAACAGGTACTAATATTACAGGTAAACTACTAATTAATGGAGCTGATGCAAGTACTATATCTGGTAGAACAGCAATTGGATCTGTTGCGACAACTGGAAATACTGGTGTTTATACTATTTCTAATATTTCTATTGGACAAACAATGGCAAATACCAATTATAAAATTATAGGTAATTTAACTAGTACTACTAATAATACAAATGTTTATGTTGTTACATTTAATAACTTGACTACAACCACATTTTCTGCTAATGTTATGCGTTTAGATAATTTATATGGAGCTTGGACTGATAGTAATTTAGCTCTATCTTGGATTATTATTCCAAGTTAAACATCTTACATTAATTTTTAATAAAATATTAATGTAATTTTCAAGGTATTCCAGCATTATTTAATCTATTTTTTAAATCTTGTAATTCTTGTTCTAATGTTTCTATACGCTGTTTTGCTTGTTCTAATTCTCTATCTAATTCTTGTGTAGCAGCAACATTCATTGTAAATATTGCATCTTTATTTAATGTATGGAAATCAGATACTTCTATACCATATACAAATACCTCAGATACTATTAAATTTTCATTAATAGTAAATGAAGTGTCATTTATAATTTCGTTCAATGTAACTGTAGTAAACTCATTTGCATTATTCTCGTTTGTATAAATTTTAATTTTCGTTGGAGTTTGACTTGCGCTCGTAGATGTTAATCCAATCGTAGTCTTATTTCTTAAATTTATATAACTCTTACCATCACTATTATGATCTATATCTGCTATATCATATATATTTGGAATAAAATCTGTTATTGTTGATGTTGAATAATCAAGAACTGATCCCACTTGCTGAGCAATAAAACCCCATACTGGTTTATTACCTCGTGTAAGTTTATCAATATAATTATAGCGTTTAGGTTCAATTTGTCTTAATGTTAATAATGCAGAAATATCAACAATATCTTGAATATCTTCTTTAATACGAATATCGGAATATGCATTAAATTCTGTCGCTGCTATCCTAGCTTCTGAATAAATCGAATATGGATTTGTACTCACACCAGTACTACCAACTGTACCAAGTGAATTTAACCAACCATATGATAAAGTATAATTAGTAGTTCCTATAGCACGTAAAGAACCAACTGTCACATCACCTGTCTTTAAACTTCCTCCTACTGTAACACCAGTTGGACTAACGAATAAATTAGAACTTCCAAATAAACCTATACCAACATAATTTCCAATATTTCCATCACCTTCATATCTAAATTTAATTTCTCCTTGATTTCTATCTGTATTTGATCTTCCAAAAGCTAAAAATACATCACTACCAACATCTTGTGTAGGATGTAACAATGACATTATACGATTAGTATCTGTACCATCTGAATTTAATAATATACCTCTTGTACTAGTAAGCCTTATTGATCCAAATGTCGCTGTCGTTGCAAATAAATTACTCGCACTTACTACTCCTACTGGTACTAGCAAATTACCAGATGATACTATTAATGAAGATAATGTTGATGTCGTTGCAAATAAATTACTCGCACTCACTACTCCTACCGGTACTAGTAAATTTCCAGTTGATACTACTAATGAAGATAATGTTGATGTCGTTGCAAATAAATTACTCGCACTCACTACTCCCCCTCGTACTAGTAAATTACCAGTCGATACTACTAACCCACCTAATGTCGCTGTCGTTGCAAATAAATTACTCGCACTCACTACTCCTACTGGTACTAGTAAATTTCCAGTTGATACTATTAACCCACCTAATGTCTGACTGGTTCCTATAGAATTTGAAAATCTTAAAGTTCCTCCACTAATTATCCCTGATATACCTAATGTACCACCAGTTATTGTCGCTCCA
>Ga0114980_10001379_pt1 | contig 17439 bp, 13 predicted proteins | sample S_140806_EF_Meta_FD_87018 | JGI IMG/M metagenome (GOLD analysis project Ga0114980, IMG submission 87018) | Freshwater microbial communities from Lake Simoncouche, Canada to study carbon cycling - S_140806_EF_MetaG | ecosystem: Environmental > Aquatic > Freshwater > Lake | place: Lake...
CAGCCATGCTTTTGGCAGCCAAATGATTGTCATGCGCCGAATTGAAATAGCCGAAACTGGTAAACAAATTACATACTACATCAAAATAATTGACTCTGAAAACCGTTCGCATATCTTGTACAAAAAAATGCAAGTTATCCGTTTCGAATTGCTGAGCATGAAGTATGCTTTGTGGAGATAAATCAACACCGGTTACATCGAATCCAAATTTAGAAAATGCGATTGAATGCCTGCCTTTGCCACAGGCTAAATCGAGCAATCTGCTATTGGGATTAAATTGAAAATGCGCCACACAATTTTTTACAAATAAAATGGCTTCATCATCTGTTCTATTTTTATATAAGGTGTGATAATAAGGCGAATCAAACCAATTTTTAAACCAATCTTTCATTATAAATTCTATTAATGGGTGTAATTTATCAAAATTATGCAAATGATTTGCGTAAATTTGCGCTCTAAAAATAAACGTTTTGGCATTAATAAAATCAATTTCAGGAATTAGAGGGACTATAGGAGGTAAAGCAGATGAAGGTTTAACGCCAATAGATGTAGTTAAATACACTGCGGCTTTTGGTAGTTGGGTTACAGAACAATCAAATATAAACAAAATTGTAGTAGGTCGTGATGGTCGAATGAGTGGTGAAATTGTTCGAAATTTAGTAGTCAGCACTTTACAATCATTGGGAATTGAAGTGGTTGACTTAGGATTAAGCACTACCCCAACGGTAGAAATGGCTGTAAAAATGGAAAATGCTGGCGGCGGAATTATCATTACTGCTAGCCACAATCCAAAAGAATGGAATGCATTGAAACTCCTAAATAAAGAGGGAGAATTTATTTCTGGAAAAGACGGAGAAGCTGTTTTATTAAAAGGAACTCAAGCTGATTTTATTTTTGCTGATATTAATAAACTAGGTCAAGTAGTAATCAATGAAAGCTACATGGATAAACACACGCAAGCTATTTTAAATCATCCATTGGTTGATGTAAATGCAATTGCTTCTAAAAATTTTAAAATCATTATAGATGCGATTAATAGCACTGGAGCGACATTTGTTCCCTATCTATTAGACAAATTAGGCGTAAAAAATATTGAAGTATTAAATGCTGAAGTAACAGGCAAATTTGCACACAATCCAGAACCTTTGCCAGAAAATTTAAATGAAATTGCGAATGAAGTTGTCAAACAAAAAGCTGATTTAGGTATTGTTGTTGACCCTGATGTAGACCGACTTTGTTTTGTATGTGAAGATGGTTCGTTCTTTGGAGAAGAATACACACTTGTTTCCATCGCTGATTATGTTTTAATGAATAACAAAGGAGGTAACACCGTTTCAAATATGTCAAGCACTCGTGCTTTAAAAGACATTACTATTAAACATGGTGGAGAATACTTTGCCAGCGCAGTTGGTGAAGTCAATGTGGTGAATAGAATGAAAGAAAAAAAGGCAGTGATTGGTGGCGAAGGCAATGGAGGAGTGATTGTTCCAGAATTACATTATGGACGTGATTCATTGATTGGAATTGCACTATTTTTAACTCATCTAGCAAAGTATGGCAAGCCAGTATCTGATTTGCGTAGGACCTACCCAAACTATTATATGTCTAAAAATAAAATAGAGTTGACGGAAGGCATCGACATCAAATACATTTTTACAGGCATACAAGAAAAATACAAAAATCAACCCATTAATACGGAAGATGGTTTAAAAATTGATTTTGACAATGAGTGGGTTCATTTAAGAACTTCAAACACAGAACCAATCATTCGTATATACACTGAAAGCACCTCAGAAACAACAGCCAATAATATTGCTAAAAAAATCATGATGGACATCAGTGAATTGATGAAGGAAATGCATTAACAGAATAAAAAAAACATTTTTACCATACAATTCAAATAAAAAAGTTGCATTTCTCTATTTTGAATGCTAATTTTAAACTTTAGAAAAAAGCAAATTATGCTAAAGAAATTATTATTATTGAGTTTATGCTGCGGCTTTATCCTTTCGAGTGAAGCGCAAAACATGCGACGAATTTTGAAAAAAAGAACAGCAGAAGCTTGTGTAAACGGAAGCGTTGGATACTATGGTAATCCACATTGGTCTGCTGGTGCAAATATTCATTATTTACATGGTATTGGTAGAAAAAAACAATGGTTTAGTATTGGTGGAGGTTTAAGAGCATTGGCTTTTAGCACTAAAAAAAGAAGTTACAACACATCGAGTTATGATTTAAAAGCATTAAACGTAGGCGGTGCAGACACCGTATATATGCCTGAAGTGCAAACGAATACACTGAACGCCTACATTGCTATGAAACTGCATATTAAAAGAGGGGTGGATATATTTTTCACAACCGATATTGCCGGTATAAATTTTGGGGATTCAAAATCAGGTTATTTTCGCTCTTATGAAACAGACCCAATTCCTCCAGGAACTAAAGTACGTTCAGAACCTTATGCTTTCAATTACAACGGAGGCTATTTTACCGAAAGTTATGGTAGCATAATGTCTGAACTTTATGGATCATTTCGTTTGAACGAAGTTTTAAAATGGAGATTGGGTTTAAATTATTATAGAAACGAATATAAAATGGACCGCAATATTCCAATGAATGGAAAACGCTTTTCTCAAGGACATTTTATGGTAATGACCGGTTTAGCCTTTGACATTCGTTGGCATAAAACTGTTGAACAATCAAGATATTTATTATATTAATGATAAAAAAATGTCAATAAACTCAGAAGCAACTTCGGTTGCTTTTTTTTATTTACTTTTGTGCCACTTTGAGCGAAAATAAATCCATAGCATTTCACACATTAGGTTGTAAACTTAATTTTTCTGAAACATCAACAATTACTCGATTGTTTGATGAAGAAGGTTTTGATAAAAAAGAATTTACACAAGAAGCAGATGTATATGTCATAAACACCTGCTCCGTAACTGAGAATGCGGATAAAGAATGTAAGCAGTTGATTCGAAAAGTTAAAAAACAAAATCCAAATTCCACCGTTGTCATTACTGGCTGTTATGCCCAATTAAAATCAGCAGAAATTGCCAAAATAGAAGGAGTAGATATTGTGATTGGAGCTGGAGAAAAATTTAATATCGTTCAGCACGTAAAAGAATATAAAAAAAATGGCGAAGCCAAAATTTGTAGTTGCGATATAGATGAGATAGAAGGTTTTCATTCATCTTATTCAAAAAATGACAGAACAAGAACTTTTTTAAAAGTACAAGACGGATGTGATTATAATTGTTCGTTTTGTACCATTCCTTTGGCTCGTGGACACAGCAGAAGTGATACGATTGAAAACGTAGTAGAAAATGTAAAAGCCATTGCTTCAGGTGGTGTAAAAGAAATAGTGTTAACAGGTGTAAATTTAGGTGACTTTGGAAAAGGCTATAATGGCAATCGAAAACACGAAGAAAATTTTTATAATTTAATAAAAGCCTTAGATAAAATTGATACCATTGAACGATACAGAATTTCATCCATTGAACCCAATTTACTGACCAATGAAATTATTGATTTTGTTGCAATATCAAAACATTTTATGCCGCACTTTCATATTCCTTTGCAAAGCGGAAGCAATCAAGTGTTAGGAGAAATGCGTCGTCGGTATAAAAGAGAACTCTATCAAGAACGGGTAGAAAAAATAAAATCAGTGATGCCGCATGCTTGCATTGGTGTTGATGTGATTGTAGGTTTTCCTGGCGAAACCGATGAAGAGTTTCAAACAACATATGATTTTTTACATCAATTGGATGTATCTTATTTACATGTTTTTACATACTCTGAAAGAGAAAATACCTTGGCAAATGAAATGCAAGGCGTTGTGCCAATTCATATCAGAAAAGAGAGAAATGCAATCCTTCGAAACCTGTCAGAAAAGAAGATGAATTTTTTCACTGAACAACATAAAAACCAAATTCGAAAAGTATTGTTTGAACACCAAGACAAAGATGGCTTGATGGAAGGATATACAGACAATTATATTCGCATTAGTTTACCCTTTGATGAAAGTAAGGTGAATGAAATTATTGAAGTAGCCATTTAATAGTAGATAAATTTTACATCAATTTTGTTAATGTGTTAGATTTTTACAAACTCTTTTAATATTTTAGAGCCTTGAATTGTTGTTAAATTATTTAAATTAAAAAATTATGAAAAAAATTATTCTCATGTTATTTGTCTTTTTGATGACAAATCAATCTAACATCTTTGCAACTCATTTAATGGGTGGACAAATTACAGTCAAACACCTTGGTACAGATTCTGCATTAATAAAACTCACTGTATATAGAGATAACAGTGGTGGTAATGCCACAATTGATACATTAAATGGAAGTATGGTTTTTGATATTTTTACCAACCCTAATTGTTTGAATGCTATACAATCAAATATTTCTTTTGATTATAGTGGAATGACAAATATTGGTAATAATGTGGAAGAGTACATTTTTGAAAAAACGTTATCTCCATCTTTATCACTGATTACAGGTAATACTTATTTGTCTGACAGTTCAATTGCTGATTATTTTATTAAATGGGAACTTTGTTGCAGAAATCTTGCAATATCAAATATTGTAAACCCAGGTTCAAACAGCATGGTTTTGCAAACTAAATATCATTCATTCGGTGTGTCAACTTCAAACTCAACTCCAGTATTTTTAAATCAACCTGTAACAACTGCTATGGTAAATTTACCTTGGCAATATAATCCATTACCTTTTGATGCTGATGGAGATAGTTTATATTGGTATATTGATACTCCTTGGAATTCTTGTCAAGTAAATTGTGTGGGTTATACAATGCCAGCCTTTAGCAATTTAGATCCATTTGCTATTAACTCGTCTACAGGGCAAATTACATGGACTCCTGGGGCTTTAGGGAATTGGAATGCAACTGTTATGGTTAATGAATATCGCAATGGTGCATTAATAGGTTTTATTAGAAGAGACATGCAAATTATTGTTTTAGATAGTTCTGCTTTCAACACAGGCAATAAACCAACTTTTACAGTTGGAGGAACAACCATTCAAAATCAACAACAATTTATGTTTACCATTCCTGCAAATCAAACATTTAATTTAGTAACAAATGCAATTGACGTTGATGGCGATGATTTAAAAATTACATTACAAGGTGAACCATTTATATTAACAAACAATCCAGCAACATATTCTGTAAATAATGGCAAAGGAGCTGCTGATGCTACTCTAACTTGGAACCCAACTGCATTACAAGCTAGACAGAAAATGTATAATTTAGCAATTCGTAATTACGAAAAAAATGACAGCTCTGTATTTGTAAATATTTTTGATGTTACTGTTCAATTAAAAGTAGTTGAAACACCTCAAAATACTTCAACGTTTCACAACGATGCTCATTTAATGCTAAGTCCAAATCCTGCAAACAATTTCGCAACTTTACAATATGATGCTAAACAAGTAGAAAATACAAAAGTGATTATTTCTGACATTACAGGTAAAGTTGTTAAACAAATTAATTTTATTTCTAAAGTTGGCACAAATGGAATGTTCATTGAAACAAGCAATTTACATAATGGAATTTATTTTGTTCAAGTAGAATCTAATAATGTAAAATCAACCAATAAAATTGTAGTTAAACATTAACACTAAGACATTCTTATATTAAAAAGACCATGATTGCTCATGGTCTTTTTTTTAACCCTTTTTAAAATTTCGCTTAAATACTTTAAAAAAATAAAATAAGTGCGCTAAATGAGGGCTTACAAAACCTAAAAACACTTGCTATTTACAACAAAAAACGAACAACTCTTACCTATATTTGCAATTCAATTTATTTTATGACGATTTCTTACAACTGGCTACACGAATATTTAAGCGAAACGATAGAACCCAACGAACTTTCTAAAATCCTAACTTCTGTTGGATTGGAAGTAGAAAGTATGGACAAGTTTGAAACCGTAAAAGGAGGTTTAGAAGGTTTGATAATTGGTAAGGTAATGGAATGTGAGCAACATCCAAATGCCGATAAATTGCGTTTAACCAAAGTGGATATTGGAACTCCAGAATTGTTGAAAATCGTTTGTGGAGCACCCAATGTTGCTGTTGGTCAAACCGTTGTAGTAGCAACAATTGGTACTACCATTTATCCAACCAATGGGGAGCCTTTGACTATGAAAAAAGCTAAAATTAGAGGAGAAGAAAGTGAAGGGATGATTTGTGCAGAAGACGAAATTGGCTTAGGGGATAGTCATGATGGAATTATTATTTTGCCTGAAGGAACACCAATTGGCATGACGGCTAAAGAATACTATCAATTGCCTGCTTCTGACATTACCTATGAAATTGGCTTAACGCCCAATCGTATGGATGCCATGAGCCATTTAGGAGTGGCAAAAGATGTGGTAGCTTATCAAATTAATATTGGAAAAAATGTGAGTTGTCAGATGCCAGATGTCAGAAAAGAAAATCTGAATAAGGCTGACAACCAACAACCGACATCCGACATCAAAATTATTATTGAAAATGAAAATTTGTGTGCTCGTTATGCTGGTTTAACAATTTCTAATATAGAAGTAAAAGAATCACCAGAATGGATGCAATTAAAATTAAAAGCCATTGGCTTAAGACCAATTAATAATATTGTAGATATTACCAATTTTGTAATGCACGAATGTGGACAGCCTTTGCATGCATTTGATTTAAGTGAAGTGAAAGGTGGAAAAATAATCGTAAAAACGGTTGACGACAAAACGAAATTTATTGCTTTAGATGGTAAAGAAATCGAATTAAATGATACTGATTTAATGATTTGCAATGAATCTGAACCAATGTGTGTTGCAGGTGTTTATGGTGGTTTGCAATCTGGTGTAAAAACAACCTCTACCTCTATATTTTTAGAAAGTGCATGGTTTTTGCCCGATGCTATTCGTAAAACTTCGATGCGTTTAGGCTTGAGAACAGACTCTGCAATTCGTTTTGAAAAAGGAGCGGATATTAGCAATGTTACCTATGCCTTACAAAGAGCTGCCAATTTAATTGTTGAATTAGCTGGAGGACAAATTTCATCGAACATGATGGATTTATATACTAGTCCTTTTGAACAAAAAACCATTCAACTATCTTATCAAAAAATTCGTTCATTGGCTGGTAAAGAATATGGCACAGATCAAATGAAAAACATTTTGTTGAATTTAGGTTTTGGGATTAAAGAAGAAACTGCAACAGGTTTATTAGTTACCGTTCCATTTTCTAAAACCGATGTTAGCATGCAAGCCGATGTAGTAGAAGAAATCATGCGCATAGATGGCTTAGACAATATTCCTTTTACAGGAACAATGAATTATCGGTTACCAACGGAAACTAAAGCTTACAAAGCAAATACAAAACAACACATTGCTTCACAATTAGTGACTAAAGGCTTCAATGAAATATTCACCAATTCAATTACCAATGCAGCATACTACCCTGAAAATCAGGCGATTGTTAAAATGATGAATAGCTTATCTGCTAATTTAGACACCATGCGATTTTCAATGTTAGAAACTGGTTTAGAAGCAGTTGCTTACAATTTGAATCGTAAAAATAATCAATTGAAGTTTTTTGAATTTGGAAAAATTTATTCAAGAAATGAAAATGAATTTATTGAAACGGAACAACTAGCCCTTTATTTATCAGGTAATTATCGCCAGCCGCATTACACTGAAAAAGGAAAAGCCATTGATATTTATTTTGTAAGAGGAATTGTTGAAAGTTTATTCCCGAACTTAAAATTGGTTTTTGAAATAGAAAATAACGGCTTAACTATTTTATTGAAAAATAAAAAAATGGGTAGCATTGAAGAAATTGCTGCTTCTAAGTTGAAACAATTTGACATAAAACAAACCGTATGGTATGCCGTTTTAGATTGGGATACAGTAAAAGCTGGGATTGAAAATTATAAATTAACGTTTACAGAAATCCCGAAATTTCCAGTAATGCAGCGTGATTTAGCCATGGTGGTGGATAAACAAGTAAAATATCAAGACATTCAATCTGCAGTGAAACAAGCTAAAAGTAAATTACTACAATCTGTAAACTTATTTGACATATTTGAAAGCGAAAAATTAGGGAAAGACAAAGTTTCGTATGCGGTTAATTTCTCTTTCTACGACAATCAAAAAACACTGACAGATGTGGAAGTAGAAACAGAAATGAAGGCTATCATTAAATCATTGGAAAATAATGTTGGAGCGGCTGTAAGAGGAAACTAATTTTTGTCTTCTCTTTCAAACAACCAACCTAAAGGCTTAAATCTTTTTTCATATTGCAATCCGAATTGTTCAATTGATTTTTTGATATGATTGATACAGGCATCCACATCATCAGTCACTAACATTAAATCCAAATCTTCGGGAGAGATAGTTCCTGTATGCTTCATGTCTTCAATATATTTTATTAAACTTTCATGAAAAGGTTTATCAAAAATTACGATAGGAAAGTTTTTAATTTTTTTACATTGAATAAGCGTGAGTGCTTCAAACAATTCATCCATTGTGCCAAAACCACCAGGCATAACCACAAATGCATACGAGTATTTTATGAGCAATGTTTTTCTTACAAAGAAATATTTAATGGTTACCCATTTATCTAGATATGGGTTTTCGTGTTGTTCAAAGGGCAGTTCAATATTACAACCTACACTTCTTCCACCCACATCTTTTGCCCCTCTGTTTGCTGCTTCCATAATACCTGGCCCACCACCTGTCATAACCGTAAAACCGAGCTTTGCGATTCTAGCGCCAATTTCTCTTGCTTTTTGATAATGAGGATGCGTTTCAGGAAAACGAGCTGAACCAAAAATAGTTACACAAGGGCCGGCAAAGTGTAAGGTTCTAAAACCTTTAATAAAATCTAACACCGTTCTTATGGTCACTTTAAAATCTTGTAATCTACTTTGGGGACCATCCAAAAATTGTATTTCTTCTGCTGAGTTTGTCATTTTCTATGATTGTAAATTCGAATGTAACGCATCCTTTAAAATTGGACTAATATTTTTAAGTTAAATATAAAGAGATTCTATAAGAAAGATTTTATGATTGATCAATTATTGTGCTAATTTCGTCTTATTAAATAGATAAATGAATGATTCAAAAACTAATATTCCCTTTTTTATTAGTTCTATTTTTTAGTACATTTTGTACCGCACAAAAATTAAATGAACTGATTAAAGACAAAAAAAACTTAAGCGAAATTTCAGCTATAGCATCATTTTATTTTAAAAACAAACCTTCGCTATTTCCAAAAGGGAAGTATGTCGATAATGAATACATTCAATTTAAACGCAAAGAATATTATTGGAAACATCGAGTAAATGAAGATGGGTCCCTACCAAACATACAAGCTCGATTTGAAATTTATAAATCTTTGCAAAATCAAACACTCAACAAAAAAACAAGAGCTAACACATGGAGAAACATTTCTCAAACATCCTCTGTAAGTGGGTATGATGGTATGGGTCGATTATTATCGATTGCTTTTCATCCTACAGATACCAATACATTTTATGTAGGTGCATCAATCGGTGGAATTTGGAAAACGAGTAATGGTGGAAATTCATGGACTCCTTTAGGGGATGAGCTACCTTATTGCAGTGTTGGAAATATTGTGGTTGATTTTCAAAATCCATCCACACTTTATTTAACTGTAGGACAAAATCAAGGTTGGTGGGAATATGGTTTGGGTATTTACAAATCGACTGATGGCGGACAAAATTGGATTGCTACTTCACAGATTTCAAATTATACGGATGTAGTTGTTTATTATAAATTAATGATGTCGCCCAATGACCACTCCACTTTATACAGTGCACAATCGAATGGATTTTGGAAATCTATAGATGCAGGCACTACTTGGACTAAAATACTAACCGGATCATTTATTGACTTCGAATTTAAACCCAATAATCCAAATACCATTTATCTTTCTAAAAGAGAAAATGGAAGCGAAGTTTTCAAAACTACCGATGCTGGTTTAACTTGGAATCCAATTACATCATTCGGAATATCGAGCAATAATATAGAAATTGCCGTAACGCCTATTGATAGTAATTATATTGGTTTGGGCACAGTTGGTGGAGGTGTAAAAAAATTTTATTTGTCTACCAATGGAGGAACCAATTTTGTTTTAAAAAGTAACGATATTGATGACAATGCAGTTGTTCATTTTTCAAATACAAACAAAAATAAAATTTATTGTGGTTATGTTTCAAACTTTCGATCAACGGATGGAGGAAGCAATTGGACACAAATAACCAATTGGTATAATGACGGTGTATTACCTGCTGTTCATGCAGACAATCAATTTGCTCTAGCCAATCCACTTCAACCCAATTACCTATATTATTGTAATGATGGAGGTTTGTATAGATACAATGAAACAAACAATACTTGGAAAGATTTATCAAATGGATTAATCATTACCCAATTTTATAAGATTGCCAATTCACAACAAGATTCTGTATTTATGATTGGTGGCACACAAGATAATGGTGGACGAAAACGAATTGCTTCTTCTTCTTGGGATGCAACCAATGGAGGTGATGCAATGGAAGTTGCGATCAACCCTACCAATGACCAAACTATTTATACCACTTACGTATATGGACAATTATATCGATCCTATGATCAATGGGGAACCGATGTTTATAATGAAATTACTCCGGATATTAATGGTGGTTCTTGGGTAACTCCTTATTTGTTAGATTACAACAATCCATTCAGAATTGTTGCAGCTTATAAAAATGTTTGGTTATCAAATGATGAAGGCGATAACTGGACTCAAATAAGCAATAATATTACAGGAAACACAACTGCTAATTTAACTGTTTTGGACATTGCCCGAACCAACTCAAATGTAATTTATACAGGTAGATCTAATAAAATATATTACACGAATAATTTAGGCGCGAATTGGTCAACAAAAACAATTCCTGGAGTGAGCAGTTTTTTTACAGAGGTTTCACAAGTATTGGTTCATCCAAAAAATGAAAATGTAATTTATGTGACGAAATCAGGATATAGTACCAATAATAAAATATACAAATCAATAGATAATGGAAGCACTTGGATAAACATAACCTACAACATTCCTAATATTCCTGTAAACTGTATTACCATTGATGTTGATACCGATTCATCAAACGTAGACATGTATATTGGAACAGATGTAGGCGTTTTTTACAAAAAAGAATTGGATACTGTTTGGCAATATTTCGGAACGGGAATGCCTAACACAGAAGTTGCAGACTTAGAAATTTATTACCCAACAAGAAAATTACGGGCTGGTACACATGGTAGAGGTATTTTTGAAATTGATTTAAATCCACTAGCCATTCCGACTTCAAACTCTACGATTAAACAAACTGTAAATGAAATCAAATTATTGGAAAATCCTGTGAGCCACATGATTTCAATTCAGATTAATACGAATGAAGAAGAGTCTTTTACTTTTTCTATTTTAGATGGATCTGGAAAAGTTATGAAAAAAGAAACTTCAAAAATGATGGCAGGAAATAATATCAAAGCAATTGCTTTAGATGGATTTGCAAATGGGGTTTATTTTATAGATATTCGTACTGCTAAAAAATGGAATAAAACGATAAAATTTCTAAAACAATAATGAAATCTTACGAACATATTTTCTTTGATTTAGATCACACATTGTGGGATTTTGAAAAAAATTCTGTGGTAACAATGCAAGCTGTTTTCAATGAATTGTCTCTACAAGAAAAAGGGGTACACGATTTCGATTCGTTTTATGCAATCTATCATGAAATCAATGAAAAGCTATGGGCTAAATACCGAAGTAAAGAAATTTCAAGAAATGAATTGCGTTGGAAAAGAATGTATGAAGCATTGACCCACTATAAAATTTTTAATGAAAAACTATCGCATGAAATGAGCGATTTATATTTGCACATTTTACCCAAACAAAGAAATGTTTTCCCATACGCCATTGATGTTTTGCAATATTGCCGAGATAAAAGTTACTCCATTCATTTAATCACCAATGGGTTTGAATTGACACAATATGAAAAAATTAAAAATGCTGGCATTGATGAATTTATTAATAAGATGATTACCTCAGAACAAGCCATGAGCATGAAACCGCATAAAGAAATTTTTGAATATGCCTTTTTATTAACTGGTGCAAAATCGCACAATAGCATCATGATTGGAGACTCTTATGAAGCAGATATTGAAGGTGCAAAAACAGTCAACATGGATCAAGTATATTTCAATCCAAATAAAATTGAGCATCTAGGAACCACTACTTTCGAAATCACTTGTTTGTCTGAAATAAAAAATATTTTGTAAAAAATGGAATGCATTCACACAGAAATAAAAGATTGTTTTATTATTAAGCCAACGGTTTTTTCAGACAATAGAGGCTATTTTTTTGAAAGTTTTAATGAACAAAAATTCAATCAAATTACTGGTTTAGAGATTCATTTTGTGCAAGACAACCAAGCAAAATCAGATAGAGGAATTTTAAGAGGATTGCACTTTCAAAAAGGAGCACATGCACAAGCTAAATTAGTAAGGGTTTTACAAGGAAAAGTGATTGATGTGGCGGTCGATTTAAGAAAAGATTCTCCAACTTATTTGCAACATATTGCGGTAGAATTATCTGCTGAAAATAATTTACAACTTTTTGTTCCTAGAGGATTTGCACATGGTTATTCTGTATTAGAAGACAATACTGTTTTCTGTTATAAATGCGATAACTATTACAACAAAGAAGTGGAAGCCGGAGTGTATTATGCAGATCCTAAGTTAAATATTAATTGGCAATTGAAGGAAGATGAAATTATATTATCAGAAAAAGATAAGCAATTAATGAATCTAGCGATATAAATAAAGTACTCTTCTATCTTTTATTCTTCAATATCCTCTTTTGTTTTCTTCAATTTAATTTTCCCCGAAGATTTCTGTAATTTATTTTTAATAGCTTCTGTATATCCAATACGTTGATTTAATACGTCAATACATAAAAACAAAGCCTCTAAAAAAGAAGTATTGTCAGCCATGTTTTTTCCTGCAATATCAAAAGCAGTTCCATGATCTGGGGAAGTCCTCACTATTGGCAAACCCGCTGTATAATTTACGCCCATTCCTTTATCAAAACTTTTGAAAGGAATCAAACCTTGATCATGATACATGGCCAATGTGCAATCAAATTGTTTATCATGTTGACGAGCAAAAAAAGAATCTGCACTGTAAGGCCCAAAAGCTAAAATACCTTCTGCCTTTAATTTCTCAATGGCAGGAAAAATAATTTGTTCTTCTTCTTTACCTACTAAGCCATTATCACCAGCGTGTGGATTTAAAGCCAAAACCGCAATTTTAGGTCTATCGATTCCAAAATCTTTTATCAAACTTGCATTGATTACTCTTACTTTACTTACAATTGCATCTACTGTAACATACTTGCTAATCTCTTGTACAGGCACATGTTCGGTTAGTAAAGAGACTTTCATATCATCACAACACAACATCATAGCCACCTCTTTAGCAGCAAATTTTTCTTTCAAAAAAGGAGTATGCCCACTGTAATTAAAATCGTTAGATTGTGAATTGCTTTTATGAATAGGGTTCGTCAACAATCCATCAATTTGTCCGTCCTTCAAACATTGTGTAGCTACCATCAATGATCGAATCCCATATTTTCCACCGGCTTCTGTTAACTCTCCTGGCTTAATTGGTACTTCTTCATCCCAACAAGTGAACACATTGATCGCTTTTGGATTTAGCACTTTTAAATCTTTTGTGCCAGCATATTGCAAATGTGTTTCACCACTGATATTTTTATAAAAATTGATCGCTTTATTGGATGCAAAAATGACCGGTGTACAATACTCTAAAATTTTATGGTCAGTAAATGATTTTAGAATTAATTCAATTCCAACGCCATTAAGATCGCCTGTAGTAATACCAATTTTTGGTTTGAAAGGAGTTTGACTCATTATCTAATTTTTCTTCTTTGCAAATATAGTGCAGAGATCTCGGATGTGAATCGTCTAATAAAATTAATCTGATTTCAACCAACCTGTAATACTCATTCTTGATTTATTTGTGACAAGCACTTCATGTGGTAATTCGTTACTTTTGAAGAAAACACTTTTCCCATTTTGTGGCGAAATATGTTGTTGTGCGTGTTGATGATGAATAAGCAATTCGCCTCCATCAGCTGCTGTCCAATTTTGATTTAAATAGGTAATAAAAGAAAATTTTCGGCGGTCATTGTTTTTAAATTGGTCTAGGTGTTTTTTATAAAAATCACCTTTTTCATACATTGTATAATGAAACTCATAGCTTGTAATGGAAGTAAAGCAAGTTGAATTTAAATACAAAATAAAGGCATCCATCAACTTAAAAAAATCATCTTCGAAAGGGTTCTTGTTGTTTTTGTCGAGCCAAAATATTTTATCGCTTCTGAAATTTTTATTTTGAAGAGCAATCTGTTCATTGCCTGTACCAGCAGCTTTCATTTCATGATGATTAAAATGATGTAATAAATTTTGGGTAAGTTGATGGGCTAAATTTTTAGATAAAAAATCAGTTGCTATACCAATTTTATTTTCGATAAAAGAATCGATCAATTGATCAAATATTTTTTGCAATTTGTCTAAATTTAAATTTTGACAGATTGCCAAGATTGGGTGTAAGGTAAGTAATTAATATGATCTTATGGCTCTATAGATGGTAGTAAACCCGTTTCTATATCTTGATCCATCAGGTTGGTATTCCCAGTTGGTAAGTTCCCGGTATATCAGTCCTACATTTTTAGCATACACTTCTTTTGAATAAGTTTTATTGGCAATAGCATCAGGAAATTGCTCAGGATTGTTTGTAGAATCATTGATTCCAATCACTTCAATTGTGTTGGAGAAGCTGGCTAAACCCGTATTAAAAGGCTGATTAATATATGTATAAGTATAATTCCAATTCCAAAGCCATTTTAATTTATCATCTATTTGTGCGGGAATATAGATATTACCCGCCCAATATGTTTTCAGTTTTACGGGAAAAACTAACTTAATCATTCGTAAATTATTTTCTACCACTTCTACTCTAAAATTAGTTTTAGTTGCATAAAATGTCATTAAATCTTTCCATAAATAGGTATCATCTTGACGACTGTATCTGTTCACTACATAAGACTCCCTTCCTTCATTGTCATAAAAAGATTCACCTATTACATCTTTAAATTGCATTCTGAAGGTATCTGTGGATTTATTAAAATCGTTGTAAATAATGGAATCTATGGCATATTCTATGGTATGATCTTTCGTTATTGGAAAATACTCTTTACCCAATAGTATATTGTCGTTGGGAATAATTTCTTTTTTGCAAGCAGTTAGCAATGCAAAGAAGACCGATCCAATAATTAATAATCTTTTAAATTTCATAAGTTTAAATACAATGATTGATGGTTTAAAATAATATGATTCCTCCGGCAACTACATCGTCCCCTTCATAGAACACAGCCGATTGTCCTGGTGCAATACCTTTTACAGGGGCATCAAAAACAGATTTTATAGCGCCATTTTCATTAAAAAGCGTTGATGATACTGCTGTTGATTTATATCGTATTTTACTAAACGCTGCTTGTCCATCTTTTATTGTATCAAATTTTATATAATTCATTTTTGATACAAACATGTGTGCTTTATCTAGTTCGATTTCATCACCTAAAACAACCGTATTGGTTTCTGGTATGATTTGAATGACAAACATGGGTTTCCCAAGTGCAATGTCTAAGCCTTTTCGTTGTCCGATGGTATAAAATGGATAGCCTTTGTGTTTGCCTACAATGGTACCGTCTGTGAGCACATAATTTCCACCATCTACTCTTTCTTCTAGATCAACTACTTTTTTCTTTAAAAAATTACGATAATCATTGTCTGGCACAAAACAGATTTCATAACTCTCACTTTTTTTAGCCAATTCGGGATATCCAAAATCCAATGCCATTTGTCTTATTTCTGTTTTTCGATAATTGCCTAAGGGATATACGCTTCTACTTAAACAATCTTGGTTTAAACCCCATAAAACATAGCTTTGGTCTTTTGTTTCATCTTTACCTTTTGATAAAACAAAGCGCTTGTTTTCTTCTCTAACATTCACATAGTGGCCAGTGGCTATAAACTCACAATCTAGGGAATCTGCCTTTTTTAATAAGGCATTCCATTTGATGTGGGTATTACACATAACACAAGGATTAGGGGTTCTGCCAGCTATGTATTCATCTACAAAATTTTCTATCACTGCATCGCCGAATTCTTCTCTAATATCCAATACATAATGAGGAAATCCATGTTCGACTGCAGCTAAGCGAGCGTCATTAAAACTATCTACATTACAGCAACCTGTTTCTTTTTTACCCGAAGCATTTACAGCCGCATAATCCCATGTTTTCATGGTGATACCTATCACTTCATATCCTTCTTCATGTAACATTAAAGCGGCCACAGTACTGTCGATACCGCCACTCATAGCAACTAATATTTTCCCTTTTTTACTCATTTTGTATTGCAAATATACAGATTAGATATTAGTTAATAAGGATGATATCTAACTGGGTTCTTTTTAAATAGATAGGGATTATCGAATATCCATATTGTAAGGATCGGTAGACAATTCACTGTTGCGTTTTATAACCTTCCAAGTAGTTAAATCGATTGTATGAAAAAATCCATTTCGGCCATCACAACCCGAAGCATGATGCGGTGCGGGTCCATTGGGAGCAGCGTTTCTACTAACCACAAATAATTTATTGGCTCGGTCATCTACTGCAATACCATGTGGCTGATAAAATTTTTCATCCAATATTTTAACTACATTGAGCGAGTTCATGTCAATGACATAAACGGTTCCTTTTACTTTTAAGGTTGGATACAAAATACTATTGTCTTCTTGGCAAGTTACAAACAACCAATTTCTATTTTTGGAATACGCCATGGCTTTGGGATAAATACCTACTGGAATTGTTTTTAAAATAGTATCTGTTTTGGCATCCATTACAACCACTTCATTACTGGCTTCACATGTGATGAAATACTTACTGTAATCGGGACTCATTAGAATTTCATGTGGGTCTTTTAATTGAGGCGTAGTGACCGGTGCTTTCCCTTTTTCTATCGAAATTTTATCTATTTGTGGCATTGAAATTGAAGGAATCACTCGGTATATCATATTTCCATACTGTGCCGAAACATAAATTGTATCGCCTGTTTTTGTTAGGGCGATGCCATGAGGAGAAGTCAAACCGCCGATCGTAGTTTGAATTTGCATAGTTTGTAAATTGACAACCGCTAGTTTCCCATTAGAAGCTAAATCAGAAATATACGCGGTATTGTCATCGGGTGATATTCCAATGACATTCCAATTTCCTGTACCGA
>Ga0114980_10001380_pt1 | contig 17436 bp, 11 predicted proteins | sample S_140806_EF_Meta_FD_87018 | JGI IMG/M metagenome (GOLD analysis project Ga0114980, IMG submission 87018) | Freshwater microbial communities from Lake Simoncouche, Canada to study carbon cycling - S_140806_EF_MetaG | ecosystem: Environmental > Aquatic > Freshwater > Lake | place: Lake...
GGAGTCGGTTGGGTGTAGCCCGCATCCGCAATGGCACGCAACAATTCTGGGGCGAGCCCAAGGGCCGCAAAATCTGTGATCTGAGACAAAAAGAAAAGCTCCTCCCGGAACCCACGGGCAACTCGATCGGAGTGCGCGGGTGACGGTGGTGGTGGCGGGGGCGGCGAATGCAATCTCGTCTTCGTCGCTCGCACTGGAAACGGCGCCCCGGTTGGGATGCCGGCAACAGGCGCCTGCTTGGTCTCGAGGACCACAGTGGCCGCAGGGACCGAACCGAACACAGGCATGTGCAGGGCTAAGTATAGCGAGCCTTGCGGTTGGAGCGATGAACTTCAATCTGTGCGGTGTGCGCTTGACCCAATCCGAGCATGGACGAGGATGGGACCTGTACCGATCGTCGGGCGCAATGTTCCTTCGAAGCGGCGGTGACATCGACCAATCTGCCTAAGGCGCACGATGGGTATCGCAGGTGCCCAAGCCACCGTGTCGGTGGTGTGTGTCCCAACCCGAGGACTTCCATGACTGCAACCTTGTTCGACGCCTTCCGAACCCAGTTTGAATCGCGCCGCCGCGAATCGATTGCCATCGAAGAATGGTTCCAGCTCTGCCGCGAGGACCCGCTGACCTATGCGTCGCCCGCCGAGCGGATGGTGGCCGCGATTGGCGAGCCACTGACAGTGGATACCCGCGTCGACCCTCGCATGCTGCGGCTGTTTGGCAATCGCACGCTGCGCCGTTACGCGGCCTTTCATGACTTTTTTGGCATGGAAGACGCCATCGAACAGATTGTTTCCTTTTTTCGCCATGCCGCGATGGGCATGGAAGAGTCGAAACAGGTGCTCTACCTGCTGGGTCCGGTGGGCAGCGCAAAGTCCTCGCTGGCAGAGCGCCTCAAGACCTTGATGGAGCGTTATCCGATTCATGTCCTGCAGGCCGAGGACGGAACGCTGTCACCGGTCAACGAGTCACCGCTGGGCTTATTCGCGGGAACCGATCTCGCCATCCAGCTCGGGACCGAATTTGGCATTGCCCCGCGCTATTTGCAGGGGATTGCCAGTCCCTGGGCGACTAAGCGACTGGAAGAGTATGAGGGCGATCTGACCCGATTTCGAGTGGCCAGGCTATGGCCAAGCCAGCTCGAGCAACGCGCGATCGCCAAGGTCGAGCCGGGGGATGAAAACAATCAGGACATTTCCACGCTCGTCGGCAAGGTCGACATCCGTAAGCTCGATCGATTCAGTCAGGACGACCCGGATGCCTACAGTTACTCGGGCGGCCTGTGTCTGGCCAATCAGGGCTTGCTGGAGTTTGTGGAGATGTTCAAGGCGCCCCTCAAGGTCTTGAACCCGCTACTGACCGCGACCCAGGAGAAAAACTTCAAAGGCACGGAAGGCTTTGCGGCAATGCCTTTTCAGGGCGTAATCCTGGCCCACTCGAATGAATCCGAATGGCTCAGCTTTCGGAACAACAAGACCAACGAGGCCTTTCTGGATCGGGTCTACATCGTCAAGGTGCCCTATTGCTTGCGCATCGATGAAGAGGTCTCGATTTACCGCAAGATGCTGGCCAATTCGGCGCTCAAAGATGCGCCCTGCGCACCGCGCACGCTCGATATCCTGGCCCAATTCACCGTCGTCAGTCGGTTGATCGTTCCAGAGAATTCTTCTCTGTACGTCAAGATGCGGGTCTATAACGGGGAAAACCTCAAAGACACCGATCCAAGCGCCAAAACGGTGGCTGAGTACCGCGAATCCGCCGGTAATCAGGAGGGTATGAACGGCATCTCAACGCGCTGGGCATTCAAGGTCATCAGCTCGGTTTTTGACCGGGACCCCGGCGAAACCGCTGCCGACCCGGTCTCCTTGATGCTCGCGCTCGAGGAGCGAATCGGCCGCGAAGATTGGTCAGAAGACGCGAAAAAAACTGCGCTCGCGCACCTCAAGGGTTGGCTGGTGCCGCGATACCTCGAATTCGCCCAGAAAGAAATCCAGACCTCGTACCTTGAGAGTTATGCCGACTACGGGCAGGCGCTATTTGACCGCTACGTTCTCTTCGCTGACCACTGGATTCAGGACGAGCCCTTTGTCGATCCGAGCACCGGAGTCGCATTCGATCGGGCGGCACTCAACGTGGAATTGGAAAAAATTGAAAAGCCGGCCGGAATCAGCAATCCGCGGGATTTCCGCCACGAGGTCGTCAATTTTGTCCTCCGAGCCCGCGCTCGCATCGGCGGTCAGGCCCCGGCCTGGACGACTTACGAGAAGCTGCGCGAAGTGATCGAAAAACGGATGTTCGCAGCGACCGACGACATCCTGCCCGTCGTGAGCTTTGCCTCCAAGGGTAACCAGTCGGATGAGGAAAAACATCGCGCATTTGTCGAGCGGATGGGTGCGCGGGGCTATACACCCCGACAAATTCGGCGGCTCGTGGAATGGTGGATGCTTGCGCGAAAGAACTAACCCACCCTGGGCACAAGGAATCCCATGAGTACGCTCATCGATGCCCGCCAGCGGGGCCGCGACAAATCCGCCGACAATCGCGCGCGATTTCTTCGCCGATTTAAGGGGTTGTTACGCACCAAAGTCGCCGATCTGGCCAAACAGCGCTCGATTCGAGATTCAACCCAGGGCGCGGATATCGAGCTCTCACCCAACGATATCTCCGAGCCCCGGTTTCGTCACCGCAACGGCAGTGGCGCTGAGTCGCGTATTTTGCCCGGTAACGATCGTTTCACCCGGGGCCAAAAGATCCCCCGAAAACCGCCCACCGAGGGTCAGGGCCAAGGGGGACACGAACCCGGCGAGGGCGACTCGGAGGACGTGTTTCGGTTCGCCCTGACCCGCGATGAATACTTGGCCATTCTGTTCGATGACCTCGAACTGCCCCGCCTCCTGCGAACTCAGCAAGCGGATATGACCGAGACGCGAATGCGTCGGGCAGGATATACCCGCCAGGGGGTCCCGGGGACGCTTGCCGTACCTCGCACCATGAAGACCTCATTGGCGCGACGGATTGCACTTGGGGGCTCCTTACGGGAGCAACTCCGGGTGGCGCGGGTCCGACTCGAGACGCTCGAGCAGGCACCTTTGCCCGAACAAGCACCCGACGAGGCACAGGCGCTTCGAGCCCACCTTGAAGCCCTGGAAAACCGACTCCGAACCGTGCCGTTTCTGGATGAACTCGATCTCCGGTACCGGGCCAGTGTGCCGTTTCAACTCCCCAGGACCGCCGCCGTCATGATTTGCCTGATGGATGTTTCCTCTTCCATGGATGAAGATCTAAAAGATATTGCAAAACGATTTTTTCTATTACTTTATTTGTTTTTAGAACGAAAATACGATCGGATTGAACTGGTGTTTGTGCGCCACACCGATGATGCTGAAGAATGTGACGAACGGGAGTTCTTCCATGGCACCAAATCGGGTGGCACACGGGTCCTGGCGGGGCTTCAAAAGGTGTCCGAAATCGCCACCCGCTACGCACCGGCCCAATGGAACCTTTATCTCGCCCAAGCCAGCGACGGCGATGCCTTTGGCGATGATGGCGCGCGCTCGGCCCAGTTTCTGAGTGAGCACCTGCGCGAACGCCTGCGCTTTGCGGTCTACCTTGGTGTTGGCAACGAAGAAAACAGCACCTTAGCGCGCAACTATCGCGGTGTGATGGACGGACCGAATTTCAGCATGGCTCATGCAGCGACCCGTGACCAGGTCTATCCGGCCTTCAGAGCATTGTTTTTGCCATGCTGACAGGATCGGAATGGGTTTTCTCCGACCTTGAGCGCGCCTACGACTACTGTGCCGAGCATTTCGAGCGCATCTTCGGACTTCCGCTTTACGAAAATCAACTCGAGGTGATCTGCGCGGAGCAAATGCTCGATGCGGTCGCCGCCATCGGTCTGCCCGTGCACTATGGGCACTGGAGCTTCGGTAAGTCGTTTCTGGGGTCGCAGCGTAACTATTTGGCCGGCCGTTCGCCCCTGGCCTACGAAATCGTTCTCAACACCCGGCCCGCGATCGCTTACCTGATGGAAACCAATACGCTAGCGATGCAGGTGTTGGTGATCGCTCATGCTTGTTTTGGTCACAATGCTGTTTTCGCTAATAATTATTTATTTAAGGAGCGGTCGCACGCGGATGCCATTCTCGATTACTGCGTCTTTGCCCGCGACTACGTGCGCCGATGTGAGGAGCGCTACGGGATCGATCGAGTAGAAGAGACCCTCGATGCAGCGCATGCCTTACAAGATCATGGCATTGATCGATATCAACGCCCGAGTCGGCTCGATTCCAAACGCGAACGCGAGGCTCAGTCTGAACGCATGCGGGCTGCGATGGCTGCGAACGCCCAACATGCACTGGCCAGTCTTCGGCCAACGCCACTGATCGAGCCCACGTTGTTCGCCAAGCCTGATCGGTTTCCGGCAGAGCCTCAGGACAATCTGTTGTATTTCATCGAGAAACATTCGCCAAGTCTTGAGCCGTGGCAACGCGAGCTCGTTCGGATCGTGCGCAAATTTGCAGAATATTTTCATCCGCAGCGACTGACCAAGGTCTTGAACGAGGGCTTCGCGTCCTTTACCCATTACACCTTGTTGCATGCGCTGCACGAAGCGGGACAACTGTCGGACTCCAACTTCCTGGAGACCATGGAGTCGCACACGTCCGTGATCCGCCAAGCTCCCTACAGCGGACTTAATCCTTACGCGCTTGGTTTTGCTGTCTTTAGGGATTTGCGGCGGGTCTGTGAGCAGCCCGATTCGCAGGATGCGCTCCTGATGCCAGAACTGGCCGGTCGACCGCTGCGTGAGGTGGTCTGCGAAGCCGTTTCTCAATACCGAGATGATTCGTTTTTGTTGCAGTTTCTGACGCCCCGCGTCGTTCGGGATCTCAAATTATTCGCTTTTTCTGCAGAAACGGGTTCGACTGAGTGGACCGTTAATGCGGTCCAGGACCGCGAAGGATTTTCCGAAGTTCGCTCAGCGCTAGCGCAACATTACCAACTCGAGAACTCGGTTCCTGAAATCGAAGTCTTTGATTACGCACGCGCCAACACCCGAGCCTTGACCCTTCGCTACCGTCCTGTCAACGGGAGACAACTCGACACGGAGGCCGCCACGCGCGTGATGCGTCATGTGAAAAAACTCTGGAACTTTCCAATCCGAATGCTCGAAGTCGAAGAAGGATCAGGTTCCGGAAAACTCCTGCTAACGGTCTAGGGCGACGTCGACGCGCTCACGGTTTGCTGACTGTTCACTCGCTTCAGATTGATAGGCCCGAATGACCGAATCAAAATCCGCGTCGGGCCGGAATCCCAGTCCGAGGGCTCGACTCATGTCCCACGCAGCTGGCCAGCTGGCAACGATCCGCTCGACCCGTTCGTCGGGTTGCCATTCGATGCGAGCAGCGACTTCGGTGCCGGCGACACGGGTCAACGCCTGCGCCATCTCGGCCGCGGTCAGGCTCAGGCCAGGCAAATTGATCGCTCGGGCGATGCCGATCGCCGCCGAGGAGAGTTCGTGCCCATGCACAAGCGCTTCAATTGCCCGCACGGGTGATAGCAACCAAAGCCGCGTTTGAGCGGCCACCGGACACTGGGCGGCCTCCCCGGCGAGTGGCTCGCGAATCATCCCACTCGCAAACGACGAAGCGGCACCGTTGGGACGCCCCGGTCGTACGCTAATCGTTGGCAATCGCAAAATCCGACCGTCAACGAATCCTTTCCGGTTGTAATCCGTCAGCAACAGTTCGGCCATTGCCTTTTGCGCGCCATAAGACGATTGCGGATTGAGTGGGGTCTGATCCGTCACCAGCACCGGGAGCGCGCCGCCGTACACCGCGACCGAGCTCGTAAAGACGACTCGCGCGTGCGCGCGCGCCTCTCGACACGCCTCGAGGAGCGCCCGGCTACCGTCGAGATTAATGGACCAGCCCAGATCAAAATCGGCTTCAGCGGTTCCGCTGACGATGGCCGAAAGATGAAAAACAGCCGTCGTTCGTTCGTCGATCAGCGACCGCAGGAGCGCGCTGTCGCGAATATCACCGGTCACCGTTCGGATGCGGATGGGGGCGCTGCGGCGGTGCGGATCAATCGATGAATCCATCACCGAGTCTCGCGCAAGCGCGGCGGGCGGGTTGACGTCGAACAGGCACAGCTCTTCGATCGGCTCCGCGATGCCTGCGCTCGATTGCAAATGGCCTCGTTCTACCAGGGCCCGCGCCAAACGTTGGCCGAGAAACCCGGCCGCACCGGTAATCAAGACATTCATGGCTTCTCCGTTTGGGCGCCCAATTCGGGTAAATTCTAAAACCGTGCGGCAGGCGCCGCAGCCGCAATCCAGCCCAGGCCCGCTTCAGTGTGTCCGCGCGGTCGGTACTCACAGCCGACCCACCCCGTGTAACCCACACGATCAAGCGTGGCCAAGAGGTGGGTAATGGATAGCTCGCCAAAGTCGGGTTCATGGCGATCCGGAACCCCTGCGATCTGCACATGCCCCGTAACACCCACCTGGCGCTCAATGCGTCGCGTCAGGTCCCCGTCCACTATCTGTGCGTGATAGAGATCGAACTGCAGTCGCAGATTAGACGCACCCACTTGGGCAATCACGTCCAGTGCGTCTTGTTGATGGTTGAGCCAATAGCCCGGGATATCGCGGGGATTGATTGGCTCGATCAGGATCGTGCGGTTGGCTTGAAGGGCCTCTTCGGCTGCCCAACGCAAATTCTCAAGATAGGTCGAGCGCATGCGCTCGCGAGTACCCGCGTCGCTCCCGGAGGGGACGAGACCTGCCATCACGTGTAGCCGTGGGGTTCCCAACGCTTGCGCATAGTCGAGTGCCCTGTGAAACCCTTCGCGAAACTCGACCTCCCGCCCAGGCAAGGCGGCCAGACCGCGTTCGCCCAAGTTCCAGTCCCCTGGAGGTAGGTTGAACAAAACATTCTCGACCCCCGCGTTGGCCATCCACCGAGCGAGCTGCTCGCTCGGCCATTCATAGGGAAACAAGAACTCGACGGCGCGAAATCCGGCGCGCGCCGCCGCGTCGAATCGCTCCTCAAAGGGAACCTCGTTAAACATCATCGTCAGGTTGGCGGCAAGACGGGGCATGTTTTTCCTTAATTCAGAATGACGACTTGAGATTGAAGCGGTCCTGCAGATCCTGAATCTGCTGTGGATTAAGCGGGCGCACAGGCGAGCCCCGCAGCAGCAGCGCCAGTTTGGCTGTTTCTTCGAGCTCTTCGATCGCATAGGTCGCCGCCTCAAGGCTCTCGCCCGAAACAACAGGGCCATGATTGGCCAGTAAGACCGCGCAATGCCGACACGCTAACGCCCGGATCGCTCCCCCGAGTGCGGGATCGCCTGGCGGGTGGTAAGGAATCAAAGGCAGACGCCCGATTTTCATCACAAAATACGGGGTGAGCGCTGGCAGGCAATTGTCGGGGTCGAGCCCATCCAGGCACGAAATAGCGGCTGAATGGGTTGCATGCAGGTGCACGATCGCGCGCGCCTGGGGGCGGGCTTCATACATCGCTTGATGCAGCGACAATTCTTTTGAGGGCGGATCGCCAGCCAGGGCCTGACCCTGCGCATCGAGCAAGGCGAGGCGGGCTGGGTCCAGTTCGCCAAGGCACGCGTTGGTGGGCGTCATCAACCAACGTCCATCGGGTAATCGTGCGCTGAGATTGCCACTTGAGCCGGCCGTGAGCCCGCGCTCAAAGAGTGAGCGCCCCAGGCTCACGATGCGTTCGCGCAGTCGGGTCTCCTCGGCGGTGCGAGCGCTCAACATGGCAGCTTCGACCAGGCATTCAAAAAGAAGTCCGGGTCGCCAAAGTTGCCAGACTTGAGCGCCAGCGCGAGGGTCGGTTGGTGCGCTTGGTGCGCTTGATTCGCTTGATCCGGTTCATCGTCTACCGCATCGAGCGTGGCGGTCCAGGGCACACCAGGGGTGATTTCAGGGCCAATCCGCAAGGCGCGCACGCCAAGCGCGCGGACCACGGCGCCGCTTGTTTCACCGCCCGCAATAATCAAGCGCCGAACACCTTGCGCGACCAGGGCTTGGGTGATTCGCGCCAGCACCCCCTCGATGGCCTCCTCGACGCTTCCCGCCGCTGCAGCGCCATGAACAGCCCCCGTCTCGCGGCTCGCTCGCAAATCCCGGGCAGCCCGGGCAGCGCGGACCTCCTCAGCGGATGCGGTCGAATAAACCAGGATCGGGGCATCGCCGAGTTTCGACCCCTGTTGCGATCCCTGTTGCGATCCCTGTTGCGATCCCTGTTGCGATCCCTGTTGCGATCCCTGTTGCGATCCCAGTTGCGTGCTTGCCCATTGAATCACCTCCAAAACAAGTGCATCCGGGTCGCGGTAAGCCTGTTCGGGATCGATGCGCCACGAGGGATGATGCGCCCGCATCCGCTCGACCTGCGCCTGGGTGGCGATCGAGCAGCTTCCCGCAATCACCAAGGCAGGGCCCCGGATCAATGGAAAATTCACTGGGAAATTCACTGGGAAATTCACTGGGAAATTCGCCGAAAAATCGCCGCTCTGTTGATCGATCTGATCGCCGCTTTCATCGCCTATCCCAGGTCGATCCCTCAAGGGGGGATCCAACCCGTCCGGAACACTTCCCGCCGCACGGAGTTGCGCTACCAACCCAATCGCCAACCCTGACCCCGCTACCGTGAGCGGCCAATCGCGACAACCCAGGCCCAGGGTCAGCAAGTCCGTGTCCGAGATTGCATCCGCAATCACCAATCCGCCACCTTGTTCTTGTAGTACCGCCAACGCCTGCGCCACCGCCGCAGGGCCTTGGGCCACCACCGGCCAGGCGAGAAGTGCGACGCGCCTGCGCGATTGCGCCTGCAATACGCGGACCAGATTAGCGTCGGTCATTGGGGTGAGCGGATGCTCGCGCATGCCCGTCTCCGAGAGGAGCGCATCGCCAACAAAGAGGTGGCCCCGATAGACGGTACGGGCATTCGCGGGAAAGGCTGGGCAAACCAGGGCAAGCTCCGTCCCCAAGTCGTCCATCAAGGCCTCGGCAATCGGTCCAATATTGCCCGCAGGCGTTGAATCAAACGTGGAACAGACTTTCGAGACGAATCGTGTGCAACCCTGCGCTTGCAACCACGCAAGCGCCGCGCGCGAATCCGCAACGGCCTGAGCAACGGGAGCGGTTCGGGTTTTGAGTGCCACGACCACGGCATCGACTTCATGGGTCCACGATGCCAGCCCCTGGGCTTGGGGTACACCGATCACCTGTACCGTGCGCAGGCCCTGCTTAACGAGCATTCCAGCCAGATCGGTTGCGCCCGTAAAATCATCCGCGATGGCTCCGAGAATGACGCCCACCGAGTTCTCCTTTCGCTTCTTTATGCAGCAAACTGTAACTCAGCCAGGCGGGCGTATAAACCATTGAGGGCGATCAGTTCGAGGTGGGTTCCGACCTCCACCACACGCCCCTGATCGAGAACGATGATCCGGTCCGCACGTTGTACCGTCGCCAATCGATGTGCGATGACAAGGGTCGTGCGTCCTTGCATCGCCGCTTCAAGGGCATTTTGTACCGCACGTTCATTTTCGGCATCCAGACTGCTGGTGGCCTCGTCGAGCAGTAAAAGCGGCGCGTTGCGAATGATCGCGCGGGCAATGGCAATTCGCTGACGCTGCCCGCCCGAAAGGCGCACACCGCGTTCGCCAAGGGGCGTCGCATAGCCTTGCGGTAAAAGCGCAATAAATTCATGCGCCTGTGCCGCACGAGCGGCTGCTTCGACTTCAGCATCCGTAGCGTCGGGGCGCCCATAGCGGATGTTGTCGCTGGCGTTCGCGGAAAAAATGACGGGTTCCTGAGGGACCAACGCCATGCAAGCGCGAAGTGTTTCCAGCCCGAGATCCTGGGTGGCAACCCCGTCGAGTCGAATCACGCCGGTCGATGGATCATAAAAACGCAACAAGAGCTTGAGCACCGTCGATTTTCCGGCCCCGGATGGGCCCACCAACGCAACCGTTTCGCCGCGCTCCAGGCGCAATGACACGGACTGCATCGCTGGCGTCGCCGGCCGCGAGGGATAGCAAAACGACACCGCATCAAACTCTAGGGTCAGACCGCCCGCCGAAACGTTTATCAAAGCTCCCGTCGTTGCGCCCGCGGGGTTCAGCGGCAATTGCGCAGGTTGTACGGGCGAGACAATGCTCGGGCGGGTTTGCAACCACTCAATGAGCCGCTCGATCGCGCCAGCGGCCCGCAAGAGCTCGCCCCAAACTTCAGCGAGCACCGCGGCACTTGAGGCGACCATCGCAATCAAAATCACCGATTGGCCCAGCGTTCCCGCGCCGAGCTCGCCGCGCAGGACCGCCTGCGTCCCCAGATACAGGCCGCCGACCAGTGCTGCGAAAATCGCTACGATGACAAACGCCGTCAAGGCCGCGCGAACCTGCGTTCGACGGATAGCCGTCGCAAAAGCCCGCTGCGTGGCCTGGGCAAATCGGTCTGCTTCGCGGGACTCTTGGCCAAACGCCTGCACGATCGCAATCGCGCCAAGCGTCTCACCGGCCATCGCCGACGCATCCGCTACCCGATCCTGACTCGCCCTCGACAACCGCCGTACTCGCCGGCCAACGAGAATCGCAGGCAATACGACACCGCCAATTGCACCCAAAACCGACAGCGAGATCAGCGGACTGGCAAGAATGAGCATGACCATTCCACCCACAAAGAGAACGGCGTTTCGCAGGCCCATGGACAGACTAGAACCCACAACGCTTTGAACAAGAGTTGTATCGGCAACCAGACGCGAGAGCACGTCACCCGTGGGAAGTGATTCAAAGAACAGGGCATCCTGACGCAACAAATGTGCGTAGACCGCGTCGCGAAGATCGGCCGTCACGCGCTCACCCAGCCACGACACCATATAAAATCGCGCTGAAGTTAAGAGTCCGGTTGCGATACTGATGCCCATTAGCCATCCGAATCGTTCGCGCAGAATCGTGGGCCGATCGGCCGGTAGTGCAGCCAGTGCGGTATCCACCAATTCCCGCAGCGCCAGCGGGATGGCTAGGGTGCATACCGCCGCCAACCCCAAAAAAAGCAGTGCCAGCGCAACCGCCCCCCAGTAAGGCCGAACAAAGGGCAAGAGCGCCCGGAGCGCGTCGGGGAGAGCCTTTTTGTTAGACATCAGGGCGCGGGGTTCGGCATCCGCTGATGGATCGATTCAATACCTGCAATAACTTCGGGTGGCAATTCCAGCCCAATGCTGGCGATGTTCGCTTCGAGCTGCTCGAGTGAAGTAGCCCCAATGATGTTCGACGTCAGAAAGGGCCGGGAATTTACGTACGCCAGCGCACCTTGTGCCGGATCGATCCCATGGCGGCGAAACAGGTCCACATATTCACCCACGGCGGCCTGTGTCGATGGGGTGTTGTAGCGAGTGAATCGCTCAAAGAGCGTAATGCGTGCCCCCGCTGGACGTGCTCCATTGAGATATTTCCCGCTCAACCATCCGAACGCGAGGGGTGAGTAGGCGAGCAGTCCGACCCCATCACGCAAAGCAAATTCGGCAAGTCCAATCTCAAAAATCCGGTTAACTAGGCTGTACGGATTCTGAATCGAGACGATCCGCGGCAAGGTGGCGTGCGCGTCATGCGAGGCCGCTTGCAAAAAGCGCGCGACACCCCAGGGGGTTTCATTGGATACGCCAATTTGCCGAATTTTACCGGCCCGGACCAATTGGCCGAGCGCTTCCAGCGTTTCTTCGATCGCAACGGTCTCTTCACCCTCCACATGCTCGTATCCCATCTGGCCAAAACAATTGGTGCTGCGGTCAGGCCAGTGCAGTTGGTACAAATCAATGTAATCCGTTTGCAGACGTCGCAAACTGTCATTGACGGCTTCGGTAAGGTTGGTCGCATTGAAAGCAAGGCGGCCATCGCGAATATGCGACGGCCGCGTGGGTGTACGACTCGGACCCGCAGCTTTGGTTGCCAACACGATTTGATCGCGTCGTGAGGGTTGCCGGGCCAGCCACGTTCCGATAACCGTTTCCGTTCGACCCGCCGTGTCGGGCTTGGGCGGGACCGGATACATTTCTGCAGTGTCGATCAGGTTTACACCGGCTGCTAATGCGGCATCGAGTTGCTGATGGGCTTCTTCTTCGGTGTTTTGCTGGCCCCAGGTCATGGTGCCTAACGCAATCTGGCTAACCATTGGGCCATTCGGTCCGAGTGCGCGGAATTTCATCGAGTTTCTCCCTGGATGCGGCTGGCAGGATACAGGGTCGAGTCGCCCGGCAACTTTCCCTGCGGTTCTAAGGGGTGGGCGATCATGCGTAAAACTCTTGGTGGCGATTCGCCGACATGAAGGGCGTATTTTTTTGCACGCAATTCGAGATCAGCCTCGGTTAGGCGCTCATGCTGGCGCAAGTGCCCGACCCAGGATTCATCCAGAAACCATTCAACAAATCGTTCGGGTTCGGCCGAGTCTCTAAATAACTCCCAGGATAAAGCGCCGTTACGCAACCGATGACGCCGACTGTCGACCATCAAGGCGACAAACGCGTCGATCTTCGAGGGCTCGACGATATATTCAATCGTCACCATCACCGGACCCCGGCTCATGTCCATCGAGCTATCCGCTTCCGGCGCATGCCAATCGCGCGCAGGTTGAAGATCTGCCGGCCGGTGATCATTTAACGCGAAACGGCGAGCAACCAAAATGGCGGTCAACATACTCATCAGCGCAGCCGCAATGAGGGTGCCATGTAGTTCGGTCCGCTCTGCAACGTTGCCCCAGATCGCCGCACCCAAGGCGCTGCCGCCCATCATCGACATTTGAAAAATCGCCATTCCCCGGGCGCGAATCCAGTCAGGCAAGCCCAATTGGGCGGCCACCGTCATCGTGTTGGCCGCGCCAATCCAACCGACGCCCGCGATCAACATGGCGGGTGCAGCCACCCAAATGTTGGGCGCAATCGCGACCATCAGTGCCGCAACAGCGTTGAGCAAGGAGGCGCGGATGACCAGTTGATCACGGGAGTACGTATCGCGAAAGCGTGGCAACAAAAGCACACCTACGATGGCACCCAAACCCATCAGCGCGAGTAGCAGCGTGTAGGTCGCGGCATCGCCACCGGGAAGACTGCGCGCGAGCAAGGGCAATAACGCCAATTGGGGCACTGCATTCAGAAAAAACAGGGCGGCTCGCCACATTGCTGACTGCAGCGGGGGCGATTGACGAACGAATTGGAGGCCCACCCGAATAGCGCCAAAAAAGCGTTCCGCGGGCAGAGCGCGGATCGATACCTCTCGACGCCAGCGCAATATCGCCCAAGTCGCACCCAAAGAAAGGAGTGCGTTTAAAATAAAAACCGCCGAGGGACCCAGTGTGGCAATCAATGCGCCCGCCAGAATCGGCCCAACGATTCGGGAACCATTCATCGAAATGCCGTTGAGCGCCAAGGCTGCCGGCAACTCGCTGCGGGAGACAATCTCTGGGGTAATCGCGGCAAACACCGGCCACCGCAATGCCAGGCCAATTCCATGCAAAAAAGTTAAAACCAATAACCAGGTCGCATCGAGGGTTTCAGTATAGGAGGCCACCGCTAAGGCGATCCCCACCGCCACGACCCAAAGCTGTGTCATCGCAAACCATCGCCTGCGATCAAGAATGTCTGCAAGCGCCCCGCTGGGAACCCCGAGTAGAAATACCGGTAACGTCGATGCGGCCTGAACCAAAGCCACCAGGAGCGGTGAGGTCGTGAGGCTGGTCATTACCCAGCCTGCTGCCACGTCGTTGGCCCACATCACCGTATTGGCGACTAACCAAACCAGCCACAAACGCCGAAACACGGCGCCGGCCAATGGCTTGAGGGCCTCCGGCCAATGCACTTGTCTGAATCTCGTATTCAGATGTCAGACAAGGATTTCCGCCTTACACATCAATATTTCTAGCGATCAGTGCATTACTTTCGATAAATGCACGCCTGGGTTCGACGTCATCGCCCATCAGGGTTGTAAAAATCTGATCGGCGCCAATAGCATCATCAATACGCACCTGAAGCAGGCGCCGAACGCTTGCATCCATGGTGGTTTCCCAAAGCTGGGACGGGTTCATCTCACCCAGGCCTTTATAGCGCTGGCGGCTGACACCACGCTCGGCCTCCGACAATAACCAGCGCATCGCCTCTCTAAAATCAGCGACCGGATGACTGCGCTTATCACCAACCGTTCGATCAGCAATCGCGCGATCCGCGACCGCAACCTCCCCGACCGCAACGTCCGTCGGGATTTCTTCGGTTTCTACCCGTGACCGACGCTCTCGACCCCGCCTGATTTCTGCCCCTTCGCGGATCAAGTCGACGACCAGGCGGGCACAATCGACGAGGATTTCATAGTCGCCCGACTCAACAAAATCCGCATGGATTACGCTGACTTTGACATTCCCATGAACCCGCCGCGAAATGCGCAAGGTCCATTTTTCATGGCGCTCATCAAATTGCGCCTGAACGACGGGTGCATTGATTTGGGCAACCACCGGTAAGCCTTTCGAGAGCGCTGCCTGTAAACGCTGGGCACTGCCGATCGAGAGGCTTTCATCGCTCAGGTTCAGTTCACATCCGTCCATGATGGCGCCCAACGCTTCGGCGTCGAGAATGACCGAGAGTCGATCGACTACCGCCTGCGCCAACAGGAATTTCCGCGCCAATTCACTGAGCGCATCGCCCTGAATCGACGTTGCACCCGCTTGCGGCACGAGCTCTGCGCCTTCGAGGGCGAGCGTCAACATATGCTGATTAAGCTCGTAATCGTCCTTGAGATAACGCTCATCCCGACCGTGTTTGACTTTGTAGAGAGGTGGCTGCGCAATGTACACATGGCCACGCTCAATCAGCTCGGGCATTTGCCGATAGAAAAACGTCAGCAAGAGCGTCCGAATGTGACTGCCGTCGACATCCGCGTCAGTCATGATGATGATTCGATGGTAGCGGAGCTTATCGAGTGAATAATCCTCAGCGCCGATTCCGGTTCCCAGTGCGGTAATTAAAGTCGCGATTTCCGCGCTTGCAAGTAGCTTGTCAAAACGCGCCTTTTCGACATTCAGGATTTTGCCCTTCAGCGGTAAGATGGCTTGGAACTTACGGTCACGGCCCTGCTTCGCAGAACCGCCGGCGCTATCACCCTCGACGATGAAAAGCTCCGCGCGCGCTGGATCGCGTTCCTGACAGTCGGCCAGTTTTCCGGGCAAACCCAAACCGTCCAGCAATCCTTTGCGACGGGTCATCTCACGCGCACGCCGAGCGGCCTCTCGGGCCCGAGCAGCGTCCACGATCTTGCCGCAAATAATTTTAGCGTCAGCAGGGCGTTCTTCTAAAAACTGCTCCAGTGCCCGTCCGACCAACTCTTCGACCGGTGCCCGGACCTCGCTCGAGACGAGCTTTTCCTTGGTCTGACTCGAAAACTTGGGCTCTGGGACTTTGACGCTCAGGACACAGGCAAGGCCCTCACGCATATCGTCGCCGGTTGTCTCGACCTTCGCTTTGCGAGCGAATTCATGGTCGACGATGTATTTGTTCATCACCCGGGTCATCGCGGCACGCAAACCGGTTAAGTGAGTACCCCCATCTCGCTGAGGAATATTGTTCGTGAAACATAAAACCTGTTCACCGTACCCATCGTTCCATTGCATTGACACTTCAACCGAAATGCCTTCACGACTGGCCTCGGCATAAAAGGTAGTCGGGTGAATAATGGCCTTATTCTTGTTAATATATTCAACGAACCCCCGGACCCCACCCGAGAACGCAAAATTTTCTTCTTTGCCGGTTCGTTGATCGAGCAATCGAATTCGAACGCCATTATTCAAAAATGACAGTTCCCGAATTCGTTTAGCTAAGACATCGTAGTGATACTCCACCAGACCGAAAATTTCAACGTCAGCCAAAAAGTGAACTTCAGTTCCCTTTTTATCGCTCTGTCCAATACAGCGAATCGGTGAAACCTGGACCTCCACACCATCCGGTCCGAGTTGATTTTCAATTAGTCGATTAATGACCGCACCGCGTTCAAATTCCATTTGATGGACTTTGCCATCCCGCCGGATCGTGACTTTAAGCCATTGCGATAGCCCATTGACACACGATACACCAACCCCGTGTAATCCGCCCGAAACCTTGTAACTGTTTTGATCAAACTTACCGCCTGCGTGAAGCTCCGTCATGACAATTTCAGCCGCACTGCGCGGTGGTTCATGCCGATCATCAAACTTGACGCCCGTTGGAATTCCACGCCCGTTGTCAATCACACTGATTGAATTATCGGTATGAATTGTTACCGTAATATCGTCACAATGCCCAGCGAGAGCCTCATCGATGGCGTTATCGAGAACTTCGAACACCAAGTGGTGCAGACCGGTGCCGTCTGACGTATCGCCAATATACATTCCGGGCCGTTTACGAACCGCTTCCAAACCTTCGAGGATTTGAATCGATGAAGCTGAATAATCCTGTGTCATCGCGATATCTTTTCAGTAAAAAAGCAATTTAAATTCGAACCGGCATCACGACATATTGAAACCCGTCGATACCGGGAACAGTCAGAAGTGCACTGGACCCCGATTCACCAAAATGCAGAACCACCTGCTCGGATTTCAAATTGTTTAAACAATCAAGTAGGTAAGATACATTAAAGCCTACATCGAGCTCTTCATCACTGTAGTCAACTTCTAACTCATCGGTTGCTTCCTCCTGATCGGAGTTTTGGGCTTGAATTTGCAGCGCACCTGGGCTGAGTTTGAATTGAACTGCCCGAAATTTTTCGCCGGTCAAAATTGCCACCCGATTCAACGCGCGAGTAAACAAATCCCGCCCGATCGTCACGTGACGTTGATGATTTTGAGGAATGACACGCCGCCAATCTGGAAATTTACCCTCAACCAGTTTCGTGACTAATTCGATCGCCGCCTCTTTATCATCAATAAACCGAAATCTCGCCTGATTAACCGCAACTTCAATCGACACCAACTCATCCGTATCGGCTAGCAGTCGTTGGAGTTCCATGACCGCCTTGCGCGGAATGAGCACCTCACGATGTGGTTGTTCGATTGCCAAGGAGTCACAGGTACTGGTTGCGACCGCAAGACGGTGCGCATCGGTAGCGACAACGGTAATGTTTTGACCATCTACTACCAAGAGCAAACCATTCAAATAGAACCGAATGTCCTGCTGTGCCATGGCGTAAAATACCTGATTGAATAGGTGCTTTAAAGTTGCCTGAGGCAGGGAGAACTGCACAAGTCCTGCTTCGACGAGGGTCGCAGTCGGATATGACTCAGCACTCAGCGTTTGAAGAGTAAATCGACTTTTACCAGCGGCCAGTGAGAGTTTTCGAGCGCTATGACTCACAGTCACGAGGCCATCATCGGGCATGGATCGCAAAATATCCAACAATTTTCTA
>Ga0114980_10001381_pt1 | contig 17425 bp, 16 predicted proteins | sample S_140806_EF_Meta_FD_87018 | JGI IMG/M metagenome (GOLD analysis project Ga0114980, IMG submission 87018) | Freshwater microbial communities from Lake Simoncouche, Canada to study carbon cycling - S_140806_EF_MetaG | ecosystem: Environmental > Aquatic > Freshwater > Lake | place: Lake...
GGCGTGAGGTGCGCCATTTTGTTGTAAGCACCGCGCAGTTTGAAGCTGTGCACGGCCTGTTGGTCTTCGCGCTTGAGCAACACGGTGTTGTGCAGTCGTTTGCTCAAGTTTTGAGCAGGCTCCAAAGCCGATTCCGTGGCAACGTCATAGACGCGTGCGTTCAGAATTTTTTTCAGGTAGTCGGAGGGTTTGAGGTTTTTCGCAGTCATACCCGAATGATAGCGGGCGAAAAAAATGCCCCGAGTTTTTCAACTCGGGGCAAATCCACCTTTTCAGAGGGTGGAGGAGACAAAGGGTTCGCACTCATTCTGATAAAAAAGCACGACTGTTCGAAATTTTACATAAAAAATGCTGCGGTGCAACACCTTTTCAAAAGCTTTACGATGTGCGTCAAGTTAATGTTAAATATTTGAAGAAAGAATTCACCAAAATGGAATGCACAGTTAGCTGGACCGGCGCTTCAGGCGCGCGCTCAGGCATGGGTTTTGTGGCCGAAACGGGCAGTGGTCATGTGTTGATGATGGATGGCGCGCCCGACGTCGCCAAACCTGAAAACGGTGGCCAAAACTTGGCGCCGCGCCCCATGGAAACTGTGTTGGCAGGGACGGGGGGGTGCACTGCCTACGATGTGGTGTTGATTTTGAAACGCGGCCGCCATGATGTGCAGGGCTGCTCTGTGAAGCTCACCTCCGAGCGTGCTGATTCCGACCCCAAGGTGTTCACCAAAATTCACATGCACTTCACTGTCAAGGGCAAGGGCATCCCAGCCGCCGCCATTGAGCGCGCGGTGGCCATGAGCCATGAAAAATACTGTTCGGCCAGCATCATGTTGGCCAAGACAGCCGAAATTACCACCAGCTTTGAAATGCTGGAGGCCTAAGTTACTTAAGTTGCTTAAGTGGCTTAAGGGGGCGAGACGTGAATAAAGCGGTTTAAATGCGATGCGCCACAGTGGTCATCACTTTGGCCGCAGCGCCCATCATGCGTTTAACCGGTTCGGGCAATTCAACAGCCCCTGACTTCTGGGCCATGCGTGCATGAGCTGCTTCGTCGGCCTTCATTTGAGCCACGATGGCTTTAGAGGCCAAGTCATTGGCAGGCAGCTTGGACATGTGTTCTGCAAGGTGCGCTTCGACTTGGTTTTCTGTTTCGACCACAAACCCCAAGCTGACTCTGTCTCCGCCTAGTTTGCCGGCACCATAGCCAATGGCAAAGGCACCTGCATACCAAAGGGGGTTGAGCAAGGAGGGGCGGCCGTTCAACTGCTCGAGTCGTTCTGAAGTCCATGCCAAATGATCGGTTTCTTCGCGGCAGGCTGCTTCTAGCTTGCGCTTGAGTACCGGGTCTTTGGAGGCCAAGGCCTGGCCTGTGTACAAGGCCTGGGCGCATACCTCTCCCACATGATTGACGCGCATCAGAGCGGCTGACAAAGACTGATCGGCTTCGCTGAGTTCCGGCAATGCCGCAGGCACTTCCAGTGTGGGCCCCGTGCTGGCATCGCCAGTGGCAATGGCCACAAATGGCTTGGGCGTTGCCCTTGCTGCGCGGGGTGTGGCAAAAAGGGTGCGAAGGGCGCTGTCGGCGGCCAGGATCAAAGCATCGGCATTCATAGGAAGAAGTTTAGCCCGCTTGTTGTACCCAAGCAACATAAACCCCTGCTTTCTCAGGATTTTCTTTGCAGACTGGTCTGACCTCTGGTGCAATAGCCATAACTTCCCTAACGGAGGTTGGCTCAGGGTTTCAGTGGTTTGCGCTTCTGCAGACACTAGAACTGGGGCCCTTGTTAAACCTTGGAGAACTTCTCAAATGAAAAAATCCCTAGTAGCTTTGGCTGTTTTGGCCGCTTCTGGCGCCGCGATGGCCCAATCTTCTGTCACATTGTTCGGCGTTGTTGACGCTGCATACGCTGTTGGCAATGGCTCTATCTCTGACAAAACTCAGTTGCGTAACTCTGGCTACAACTCTAGCCGTTTGGGTTTCCGCGGTGTTGAAGACCTCGGCGGCGGCATGAAAGCCTCCTTCTGGTTGGAAGCTGGCGTGAACAACGACGACGGTACAGGTTCTGCTTCTAGCGCTTTGAACCAAGCTCAAACTGCTGCCAACGTTGGCACACAAGGTTTGACATTCAACCGCCGTTCAACAGTGAGCCTGGAAGGTTCAATGGGTGAAGTGCGTTTGGGTCGTGACTACACGCCCCAGTTCTGGTCTGAGACAGCGTTTGATCCGTTTGGTACAAACGGTGTTGGTACAACATTGACTTTTGGTAAGGGTGGTTTGACTGGCGTTCGTGCTTCTAACAGCATCGCTTGGTTGTCTCCTTCCATGAGCGGCGTGAAATTGTGGGTTCAGACTTACATGGGCGAAAACGCTTCAACAGCAGCTAAGATCGGTAACGGCAATGCTTACCGCATCACTTTTGACCAAGGCGCATTGGCTTTGGCTTATGCTGGTAGCAAAACAACAACAGCCGCTGGCGTGTCTAACGACACATCCAACATCGCTGGTTCTTATGACCTCGGCGTTGCTAAGTTGATGGCTCAGTCCAACACGACCAAAATCACTGCAGCTGCTGACATCAAGAGCAACTTGATCGGTGCTCACGTGCCAATGGCTGGCGGTACATTCCGCATTTCTCAGTCACAAACAGAGCAAGGCGTCAAACAGTCTAAGCAATTGGCTGTTGGTTTCGTGAACCCAATGAGCAAGCGCACAGACTTGTACGCTACGTACGCTCGCGTTTCTAACTCTGGTGGCGCTAACGTTTCTTTGAACGGTTCTTCTACTGCAGCTAACGCTTCTTCTACAGGTTACGAGTTCGGCGTTAAGCACTCTTTCTAATTTGACGCTGACGCAAGTCAGTTGATTTAGAAAAATAGAACCCCCGCTGTGGCAACACAGCGGGGGTTTTTACTTTCAGCCATCAAATCCTTTTCAAAAATTGCTGGCTTCATTTGTGGCATATTTCATCCTAGAAAAATTTGATTGGAGCAAAAATGCAATTTGAAGACATGAGCCGTCGCGATCACCTTAAATGGATGGGTGCCGCAGGCTTGACTGCCGCTGGCTTGCCAGCACTTGGCCAGACCAGCAGCTGGCCCGACAAGCCCGTCAGATGGATCGTGCCCTTCGCGCCTGGCGGAACTTCTAGCATCGTGGCGCGCTCCATTGGCGCAGAACTCACCAAACAATTGGGTGTGCCTTTTGTCATTGACAACAAAGGCGGCGGTGGCGGTGTGCCTGCCATGCAAGAAGCACTGCGTGCGCCTGCAGATGGCTACACCATTGTCATGAGCCACATTGGCCTGATGGCTGTCAATCCACTGATTTATCCAGACAGTGGGTATGACGTCAACAAAGACTTTACTTCAGTGACCTTGCTGTCGCGAGTACCCAGTTTGTTTGTCATCCACAAGGACGTGCCTGCCAAAGATTTCAAATCATTTGTGGCTTATGTCAAATCTAAACCTGGACAATTCAATTACGCTTCAGCTGGCAACGCCAGCGCGGGCCACTTGGCAGTTGAGGCTTTGAAAGTGGCAACAGGCATGTTCATTACGCACATTCCTTATCGCGGCACTGGCCCTGCGCTGAACGATGTGTTGGCCGGTCGCATTGAATTCATGTCGGCGGGCACACCTGCATTGCTGCCTCACATTAAGAGCGGCGCCTTGCGTTGCATAGCCGTAGGTACCACGCAACGTATTCCCGTGTTGCCTGATGTGCCCACAGTGGCAGAGTTGGGTTACAAAGACTTTGAAACCGTTCAGTGGTACGGCATTACGGTTCGCAACGGCACACCTGTTGAAATCATTAACAAGTTACAGCAAGAATGCGCCAAAACCATGAAGGCACCAGAGGTCATTAAACGCAATGAAACAGAAAGTGCCATTCCGGGTGGTGGATCGCCTGCTGAATATGCAGCGTTCATTGCCAAAGAACAGGCGCGTTGGAAAATGGTGGTTGAAAGAGCTCAGATCAAACCGGGTTGATCTTCCGCTTTCAATGCTTTAGGCTCAAAGCCCGCCACCCTTAAGTGGCGGGCTTTTTTAGGACTTTATGTTGGAACTTCGTGCCATGAAAAATAACACAAAAAATATCTCATTGAGCGCTCTTGTTGTGCTTAGCTTGTTTTCATCTGTCGCGATGGCACAAAAGTCAGTTGTCAGAGATGAGTTTTTTTGGTTAGGCCAAATGAACAAAGCCTCCACCATCATCAACAGCGAAGAAGGCTTGTTGGACAAGGCCATGGTGCCCAAAATTGCGGCCGGCATTGCGAAGGTGTTGGAGGACGGCGCACAAACCAATGCCAGAAGGCCCTCTACCGTGATCTCCTTCGAGCCTTTGCTCATTAGGGCTGCTGGGCAAGACGTGACCTTGCTCCACGCGGGCAGATCAAGCCAAGACATGCACGCTACTTTTCGTGCGGCCATTTTGAAAGACGATTTGCTGGCGCTGGCGGATCAGCTGAATCAAACTTCAGAGACCTTGGTGAAATTGGCGGAGCAGCATACCAAAACCATTGTGCCCAATTACACCAATGGCGTTGCAGCTCAGCCCAACAGTTTTGGACACTATCTCTTGGGACACGCTGCAGGGTTTGAACGTGATGCGCAGCGTCTTCGTGAAGCCTATGCCCGCATCGATCGCTCCGCCATGGGGACAACTGTGTTGAACGGAACCAGTTGGCCTTTGAATCGCAAACGCATGGCGCAGTATCTGGGCTTTGCCGCCATTGCAGACAATGCCTATGACGCAGGCCAAATTTCGTCGACTGAGCATCCTGTTGAAGTGGGCGCGGTGATCACGGGCATAGCTTTGCATGTGGGTCATTTCATTGAAGACATCATGACTCAGTATGCGCAAGCGCGGCCTTGGATTTTGTTACAAGAAGGTGGCGGGAATACGTATGTTTCAAGTGCCATGCCGCAAAAGCGCAACCCTGGCCTCATGAATGACACCCGACGCGATGCATCAACGGCCATCACTTTGGCCATGGGCCCCGTCATTCGTGCACACAACATTACACCAGGCATGGTGGATGCCAAAGACTCCAAGAGCAATTCAGAGATGGTCAGAAGCGCTGTACGTGCCTTGCAAGGCTTTGACAAAATTTTGAACGGCATTGTGGTTAGCCCAGAAAGAGCCTTGGAGGAACTCAACAGCGATTGGACGGCTTCGCAAGAGTTGGCGGATGTTCTGATGCGCAAATACAAACTGCCATTCCGATTGGGCCATCATTTTGCTTCGGATGTCGTGGACGTTGCCAAAGCCAAAAACATCAAGCCACTCGATTTTCCCTATGCAGAGGCAAAACGAATTTACAAGGACGCCATCAAGGACTACCCCGGAGTTGCCGCTGAACTGCCAATGTCTGAGCTTGAGTTTAAAGAAACATTGAATCCAATTGCCATTGTGCAGAGTCGTCAAACCGTGGGCGGGCCCCAAGAGTCCGAAATGAAGAGGATGTTGGCATTGGCCAAACAAACACTCAAAGAACAAAATCAATGGGTGCAAACCAAGAAAAATGCCATCGACAATGCGGCCAAAGAATTGGACCGTGATTTTTCAAAACTCGTTAAAACGCCTTGATGACTTTTCTGCTCCAAACTTGTCGTGTAGGAATTTTCGGATTTTTGATTTTTTTCGCACAGGCATCCCATGCTGAGGCTCTCAAAGTCAAACCCGCACTCAATTCAAATCCAGAGCGTGTGCTGTTTGTGGGCAACAGCTATTACTACTACAACAACAGCCTTCACAACCATGTCTCGAATTTGGTCAAGGCTTCTGACGCTGCTTTGGGTTCTCGATTGCAGTTCAAATCGTCGACCATTGGGGGCTCCGCGCTCAACCATCACAACATGGCGCATTTGACAGAGCCCGGCAAAATTGGCGTGTCGCAGCCTTTTCAATGGGTGGTCATGCAGGGGGGAAGCGGCGAGCCTCTTTCACCAAGGCGTCGAGAAATTTTTCGCCAAACGGCGGCTGCCAATGCAGAGATGATCAAGGCCAGAGGTGGCCAAGTGGCTTTGTACATGACGCATGCTTATGTCAGCCCGCACAAGCAGGTGAACCCCCAAAACATGGTGGTTACAGAATCGATGTATGTCGAAGTGGGCAACGAAATTCAAGCGCTGGTCATTCCAGTGGGGCTTGCGTTTGAGGAGGCCTATCGACGTCTGCCAGCATTGCGTTTTCACAACAAGGATGGCACACATCCTTCATTGCTGGGAACTTATTTGGCTGCCTGCACAACCTACGCCACTTTGTATGGTCGCTCACCCTTGGGAAATTCCTACCGTGCAGACGGTGCAATCGACGACAATGTGGCCACACAGTTACAACAAGTGGCGCAAGATGTTGTGACGCAATTCTTCCAAAGAAATTAAATGATGCAAGCCCAGCTGTTTCAGTTTACTTTTCAAAGGTGCTTTTTCATGGCCTTGGGCATGTTGCTTTTGATGCTGCAGGGATGTCGCAATTTGCAGCCTGTGGCTCAAGTCGGTCAGCAAGATTCGACAATTTCAAATCCTCAAGACGCAACCACATACTGGCAACCCGTCGATCAATTGAAGTGGGATGTCGTGAAGATTCCGGGCAAAGTGGCCACGCAATATTCAGTCGTCCGCTTAAGCAGTCGGCAGACGCTGATGGCCAATGCCTCTTCGTCCGCCAGCATGCTGCGAAAAGATTTGCGCATTGAACCGGAGCAGCTGAATGCCGTGAATTTTTCGTGGCAAATTCAAAAATTGATTGAAGGTGCCGACATGGCACAAAGAGATTTTGACGATTCTCCAGTCAGATTGGTGTTGGCCTTTGATGGCGATCGAAGTCAGTTTTCACCTAAAAATGCCATGCTGAGTGAACTGACTCACGCTTTGTCGGGCAGACCGATGCCCTACGCCACGCTCATGTATGTGTGGTGCAACCAGCGACCGGTCGATTCAGTCATTCAAAACCCGCGAACCGATCGAATACGCAAAATAGTGGTCGAATCAGGAGCCGGTCGTTTGAACCAGTGGACCACCTACGAACGCAATATTCGGGCTGACTACGAAAAAGCGTTTGGCGAGCCCCCTGGGGCGCTGATTGGCATTGGCATCATGACCGACAGCGACAACACGCGCAGCCATGCTCAAGCTTGGTACGGCCCCATCCAGTTGATTGCAAGCAAGGGTAAACCCGCGTTGTAATCCATACACACAAGCATGGTGTGGTTGGGTATGTCAGGTTACGCTATATATAGCGTTGTACGTTGAAGTTTGACGCTGTTTCAATTCATTTTTCACACTCCTATGAACTCAAAAGTCCCCTTTGTATTGACAGCCCTTTGTGCCTCCGTTGGTTTGGCACAAGCCCAAAGCGTTGAAGTGTTTGGCGTGCTCGATGTGGCCTATCTAAGCACCACGGCCACTGGCAGCCCTAAGGTGGTTTCATTGTCCACAGACAGCAACACGTCCAGCCGAATTGGTTTCCGTGGCACTGAAGATTTGGGCGGCGGTCTGCGCGCTAGTTTCTGGTTGGAAGCTGCACACTCCCCAGACACAGGATTGGGTAGTGGTTCCAATGCCAACAACCAGTCCTCTGGTCAGGTTTCCTCACCTACAGGTACACAGGGTTTGACTTTTGGCCGTCGTTCCACTGTCAGCGTTGCTGGCACTTCATGGGGCGAAATTCGTTTGGGCCGTGATTACGTGCCCAGCTTCAACAACTTGACCGTTTCCATGCACCCCTTCGGCACCAACGGAGTGGGCAATGCAGGCCAGCTGTTCTACCCATTGGCAGCCAATGGCACCACAGCACGTACCAGTGTGCGCGCATCTAACTCCATTGGTTACATCTTGCCGTCCAACCTCAATGGTTTCAATGGTCACGTCATGTATGCCATGGGCGAAAATGCTTCTGACCTTTACAACGCAGACGACGGCAAGCACATGGGCTTCCGCATTGGCTATCGCAATGGTCCTTGGAACATGGCCTATGCTTCAGGCACCACCAAGTACACCACAGCAGCCAAGGCCGCCAACGACTACGAGCAAACTAACTTTGCCATTAACTACCAAATGGGCGCCGCCAAGCTCATGTACTTGACCAATGTGAACAAAATTGGCGCCACCAAAACTCAGACTGACATGTACGGCACACAATATGACGTGAGCTCTGGACAAGTTAGATTTGCCACCACCAAGTTGAAGGCAACAGGCGTTGGCAACGACGCGACACAATGGGCCATTGGTTATGTTCATGACTTGTCAAAGCGAACAGCCTTGTTCACCAACTATTCCAGAGTCAGCAATGCTGGTACCGGCAAGCAATTCACAGTGGGCAGTGGCAACAGCGTGACCACAGCTGGCGGATCAAGCACTGGTTATGAGTTTGGTGTTCGCCATAGCTTCTAATTAAGCCTAGTACTTTCTGCGCAAAAAGGTCACTGAGTTTTCGGTGACCTTTTTTACGTCTGTTAACATCGAAAATCGCCCCATTGTGGGGATTCCCCGCCTTTCAAAGCGGGCCTGTTTGTTGCATAGTGACAGCTTGATTTTCAGGGAAGCGAATGTTTGCTTTTGTCGTTCAACGCCTCATTCAGGCAATCATGGTCATGGTCTCGGTCGCGTTCATCGCGTTCCTCTTGTTTCAGTACGTTGGAGATCCTGTGCTGTTCATGTTGGGGCAAGACGCCACCGCAGATCAAATTACAGCACTGCGCAAAGATTTGGGGCTTGACAAGCCCTTTGTGGTGCAGTTTTTACACTTCTTGGTCAATGCTGCGCAAGGTGAATTTGGCATCAGTTTGCGTCAAGGCGCCAAGGTCTCCCAGCTCATTGCCGATCGTTTTCCAGCCACATTAGAGTTGGCGCTCATTGCTGCTGGCATGGCTTTGCTCATTGGTATTCCAATGGGCGTTTATGCGGCCTTAAGACGCGGCACATTTGGCAGCCAATTGCTCATGACTTTGTCCTTGTTGGGCGTTTCATTGCCAACATTTCTTATTGGCATCTTGCTCATTTTGTTTTTCGCTGTCTTGTTGGGATGGTTTCCCAGTTTTGGCCGAGGCGATGTGGTCAAAATTGGATGGTGGAGTACAAGCTTGCTCACAGCCAAAGGGTGGCATCACATCGTGTTGCCCGCGCTCACCCTCACAGTGTTTCAGTTAACCCTCATCATGCGTTTGGTGCGGGCAGAAATGTTGGAAGTGCTGCGCACCGATTACATCAAGTTTGCTCGAGCACGAGGCCTTTCTAACAACGCCATTCACTTTGGCCATGCACTTAAAAACACACTGGTACCGGTGATGACCATCACAGGTCTACAGCTTGGTGGCCTCATTGCTTTTGCCATCATCACTGAAACCGTTTTTCAGTGGCCAGGCATGGGCTTGTTGTTTATTCAAGCTGTGACCTTTGCCGATATTCCTGTCATGGCTGCTTATTTGTGTCTCATTGCACTTATTTTTGTGGTGATCAATTTGGTTGTGGACTTGCTTTACTTTGCAGTCGATCCCCGTTTGCGAGTGGGTAAAGTAGGAGGGCATTGAATTGACGTCAATCACATCTGGTGCCACCCTGCAAAGCGCCTTAGCGCAAGGACGTGCCTTTGCTCACATTGCTAAATTTCATCCCGAACTCACCACTTTTCGGCGTGATCTGCATGCCAACCCTGAGTTGGGTTTTGAAGAAATTTACACCTCGTCGCGAGTCACAGAGGCCTTGAAGGTTTGTGGTGTAGATGCTGTGCACACCGGCATTGGCAAAACAGGTGTGGTGGCCTTGGTACATGGCAAAGGTCGCAGTGCTCAAAACCCTGGCCGCATGATTGGGCTGCGCGCCGACATGGACGCATTGCCCATGCCTGAGCACAACGACACCATTTGGAAATCGCAAAAAGCGGGACTGATGCATGCTTGCGGCCACGATGGTCATACTGCCATGCTCATTGGCGCAGCTCGGTATTTGGCAGAGACTCGGCAATTTGACGGCACCGCTGTGTTGATATTCCAGCCGGGGGAAGAGGGCTATGCAGGTGCCCGCGCCATGATGCAAGACGGTTTGTTTGACCGCTTCCCCTGCGAGCAAATTTATGCACAACACAATTCGCCCGATATTCCAATAGGCGTCATTGGCGTCACACCGGGCCCCATGCAAGCCGCAGCAGACACCATTCGAATTCACATTATGGGCAAGGGCGGACACGGTGCCAGACCGCATCAATCTGTTGACCCCGTGTTGGTGGCAGCGCACATCATTACGGCTGCGCAAAGTGTGGTCTCGCGAAATCTGTCTGCTTTCGATCAAGCCGTGGTCAGCATCTGTGCCATGCAAGCTGGCAACCCTGTTGCCAACAGTGTCACACCCGGTGAGGCCACGTTGGTGGGGACAGTTCGCACCTACAACGAAGTGGTGCAGCAGACGATTGAAGACCGATTGCGTCATTTGTGTGAATCCATTGCACACGGCTTTGGCGCCACCGCTCAACTCACCTACACGCGAGGCTATCCTGCCACGGTCAATACAGTCCCCGAAGCCAATTTCGCAGCCGACGTGGCCACTGCCTTGGTCGGCCGCGACAAGGTGGTCCGAAACATGACGCCCAGCATGGGGGCAGAAGATTTTTCGTTCATGTTGCAGGCTGTGAAAGGTGCCTATTTGCGGGTAGGACAAGGTTCCGTTGATGGTCCTGGCCCGCATCCCTTGCACAACAGCCGATACGATTTCAACGACGCTATTTTGCCGCTGGGTGCTGCTTTGCATGCCAGTTTGGTCGAGCAAGCCTTGCCAATGGCTTCCATTTGATTCAGCTTAGCCATCACAAGCGCCCCACTTATTTAGAAAGTTGAAGAAGGCATGTCCAATCCCATTTCTCGTTGGCTGAACAGTGATGTTGGTTACAGTTTCAGTAAATCCAAAACCGCCATGGCGGCATCCTTGATTGCGTTTATCTTTATCTTTTGTGCTGTGTTTGCAAAATGGGTGTCACCCTACAACCCCTTCGATGCAGCCAGTTTGGAGTTGATGGACGCACGCTTGCCACCTGCTTGGACGGCAGAAGGTACGACCAAATATTTACTGGGTACAGATGACCAAGGCCGCGACATTTTGTCGGCGCTCATGTATGGCACTCGCATTTCTTTGGTGGTGGGATTTGCCTCTGTTTTCGTGTCTTTGGCAGTGGGCGTCACCCTGGGTTTGGTGGCGGGTTTCAGGGGGGGGTGGATCGATGCATTTCTCATGCGCTTGTGCGATGTCATGCTTTCTTTTCCCGCGATCTTGGTTGCACTTTTAATTGCGGGTGTCGGTCGCGCAATTTTTCCTGATGCAGATGACTCCTTGGCCTTTGGCGTCCTCATCATTTCAATTTCCTTAACCGGCTGGGTGCAATATGCACGCACGGTGCGAGGCACCACCTTGGTGGAGCGCAACAAGGAGTATGTACAGGCCGCCCGTGTGACGGGTGTGGCGCCATTGCGCATCATGATTCGCCATGTGCTGCCCAATGTGTTGGGGCCGGTCATGGTCTTGGCCACCATTCAAGTAGCCACTGCCATCATCACCGAGGCTACTTTGTCATTTTTAGGTGTGGGGGTGCCACCCACTTCGCCTTCTCTAGGCACGCTCATTCGCATTGGCAATGACTTTTTATTTTCCGGTGAGTGGTGGATTACCATCTTCCCAGGTGTGACCTTGGTGCTCATTGCCTTGTCTGTGAACTTGTTGGGCGATTGGTTGCGTGACGCCTTGAACCCACGCTTGCGTTAAGAACAAATCCCCATTGAGGTTGCCATGAGTCTTTTACAAGTCAAAAATTTGGTGGTGGAGTTTCCAAGTCGGCATGGCACATTGCGTGCGCTCGATGAAATTTCCTTTGAAATTGCCCCAGGTGAAATCTTGGGTGTGGTTGGAGAGTCTGGGGCAGGCAAGTCACTCACAGGCGCTTCGATCATCGGGTTGTTAGAGCCACCAGGCCAAGTGGCTGGCGGTGAAATTTTGTTGCAAGGTCAGCGCATTGACAATTTGAACAATGACCAAATGCGCAACATTCGAGGCCGCAAAATTGGCGCCATTTTTCAAGATCCTCTCACTTCTTTGAACCCGCTCTATTCGGTGGGTCGGCAACTGACAGAAACCATCCAAGCCCACTTGCCCGTGTCTGATCAAGAGGCGCGGCAACGTGCGATTGCCTTGCTGCAAGACACGGGCATTCCCGCTGCTGCTGAGCGGATTGACCACTATCCACATCAATTCTCAGGCGGCATGCGGCAACGCGTGGTCATTGCTTTGGCCTTGGCAGCCGAGCCGCAATTGATCGTGGCAGATGAACCTACCACCGCACTCGATGTTTCCATTCAAGCGCAAATTATCAGTCTGCTCAAAAACATTTGTAAAAAGCGGGGCGCTGCCGTCATGCTCATCACGCACGACATGGGCGTGATTGCCGAAACATGTGACCGAGTGGCTGTCATGTACGCTGGCCGCATTGTGGAAGTAGGCCCTGTGCACCAAGTCATTCACCATCCAGAGCATCCCTATACGGCTGGCTTGATGGCTTCCATTCCAGACATGGAGGTCGATCGTGAGCGCCTGAATCAAATTGATGGTGCCATGCCCCGTTTGAATGCCATTCCTAAGGGCTGTGCCTTCAATCCAAGGTGCCCCAAGGTTTTTGATCAATGTCGACACGAGCGGCCGGAACTCTCGCAGGTCAAGCCATCTGGTCAAAGTGTTCAAACGCATGTGGCCTGTTGGCTTCAAAAAGTTGCGACTGCCGAGGTGGCACCATGAGCCAACTGAATACATCTCCAAACTCAACACCCTTGGTGGTGGCGCATGATTTAGCCAAAACCTTTGATGTCTCGGCGCCCTGGTTGGCACGTGTCATTGAACGCAAGCCACGCCAACTCCTCAAGGCGGTGGATGGTGTGAGTTTTGAAATTGAGCGAGGCAAAACGCTTGCTTTGGTGGGTGAATCTGGCTGTGGCAAAAGCACGGTTGCGAGATTGTTGGTGGGCTTGTATGAGCCGACTCGAGGTGGCCTGACCTTTGACGGTGAAGATGCGCATGCCGCTTTCAAATCAAGCAATGCGAAGGCGATGCGCAAACGCATTCAGATGATTTTTCAAGACCCCTACGCCAGTTTAAACCCGCGTTGGACAGTGGAGGCCATTGTGGGGGAGCCTTTGCATGAGCATGGATTGATCCATGACGAGCAAGAACTCAAAGAGCGCGTTGCAGAGTTGTTGAAGTCAGTGGGTTTGTCCGCGCTAGACATGGTGAAGTATCCCCACCAATTTTCGGGTGGTCAGCGGCAACGTATTTCAATTGCGCGTGCATTGGCCACCGCCCCCGAGTTTTTGGTGTGCGATGAACCTACTTCGGCCTTAGACGTCAGTGTGCAGGCGCAAGTGCTCAACATCATGAAAGATTTGCAGCGCGAGCGAGGCCTCACTTATTTGTTCATCTCGCACAATTTGGCCGTGGTGCGACATGTGAGTGATAACGTGGGCGTGATGTATTTGGGGCAGTTGGTGGAGTTGGCGGACAAACACAGTTTGTTCAGCAATCCGCAGCACCCTTACACCCGCATGTTGCTAGATGCCATTCCCAAAATGAAGGACACGGGTCGTTCTAGAACCCCTGTGCAAGGGGAAGTTCCCAATCCACTGAATCCGCCACCCGGATGCAGTTTCAATCCGCGCTGTCCGTTGGCCAATGAGAGATGCCGAACCGAAAGACCCGTTCTGCAGAATTTGAACGGTATCAAGATTGCTTGCCATGCGGTTGAAGAGGGCAGGCATTGAGGTCTTGAAAAGTGGAAGGCCAAAAAAAAGACACCCGAGGGTGTCTTTTTTTGTGAAGGTGTGAATCAGTTCACTGTGACATAAAAAATCTTAGGCGCATCGTTGGAGTTGTGCGTCATGGTGACGTTTTTCTTCATGGCCCATGGGCGCATCTGGTGATGCAATGGGATGTAGAGGACTTCGTCGCGCGTGATGGTCAAGGCTTCCTTGATCATGGCATCGCGCTTGTTTTTGTCGAGTTCTGTTTTCATGGACTCAATCAGTGAATCCACTTTGGCATTGCTCACTTTTGAGAAGTTAAAACTGCCATCAGCACCTTGTGTGCGGGTCATGACCAATGATTGCAAAGAGTACTGTGCATCATAGGTGGCCACGCCCCAACCCAGCAAATAAGCGCTGGTGTCAAAGTTTTGTACTTTGGCAATGAAGGGGCCAAAGTTGATGGCATTCAGTTTGGCTTTGACGCCAATTCTGGCCCACATGTTGACCACGGCTTGGCAAACTTCTTCGTCGTTCACGTAACGGTTGTTGGGGCAATCAAGCGTGAACTCGAGGCCGTTGGGGTAACCCGCTTCAGCCAACAGCTTCTTGGCGCCTTCAACATCGGCAGGGCCGGTTTTGTCCATGTCAGCGTTGTAACCGTTCACGCCAGGCGCAATGATGAGGCTGGCAGGCACAGACAAGCCGCGCATGATGCTGCGCTGGATAGCCGTGCGGTCAATGGCCATGCTCAAAGCTTTGCGAACGCGAACGTCTTTGAAGAAATTCTTACCCTTTGGGGCGTACTTCAATTCGTCACTGCCCAAGTCAAAGCCAAAGAAAATGGTCCGTACTTCGGGGCCATCTAAAACGGACAAGGTGGGTGTGTTGCGCAAACGTGCGACGTCTTGTGTGGGCAAGTCAGTGACCGCATCGACGTTGCCAGCCAAAAGAGCCGCAATGCGTGTAGGGTCTGATTTGATGGGGGTATAAATGATCTCGGTCACGTTGCCTTGCAACTTGTCCCACCAAGCCTTGTTGGCTGTTAAAACCACGCGCTGGTCTGGCGCCCACTCTTTGATGATGTAAGGGCCTGTACCGTTGGTGTTGGTGGAGGCGAAGGTAATTTCTTTGGCCTTGTAGTCTTGAATTTTTTCAGACTTGTTCTTAACCGCCCAGACCTTGCTCATGATGAAGAAGGTGGTGAAGTTGTTGAACATGGTGGGGTTGGGCTTGTCCAAGATCACGTCCACAGTGTGGTCGTCGACTTTTTTCATTTCTTTCACGCCGGCCACATAAATCTGCATGGTGCCTTGGGGTTGACGAATGCGATCGAAGGAGAACAAAACGTCATCAGCGGTGAAGTTGGAACCATCGTTGAATTTCACGTTCTTGCGCAAGTTGAACCGCACAGTGGTGGGGTTGACGTTGGACCAGCTGGTGGCCAAGCTGGGTTCAATTTTGTAGTTCTTGTCGTAGCGCACCAAGGTTTCATAGGTGTGACCCACGATGTTGTTGGTGGTGGCATGATTTTGTGAATGAGGGTCCAAAGTCAAAATGTCGTTTTGAGCGGCCCATTTGAATTCGACGGCCTGAGCGCTGTTTGCGCCCAGCAGGGCTGCCGCCATGCCAATCGCCAGCGTCAGAAGGCGTGAGGTTTTGAGGAAGCGTTGGTACATGCTAAATCCTGTCTAAGTTAAATGACAAGCCCATTCTAGGGGAGGGCTGTGGTGTTTCGCAAGCGGCATCAGGGTAATTGCCAACTGCGACAAGGCCAGATTTATCGGTTTTAATGTGGTTTTTGTAGCCACAGGCAACTTCCTTATGAACACGATCTTGTTTCAATCTGCCAATGTGCTTGATGTCGCGTCCTTGCAATTGAAGGCGGGCCAAGATGTGTGGGTTGAAAACGGTTTGATCAAATCGGTGGTTCCCCACCAAACAGACGTTTTCATTGCATCTGGCACCAAGGTGGTGAAAGCCGAGGGTAAAACCCTCATGCCTGGCTTGATCGACTGCCACGTTCATGTGATCGCTGCGCATCTGAACCTCAACGTCACAGCCAACCAGCCCAATGTCTTTGCCACACTGCGCGCGTTGCCCATCATGAAGGGCATGCTCATGCGCGGCTTCACCACAGTGCGCGATGCCGGTGGTGGTGACTGGAACTTGGCCGAAGCCACTCGCACTGACATGGTGGTCGGTCCGCGAATCTTTGCATCGGGTCGTGCGCTGTCACAAACGGGAGGCCATGGTGATGGCCGCCCTCGAAGTGACGTGATTGAGCCCTGTGGTTGTTCTAGCCGGGTTGGCGCTTTGGCAAGGGTGGTCGATGGCGTTGACAATGTGCGACTGGCCGTGCGCGAGGAAATCATGAAGGGCGCCAATCAAATCAAGATCATGGCCTCTGGCGGTGTTGCTTCACCCAACGATCCTATCCATTACCTAGGTTATTCAGAAGCTGAAATTAGAGCCATTGTGGAAGAAGCCGAGCATGCGGGCACGTATGTGATGGCTCACGCCTACACACCCAAGGCCATTCACAGAGCTGTGGCATTTGGTGTGCGAAGCATTGAGCATGGCAATTTGATTGACGAAGCGACATCTCTTTTCTTGGCTGAAAAAAATGCCTTTGTGGTGCCCACCCTCATCACTTACGAAGCATTGGCCAATGAAGGGGCTAGCCTGGGACTGCCTGCAGTGTCTGTGGCCAAAATTGAAACGGTGCGAAGCCAGGGTCAGAAGGCCCTGGAAATTTTGGCCAAAGCGGGCGTGACCATGGCTTTGGGCACTGATTTGTTAGGCGAGTCACACCGTCATCAATCTGAGGAATTGCGCATTCGTGCCGGTATTTTGGGCAATGGCGCAGCCTTGCAGCAAGCCACCTTGAACGCTGCTGAATTGTTAAACATGTCGGGTCAATTGGGCGTGGTGAAAGAGGGTGCCATTGCCGATTTGCTGCTGGTTAACGGCAACCCATTGGTGGATATTTCTTGCTTGTTGGGCCAAGGCGATCACATAGAAGTGATTGTGAAAGATGGCAAGTTTTACAAGCAATAAGTCTGTTGTGGGTTCTGCTCCTTGCAAAATACAAAGGCCCAAGACGCATTGAGAAAGCTCATTCAGGTGTAGCGCTTGTTGCGTAAATTGTTTTTCATTTCGCGCAAAGCTGGCTGCAAGGTCTCACCAATACGGAGCGCTACGGTGGTGGCCAAGATGTCAATGATCAACAAATGCAAGAGTCTAGAAACCATGGGGCTGTAGCGGTCATAGCTTTCTGGATGGTCTGCCGTCAAATGAATTTGCCCCGCAGTGGCTAAGGGTGAACCGCTGGCTGTAATGACGATGGTGGTGGCGCCGCGTTTTTTTGCAATGTCGCAGGCGTCCATCAAGTCACGGGTCCGGCCTGAGTTGGAAATGACCACCACACAATCGCCCTTGCTCAGCATCGAGGCGCTCATCACTTGCATGTGACCATCGCTGTAGGCAATGGTGTTCATGCCTAAACGAAAAAATTTGTGCTGCGCATCTTGTGCCACGATGCCTGAGTTGCCCACACCATAAAACTCAATCCGTTTGCCTGTACTGTGGGTTTCAGCCAAGGCCTGCACGGCTTGGTCAATCGCAAACGATGACGCATCGTTGCGGTATTTCAAA
>Ga0114980_10001382_pt1 | contig 17424 bp, 6 predicted proteins | sample S_140806_EF_Meta_FD_87018 | JGI IMG/M metagenome (GOLD analysis project Ga0114980, IMG submission 87018) | Freshwater microbial communities from Lake Simoncouche, Canada to study carbon cycling - S_140806_EF_MetaG | ecosystem: Environmental > Aquatic > Freshwater > Lake | place: Lake...
ACTTTTGAAATACACAGTTTATTATTCTCTATAAGCGTGGTTGGGCGAATCCGCACATATCTCCCTTTAATCGAACCATCTACAGGGCAACTGTAAAAATAGGGTTCAACTGGCTTCCTCGGTTTAACATCCTTAGTTGTCGTTCTTCCTAAGCATTTCTGCCCGCTGGCCGTGGTATTCGGATTCCTACAATCCTGATAACAGGAGCCATTAATATAGACACCAGATGGGCACGTCACTATTGGCTGAGTCTGTTTTCGCCTATAGGGGCACTTGGTGCCTGTGCCAGTTCGCCCACTTGCACACGGCGCATAACAGAGATTCCCAATACGCTGTTCATCAGAGTTACACTCGGCCGCTGAACCCAGAAATCGTTTTCTGCGGGCATCAAGTGAAGGATACATCAGAATGACCCTTTTGAAGGTTAGTTCGGTACCAGTGAGTGCGCCTGTAGAGTCATATTGCTTCATGGGAACCTCCGTCCAACTCGGTGACACATAGGAGTTCGAATAGTACACTTTATTATCCGTCCCAAGTCCTAACAGGCGCCCACCCTTTAGAGAAATGTTATGAAACTTCTGTGTTCCCCGTTTAGACCAGCTTGAGCTACCAGATGTTAGATTCGAATCTGCACACCACAGATCCCCCTGTTCTAAAACACCGCATACCACACTTCCATCAAATGTAACATACTTCCATGCACCATCTCCGATAGTAGGGACGTTAAACTTTGTTGCAGTCGATGGTATCCTTGAATGATAATATAAGTTGCGATCTGTTCCAACTGAAAACATCTGTCCACCATTTATTCCAGGAGAAGCGTAGATTGTGGCCCCGACATTCTGAAACATTTCTGTCGGTTTTTTCGCATACTTTGCATTCTCTTGACCAGCCTCCGTGATTGCAATAATCGTCCCATCATCATCTACACTAATATAGTTAAATGATGTGGTATCTGTGGCGCTCGTTCTCGTCGCAGAATCGTAGCTTCCGTATCCAAGTGTCTTATCCCTGCTTTGCCCGTCTCCAACCGTGTATAACTGCCCATACGAACCTGCTATATCTCCAATCCCAGTTAGTCCAGAAGCGATCCATTTCGGATTCATTGGAACATCAACGTCCGCATAATGAACCGTGCCGTCGCTCTTCAGTCCTACCATTACCATGTAGGGCGATGCAACAATAAAATCCTCTTTTGTCGGTGGCTTTTCTAAAAACCACCAAATCAGTATTAATGCTACAATAAATGATACAATACACACTGTAGCATACAGTATGTAGTGTAGACTTTTCCCCATCCCCCTTACCTTACTAGTTAGACGTACGAATTTACTCGTCATCATCTTTCGCAGCCTTCAGGCGACGAATCAGCGTCTGACAGGACTTTTGCCACGTATAGGATGTGACCTTCGCCTTTGCTGCTGCGCCGTGCTTCTCTCTCAGATCAGAGTTCAGCACATACTCCTCCATCCCGAGACATACGGCATGGGGATCGCAGGCAAGCGCCTCGCCGCCGACAGGACTGAAGGCGGTTGGCAGATAATAGCGAACCGTGGGCTTTACGAGCACAGAGTTCTCGCTGGTACAGAACTCCTTGAAGCCACCGATATCCGGGACCACCTGGGGAACCCCCACACCCATCTGCTCAAACTGACAGAGCCCCCAGCCCTCCCCGTCAGCAGTAGAAATACCCACGTCCGCCGCATTGTAGAACATATTAATCTCCTCGTCCTTGAAGGACATGTTCTGTGCCGTAATGATGAGGCGCTGCGCAAAGGGCTCAATCGGCACACCCCGCAGCTTCAGCTCCCTCGAAAAAATCTCAAACAGCCACCATCCTCCCTTCTCGCCCTTGTCACAAATACAGAGGAGAAACAGAGGCTTCGTGGGATACTTCACGAGGAGCTCGACAAAGGCCATGATCAGAATATCGTAGCGCTTCCTGGGCTGGTTCCGGTTCAGATTCAGAAACAGGAACATGTCAGTTGGCAGCGAGAGCTGCTTCCTTGCCAACTCCTTTGGCACAGAGAAACACTGCTGGGGATTGTAGCCGTGGAGAAGAACGTCAATAGGGCGGGTGACCCCCTGCTCCTTCAGACACTTCTTCCACTCAGGCGTAAAGCTGAAGATACGGTCAGCATCCCGATTGAGAATATCGAGAAATACCTGGGACTGCGTGGTGTAAACCTGGTCGCAGTAAATCCACAGCTTGAAGTTTCTCGGAATCCCGGACTTGCGAATGGCCTCCACATACTGGGACACCACCGCCATATCATTATAAATCATCACAATCTCGGGCTTCTTCTTGCGAATCACCTCGGGAAGGAGCGCATAGCCAAACCCTTGCTGGAGCGGCTTCTCATTTGCCACCACGTCGAACACATCCACGCCTGGTGGGTAGGCCCGGAACGTGCTAGAGAGCTCATGGAACTTCTGAATACCGAAATGCGTAATATCGAGGCTGGGCTCCTTGGCCAGCTCGGTCAGAATCCCCTGAGACACCTTCGCATAGCCTGTATACTGGTGAACGTGCGTACTCACCAGAAGAAAGCGGAGCTTGTCAGACTTAGGCTCGGCCGCTGTGCTAAACATGGAGCCGAAGCCGATGGAGTCGAGGGTAAGGCTCTTTGACTCTGTGGCTGTAGACGTCTCTTTGGGCCCAAGCAGCACCTCCAGACTTTTTAGATACTCGGGGAGTTGGGCGCTCATTCTAGACATATACGCTGTGAGAACTTTAGACCTGGAGCCACTTTATCCCCTCCCGTCGCACCTCCTCCCGCCACTTAACCCAGGCCCCCAGCACAGCTGCCCTATAGCCCTCCAACTTGTCCTTGTGCTCCATGATATACGTGATAAACTCACGAGCATCTTCCCAGGAGTTCATCGTAGGAATAATATTACACTTCTCAGAAACCCAGTTCACCCACGCCGCATTAGCCTCTGTGCGCACCAGCACAGGAATACAGCCGCACTCCAGGGCCTCATAGAAACGGAAGGTCTCTGGGTTAACGCCGTCAGGGCATGGCACAAAGACTGTATTGAGCAGAACAGAGATATAGGCATCCCCCTTCAAGGCTGCCGCCGAGTTCCATCCTTCATAGAACTCGGCGACGTGCGGAATATCCTCCAAAGGCGCCAACAGCTCCTTCCTCCCTTTCCAATCTGTCCCATGGAAGGACCAGGTATGCTCCCGAAAAGGGAGGCGAGGCGTGTGCGTCATAGGCACCTTGGATCCCTCTGCCAACGTCCAGTGATACCCTAGAGGAATCGTGACCACCTTCTCAGGGCAGGGCGTGTCCCTGAGATACATGCGCATCACTTTCACACACCCATCCAGTTCATACATATCTACCGGGTCCTCACCCATCTCGTCACTCAGATGAAGGATAAAGAACTTGGCCCCATGCGCATCCCACTTGCGCAGCATCCTAGAAATAGCAGCCCCATGAGGCCGCTGGACAACCACAATAGGGCAGTCAGTAGGTACGGGAGAATCATCATCCATCATATCCATACTTAGCGTCGATGGGGATCCAAACGTGTAAATGAGCCATTTGTACTCATAGAGGTCCCGCATATCGAGTGCCTGCTCCTTCAAACACACAAAGCGCCTAGGCAAGGGACGAAACGGCTTGCCACCATCTTTTGGACCTGTGAGCGTGGGCGCTGGCTTCCACACAGTAGAAGCATCCTTCAGTGCCCGATCAATATTAATGTCGCCCGCAGCTGTTCTCTCCTCCTCCGTAAAGCGCTCATCATTGTTCCACAAATCGCTATCAAACCCATCAATCCGACTAAAATCATTGAAATCACTGTTCGCATAGGCCGGGTCATCATCCTGATAGGACCCTGCGACGAGCGGCTCAAACACATAGGACTTCAGGATATCCACCGGATTACACAGGATATGGTCCGCACTGGTCCAGAAACCATCCATAGTGTTAATCAGCTGAATGACCTTCTGCGCACCACGCTTGGATAGGATATAGGAATACGCACAGAAATGGTGGTAGCGTGTGGCCGACTTCTGACCCCAGAGAGTGTTCTCCTTCACCCGGCAAAAGGACTCATTCACCGGCTCTTTTGCGCTGTTCTCAAACACGGGACGATTGGGAGGTAGGACTCCGCCCAGATAGATAATGTCATAGTCATCAGGAACATCTCCAGCTGCTACGGCGCCCTTCCATTTGGTTTCCCAGCCCGGTCTGAACTTGACATCGTCTTCAAGAATCAGATATGAGTTGATATCATGTGTCTCATTGGCCAGCTTCCACCAGAGGCCTAGGTGGCTGAGGGCGCAGCCGGTGACGGCCTTTTTCCAAAAGAAGTCATTCGGCTTCAGAAGGCGGCTGAGTGCCGGAGTGAGCGTCAAGGTTCGCCCATCAATGGCTGGCCAGCGTTCAATCCGGCGTTCCAGTTCCGGAGAGTTGCTCCATAGACGGGTCAGACGGTCGGCTCGCCGCTCAAGATTAATCACATAGGCGTCGTCGATTCCTGGAGAAAACTCGGTATGCATCTTGAAGGCGTCCCGATGAACATAGATGCTCTTGCCTCCCACAAATGTCTTGCGGAGACTTATATCACAGTAGACGGCATCAAGAGGATACAGCGCACAACCCTTTCTCAGGGAAAGAATGCTGAGGATGCTCTGGTCGTGGCGATGGCCAAAGGTGTTTCCACTTGCATCATGGCCGGCCCATTTCTCGCCGACAAGAAGCTCTCGCCGGAAGCCGAGGGCCAGGGCTTCTTGAAAGAGGCTGGCTGCGGGCTCGCCCACTCGGAAACAGAGAAGCCCCCCAAGAACCTGCTTCGCCGCCTTCTCCTCTGGAGTTACCTTCAGCGCCTCACAGAACTCCGGAGAACACCAGCGGCCATTGGTCTCCCGGGGATCTTCCAAGAAACAGAGTCCAGTCGCCTGCGCCTTCAGCATCCACTCTTTTGGCCAGCGGCAAAGGAAGGCCCCTGCATCGAAATAGAGAATCATCTTCCCGGTCAAGGTGGAATCGCTCGCAAGATGATTGTAAATCCAGAGCTTCCAGCCATAGTGCTGGGGCTCCCAGAAGTCGGAGAAGGCCCCGGGAGGCACCGCATCACAAGGAAGGCGAATGAACTCCACAAACACGTAACTCTCCTTCAGAGTTGCAATAGTATCTTCCGGAATATCTGAAAAGAGATACACCCGACCCTCAAGATCTGCCATGGCCCCACGCTGAGCAGAAATGCTGGTAAGCCATTTCTGGAGGGATGAGAGGAAGCGGCGGTTTGCGCAGGTAACAACAAGAGGAACTTCTACGGTCCCGGTCGGCACAGCTGCGCGCACGACCTTCGTGTCGCCTACTATTGTTGGAAAAGGGGTTGACAAACCACCCAGGGCGAAGATGCGTTTCGCACACTCTGCCATGGTGCGATGGGCCCAGGCCTCCTTGTAGGAGTCGAGGGCGGGCACCGAGTAGCGCTTCAGCCATTCGGAGTCGGATTCGTCGACGGTACGCACGAGGTCAATCAGCTCCTCCTTGGACTTGACGTTGCGGGCGTCGATGGCGCCGGCCATGGAGAAGTCACGTTCTGCTTTGGGATCGCCCCAATAGATGGGAATACAGCCGGCTGCTTTCGCATGGAGAAACTTTTCTGTGATGTATCCGGGGCTCGATGCGTTCTCATAGGCGATACAGAACTTGTAGTCCTTCAGGAACTCGTGCTTGAGGAGTTCACCTCCGCCGCCGCCTGCGCCTGCGGCTAGGGCTGGCCCGATAGTATTCTTGTAGCGGCCGGCAGAATCGACGGGCTTGTACTCGGACAGCCAATCAAAGGCTAGGCCACGCAGGGGGTTGCTTGGATTAGAGACGATAAAGGCGCAGAACTTGGTCTTACGGGCTAGATCGGTGGCGGAGACGGTTGTACAGCGCTCTACTGGGATGGGCTTTGGGTTCGCAATACGATCCAGGTCGGCCCCGAACCAGTCGATTTCGAGGAGCCAGAGAGGAAAACGGAGATAGTCCTTCGCTGCCATATCCTTATGGTGGAAGCCGAGATTGAGGGCGACACCGGGCCCATCGACTTCGGGCGTATTCTCGCCGCTGAAATGGACCTTTGGCTGCTGAGGAGGAAGAGAGCGCCAGGTCGAGCCGAAGGGTCCAAATATCACCACGGAATCTGTGGGGCTCGCTGGACCGCCTGTGACCTCCATGCCCTGCTTCTGGCCGGCGGCCTGGAGAAGGAGTGTAAAAAAGTTGTATTCGGGATTGAAGTTCTCCCACATGTCACAGAAGCCGATGCGGAACTTTCTTGACACGGTGGAAAGAGGAACAGGAACAGGAGCAGGAGCAGGAGCAGCAGACTTAACCTCCATAGGCTTGCTTTGTTGTAAAAGAGAATCTATAAGTGATGCATAAACGCCCTGGACGGTTCGAGAGGTCGGTGAGAACCGTTCACTGAGATTCGCCCGAATCCCCTCGAGCGCATCCGGCGCAAAGATGCCCTTTATTGTCGCCATATCATGCTCCATGCGCCGAAAAGCATTACATGCTTCGTCCACATGATTGCCCGAATAAAAGGTGTTTTCTAGGCCGAATCCAACATCTCTCAGCACAGGGGAGTTGTGGATAAGAGGAATCCCCGCCCATGCCGTATCGAGAAGAACAGGACGCAGGATGCAGAAACGCAGATGGGCTAACACACAGCTCATCGGCTCCAGAGCCCATTCTACACAGCGTTGGCGCCCTACAAACTCCCCACTAATCCCTTTGGCATCCGTACAATGATTCTTCACATTGTCTACGAAGAACTTTGCCTGTACCACCGTCTCTGTATTGTGTAGCTTTGCCGTGCCAAGATTCATCCCACGCCGCTTGGCCTCTCGCAGAATCACAAGGGGCAAGGTTGCGCTGCTCGAATTCGTCGTATTCTTTTCTGTCACATGCGGCTTCCATGGAGGAATAGTGTCCTGGCCATCAGCTTTCCGAAGGCGATTCAGCTCACCCACCGTGTGTTTCAACCAAGGGCCGATGTTCATTTCCTTTAGATGGGTTGCTGCAACGGAGGGGGTCCAGAGATAGGGGACGATCTTGACAGGGAGTCGAGAAAGAAGTTCGAGTGATTGTATGGCGGTTGGTTCAGCGGCTGCGGCGGCATCGGTGAGCCAAATCTGGCTTAGCCCTTCATACTCTCGTTTGGCCGTTTGTGTGGTGGGATACAGGGATGCCTCGATTTCTTGGAGAAGAAAGGGATTGCGCAGCAGAAGAATGGATGTGGCGGCGAGGCGCTTTCTGGTCGCAGGAGACATCATGAGGCGGTCCACTTCAATCAGTAGATCCAGGCCAGAAACATCGGGAAGGCTGGCTACCGTGTATGCACCCTTTAGCGTTTTACAGTCATCCCACCACTCATTGTTGGTGACATTTACCAGTGTGACATCATGGCCGAGGGCTGTACACAACTCTGCTGCGGCCAGAGAGGTGTTTGTGATGCCCGCACTGAACATGGAATGTTCCACGTTAGTGAGCACTCCTATCCTCTTCATGTCTTACAGGAAGAGGAGAGTAAGGTTTATGTGGGGCGCCTACGGGCGAACAGCCCGTGTGCCCGTTGCCTCTTGTTTGTGGAGCTTTCGTGTAAGCATCTTTAGCCTACGTTCTGCAGCAGCCCGTTTCATTCCTCGGTAACTTGTGCTGCGCTTGCGTAGAGTCTTACCCATTCTAGCTTTGATTAACGCAATCTTTTTGCGTAGTAATGAAGGGGAAGCAGCCTTTACTGCGTCAGGATATTTATCATAGATATGCTGAACAAGTCCTATGAACTTCTTCTTTAGATCTTCAGGTACTGGGGCTCCTACCGTTAGCCTTGCTGTCTCTGCTGGGATCTGAATGAGCTCGATGCTCTTCAGAGGGGTCTCCGTCGTGCGTGTATTAAGAATACATAACTCTACATCCGCATCATAGATCTGCTGATAATACCCTAAGGCACGCATATGGAGTTGAAACTGGTCTTTTTCAGGAATAACGGCTGGAGCAATATCCATTCCATCTATAAACCAAAGGAGTTCAAGAGCATCATGTGCTTTCGCCCCCTCGTATTTATAGAGGGTCTCGCCACTTGCTAATCGGAATAACATGTTTTTTCCTGGAACCTTGGCCCCCTTTAGAATAGCGCAAGCATGATGAATAAATGCGGTTCTATCGAGTTTGCCTGCGGCAGAAGAGGACCTCGCTGAACCGGATCTGGATCTGGATCTGGATCTGGATACCGATCCAGATCGTTTGATACCTGGCTCGCTATACTCGATAAAGCCATCGACAATCTTTCCAAACGGTTTTAATGTTTTCTCTAAGATCGAATCACTAAATACTGGCTTATAGGAATCGATGACCGCTTGCGTTGGATTCATTGCGAGTTCATAGGCAAGTGCCATGGGAAAAAACTCTGGGATATAAGTATTCACAAACCAGAGAAGACTATTCGGTAAGTGCTGATTTTTTTTGAGGATATCGATATACATCTCAGATTCTTCTTCAGTTACTCCACCGCCATCCATTAGCTTTTGTCGCTTCGTGCCCTGTCCTTCGTTTAGAGATTCTGCTTCCTGTTCCTCTTCATTACGATGTACTTGTATCACATCTCCTTCGTTCCACGAAGCATCTGCTGGTTCTATAGTGCCATAAAGCTCTCTCATGAAGGTGGCCAGTTGTGTCGAACTCGGCTCTTTTAACTCCGCTTTTACATATTTATCACTGTATAGCAGAGGTATACATCTCATATTAAACGTATGATCCCCCCTTCCGCCAACGGTAGCCTTACTAAACTGAAACTCATATTTAGGAATCGTGAACTGATCGCTAGCAAACAGCACAAAGGGCGATTTGAATGTATAGTTCGCCACCTTTATCCTGAACTCGGCCACCCCTTCATCGACTTTCGATTCTGGTCCAAGTTCAGCCTCTATAGCCACCATAAGTGGTTTTATATACTGTATCATCGTGTTACACAGCATTCGCATAAAGCTTCGTAAGATATCCATTCGAAAGTTTTTATATTCCCCCTCGTATCTGTACCAGCCTGGCTCAGTAATACTTTTGAGTAAAAACATTGGGTTTGACACGACGATCGCCTTACAGGTTCGAAGGATACCGAGGACTTTTCTATTGTTTGCGATCAAGTTAGTTAACAGCATTCGTTTCAGCCCTCGTGCGCCCCCGCCTTCTCGCCCACGTTTGCGGTCAGCTGCATCTTCAAGTAAGCCATGCGTGTACGCCCCTTTCACAATAGGATAATAGGTTGTCTGCGTTTTGGTTTGATACGCACAGGCCATCTTGTTCACCAGAGACCTATACACCACACCCCAATCTGAAGAACCCACGACAGTATTGGCATAGGTTAATCCTGCGCGCACACCAAGGTAGGATTGTATCCATAGGGGAAAGGAGGTATCTCCCATCTCCTTCCACCAGACTTGAAATTTAAGATCATCAATAAAGCCATTTATTTCATCTTGAATACCTCCTCTGGTTGAAATGTACTGTACTATCTCCTCTAATGTTTTCCCTTTTAGCATATGATATCTATCGAACATCGCTTTGACGATCATATTTCTCTTATAGTTTTTACTATTGTTCACCACAGGGCTGGTCGATACTCGTGTTCTGCTGTAGTTGAAGACTTGTTCTGAATCATCAGCAAAGAGTATGGTGAACTGATAGGGTGTATCCCCACCCACATTCTCATACTTGATGGATTTTATGTAGCCATCCATATCTAAGAGACCACATGCATCCTTCGTATAGTCAAAGGTCATTGCGCTGTTCAGCAGATTAACCTGGCCCGAAAGACTTCTCGAGCCAGGATCTATGACTGAAAAGGGGCCAATCACAGAGTTACAGTCCTCTCCGAACTTGGCCTGTACACCCGTATCAATCACCAGATTCTTATTCTTTAAGGAAAAGTTCCGTGTTCCATTTGCATCGAAGCGCAAAAAGGAGAACTGCTGCGATGGCCCCTCCTTAAAGACATCTCGACCAAAGAGCCGTGTGATTTCTCTCTCAATGTCTGGATTTCGCCCCCCACCACCCAGTTCTTCTGTCGTGTACAAGAGGTCAATAATATCAAACATAACTCTATGATCCTTCTTGTTTAGACTGAACGTTTCCCTTGCCCTTGTTCCATTCGCATCTACCTTTTCTATCCCATTCGACATAAATATGTCTTTTGCTGCATCCTCTTTGCTAATGTATTGATTTATATCTCTTGTTTCTTTATCTGAGAGTGGTCTCAGGGCCAAGGCCATCTTATTCTTACGTAACATTTTCAATAATCTTGGCCCATGCAGCGTGAATCTCTGGATTGTAGGGCGAGTAGCGCCATGCAAGAGTGGCCGCATGGGCCCTGTATGTCTCAAGGCGCTCAGCGTGTCCCTTGCGAATCGACTCTACCAGGGTGGCCCCCGTGGCCAAATCTGCCTCCTGGTAGCCGTAGCCATACGCAAGCCATGAGGGGGAGTTGTGAAGCACAGGAAAGCCTGACGAGAGCAGCTCGAGCGTCATGTAGTTGAATTCATTGTTCACATTATGGAGCAAGAAGGTGGCTGACGGCCATGTCGTGAGCGCCGTTACGATATCTCGGCGCCCCAGAAGTTCCACACGTGCATCTCTGAAGATATCGAGATGCGGCATAATATTGTGGATAAAGTGAGGAATCATCGAATAGCGTTCTCCATTGACGACCTGAATGCTCCCCTTCCATCCCTTGGGCTTTCCTACCTCTCGGTACCACTTCTCCACAATAAAGAGCGGCACAAGCCCAGATTTCTGAAAACTAATGTTCGGCTCCATGATGACAAAGACTTCTTCTTCTGGTGTCGCAGGAGGCCGCCACTGAAGGATTCTCGAGCCATTCCGGGTGAGGACGTTATGATCCCACACATAGGGCGCAATCATCTTAGATACATCCTTTGGCGGTAATACATGATTAATATACGATGCATATTCGACATGCTGGCCATAGTGAGGGCTCACTAGAATCATATCATTGCGCCCCACGACATGATGCGCAAAGTGGTTACTAGGCATAAAAATGGGAATCTCGATATCAATGTTTAAGATATTGCCGAGATAGACCTTGAGTAGTCGCCCACCAATCATTTTGATAAACTGCCGGACAAGGGGATCCAGGCTCATTCCAAGTTCGAGCACGGCCACCACGTTCGCCATAGGCTGTTTGAGCATATCTTCAGTCACCATCATGCGACATGTTCGCATGATTCCTGGAATGCCCTGGACGGACTTTGGTTTTTCGCTAATCAGAAGAATCGGTGCATAGCCCATTGCATCAAACATCCGGTAAAAGATAAAGACATTCTGGAAGAGCCCGTTTGAATAGAGGTTCTCTTCTGTAATGGTCGCCGTGCTCAGAAGAATAATCTTACGGTCGCAAATACCCTTTAGTGCTGTCATGGGGAGCCACGGCTGCATTGAAGCACATGGATCTCCAAATGTTTCTGTTAAGCCCGGCACCGTACTCATTCTGTTAAGAACTGTAGACTCCGTTAAGGCCTTTCTGCGGCAGCTTCAAGCTGAGCCACACGGGCCCGCAGTTCCTTTACACTCTCAATGAGAACAGGGATAATCTTGATATACTCCACCACGAAAGGGTCATCCCCATGAACAGCTTCTGGAAGCACGGCAGCAACTTCTTGCGCAATAACGCCCACGTCGGCCCCGCCGGTAAGCCAGTCGAACCGGACCCCACGAATCCCATCCAGAATCTCGCCAGCCCCCTCCAGAGTTCTCACCTGGGTCTTACGCCGAATATCGGACACGGAGCCTGGAGGCCGCCACTGGGCCGTCCCTGCCGTATCCATACAGGTCAGATAATACCCGAGAGTGGGCGTGGCCGTGCCGCTCAGCGTGAGCGGTCCCGAAATCCTGGTGGTTCCATCGGCCAAGAAGGTCATCGGATAGACGGGAGGGTTGCCCACCTGAAACTGTATAGCCGTATCTGTCGCAAGAGATGTACTAAAATAGTTTGTGAGACTTGAGATGTACCCTATAGAGCTTACTTGACCAAGGGCTGCGGAGCCCGAGGCGCCAACAGCATTACTATTGAGGGTGAGCGTCGCATTGGAGGCGAAGTTCATGGAATCAAGCACCTGTATCGGCGACTGACTGTATTTACTAATCGTATTGACAGCCAGGCGCTTTTCTCCATAAATCAGCATTTCTTGGAGCTGCGCAACAGTGTTTGAAAGGCTGGCCACCGGTGAGAGCCCAGTTGCTGATGTCTGTACATTTTGAAGTTCGACGATGTTCAGCAAGAAGTTGCTTGCGCCCGATGTCATTCCTACCCTACAGGAAGTTCTTATCCTTTATCTTTCGCACGACCCTGTAGAGAATGGCCTCGCCGGTTATCATTAATGGAGATACATCGTTAGTCCTGATTAATACAAAAGACCTTACCGCAGGTCAAACCGCAGTAGTACTCCTCTCGAGTGTGACATATCCCGGCCGCACAGTGACCATTCGTGATTCGATTGGATATCTGTCTTCACCCCAGACGATTCTTGTTTCCACCCAGCGGGGCGTGAAGTTTGCCGATGGCACATCGGAAATCCGTATTACACAACCCTATGGCTATTTAACCGTGACCAGCCGAGATATATATTCATGGAACGTGAAGAACTCCTTTGGATTTCCCCAGAATCAGACGATTGCGAATACGCTTTCTCTCACCACAAGTTCCGTCGTAACATCGAATCTCTATTCACAGCTGTATGTGAGTACCCCCTATCTTACGACAAATACCTTGAATGTTACATCGACAGTCGCTATCTCTGGTCCCGCATTCATCAGTACTCTACTGGTGGGTAATCCACAGACAACATCCAATCTCTTAGTGGTGGACCCTGGATATTCACTCTACAGTCAGGGTGCAGTGAAAGTCTTTGGAAACACAGACATAGAAGGTTCTGGCCGATTTTCTGGATCCCTGAGCACTGGGTCAAATCTCTTTGTCCTTGGCACGATTTCGTCTCTAGGAAACTTTGGCGCTCGTGGCGATATTATGACACTCGGGAACTTTATTGCGGGAAATGGTGGCATAATCGCCAATAATCTCGATGTGCGGGGAAGGGCGATCCTGGGAGGGCCCGCTACGTTTTCGAACTCCTTAGCAATAAACTCAAACCTGTTTGTACAAAACTCTATTAGCAGTGTCTACTACACCACGAGTACCCTACAGGTCTTGAGTTCCATATCCTTCCAAGAAAAATATATCACGTATCGTGGGACGGACCTGCTGTTTTCCGACACAGTGACTATCCCTGGAATCAGCACGCTGAATCTTACGGCATCAAACGGCATTCAAACGAGCAATCTGACCGTGTTTAATACGATTACAGCCGACCAAGTCTCAGTCTTTACCTTGAGTTCTACTGCGATAACAAATCCGAATGGAAGTTTTACCGTCTCAAGTCTGGTCGCAAACACGGCGACCTTTTCCAATGCCGTCTCAACTCTTCAGCTACAGACATCGTCTATCACAGCCTCCACCATGTTTCTTTCGGGCGACATTAATGCGCCCGCCGGCGGCTATATGAACATTAATACGGTCGTGGCAAGTACAATCAGTACTGGCGTCTTTTACGCAGACACCTTTCGTGCGCTACAATTCACAACCACTGCGCTAACGATTGCGCAACTCAATGTGACAAGCAGTTTTGTCGCAGATAATGTGGGCGTCTTTCAAGCGCAGAATGTGGCCATAGACAATACGGGAGGGGCCATCTCTACCGGTTCTATATATGTGGCGAATCTTCTTGCGACAAGTACCATTCTTAACTCATCGGGCCTGTTTGACACGACCTCTGGAACCATGTATATTCACGCATCTAATGTTTTTCTCGACGCCGCAAACACGAGTTCCATCACGGCGAGCACCATGGCCACAAGTTCTCTTACAGCAACGCAGATTACTCTTGGTGCAGCCCCGCCAATCGGCATAAATGGCCCCTTCTTTGTAGCAGATAATACGCAATATCCGAGCACAAATGTGATTGTAAGTGGGGGGCCAGGCGACTATTTGACCCCATTTTTAGTAAGCAATGTGAAACCTCCTGGAATCGGCGCAGGTCAACCCTACCAAGTGGACATGTCCTTCATGCTCAATATGAACGGTCCAACCATACCTGGCTATTATGCGACCATTCTGGGATTCAATCTGTTTCCAAACGGGGAAGCGAACTCCCTTATTTCCATACGGACGGATAATGATGCGACGAATATTACCACTCTCTATGGACTGTATGGGCCAGATCAAACCTATGTGACGCCACCCAACACAGGTGGTATTCCTCTCCCCACAGGATCCAACCCAGCCTCCTTCCTCCACGTGACAGGTACCATGTATGGGTCCAGCGCATTCTCCCTTCAGTTTCAGTCACGCTCAAACGACAACTTTTCTGGCATAGATTCAAACACCAGTATCACGATGAACAATGGTGTGATTCGCTGGCCCTATTTCTTGAACGGTACCACGATTCAGAACTCTCTGAATGATATGTCTGTGCGAAATGTCTTTTACTATGGCGGCTTGAACTTTGCATCAGATCCACGGCTCAAAGAAGAGATTGAAGACGCCGACCTGGCCCGCTGTTATGAGACGGTGAGGGGCCTTCCTCTAAGGCGCTACAAATTCATCGATACGTATTTATCCACATTCAATGCAGCCGATGCGCATCGCCTAGGCTTTCTCGCCACAGAGCTGGAACAAGTCTTTCCCAAATCCGTCACCTATACGGAAATCCCAGCCCTACACTCGACATTCCGTGTAATTGATTCTCAGCAGATAGATATGGCGCATATTGGCGCAACACAGCATCTTATGCGTCGTATAGACGCACTCTATTCTACTCTGGAGGGCTTAAAGACCCTAGAATAAACAAATCTTGCGCATCTGTAGGCAAGAATGAGTCGTATAGTGAATGAAAGCACTTCTATAGTCCAGGTTGATTCATCTGGACTACAGAATGGTCAGGTTAACGTGGTCTATATCTCAACCACGACTATCCCGGGGCAGATTGTTACCGTGATTGATGCGACCGGATTTACGTCATCACCACAGTCTATTTTGCTAAGTACAACGGGTGGCGCACAATTCGGTGATACTACCTCGAGTACGAGTATTCGCCAGCGCTTTGGCTATATCACATTACACTCGGACTCTAGTAGTAGATGGTCGATTATAAACACGGCGTCCTTTTCGAATCCCACTTCTGCGAACTTTTGTGCGAGTTTGGATACGGGTACCGTGAACACCTATCTCACCAATACTAGCGGATTAGTATCAACGACTGCTGCGGCAGCAAGATGTTTAACTGCTGAAACGAATGCCATCGTGACAGAAACGGTCTATACGAGTACGATGTATGTAAATACAGTGTCGAGTTTTATTGCGTCGAGGCCTGGTGATTATCGGATGACGATAGCAGGAAATGAATACATTAGTGGCGCTCTTCTTGTGACGGGTTCGGGGTCCTATCGAGGCAGTATTTCCACGGGCGGCAACCTCTTTAGTATAGGTAATATTTCCAGTAAACTTGGTACAATCTATGTGGGAGGGGATGTGACCGTTGGAGGAACGATTCGAGGTCAACGTGGAAATCAAATGACTGCCGAGACAATGAGTATATTTACCTCGTCTGGATTTGTTGGACCTGTTACTGTCGAAAGCACGGTGACCTCTGGAACCTTTCTGCGAGCGGCGGGAATAACCACTCCACTCACGACAGGAACATCAATGAATGTCATGAGCAGCATTATATTTGCCGATGCGTCCCAGTCGATGAGAAATACACCTAGAGGTATTGAAGTGATAGGACTTTCTGCGACCATCCCTTCATCCCTAAGTACATCCTGGATAACGGCATCGAACTCTATTCGCACATCAACGCTTTCTCTACAGAGTTTTGGAGGCGCCGGCACGCTACAGTTTCTCACCCTAGGTTCCACGGCTATACCAAATGCAAGTGGGGCTCTGACCACATCGAGCATCGAGGTCCGCAGCGGCCTAATCAATACTAGCATCTATAGTAAATCCGTGGAGGGTGCGAGAACTCTGGTCACCCAGGGAATCCGAATGAATGAGATGAATGCATCACATAGTCAGCAGATATCCTTTAGCGGTTCTACGTATGATATTTCAGGCTACTGGATGATATCGAGTACTGGTACACGTGGAACACTGAATGCGCCCCTTACAACTCTGAGTACCTTGACGATGCTCACACGGGACGGTACAGCAAATCGCCTGAATACGACTATAGATACGGTGGGAATCTTCACTACAGGAAGCGTGACCGCTACAGATTCCGTGTATATGAGTGGATGCAGTACGGTGTCATTCAAGGGGGTGTTTATGAATAACTCATTGGGGTCTATCAACGGGTCCAACCTAGAGACAGTACAGGAAATCCGCTGTAGCAGTATCGTGACGGATCAAATCAGTACAGGGCGCGCAATGAGATTTTTAACTCCTGTTACAGCTCAGCTAAAGGATACGGCTATAAGTACGATAACGTCTGGAAGTGCACGAACAAGTAGTCTTCAGACTACGCAGATCATTACAGGAGTTCCAGCGAACTATAGCACGATTAATCCGAGCACGCCGTGGCTACTCACATCCTCATTCAATATGAATACAGGGCCCTTCATGGAAACAAAGGGGCTCGGCGCATATTTTGATAAAGTGACCGTTGTTGCTTCGATGAATCAGACCACTTACTACAGTATTGTGAATCCGGATGCGCAGGTAAAGATGTATTTATCTACTCCTTACATCAACCGTATTGCGGGCACAGGGATACCAGGACTGGTGGTAAATGCGCAACCAGCCGTGCGCGCAAAGCTTGGAACGGAGCTATCCAAAGTGGCTACAGACTCGAGTGGAAGCATTTTCATCGGGACCAAAGATCTGGGCTGGAAGATACACAAGATTAGCCCGAATGGGACAATAAGCACTCTCGCAGGAAACTATAGATATTTTTATGGAGATGGCGGCCTACCTGAAGCAGCTGCATTTAGTCCTCGGCTGGCTGTCTCTATTACACCAGGGAGTAAGGTTCTCATCACAGATATTAGTAATGTACGTCTTCGGACGATTACTGCAGATCCGATTGTTGCAACGATTGCAGGAACAGGAACCTCCTCTTATTCTGGAGATGGAGGACTCGCCTATTTAGCGACTCTTTCAACCCCTACTGCTACGACAAGCGACTCTTCTGGAAATATATATATCGCAGACACATTGAATCAACTCATTCGGCGAATCACTGGCTCCACTATTACCACTTATGCGGGTACACCAGGCGTTGCTGGAAATACTGGGGATGGGGGGCCTGCTACAGCGGCCAGGCTTAACTCTCCCTTTGGTCTCGCCACCGAT
>Ga0114980_10001384_pt1 | contig 17419 bp, 14 predicted proteins | sample S_140806_EF_Meta_FD_87018 | JGI IMG/M metagenome (GOLD analysis project Ga0114980, IMG submission 87018) | Freshwater microbial communities from Lake Simoncouche, Canada to study carbon cycling - S_140806_EF_MetaG | ecosystem: Environmental > Aquatic > Freshwater > Lake | place: Lake...
ATACCATACGGTTACAGTATTGAAATGGGTGTTCCTTTTCGGATGTTTCGTTCTCATTCCTTTGGGATGGAGCGGAATAACTGCTGTAGAGTGGTTATCACTAACAGGTCGCACCTGGTTTGATATTTCTTTTGTTGTAGTTGCTGTTACCTTCATGGCTTATGTAATGAATATCTACTCATTGAAAATTCTTAGTCCAACTGTTGTGAGCGCATACATTTATCTTCAACCTGTTTTCGCTGCAGGAATTGCACTTTACTTAGGAAAAGATGAGTTGTCGTGGCAAAAAATAATCTCTGCATTATTGATATTCACTGGGGTCATTTTGGCCAGTCAGACGAAAAAAGTAAATACGAATTAAGATTTACGAATTGCATCATTGAGCCTGTCTAGAAAAATCATCGTAGCTCATAATCAATTATGAACGCGCCGAGCACTTTGAAAATCGTGATTGATATTTCGTAAATCCTAAATCTCAAATCGTACATTTACTCCCATGAAATCAATGACCGGTTTTGGCAAGGCAGTTTGTGAATTGCCACAGAAAAAAGTAACGATTGAAATTCGTTCGCTGAACAGCAGACAACTTGATTTGAACCTTCGTGTTCCCTCTCAATATCGCGACAAAGAATCGGAGATGCGCCAAATGATTTCACGCACCTTGGAGCGCGGGAAGATTGATGTGTCTATTTACACCGAGTCAGGTCCTGAATCGACAAGTTCCGCAATCAACCAAAATCTGGCCATGGAGTATTACCGCGAGATCAAGAAACTTGCGGAAGCCACCGGAGAAATACCAAAAGATTATCTCGCACTGGTTTTGCGTATGCCTGATGTACTCAAACAGGATCGCGTAGTTCCAGATGAGAATGAATGGAAAGCAGTAATGCAGTCGGTGCAAGAAGCAATTACTGCATTTAACACCTTTCGTGAAGATGAAGGAAAAGTGTTGGAGAAAGAATTCGTACAGCGTATCGGAATCATCCAATCTAAACTTGCAGCAATTGCAGCATTAGATCCACAACGTGCTGCTGGTGTTCGCGAGAAACTAAATAAATTCCTAGAAGAGAATATACCTACAAGTAGTGTAGATAAGAATCGATTCGAGCAGGAATTGATTTACTATTTAGAAAAGCTAGACATTACGGAAGAGAAACTCCGCCTGCAGACACATTGCGATTATTTCCTGACTACAATGAAAGAACCATCGAGCGGAAGAAAACTCGGATTCATAACACAGGAAATTGGTCGCGAAATCAATACAATTGGTTCCAAAGCCAATGATGCAGGGATTCAGAAAATGGTGGTGGAGATGAAGGACGAGCTGGAGAAGATCAAAGAACAGATGCTGAATGTACTATAAGGAAAGGGCGAATATTTCAATATTCGCCCTTTCGCTATTACACAACTTCACTGTTCCAACCCAACCAAGTATCAATTTTATTAGTTGTTATTAATTGCCACAAGCTGCTGAGCAACACCAGTTGTAGTTGTTATTCTTAACGTATAAATTCCTGACGCGAAATTCGAAGTATTGATGCGAATATTGTCTGCAGTAGAATTATACTGTGAATACACCACACGGCCAGATACATCAATCATTTCAACCGTATTCACCTCTTGCGAACCTGCATTGATTGTGAGTTCTTCTGAAGCAGGATTTGGATAAACATTGAAGTTAGGAGCAGAAGATTCATTTCCAATTGAAGTTGGACTAACAGGAAGCGGAATAAGATTTCCTCCAGCTGGAAGTGCTACCCATAATCCGAATGCAGGCTCACCTACTGCAGGAGCAAGAAAACCTGAAGCAACTACTGTTAACGCAACGTTTCCAAGCATTAATGTTTGAAGCGGTACATCGTAAGTCTGAACTACTGTAACTCCGGTTTGATCACGCACGTCAATCTGGTAATTTGCTACAGGAAGCTCAAGGTATCCTCCGCTGTGAAAAGTTCCATAAGCAAGATCATTACACAACGTTGGATTTCCACCAGCAACTGTTACATCAACTATTGGCGCATCTGTTGAACCATGGAATACAAGTACATCTGTATTTGCACTGTTATTCGCTGTCTGACGCGCCGGAGCGTAAACGTACAAATTGAATAAAGTTTGTGTTGGTCCGGAAAGAAGTCCGTTCGCCACTACTACATATTGCTCGTTTGCTGCAAACGAAACAGGGAAAGTTGCCAAAGCCTGGCTAACAGAAGTACTGTTTCCAGGAGCAACAGCCAGTGAATGGGCAACGCCCGCAGTGATATTCACAAACGGAGTTGCCGTGCGGAATACAAAATCATTCAGAAGGATTGTTCCGTCCAGATATACGTCAACAGTATCTGCTGCAACATCTGCTGAGTTATGAATCACTTGCACAGATGCAGTAGACACAGGAAGCGGCACAAGGTTACCACCTGAAGGTACGGCAGCAAAAAGACCGAAAGCAGGCTGTCCAACAGTCGGTGCAAGGAAGCCAGAAGCAACCACTGTAATTGCGGCATTTGTAAGTGACAATGCAAGCAATGGAGCCTCATAACCAGCTACCACTACAGATCCAGATTGATCACGAACTTCAATTGAGTAATTAGCTGTTGGAAGTTCATTGTATCCGATTGAATTGAATGTTCCATAACCAAGGTCATTCGAAAGAACTGGAGATCCGCCTGCAACAGTAACATCTACTGTTGGCGCATCTGTACTTCCGTGGAAAATCAATACATCAGTATTTCCACTCATTGCCGACGTTTGACGGGAATTTGCGAATGCGTACAAATTGAAAGCCGTACTAGTCGGACCGCTTAACAATCCGTTTGCAATCACAGTATAATTGACGGATGATGCCAACGTGAGTGTGTCCGTGAAAATAGACTGTGCGACTGAAGTACTTGTCTTTGGAGCAATATCAATTACATAAGCACCTGCTGGCAACGAAGTGTAAGGAGTAGCTGTACGGAATGCGAAGTTGTCAAATGTTAAAGCACCATTTACGTACACATCGACTGAGTCGGCAAGGGGGTCAGCACAATTGTGAATAATCTGCACATTGGCATTTTGAGCCATTAAACCACACGACATTGTGGCTACGGCAATTGTTGATAGGAATATCCGTTTCATATTTTTTGGATTTTGTTGAACAAAAGTAATGGCAAACACAATATGTTCAACTTATTTTTGTATTTATTAAACGTTTTTTAGTTTTAAGTTCACTTAATGCCATTTACGTTGAACATTTTTTAAGTACTCTTCAACGTTTTAGACCCCACTTATTAGCCCTATGCTATTGTCTACTAGTAAATTACATTCACCGATAGCCCGGAATTTCACATTGTTCACCTTTTGATTCATTTTGACAAATTAAGATAAACATTTTCTTGGGCGTTATCTTTTCGGTGAACATAGAGTAACCGACGATACAATATTGGTTCCGTATCTTCGCACCATGGAAAACGGGAAGTTGGTGATTTTTTCTGCCCCATCTGGCGCTGGCAAAACCACGATCGTCCATCACCTCCTGAGTGTTATTCCTCAACTTGAATTTTCAGTTTCTGCCACATCGCGCGCATTGCGTGGCGACGAACAGCACGGTGTAGATTATTACTTTCTATCAGTTGAAGAATTCCGTCAACGTGTTGCCAATAATGAATTTGTTGAGTGGGAAGAAGTGTATCCCGGACAGATGTACGGCACTCTTCACGCAGAAGTGGAGCGCATCTGGAGAAAAGGGCATCATGTTATTTTCGATGTTGATGTAAAAGGCGGAATCAATCTTGCCAAGCAGTTCGGTGAGCGCGCACTTTCAGTTTTCGTAATGCCTCCATCTGTTGAGGCCCTTGAAAAGAGATTGCGTTTTAGAGCAACAGAGCCTGAAGAGAAAATTCAGATGCGCATTGCCAAAGCAAAAAGTGAAATGGACGATGCGGTGCATTTTGACACTGTTCTGATCAATGATAGTTTGGAGGAAGCGCTGGTGCGTGCAGAAGATATTGTAAGAACATTTCTCAAATAAGCTGATGAAAGTAGGATTGTTTTTCGGTTCGTTTAATCCTGTACATGTTGGTCATATGGTTTTGGCCAATTATATGTTGGAGTTTACCGATCTTGAACGTATTTGGTTTGTCGTGTCGCCTCATAACCCGTTAAAAAAGAAATCTTCTTTGCTGGCAGATCATCATCGACTAGCTTTGGTCAAACAAGCCATAGGAGATCACAGCAAACTCAAAGCAAGTGATATTGAATTCGCCCTTCCACAGCCTTCTTATACAGTAAATACGCTTGCGTATTTAGCTGAAAAATATCCAGAGCATGAGTTTGCGCTTATCATGGGATCTGACAATCTTGATTCATTGCCGAAGTGGAAAAACTATGGGTTGATTTTAGAGCAATATCAGATCTACGTATATCCGCGTCCTGAATCGATCGGTGGAGAATTGGCCAAACACAAGAATGTGGTCATGACCGAAGCTCCGCAAATGAGTATTTCCTCTACAATGATTCGGAATGCCATTAAGGAGAAGAAAGACTTGCGCTACTTCATGCCCGAAGCTGCATGGAAATATCTCGAAGAAATGCATTTTTACTCTCGCTAAATGTCAACGTCTACCACACTTGTTCATCACGAAACTGGAGTCATTTCATTAGACGGTTGGCAATTCCTTTATACAATTGCTGAAGGGGCGGAAATAAACTATGAGCATGCAATAGAAGTTATTCAAATTGGAACTGACCTTACAAAAAACAAGCGCGTTGGTGCGTTAGTCGATATCAAAAGCACATTCAGCATCACCAAAGAAGCGCGTGAATACTTTGCGCTTCATGCTAATCAAAAACAATTCATCGCGATTGCGGTTCTGAGTAAAAACCTCGCTTCTCGTTTGATTGTGAATTTCTACGTAAGAATAAATTGCCCTGCCATTCCAACGAAACTATTTGCTGATAAAAAGGATGCCATTGAATGGCTACGAAATATTGTGAAACCTTGATGGTTGCATGAAACTAAAAAGGGCGTTACTGATAACCAGCACCGCCCTTTTCTATTCTACTTTTCTTACTCGGTAATCACGAGTCGCGTAACACCTTGAGCAGAGCCATTGTTTACTTGGACGTTGTATACGCCAGCAGCCAATGAAGTTAAATCCATTTCTTTTCTGAATACTCCAGATTGTCCGTTGTCAACGCTTGTGTAAACTGTTCTGCCAAGTGCATCCGCGATCGTTACAGTTACATCAGCAGTAGAAGAATTGCACTGCAACACAAACACTCCGTTACCCGGATTTGGTGATAAATGAAGTGAAGATTGCAAGTTGCTACTCTCTTCCATACCTACACCACTTGTGTACTCAAGGTTCGATAAGATCGATCCGTATTCAGTAGCTACACTGTTTCCTGGTCCAGCTAAACGAGCAGGATTACAACCACCAAATGGATGTACCGCTTCAATCATATACCAAATATTTCCAGGAGGCGGCGTAAGATCTGTGTAAGTAAACACACTTCCCGACACTTGTGTTAGTAATGTCATTGTCGAAATCGATGCACCTCTGTAAATGTTGTATGTCTGAATTGGCAATCCTTCGTAAGCCGTCCACGCAAGGTTCCAACCGCCAAACGCTGACGGGCTAACTTGCAAGTGAATTGAACGATGATGGAAGCTCGTATCCGACTCCGTACCACAAGGATCAACTGTAGTGATGACGTAACGGTTTGCCATTTGCAATGGATTTGAAGTTACATCAAGGTAAGTTGAGAACTGAGATACAGGCTGTGTTGCAATGAGTGCGTAGTTTCCGCTTACCGACGTTTCGCGATAAATATTATACGAACCGCTGCTTGGAGAATTCCACCGCTCCCAAATTACCAGATTGTGATTTGTTGCAGTATCAACTGTCACAAAGCAAATCTGTTCATTGTGGTAATTCGATGAGTCCAAGGTAACAACAACACTATCTGTTCCTGATCCGCACTGACCGGAAGCTGTTACATAGAATGTTGTGCTAGCCATTGGGAATGCTAATGTATTCGATGCATTAGGAGTTAGACACAGTGCAGATGGACTCCATGAATACACGGTTGTAGGGTCAGAACAGTATGCCGTGAGTAAAACTGAATCGCCGCAAGAAACGGTTGCAAATCCAGTCGTAGCCAAATAATATGTTGCGGTACTTGTTCCAACAGTATCAGTCACAGTAACGGAACATCCCGCTGCATCAGTAACGGTAAACGTATACATTCCTGCATACAATCCGGTTAAGTAGCTAGCTGTGTCGCCCGTTGACCACAAGTAGCTATAAGGACCTGTACCTCCTGTAGCATATGCGTAAGCAGAGCCAGTTGGTGAAGGACAAGAATCATTGGTCGTATACATTGTAGCAGCGAGGTTAGCAGCATTTCCAACAAATACTGTATCTGAAATAGTACAACCTGTAGCATCAGTAGCATAAACAGTGTAAGTTCCCGAAGCCATGTTAGAAGCAACCGGCTGGTTTCCACCTGAAGGCAACCATAAGTAAGTGTATGGTCCGGTACCGCCGGTAACAGATACCGTGGCAGAGCCCGGGCCTTGACACGTTGCAGCCTGAGAAGTTGAAAACAATACCATGCCTGTATAACCAACAGTTACTGTTGCAGTGCCGCACATTGTGCCATCTGTAACATTAACGGTGTATGTTCCTGCAGCAAGTCCTGAAACAGATGCAGTAGTCATACCACCGGGGAACCACAAGTAGCTGTAATTTCCATTGCCGCCAGTAGCAGTAACAGAAGCGCTACCGTTAGGACCGCAAGTTGCAGGTGTTGCTGTTGTCGAAAGATTCAGTGAGAGAACGGACGGCGTACACGTATTGCAAGCAGTTTGAAAATACAGACCCGCAACGGCCAGCGTGTAACAATCACTGCTCTGCCCCAGCGTGAAATTACTCGAGTTCTGCCCGGAAGTCACGTTTGTCACTGTTGATATTTCATTCCACCAATTCCATTGCGGCTGTGGAACGTTGTTTCCATTCATTGAAATTGTGTAGCCGGTCATTTGCATATCGCCTACCAACATGAAGGCTGAAGCTGAAGTGGAAGCTGAGCAAGCATTAAAGCCAGTCATCGTGTGGAGTAAACCGCCGCCTGCAACAGTATGACATCCGTCGTCGATTTGAATTGATCCTGTATAAGATGCAGTTGGATCAGAATAAATAATCAGTAATGTCGCACCTTCAACATCCACACCCGTTGTTGAATTAGGAGTAACAGGAAGTCCGCTGATGGTATACGTTCCGCTACCTGTAACTAAGCTGGTAACATCAGCTCTCCATACGTGCGTTCCATTCATTCCCCAGCAAACATCTACTGAAGATCCGATCAATGACATCGGAACAGTTGATGTTTGGTTAGCAGGATTTGTCAGTGTTGCAGTAATAGAGGGAGCAACTCCTAAAGCTTCCGTATACAAATACGCCTTGAGAATATTTCCGCAAGATGGAACGGAAGTAACGGTCATAGGCGCCGGCTGCGGAATTCCAACCGGAACAAATCGTTGGCCCAAGCGAACAGAACTCAATGAGTAATTGAGTCCGCATGCAGTATTGCTATACGACATATTGAGCGTATCGTTTCCGTTTTGCGGAGTTTGCGTAGGCGGTCCCTGACGAAGTGAATAATCAGAAGTGGCAATATAACCGGGAGTCCCGATAGTTGCCTGACCAAAAGCAGATGCCGCAATCAGTAAGAAAGCTGCCAGCGAAGTCGCTGTTTTTTTCATGGGGAAAAGATATTTCTGAAATAGATTCAGAGATGTTTGCGAGAGTAAGATACAAACTAATTGATATACAGCCAACTCGCCTGGCAATAATATTACACGTTCGCGAAGAAAAAATGCACAAAAAAGCCCTGTTCCAAAGAAACAGGGCTAATAAATTCTTACGCGTTCGGTTACACATTGACCATCTGAAGCAATGACTCAAAAAGCGATTTCCCGTCGATATTCGACAATTCTGAATCGGAAGCGCGCTCAGGGTGCGGCATCATTCCGAAAACATTCTTGCCAGCATTGCAAACACCTGCAATATTTTCACAAGCGCCGTTCGGGTTTGCATCATTGGTGATTTCCCCATTCGCATTGCAGTAGCGGAACAAGATCTGTCCGTTATCGTTAAGCTCCTTCAATGTTTTATCGTCAGCATAGAAGCGGCCTTCACCATGTGCGATAGGAATTTTCAAAGCTTTATCCTGCGGCACATGTGAAGTCAATTGTGTTGCATTCGTTTGCGCTTTGACATACACATTTGTGCAGTTGAATTTTCGGTTGTTATTGTGGAGTAATGCACCAGGAAGCAATCCCGATTCGCAGAGCACTTGAAACCCATTACACACACCGAAAACATATCCGCCTTTTCCAGCGAAGTCAATTACTTCATTCATGATCGGCGAGAATCGAGCAATAGCACCTGAACGCAAGTAATCTCCATAGGAGAAACCGCCTGGCAAAACCACACAATCCACATTTTGGAGGTCATGATCTTTGTGCCATAGTTCAACAACTTCTTGTCCCATGATATTTCTCAAAACATAGATCATATCCTGATCGCAGTTTGAGCCCGGAAAAATTACAACGCCGAATTTCATTGAAAATAATTTAGACTGCGAAGGTAAGAATTGTTCGGGCTTGAATGCTTGTTGTTATTGCTTGAAACTTATCAACGTAAGAACGACGCTGCGTGCAAAAACTTTCTGGTTGAGATGGCGAATCAGAGCTGAAATCCGCCTTCAATCAAATAAGAAATACCAATTCCTGCTAAAAGTAATGTGAATAATACTTCAGCCATCCAAAGACGTCTCGCCATGAGGAAGTAATTGGACGCGAAAAATGCGAATGGATAAATGATGAATCGGAACGTGCCAACACCAAAGTTCTGCGCGGGAATCATAGCTAGAACAGCAAAAAAAACAAACCACACCATCACGCTCACTCCTTTCTTGGTCTTCAAGGTTGATGTTAGTGATCCAGACACAAGTCGTGCGGCAGAAACCAATAAAACAAGCAAGGTAGTTGCTGCTAAAAAGTAATCGGCTGATGAAAGTTTGAGGAAAAAGTCGCGATGAATGATAGGATCAAGAATGATTCTAGTAGTGATTTCTGTTGACGTATCGGTCCAGTAGAAATAAACACCTCCGTAGATAAATGGCAGAATCACGCCGAAGAGAAGCATCATCCATTCTCTCCAAATGAACGGACGTAAGATGAGCACGCTTATGAAGCAAAACAGAAAAAATGTAAGTGCTGGGAAGTAAATCTGCGTGGCTAATCCGAGCAGTAATCCAACGTTGAAAATTGCACCGAGTGACTTATCCTGACGGTAACTCCGCAATAAAATGTGCAATACCAGCAAGAGTAATAGTCCCGCGAACTGCTGTGGTCCTGGCCATAATAATCCGGGTGAGCACGACCCAAAAACAACCACGAGTAATGCGGGTAGCCAGTTCTTTTTTACGATTACTTGATGCTGCTGTAGGATGAAGTTCAGTAAAAATGCCTCTGCAAGGAGTAAGATCAATCCGATGGATAAGGCGAAGTATATGTGCGATCGAAAAAAGGCGTCGGCGAAGGCATACAACGGCATGTGTACCTGCTGAATAGGCAATACGGGATGTATGAATGCGGGAACCCACAAAAGCAGGGCCAACACCGGAATAATGACCAATGCAATAGGAGAATGCTGCCGAACCGGGTTTATGACCACAAAAACTAAGTTTTTCCCAAAGTTAAAGCATTGCGGATTGGTTTGAATTTGTAAATTTGCTTCGCACAACAAAAAAATACGTTTTATGAGCAATCAAGAAGGTTTCTGGTGGAGTTTCGGACGTTTTTGCTACTCCTGCTTCGAAGGACTAGAGTGGACATACGCGCACATTTCTCCGAATAAGATTTTGATCGTTGTTGGCTTTGTGGCTACAACTGCTTGGGTAGTGGTGCAGAGCAAATACAACAAAAAAGCACTTAAAGAGGGTATCAAGTAATCTCTCTCCGAATACTATAAAAAAAGCCCTGAACACGCGTTCGGGGCTTTTTTGAATATTCTCTTCGTGAATTGCTAAGTAGCCATTCCCAGTCCGTAGTTGTCTGCATGGCTTCAATTCGGACAAACTATTTCCAGTTGAGCAAGTCCTGTCCAATATCTTTCCGGTAGTAACACCCTTCGAAAGAAACCGTTTTTGCAGCTGCAAAGGATCCGTCGAGTGCCTCCTGCATATTATTTCCCAGCGCAGTAAATGCAAGCACGCGTCCACCGTTGCTTACCACATTCTCTCCCGATTTTTTTGTTCCTGCGTGAAACACCATTGCACCCGAAACGTTGTCAAGTCCACTAATGACTTTCCCTTTTTCGTAGTCTCCGGGATACCCTCCGGCTACCATCATTACTGTGGTTGCAGTGCGTGAATCAATATCCACGTTTACAGAAGACAATTCCTTTTTTCCAACTGCCACAAACAGTTCAAGTAAATCAGACTTAATTCTTGGGAGGACAACTTCTGTTTCTGGATCACCCATGCGCACATTGTACTCAATCACTTTCGGGTCACCATTATCATTCATCAATCCAATGAAAATGAATCCGCAATATGGAATATGATCTTTATCTAAACCCTTAATCGTTGGAATTACCACACGTTCTTCTACCTTCTTCAAGTAGTCTTCATCTGCAAATGGTACAGGAGAAACAGCTCCCATTCCGCCGGTGTTCAATCCTGTATCCCCTTCTCCAATACGCTTGTAGTCTTTGGCAGCAGGAAGAATTTTGTACGACACTCCATCGGTCAATACGAAAACAGAAAGTTCAATCCCTTTTAAAAATTCTTCAATTACAACACGACTGCTTGCTTCGCCGAATTTAGCATCAGCCAACATTGCAGTTAACTCCTTCTTAGCTTCTTCGAGCGTATGTGGAATAATAACGCCTTTTCCTGCAGCGAGTCCATCCGCTTTCAAAACATACGGAGGAGATAAAGTTTCCAGAAAATTTAATCCTTCTTCGAGCGTGTCTTTAGTAAATGTTTCATATGCCGCGGTAGGAATACCATGTCGCACCATGAAACGCTTAGAAAAATCCTTGCTGCCTTCCAGTTGCGCGCCAACTTTCTGTGGACCGATTACAGGAATATTATTTAGCTCAGCATCATTCAGAAAAAAATCGTGAACACCTTTTACGAGCGGGTCTTCAGGGCCAACTACAACCAAAGCAATTTCATTGGTTAGAACAAAGTTTTTAATTGCAGGAAAATCCGTCGCAGATAATTGAACGTTTTCTCCATGCAACGAAGTTCCGGCATTCCCCGGCGCAATAAATAGTTTGGTAAGCAAGGGGCTTTGCGACAATTTCCAAGCGAAAGCATGTTCACGTCCGCCGGATCCAAGAAGAAGTACGTTCATGTAGCAAAGATAATGGTTACACTCAACAAGTACGACCGATCATACAACACGCTCCTCAATTTTACTAAGAAGCCAACGCAAATCGGCAATATTCGTAACACGTTGAACTTCCTCTTTCAATTCGAGAATTTTTTTTCGCTTTGTTCCCGCTTTCATGAGTTGAGAAGTATAGCGAATTAGATTTTCATAAATCGTGCGCTGATATTCCGAAACACTTTTATTTCGCTTGAGGAAAGTTCGAAAAGCTGTTGCATGATATTCAAATGAGTCTTCCTCATCGAGTTCGAACCATGTTTTAAGCACAATGGATCTCGCATCTAGATCATAAAATATGTCGGAGAAGTCAACCTGCTGTAACAATCGCAATGCTCCGGAGAAATCATTCTTATGAAAAAGAATATTCGCCGTGTTGTACAATTGTGCGTTTTCGCGTTCACCATCTTGCAATTGCAATGAGTATAATGGCACTGCTGATTCAGCCCAACTCAATTCGCGCAATCGAAGACTAATTGTTATGATGTTTTTAAAGTCGCGGTGCGACAAAAACCCATCGATAAGCAACAAACTATTTTCTAAGGTCGTTTTATAAATATCAAAGAGTTCGCTTTGCCATGAAATATTTCCTAGGTTAATTTTCTTGATACAATAATTGAGTACATACTTGTACATGTCTCTCTGTTCCTCCATTGTTACTTCGTGAACATGTTGACTCAACAGTCTTCTCAAAATATGATAATGCTCTTCGCTATCACTTTCCCGCAATGTCATTAGGATACGAAAGTAGATGGCAATTACTGGAACCTCTTCGTAACTTCTATTCTTTAAGTGCATAAGGATTTCATCCAACAAAAACACTTGATGCTCTCGAGCGAATACGTTTTGTACGTTGAACATTTCACAACACAACTGAAGTTTACGAATGAGATAAAAGCGATCCAGATAATCCGCAGCGCGATCAATAGTACCTTCCTGCGGCTCAACGTTTCCTGATGAAATCAACGACAAATGCGTAAACTCCATTTCCGAGGCATGCGCGTAAAAATTTGCATCCCGAATTTTCTCTTCCGCTATATATGACTCAAATTTTCCCAAATGCGTATGCCACGCTTTCGTTGCTCCGCGCTTCCCCAATTCTGCAGCTAGAACAACTTCACGATGCCGCTCATTTTGTATAAAACCTCGATGAGCAATAAACTCTTCAAGACGCACGACTAAATCAGAGTTCAGATATCGAAATCGGCTATCGTCATATCTCTGTTTAGGGCAACATGCTCTCCACGCTTCGAGTTTAGAATACTCTTCCCTAGATCCCGAACCACGGACAACCTTGCAATAATGATCGAATAAGTCAAGCAAAACTAGATCCGTTCCTGACCCAACGCTTAATTTGGACCTGAACAATGGAAGCTCTACAGGCTGGAGGCCAGCAATTATTCCTAAGACCTTATTTTTATATCTATCCGACAAAATAATCATTTTTGAACTACAATTATAAAGTATTTGCGCATATTAGTGCCATTTTTACTATCCGACAAAATGATTTTTTTGTATTTTTCCACAGACTTGTTTCGATCTACGTTTGTAACGTGATCAAGTATCCGAAAACAAGCAACTTAATTCAGAGCGACATGAAAGCTTTCTCCCTTAAACTCCTCGTGACAGCAGCAATACTACTGTTGTACATTCCGGTTAATGCACAATGTTTCGTAGACGCCGGCAACGACACAACCTTCTGTCAACAGCAAGGACAACTGTTTGCAACCCCATTAGTCAGTAGCCCGAACTATGTCTACACTTGGTCGCCTTCTACAGGACTAAGCAACCCGAATGTGCAAAATCCATTCGTTGTATCGGGAGTGAACAATCAGACTTACGTAGTAACTATGTTGGATACTGTTGCGGGTTGTACCAATACAGACACTGTTCTAGTGAACGCATATTATCCTGTTGTTGATACATTTTACTCCTGTTTCCCCGACTCTTTCCTTCTTGATTTCGGGCCAGGGGCTACAATGTATAACTGGCAATATTTTATTGACACCAATAACGTTAGCACTTTCGTGAATGTAAATAGCCAAACCTATTGGGCAACAGAGCCGGGTCAATATTTTGGGTATGCTATGTTCACAGGCTGCGGAGCTTTGACAGCACTTGCAACTGTAGTAGACTCATGCTTTACGTATAACTGCTCTGTAGATGCGGGACCGGATACCACATTCTGTCAACAGCAGGGGCAATTACACGCCACACCTACGTCACCAGGCAATTACTCTTTTTCATGGTCACCTGCCACCGGTTTGAATAATCCATTCGCACAAAATCCAATCGTCACTTCCGGAGTTAACAATCAGCAATACGTAGTAACAATGACAGATATTGCGAATAATTGTATTTCTACGGACACGGTTGTTGTTAGCGCATATTACTTCCATGCATATGACACTTTCAACATCTGCCAGAGTTCTGCTTTACTTGATTTCGGTCCAGGAGCAAGCAACTACTTCTGGCAATTTTTCACGGATACTCTTGGGAATACAATACTCATTAACGCTACAACACAAACGTATTATGCCCCTCAACCGGGAACGTATTCAGGATACGCTGTGTTCCCAGGATGCGGAGCGCTTACGAGTGTTTTTGTTGTTCAGGATACTTGTACAAATGCTTGCACTGTATCTATTGGACAACAAACCATATCTTCCAGTGCTTGCGGCGATACCATCCAATTTACAGGTTCATTTACAGGAACAATTGGGAATTGGTATTGGCAAGTGAATAATCAATATTCTAATTACGGAACCGGTGGAATCCCTCAGCTGAATGCTTACATCGGAACTGGAACCTATACAATCACCCTTACAGTATACGACCCCAACACATCATGCTATGCCACTTCAAGTATTCTTGTAACGGGAACTTCCGGAATTGTGCCAACGATTAACTTGATTCAAGTTTGCAGCGCTGCGTGGAATAGTCAACAGTTTAATCCAACTGTCGTGCCAGCAAGCAATAATTACACTTACCTATGGACACCGTCAACCGGATTAAGCGATCCTACCATTCGCAATCCATTTGTAAATGGAGTGTATAGTCAGTCGTATACATTGACTGTCGTTGATACTGTAACCGGCTGCGTTGGAATGGACACAGTCACAGGAATTCATGTGTACAACTACACGAATGACACCAGCTACATTTGCAACAATCAACCTATTGTACTGAATACTTATCCTGCGTATCCGTTTTTCAACTACACATGGTCTACCGGGCAAACAACACCATCCATCATGGTCAATCAACCTGGCGTTTACACGGTAGTTATTTTGACCGGCCTATGTGCAAACACCAGCATATATACTGTAATTGATTCCTGCAACGCTCCAACGCCGAATGTGTGGCCAGGAGATTGTAACTACGACCTTGTCGTGAATATGGCTGATGCACTTCATGTTGGTTTGGCTTATGGAGCAACCGGAGCAACGCGTCCAAATGCCTCCAGTCTTTGGTATGCACAACCAATGGTCGATTGGAGTCAGAGTTATGCGAATTGCAATTACAAACATGGTGATGCTGATGGAAGCGGAACCATCGACGTGAATGATACTTTGCCTATTTCGCAGAATTATTCACTCATTCACCCCTACCGCGTGAGTGCGCCACAAGTAGAAGGCTCAGCTCCTATTTTGAAATTGGATTGTACTGTTGATACAGTAGGACTACAAACACTTGTACAAGTAAATGTCATGCTTGGCGACAATACATTGCCAGTTGATAGTTTGTATGGAATTTCATTCCGCATTACTTCTGATGCTGGACTCATCGACACCACACTAACGATGATCAACGCTAGTAATTCTTGGCTGGGCAACGATGGCGTGGATATGTTCACATTCAGAAAACAATTCCAAAACGCAGCTGTAGTTGATTTTGCGGAAGTAAGAAATGATCAAACTAACAGAATAAATGGCAGTGGTCCAATTGCCTCTTACCTGATTGTAACCACCGATAATCTCTCGGGAATTGCAGTCTGCCATTTTACTATTTCTGATGTGACTGCAATAACAGCCTCTCAAGCATACAAACAATTCTACACACTTAGTGATTCTGTAGTGATTGATCCGTCTGTTCCAGCAGGAATAGTTGAACCCGAATCCCCCGCTCAAGTGAATGTGTATCCTAATCCAGCGAACGATCAAATCATAATTGAGTCGGGATGCTTAGCGCAAGTAATTGAAATTTATAGTATCGACGGCAGAATGGTTGCCCGCTCAAATCCGAATTCAATGAAGACCGAATTTACCCTCAGCAACCTTGCAGATGGTGCATACTTTGTAAAGTGCACATTCGAATCAGGTTCAACAATATCGCCATTTATGATCTCAAAGTAATTTTTTATACTTCTAGTAAGAAAATCCAAGTCAATTAAATAAACAGTTTCATTTCAACAATCTCTAAACTAAAACCGTCTAAAATGAAAAAACTTCTAACGCTTGCACTACTAATGAGCATCTCACTAGAAATGTTATCACAAGCTAGCATCCCGGTAGATGTATATGTAGTTAACCCTAATGGCTGTCCATATTCAGTAACTACAACTTGGTCCAATCAGTATCTAGGTGGCGGGAATGGCACATTAGTTAACATAGACACTTTAGGTAATCAGCAAGTTTATCATTTCCTTGTCCCTGACAGCTTGTCTTCTACTTATTTCACAGTTTGCGCTGTTCCGGCGCCGCCGTGTACATGCCCTGCCGCGTGTGCAGGTCCTATGGCCATCTACGCCAATATTTCCATTACATTATTACTCTGTCCTACAGCAATTGATGAACCCCTTGATGCACCATCTATTTCACTATTCCCGAATCCTGCGAATGATATTATTAATTTCAGTTCAACTGCATCAATTACATCTATTTGCTTCATCGATTTAACAGGTCGCTTAGTCAAGAATGTTTTCGCTAACGATAAAGTAATATCAGTGAGCACTTACGGCCTCACAGCAGGAGTCTATTTTGTAAATATTAACTTTGCGGATGGTAATTCATGTCGTAAAAAAGTTGCTATAGAATAATAGATAATCAAGAACACCCGAGGCAAGCAACGGCTTGAAAATTTAGGGTCTGCATCCTGATCGCAGCCCCTTTTTCATTTTCAAGTTTACCACTTAAATTAAAACCACGACCACTTGCAGGAAAACGTCCGTTCTGATTAAACTACGGCAATGATTTTGCGTTTATCATAGTAATAATAACTTACAGATATGAAAACGTTCATCGCCATCCTCACCGCACTACTCCTACTTGTTGGAGCTCCAGTATATGCTACCGGCAAGCCTCCGGTTAATCAAAAAGATCGTCACACTATGATCTTCAAGAAGAAGAAACATAAGAAGCCCAAAGCAATTACAATGAATAAAAATAAGATGAAGCGCAAGGCACACAAATCATGCAGTGATCTTGAAGCCAAACACAAATAAATTGAATGAGGTTAACATCCCCTTGGCCACGTGTAACTACGTGGCCTTTTTTTGTTTCGCCTGATTATCCAATGAAGATTTTTGTAATTTGTATCATAATCTTAACGCCATGAAATCACAGAAATTTTATCTCGACGACGCAAAAACGCGTGAAATTGTAATCAGTTGGCGCGGCATGTGGAAAGATATCACCGTCACTGAGAATGGAGAGTTCATTGGTAAATTCACCAATTTTACTGCGTTGAAAGCTGGGTCAAGTTTTCAATTGAGCGACGATTCCATTCTCAATGTTCACTACAGCACGTCCTATGGCGATCAAGGAATGCGTTTGATGCACAATGGTAGACCGTTGAAAGGAACAAGCGGAGATCCTGAAGAAAAACTCAAAGGAATATTCGTCATCGCATGTATCATCGGCGGATTGAATTTCATCCTCGGTTTCTTGGGCCACTTTGAAATTTCCGAAATGCTGGTTGCCATGGGCGCCAATGGAATATTGTGCATCATCGGCATTCTCATCGGAGTTTTGGGCTATG